>Ga0326597_10010006_pt1 | contig 12653 bp, 9 predicted proteins | sample RVTome_12_FD_203789 | JGI IMG/M metagenome (GOLD analysis project Ga0326597, IMG submission 203789) | Soil microbial communities from uranium-contaminated site in the Upper Colorado River Basin, Wyoming, United States - RVT100D185 | ecosystem: Environmental > Terrestrial > Soil > Contaminated >... | reverse complement strand
CCGGCGCGCTTTTTGCGCGCCGACCTCTCCCCGCAAGCGGGGAGAGGTAAACCGAGCCCGTGGCAGAGGCCGATTCCAATTCGTTGGATCAGACTCTAGCGATAGCGGCTGGGCAGCGGCGCCGGATTGCCGGGCCCTGGGCTGCCGGCGGCAATCGGCCGCCGCAGGATGCTCGGGCGCTGCGGGTCTCGCGCCGGTGACGGCTGCGCGGGCGGGGCCGGCGGTGCGGGTTGCAGCGGCGGCGCAGGATGCACCGGCGGCGCCGGTCGCACGGGCGGCGCCGGCTGGTAGGCCGGCGCCGGCTTGTAGGACGGCGGTTCGTCGCGGGCGGGCACGATGTCGTCGCGCCAGGAGCCGAGCTCCGGATCGTCGTCGTAGCCGCCCTTGTGGCTCATGGTCGAGGCGCGCCAGCGCTCGATCACCGAGCCGATCATGTCGCGGTCGGCCGCGATGCCAGCCGCAACCCGGGTGTTGCCGCCGGCCTCGCTGGTCGGCCGCTGTGCCACCGGCAGTTCGCGGAACTTCATCCGCGTCGGCAGCGGCACGCCGGCGCCGAACGCGAACACCTCGGCGGTACCGAGCGAGGGAATGAAGCTGAGCAGATTGGCGGCGGCATCCGACACCGCGGACCGGATCAGCGCCTGGTCGTGGTCGTTGGACAGGCGCATGACGAACAGCGTGCTGCATTGTGAAATGATCGTGGAGTCGATCTCGGCCGGGCGCTGCGTTACCAGGCCAAGGAACACGCCATACTTGCGCCCTTCCTTGGCGATGCGCGACAGCGCGCGTCGCGTCGGCCCGAATCCGACCTTGGAGTTGGCCGGCGCGTAGCGGTGGGCCTCCTCGCAGACAAACAGCAGCGGCGAGGCGCCGTCGCTCCACAGGCCGAAGTCGAACGCCATGCGCGAGAGCACCGAGACCACCGAGTCCACCACCTCGGCGGGGAAGCCCGCGAGCTGCATGATGGTCATCGGCTTGCCGTTCGCCGGAATCCGGAACAGGTGGCTCACCACCTCGGCCATGGTGTCGCCGCCCACCGTGGCGTTCTCGAACATGAAGCCGTAGCGCGGATGGTTGCGGAAGGTCTGGATGCGCTGAAGCAGCTTGTTGTAGGTGGTGCGCGAGGACTTGTTCTCGAGCTTGCCCATGCGCTCGTCGATGACGGTGATGAGGTCCTCGATCCGGTACGGCACCGGCGTATCGACCCCATAGCCAATGCTGCGCGGATCCTTCTTCTTCGCCAGCGCGCGGTCGTTCGATCCCTTGAGCTGCAGATAGGCCGCCTTGGCCTCCGGGATGGCCTCGGACAGGATCTCGACCTCTTCGTCGACGCCCGGCCGGCCGCCAAAGAACGCATCGACGGTCTCTTCGAAATTGAACAGCCAGAACGGCAGCCGCAGGTTGCGCGGGGTCAGCACCTGGGCCTTGTCGCCGAAACAGCGGCCGTATTCGTTGTGCGGATCGATCAGGAAGATGCGCAGATCGGGACGCTCGCCCAAAATCTGTTGCAGCAGGATGGCGACGCCGCTGGACTTGCCCACCCCGGTGGTGCCGAGCACGGCGAAATGCTTGCTGACAAGCTGCTCGACGTCGACGGCGGCCGGAATCGACTGGTCCTGTTGCAGCACGCCGACGTTGGACGGCTTGGGGCTGACGCCGCAATAGATCAGCCGCAGCTCGCGATCGCTCATCAGCATCGCCGGCTCGCCGATCATCGGGTATTCGCTGACGCCGCGCTGGAAGTAGGCGGAGCCCGCGGCGTTCGCCCTGATCTCGCCGACCAGGTCGATCAGCGCCGTGCTGCGGCTGTTGGCATCCTGCTCGGGCAGGGGCCGTTCGGCGATCTCGGTGATCATGCCGACAATAACCGAGCTGCCGCTGAGAACGCCGATGAACTTTCCGACGGTGGCGCGGGCGGCGCTCTCCGGCGTCACGCTCAGGCCCACGGTGACCTGACAGCCGCTGACGGCGATGACGCGTCCGAGCGACTCGCGGCCGGGACGGGCGGTTGCTGCGGACGGCGCGGCGGCTGACACTGTCATTTCGACTCTGCTGATGATGATCGTGAAGGAACGCCGGCGGAGCGCTGCCGATGTCCTTCGCTTACAGCAGGACCTTGGAGTTTTCGTTAAGGCGAAAATGCAGTTTGGACATAAATCAATCGTTGACCATAACAATTCGGCAATTCACCCGATCGCGATGCGGGTGTGCGGCGCGGCGCGGGCAATCAGCCGGCGCAGCGCATCGGCGTTGAGCGCGACGCATCCCGCGGTCGGCGCGAAGCCGGGTCGCGCCACATGCACGAACACGGCGCTGCCGCGGCCGGCGATTCGCGGGCGCGTGTTGTGGTCGAGCTCGATGATGAAGTCGTACAGCGGATCGCTGCGCCACAGCCGATCGCCCGGCCGGTCGCGCGGCACCTTGATCGGCCGGTTGTAACGCCGGTCGCGCGGATCCTCGCACCATCCATCATCAGGGCGAATGCGCCGCACCGGCAATAGAGTCCGCGGCCGCGCCGCGCGGTCGGCGCGCCACCACAGCCGCTGCAACCGGAACGTCCCGCGCGGCGTGCCGCCGTCGCCTTCGCGCTTGTTGGCGCGGATGCCGCCGCGGCCGAGTGCCACCGGCAGCGCAAGCGGCCCGGCGATCAGCCAGCCACGGCTGCGGTCTCCCGGCTTTGCACGCACCAGGAGCGTCCGGAGGGTGAATTTACGTAATGGTTGCAAGGCGCTTGCTCTTTTGTGCCCGAATGCTCTACTTCGCGCAAAGCCGCCGGGCTATGCCTTGGGGGAGACCCGGAACGATGCCGAATACCCGCAGGATCCTGATCGTCGACGATGATTCGGAGCTTCGGACCGCCCTTGTCGAGCAACTGGCGCTGCACGACGAATTCGAGGCGGTTGCGGTCGATTCCGGCACCAAGGGCGTGCAGGCCGCCAAAGCCGGCGAGATCGACCTGGTCATCATGGACGTCGGCCTGCCCGATCTGGACGGCCGCGAGGCGGTGCGGATGCTGCGCAAGAACGGTTTCAAGGCGCCGATCATCATGCTGACCGGCCATGATACCGATTCCGACACCATCCTGGGCCTGGAATCGGGCGCCAACGACTACATCACCAAGCCGTTTCGCTTCGCCGTGCTGCTGGCGCGCATCCGCGCCCAGCTCCGCCAGCACGAGGCCAGCGAGGACGCCGTATTCAGCATCGGTCCCTACACCTTCCGCCCCAGCTCCAAGCTGCTGGTCAGCCCGAAGGGCAGCAAGATCCGCCTGACCGAGAAGGAAACCGCGATCCTGCGCTACCTCTATCGCGCCGGCCAGCGGCCGGTGTCGCGCGAGACCTTGTTGCAGGAGGTCTGGGGCTACAACTCCGGCGTCACCACCCACACGCTCGAAACCCACGTCTACCGGCTGCGCCAGAAGCTCGAGAAGGACGCCGCGCATCCGGCGATCCTGGTGACGGACGCCGGCGGCTACAAGCTGGTGCCGTGAGGTCCGGCGCATGATTCCGAACACTCGCCAGCAGACTCTCGACAGGATCATGCGCCGACGACTTCCCGGAGCCGCGATGCGATCCCAACCGAATCGGCAAGGCTCCCAGTGAGCATCGAAGACGATATCGCATTCATCGAGCGCGTGCCGACGCTTCGTATGCTGGGGCGCACGGCGCTGCGGATTCTCGCGATCGGCGCGGAGAGCCGCTACGTGCACGAGGGCGAGGTGCTGTTCAACGCCGGCGAACCGACCGACTGCGGCTATGTCATCCAGGAGGGCTCGTTCCGACTTGAAAGCGACGCGCGGTCGGTCGGCGAGGTGATCGCCGGCCCCGGCACCCTGCTCGGCGAGCTGGCGCTGATCGCGGAGACCCGGCGCCCGGCCACGGCGAAGGCGCGTGAGCCCTCGACCGTGATCCGTATTTCACGCAGCCTGTTCCTGAAGATGCTGGAGGGCTATCCGGAGGCCGCCGTCATCCTGCGCGAGCAGATCGCGGCGCGGGTGCAGCAGTCGGTGGCGGAAGTCGCCGACGTGCGCGCGATGCTTGACGCCAGCGAAGCGCCGAGGTGAACGGCGCGTTTGCTTATTCGATCACCTCGTCGGCGCGAAGCAAAATTGATGTCGGCAGCGCGATGCCCATCGCCTTCGCGGTCTTCAGATTGACGACGAATTCGAAATGGGCGGCCTGCTCGACCGGCAGGTCGGCGGGTTTTGCACCGCGCAGGATTTTGGCGACATACGATGCTGCGCGGCGCATCAGATGGGCAAAATCCACGCCGTAGCTCATCAGCCCGCCCGCCTCGACATAATGCCTAAGGATGAATATGGCCGGCAGCCGATGCTCGATGGCGAGCTTTGCGATTTTCGCGCTCTGCCGCGAGAATAAGGGGCTCGACGAGATGAGAAGCATCTGCACGTTGTCCTGCGCCAGGGTGCGAAACACCGTGGAAAAATCGTAAGGAGGATTTTCCAGCTTGAGCGGACGCAGCGCCAATCCCCTGGCCTTCGCTTCGCGCTCGGCGGCACCGAACTGTTCGGTGGATCGCGAGTCCCAAAGCACACTGAGCCGCTTGCGATCCGGAAATGCCTCTTGTAGCAGCTCGACTTGCTTCGCCGAAATCTCCAACCAGCGCGAGATGAGGCCGGTGATATGGCCGCCCGGCCGGGCGAGACTTTGTACGTATCCCTTCGCGATCGGATCGAAATTGATGGCGGCCAGGACGATCGGAACGGTTGGATGCGCCGCAATCGCCGCTTTAAGCGCAACCTCGGCACCCCAGAAAAACAACACGTCTGCCTTCCATGCGACGAGTTCGTTGACAGCCGCAATGGTCTGGGGGTCGCCGCGGTCGTCGGAGCGAAATTCGACCAGGAGATTGCGGCCCTGCACGAAACCGAGCTTGCGCAGGTCAGCCAAGAAGAACGGGTACGCGTACCGCATGCCCGGGCGGTCGAGCGATGGGCCAATCACCCCGACGCGCGCGATACGCCCGTCCTCCTGCGCATTCGCGGGGCGTGGCCAAGGGAGCGCTGCGCTGCCGAGAAGCGCGATGAACGCGCGCCGTTTCATTGCGCCCCCCGAGCCTCAAGAACACGCATCATGGCGCAAAGCATACCACATCGCTCCATCGCGGTATGGAGCGGTAGAGCGGGATTGCCGAACGACCATCGGCGCGATGGCGCGGCCTACACTTCCAGCGTCGCGGTCACCGGCACGTGGTCGGAGGGCTGCGGCCAGCCGCGCGCATCTTTCGCGACCTTGATGCCCGCGAGTCGGTCGCCGAGCGCGGGCGACACCCAGACATGATCGAGCCTTCGGCCCTTGTCGGCCGTGGCCCAGTCCGGCGAGCGGTAGCTCCACCAGGTGAAGAGCTTCTCCGGTTCCGGCACGATCGTGCGCGTGGCGTCAATCCAGTTGCCGGCCTTTTGCGCGGCCACAAGCTTTTCGCATTCGATCGGGGTGTGCGACACCACCTTGAGCAGGCCCTTGTGATTCCAGACGTCGCATTCCAGCGGCGCGACATTGAGATCGCCGACCACGATGCTGCGCTGGCCGCGCTCCGGCAGCAGGTGCGGGCACTGGCGCATCTCGTCGAGGAAGCCGAGCTTGTGGGCGAATTTCGGATTGATATTCGGGTCCGGCTCGTCGCCGCCGGCGGGCACATAGTAATTGTGGATCGTGAGCGGATCGCGCAGCTTTGCCTTGTCGCCCAGCACTACGCCGACATGGCGCGAGTCGGTCTTGCCGCAATAGCTCTTGATCGCGGTCGAATCGAACGGCAGCCGCGACAGCACGACGACGCCGTGATAGCCCTTCTGGCCGTTGAGCGCGACGTGCTCGTAGCCGAGCCGCTTGAAGCGCTTGAGCGGGAAGGCATCGTCGGGGCATTTCGTTTCTTGCAGGCAGAGCACGTCGGGCCGCGCGGCCTTGACGAACTTGGCCACGAGGTCGATGCGCAGCCGCACCGAGTTGATGTTCCAGGTGGTGATCGTGAGTTTCATGCAACATGCACACCAGCGCGCCGGTCATGCCCCGCGGATGCGGGGCATCCAGTAGACACCGCAATTTTCGGTGATTACTGGATCGCCCGCTGGAGCTTGTCCTCGGGCCGGCCGGAGGCCGGACCCGTGGGCGGGCAATGACAGCAATATAGAATCCGGCGCCGGATTGCCAATGAGCGTGGGGAAAAGCCGCTACTGGATATTCCGCGTGTAGTCGATGCGGAACATGTTCGGGTCCGGCTGCCTCGTGGTGTTGAGGTTGTAGACCGCGACCGTGGTGTCGTAGCCCTGCGGGTCGGTCACGGTCCATTGCCGGAGCTGATAGTCCTTGGCGCCGAACATGATCATCAGCCGGTGGGTGCCGCCGATGATCTGACGCTCCTCGATCACCACCGTGACGAACACGTCGTCGGCGTAGACCCCGACCAGGTTGGTGTCGCGCAGCAGGTCGATGTGGTCGGCGAGCAGGAAGCGCAGCGGGGTCTGCGACAGCGGGTAGAGATCTTGCGTCGCGAGCTTGCGGTCGCGGACCACCACCGAACTGCCGTCGGCGATCAGCTCGATCGGGCTCGGCGGGTTGTAGTCGAAGCGGACCTTGCCGGGCTTCTGCAGATAGAACTCGCCGTCGGACTTGCTGCCGTCGGGAGCGACCTGAACGAAATTGCCGGACAGCACCCGCACATTGGACAGGTAGCCGCTGACGCGGTCGGCGAGCGCCCGCTGCCGCGCGTCGAACGCCGTGGTTTCGCCGCTGCCGCCGAACAGGTTGGGCGGCTTTAGAAAAATCGAAGGAAACGAACTGGTCTGCGATTCCCGCTGCGGCGCCGGCTGTGCGGCGCCGGGGGCGCCGGGTGCAATCGGCGCCGGTGGCTGCATCGCGGCGGCCGGCTGGCCCGCGCCGGGCGGCGGGCCATAGGTCTTGGGCAATGGGGCCGGGACCGGGAGCGGCACGCCTTGCGCGCCGGCGGCGGTCGCCAGCGCCAGGATCGCGATGGCGAGACTCGAAAGCGATGCCGCGAGACCGGCCGTCCGGCTCCCCATGTCGTGCTCCGCCTGACCCCTGGTACCGTCTTCAGCTATTCGCCTGCTGTGGCGATTTCGCGGCTTGCCGCGGCAGCGGGCCGGTTGGCCGCGACTGCAATCGCAGGTCCGCAGGTCTCAATAGCGTTCGTGCTCCTCGGTGCCAACCAGGATTTCACGTTTCCCCGAATGATTGGCCTGACCGACGATGCCCTCGTTCTCCATGCGCTCCATGATCGACGCGGCACGATTGTAGCCGATTTGCAGCCGGCGCTGGATGTAGCTGGTCGATGCCTTCTTGTCGCGGGTGACGATCTGGACCGCCTGTTGATAGAGGTCGGCGGCGTCTCCGGCCGCGCCCATGCCGGTGGAATCGAACACCGGGTTGCCGTCCTCGTCCTCGTCCTCGGCGGCGGTGACGGACTCCAGGTATTGCGGCGTGCCCTGCGACTTCAGGTGGCGGACCACCTTCTCGACCTCCTCGTCGGACACGAACGGCCCGTGGACGCGGCTGATGCGGCCGCCGCCGGCCATGTAGAGCATGTCGCCCTGGCCGAGCAGCTGCTCGGCGCCCTGCTCGCCCAGGATGGTACGGCTGTCGATCTTGGAGGTGACCTGGAACGAGATGCGGGTCGGGAAATTGGCCTTGATGGTGCCGGTGATGACGTCGACCGACGGCCGCTGCGTGGCCAGGATGACATGCAGGCCCGCGGCGCGGGCCATCTGCGCCAGCCGCTGCACCGCGCCCTCGATGTCCTTGCCGGCGACCATCATCAGGTCGGCCATCTCGTCGACGATGACCACGATGTACGGCAGCGGTTCGAGCTCCAGATGCTCCTTTTCGTAGATCGCCGCGCCGGACTCCTTGTCGTAGCCGGTGTGCACGGTGCGCGACAGCATCTCGCCCTTGCTGCTGGCCTCGGCGACGCGGGCATTGTAGCCGTCGATGTTGCGCACGCCGAGCTTCGACATCTTCTTGTAGCGTTCCTCCATTTCGCGCACCGCCCATTTCAGCGCGACCACCGCCTTGCGCGGGTCGGTGACCACCGGCGTGAGCAGATGCGGAATGCCGTCGTAGACCGACAGTTCGAGCATCTTGGGGTCCACCATGATCAGCCGGCACTGCTCGGGCTGCAGCCGGTAGACCAGGCTCAGGATCATGGTGTTGATGGCGACCGACTTGCCCGAGCCGGTGGTGCCGGCGATCAACAGGTGCGGCATGCGGGCAAGATCGACGATCACGGACTCGCCGCCGATGGTCTTGCCGAGGCACAGCGGCAGCTTGGCCGGGTTGCGCTGGTAATCGTCGGCGTCGAGCAGGTCGCGCAGATAGACCTTCTCGCGGCGATCGTTCGGCAGTTCGATGCCGATGGCGTTGCGGCCGGAGACCACGGCGACGCGCGCCGACAGCGCGCTCATCGAGCGGGCGATGTCGTCGGCAAGCCCGATCACCCGCGACGACTTGATGCCGGGTGCGGGTTCGAGTTCGTAGAGCGTCACCACCGGACCGGGGCGGGCGTTGATGATGGTGCCGCGGACGCCGAAGTCCTGCAGCACGCTTTCAAGCGCGGCGGCGGTTTCCTGGATCGACTCCTGGCTTGGCGCAAACCGGTCGGACGACTTCGAGGCGGCCAACAGCGACAGCGCCGGCGGCTCGTAGCCGCCGCCGGAGCGTCGCGGCGCGCGCGCCCGCGCCGGCTTGCGCGCGCGGGGGGCGGCAGCGGCTTCGTCCTCCAGCTCGAGATCGTCATTCTCGTCGAGGGCGAACTCGGCACCGATGTTGGGCTCCAAGCGGACACGACGCGCCGGAGCCGGCACCGGCGTGCGGCCGATGGGAGCGCGTCGCGCCGAGCGGCGCGTCACCAGCCGGATGAAACGGGCCTTGATGCTGAGCGCGGCGTGGGCGAGCCAGCCGAGCGAGATCGAGGTTCGTTCCTCATCGTCGTCCGCCGGACCCGCGGCTTCCTTCGCCCAGCGCTCGTCGAGTACGACCGCGGAGGGATCGTGGTAGCCGAAGCCGGTGGCGATCGCGACCGTGACCATGCCGGCAAGACCGAGCACCGTGGCGGCGACGATCAGCGCGGTGCCCGACAGCGGGCCCAGCGCCACCGCCGGCACGTAGAGCACGGCGTCGCCGACCACGCCGCCGAGCCCGGTCGGCAGCGGCCAGGCCGCGCTCTTGGGGATGCAGGCGGCGAAGCCGGACGCCAGCACGGTGCTCGCCAGCCAGAACAACAGCCGCATGCCCTCGCGGTCGAACGGCCGATGGGTGGCGATGCGCCAGCCCCACACCGCGATCGGCAGCACCAGCACGGTCGAAGCCAGCCCGAACAATTGCATCAGCAGGTCGGCGCCGATGGCGCCGGGGGTGCCGAGCAGGTTGCGCACCGGGCCGTCGGTGGCATGGCTGAGCGAGGGGTCCTGCACCGACCAGGTCGCGAGCGCGACCACCATGGTGAGCGCCAGCGCGATCAAAAGGACGCCGCCGCACTCGCACAGGCGACGGCGGATCATGCCGCCGAGATCGTATGGCCAGATCGAGAAGTCGATGCCGCGGTCGATCGCTGCCATCACGTCTTCCTATCCCAGCACCGCCACAAGGCGATGCAGCGCCTCGGCGGTGGTCTCCTTGTCCTGGACCAGCGCGACACGGATATAGCCGGTGCCGGGATTGCGGCCGTCGGCGCCGTCGCGCGCCAGGTAATGTCCGGGGATGACGCGCAGGCCGCCGTCGTGCCAGAGCTTCCGGGTCACCGCCTCGTCGCCGCCCTGCGCGCCGACGTCGAGCCAGAGGAAGAAGCCGCCGGCCGGGCGCTGGTAGCCGTAGCGGTTGCCGAGGATCTGGTCGGCGAGATCGAACTTCGCGACATAGAGCTCGCGATTCTTCTCCACATGCGACTCGTCGCCATAGGCCGCGATCGCCACCTCCTGCGCCGGCACCGGCACCTGGGGCGCGGCGATGTTGCGCAGCTCGATGTAGCGGGCCAGGAATCGGCGGTCGCCGGCGGCGAAGCCGACGCGCAGGCCGGGCAGGTTGGAGCGCTTGGACAGCGAGTGGAACACCACGACATTGGCGAAGTCGGGCGTCGATGCCTCCAGCATGCCGCGCGGCGGCTGGCCGTTGAGATAAATCTCGCAGTAGCACTCGTCGGCGAACACCAGGAAGCCATGGCGTCGCGCCATGCCGACCAGCCGCGTCAGATAGGCGAGGTCGGCCACCGCGCCCTGCGGGTTCGATGGCGAGGCGATATAGAACGCAACGGTGCGCGCCAACAGATCCTCGCCGATGGCATCGAGGTTCGGCAGGAACCCGGTGTCGCGACTGGTCGGCAGATAGACCGGCTCGCAGTCGGCTGCGCCGGCGCCGGCGGCGTAGGCGGCGTAGAACGGGTTCGGGATGAGGATCGCGGGAGGCGCGGGGCGTTGCGCGACGTAACGCTTGGCAGCGACCGCGCCGAGGAACAGGCCTTCGCGCGTGCCATTGAGGACGATGACCTCGGCGTCCGGATCGACCGACCGCGGCAGCTTGTAGCGCCGGTCGAGCCAGGCTGCGGCGGCGCGGCGGAAGCCTTCGGTGCCCTTGTTGGCCGGATAGCGGCCGAAATCGTTGAGATGGGCAGCCAGCACCGGGCCGACGAACGGCGGGATCGGGTGCTGCGGCTCGCCGACCGAGAGGTTGATCGCCGGCTTGCCGGGCTGGATGTCGGCCAGCAGTTCGTGCAGCCGCACGAACGGCGAGCGCCCTTCGGCCTTGACGGGAGTGGCTTGGGACGCGGCGGTGGCGGCGGTCATGGACTCAAGGGGTTACGGCCGGCGGGCGCCCCGCCGCGAAAAGGGTTCCGACACCATAGGGGTGGCGAGGTTAAGACGCGATTAACCATCGGGCGGTGGCGCGAAGTCCTTAAATGTCATTGCTGAGGGGGCGTTGGCGGGCCAGACACGGCGAAAATATTACTCGGACCTGACAAACTTCGCCTGTCCGAGGGGCGTTGCAGATCGCTAACGACACCTCCGCGGATGACCTACAGTCGACTTGCAGGTGGTTCTGTCCGCTTGCGCTCGGCACGTTCGCTTGGGCTGCGTCTTAGATTGAGGTGCCGCTGGCCATAGCTTTCCCACCATACGCGCGACCGCCGCAGCGCTTCGGCATTGCGTTTAATCTGGTCGGCGAATGCGTTGCCGTCATGGGGAATACCGACATCGGCTCGGCTGGCCGGCGCGGACGCGAGTGCCGTAGCAACGACAACACTTGCAGCGAGACCCAGTCCCGTAACGAGGATCAACATCCGTCGGGCCGGTGGCCTTGTGTTGGAGGCGGACCGCATGGCACCGAAGGCATGCGCTGCGCCTCGCCTACGGAGTGCATCCAGATTGACGAGTGCGTCGACGTAATCGGGGATTGCAGGTCGTTGCACATCCATGGCTCTGCTCCAGTTCGTCGGTTCGCACCAGAAGAAATCGAACGGACGGATGATGCCGGGGAAGCGCCTCGGAAACTTTGAAAGCGCCTTGATTCACCCTTGAAATTTCCTTGATAATCGCTTCAACGACTGTCCTTTCCGGGGGCGGCGGTGCAATTCGTCTTTGGCGATCATGTTCTCGACGTCGAGCGACGCGAGCTCCATCGGGGTAGGGAGCCGGTGGCCATTGGGCCTCAGGTGCTCGACCTGCTGGTCTATCTGTTAAAGAACCGCGAGCGGGTTGTGAGTAAGGACGACCTGATCGCTTCGGTGTGGGGCGGACGGATCGTTTCTGAATCGACGCTGACCAGCCGCATCAACGCGGTGCGTTCGGCCATCGGCGACACCGGCGCCGATCAGCACTCCATCAAGACGCTGCCGCGGAAAGGCTTTCGCTTTGTCGGGGCGGTTCGTGAAAGCGGTGGGCCGGGAGGGCGTGACGACGAACACCGTGCCCAGGCCGCGCAGCGGAACCCGGGGCCGGAGAGCGGTTCTATCCCGACTACCGAAACCACGCCACAGGCACCTAATACCCCGTTTGACGGTTCAGACCGGCCCTCGGTGGTTGTCCTTCCTTTCGCAAATCTGAGCGGCGATCCGGAGCAGGACTATTTTGCCGACGGGCTGACTGAAGACATCACCACGGCCTTGTCACTGTGGCATTCGTTTCCGGTTATCGCGCGCGGCAGTGCCTTCTCCTACAAGGGGCAATCGCTGGACCTACGGAAGGTCGGCAAGGACCTCGGTGCGCGCTATGTGGTTGAAGGCAGCGTGCGGAAATCGGGCAATCGCGTTCGCATCGCCGCACAGCTGATCGACACCGAATCCGGGCACCAAGTTTGGGCCGGCCGCTACGACCGCGAGCTTGCCGATATCTTCGCATTGCAGGATGAAATCACGGAGCGGATCGCAGCGATCGTCGAACCGGCCATCGCCAGTTCGGAGCGCAAACGTCTCTCGTCCGGGCCGCCCAAGAACCTGAATGCCTGGGACCTCTGTATTCAGGGTTACTCTCTGATCTATCAGGGTACCAAGGACGGGAATGAACGGGCTCGGGCGCTTTTCGAACGGGCGATTGCGCTCGATCCGAATTACGCGCGTGCCTGGACGGGGCTGGCCTATACCTACAGCCGTGACTTCCGGCTGTGGCGCGCGGACGCACGTGAAACGGCGGCGAA
>Ga0326597_10010004_pt1 | contig 12654 bp, 11 predicted proteins | sample RVTome_12_FD_203789 | JGI IMG/M metagenome (GOLD analysis project Ga0326597, IMG submission 203789) | Soil microbial communities from uranium-contaminated site in the Upper Colorado River Basin, Wyoming, United States - RVT100D185 | ecosystem: Environmental > Terrestrial > Soil > Contaminated >... | reverse complement strand
CCCCGCGCTTGCTGCAGCAAACCAGGTGGAATGGCTGTCTCTGGATCGTCAGTGAATCTCTGCAGCACCGCACCGGCGTTCGTTAGCCGCGCTTCCTCTGCGCTCTGGCCGTACGATGGCGCCCCGAGCGCCAGCCCCGTCAGCAGAATCCAAACCTGTAGCCAGCGCATTGCAAAAACTCCCTCGATCGCCGAGCGCTTATAGTACTAAAATGGGAACTGCGCGTAGAACTCCCCGATGCCGCGACTCGGCGGATGTTAATGTTCGTTAGCGGCCGGCGCCGTTGGGCAGCCAAGCACCGCCGCAATCGCACGAAACAGCTCCGCCTCTTCGACGGCAACCTGACGATCGTGGCGTATGCAAGCGAGGACGCCGGCGAGCACTCGTTGCTTCAGTTTGGGCCGTAAGCCCGCAAGCTGCCGAAGTGCCGTATCCAATGCCTCGAGCTTACGCGGCCTTTGGGTTGGATCAAAATCAGGTGCGGCGGCGGGTTCTTGCGCTTGGCGTAATACGTGGCGAAGCCCGGCGCGGTAGGCTGCGAGCGCCGCTTGCGGTTCCGCATGGCCATATGCGGCGACGCATTCCAGCAACGCGGCGACGGCCGCGCGGCCGCTCAGCGCAGGCTGGCGCGCTTGTGCATCGCTTGCAACGGTTGCGCTTGTCGATACATAGCTTTCTAGTACGCGTAGCAGCACGAAATCGAATAGTCGCGGTTCGGGGTTCTCCTCGGCCATACGGCGCAACAGATCGATGACGAAGTCGATTTGTTCGGTAGGGCGATTCTTTAACGCCGGGACGCTGAGCTCGACAATTGGTAGCCGGTAGCGGACATCGAGGCCATCAAGCTCGAGCGCGAGATTACGGCATTTTGCACTTCTAGTACTGCCGAGCTGTCGCCCGAGAATTTCGAGTTGCCGGTTTCGCACTACGGCGTCGCGGCTCAGACCGAGTGCCAGTAAAAGTAATAAACTGAGTTCGCGTGAGTGTGCAGCATGGTCGATTGACTCGGGTATCGAACGGCGCAGGGCAATGGCGACCGCGTAAGGCGCGATCTCACCGACCAAGTTGAGCGGGTTCGTTTCCGCGACGGCCCCTGCACTCTCTGAAAACGCCTGGCGTATCGGGTCGTCGTCCGTTACGTCGCTGCCCGGCAGAATGTGCGCGGCGTTCGGATAGTCGCCGGGCTTAAAACTCGGATCCAAGGCGAGGATACGTTGGACTATCGGTGGGTGCGTTGCGAACCAGCCGCGGAATGCATGCCCGCCGCGTGTAAACAGCATGTGTGCAACTTCTTCGCTGTTACGCGCGACGAGTTCACCCGTGTAGCCACCGATTTTTTTCAAGGCGTCGGCGAGTCCCATCCGATCACGTGTGAATTGCACGGCCGACGCGTCGGCAAGCTGTTCGCGCTGGCGTGAAACAGCAGCCTTGATGAGTCGACTGAAGAACAGGCCGATCGAACCGATAATCATCAAGGTTGCGCCTATCCCGAGGGCCATCGCGACGGCTCCACCACCGCGCCGGCTGGTCCGGATGCGGACTGAGCGCAGTAGCCAGCGGCCCACGAGCGATACGACGAGGATGCCAAATGACAAGCCCATCAGCTGCTGGTTGAGGCGCATATCGCCGTTGAGAATGTGACTGAACTCGTGGGCGATCACGCCTTGCAGCTCGCTGCGTGTCAAGCGTTCCAGCGCCCCTCGCGTGATGGCAATCGCAGCGTCCGATGGCGACAAGCCGGCGGCAAACGCGTTGATACCCTGCTCATGTTCGAGCACGTAGATCTCGGGAACCGGCGCGCCGGAGGCGATCGAGATCTCTTCGACGACATTAACGAGGCGCTTCTGGAGCAGGTCACGGGGTTGCGAGGCCACTTCGGTGGCGCCAAGCAATCGAGCGACCTGGCCGCCACCGCGCGCCAGCGTCACGATCCGGTACAGGCTTGCAAGGCCGATGAATGCCGCCGTCAGAATCGCGATGACGACCAGTTCGCTACTGTGTCCTAGTAGCCATTCGGCGGGCGCTTGCGCCGGCGGTCCCCCGGCCGTAACGGGATTCTGATAGATTCCGAGCAATATGGCCGTTGCCAGCGTCACGGCGGTAACCGTGCCGATGACTGCTAGCGAGAACAGGCCGACCAGTATTCGCGTCGTTCGTCGCGAGCGTTCTTGTCGCGTGAAAAAATCCACAAAGAGATGTTTTGCTCAGACCGATAGCGGCGGTCTCACCCGAAAGCGACCTTCGGTGCTTCACGCTTTTGCTTATCGCCAATGTCGAGAAACTCAGCGTGCTTAAAATTGAAACCGTTGGCGGCTATATTGCTTGGAAAATTTTCGCAGGCATTGTTGTAGGACATGACGGTATCATTGAAGGCCTGGCGAGCGAAGGCCACTTTGTTTTCGGTCGATCCGAGTTCTTCCTGAAACTGCAGCAAATTTTTGGCTTGCCTTCAGATCCGGATAGTTTTCCACGAGCGCGAATAAGCGGCCTAGCGTACTGCCGAGGGTCGCCTCCGCGCCGGCCAAAGCTTTGATCGCGGCGGCGTTGGACGGATCGGCACTGGCTTGTTTTAAGCCCGAAACCGCTGAGTTGCGAGCTTCGATGACGGCGTTGAGTGTCTCCCGTTCGTGGCTCATGTAGCCCTTGACGGCCTCGACGAGGTTCGGGATCAGATGATATCGGCGCGTTAGCTGGACATCGATCTGGGAGAAAGCGTTACGCACTCGGTTGCGCAGATTGATTAGATTGTTATAGATCGAAATCGCCCAAATGACGATCACCACGATAATGCCGAGTACAATCCAAGTTTCCATGAGGATGCTCCAGGGAATGGCTGCGAACAAAAGCATACGCTGTGTGGCCGTGCGCGGACAACGACCAATTACCGGTTTCGTGCCCGCGCTGAGCCTCGCATTGCTGGCGTGGCCAAGTGCAGTGTTCGCCGCTTGGGTTGGCGAGGCGATCGATCTGATGGGTACGCGCGTCTCGGTTGATCTCTGGGATGAGGATGAGCAACGCGGCAAAGTGCTAGCCGACCAAGTTCTCGATGAATATCGGCGCATCGACGCAGCGATGAGCACGTATCGTGAATCGAGCGAGATATCGCGAGTTAACCGCGAGGCCGCGAACTCGCCGGTGCCCATTAGCCAGGAACTGTTCGATCTGATTGCGCGCGCGCTCGAGCTCGCGAGCGCGAGCGCTGGCGCCTTCGATATCACCTACGAGAGCGTCGGCTATCTCTACGATTTTCGTGCGGCTACACGGCCAACCCAGTCGGAGATTGAGTCGCGCCTCGATGCAATCAACTATCGCCATGTCAGCCTCGAGCCATCCACGCGGACGATCACGTTCAGTATGCCTGCTGTGCGCATCAATCTCGGCGGGATCGCCAAGGGCTATGCGGTGGAGCGTGCTGCGAGCTTGCTGCGTGCGGCCGGAATCGAACACGCAATGCTCACTGCGGGCGGCGACACCAGGGTTCTTGGCGATCGGCGCGGGCGTCCGTGGATTGTCGGGATTCGCCACCCGCGTCTGGCTGATGAAGTCGTCACGCGGTTGCCGCTACAGGACGAGGCGATCTCGACTTCGGGCGACTACGAGCGGTTCTTCGAAGAAAACGGTCGCCGTTATCATCACATTCTCAATCCGCTCACCGGCGAACCGGCTCAAGGGATCTTGAGCGTGACCATCATCGGTCCCGATGCAACGCTGACCGACGGTTTATCGACAACGGTCTTCGTGCTGGGCCGCCAGAGCGGTCTCGCGCTCATCGAGCGAACTCCGGGCTACGAAGCCGTCATCGTCGAGGCGAGCGGCGTTTTGAGTTACTCGAGCGGGCTCGCCGCCGCGGAGGACTAATCCGCATCCCGGGCGACTCGCAACCTGTCGCTATGGCTCCAAGCCGAGGCCGCGATGTCGGCCTTTTGCGACGCGCCGATCACTGAAAGATCAATGGCTTAGATTCATGCTCCGCGCGCGCGTCCGTTAGCGCCGACAAAGCAATGGCGTGCCGCTTGGCGGCATAGTTCGTTAACGATTGATATATAAAGAATTTTATCTATCGCCCGGGTCTGGCATGGATCCTGCTTCGTAATCCCCGAGCGCCGAGCTCGTCAGAACAAGATGAGACCTGGCTCATAGACCCCCATGCGAGCGAACCATAAGGTTCTCCAGGCGCGGTGGCTTATGAAGTTGAGTCTGGGCTAATGCGAGCGGAGCGGTGCTTGCAACCCGGGTCGGCGATTTCTCGCGCCACGCATTGCGGGCGCTGCAACTGGTAAGGACTCGAACAGGGATGACGAGGCTCGATTTCAGGACCGTGCCCACGCGTTTAGCCGTCATAGGCGTCGCGCTGCTATTGCCGGGGGTGTACGGGGCAGGTGCGGTATTCGCCGCGACGGGGCTGACCGGCGCGATCGCCCCGGATTTCGTATTGAAAAGCGTATCCGGTGCGAACGTGCGTCTGTCTGAGTACCGCGGCGATGTGGTGTTGGTGAATTTTTGGGCCACCTGGTGCGGTGAGTGCCGCACACAGCTGGCGGAGCTCAACGAGTGGCAGGCGACCTACGAAGGCGCCGGTCTGCGGTTACTTGCGATCAATCTCGATCGGCGCTGGACGGATATGAGCAAGACAGCCGCAGCGCTTGAATTGAGCTATCCCGTTTTGCACGACGCGGCGCTCGAAGTCAGTCAACTCTACGAGGTCAGCACGATGCCGGCCTCGGTCCTGATCGATCGCGATGGCGTCATTAGAGATGTGATCGAGGGCTACGGCCGCCGGCAAGATGCCGATGTGCTCGAGCGCGTCCGCGCACTGTTGAGAGAGTAACGAAATTCCATGTTTCGAGGCAGATTTTATGCAGACCATGACTAAAAAATACCGGCGACGCCGCTCGGCCGAGCTCGTCGTGTTGGGATGCGCGTTGCTAGCGAACGCGACGACGTTCGCGCAGGCTGATAACGCGGCCCTGGCCGAGCTACCTGAGTTTAATGCCGCGCCAGCCAGCCTTGGCGGCAGCCCAGCCGGCAGTGGTGACGAGTTTCGAACGCTCGATACCGATATTCAAGACATGAAACAGCTCCTGCTCGAGCTGAACCGCGATCTGTTTTTACTGGAGGAGGAACTGCTCTTTCCGGCAAACACGCAGGTCGCGATCTTCGTCTCGATGGACGTCGGCGAGTTTTTTGGGCTGGATTCTGTGCAGATAAAACTCGACGACAAGGAAGTCGCAAACTACCTCTATACCGCACGCGAGGTAGATGCCCTGATTCGCGGCGGTGTCCATCAGCTCTTCCTTGGCAACCTCAAGGCCGGCGAGCATGAGCTGGTCGCGATCTTCACGGGCGCTGGACCGCATTCGCGCGACTATCGACGCGGCGCGACCATCGAGTTCGAAAAAGGCATCGGACCCAAGTACATCGAGCTTGCGATTTCCGATCACGCCCAAGCGTTGCAGCCGGAGTTTGTCGTGAAGGAGTGGGAGTAAGCGGTGATTACGCAGCGCTTCCGTTTATGCCTCGCCGTCGGCGCCCTCGCTGTTGGGCAAGGCCCTTATGCCGCGACTGCCGTCAGTCAGTCGGTCGAACGCGACCGGCCGAGCGCGGTGCAGGATCTTGCCTACGGTGAAGTGCTCTTTTACTACTTCCAAGAAAATTACTTTACTGCCCTGACACAGTTGCTCATGGCGCAGACACGCGACCAGTTTGCGTATCACGAAGGCGAAGCCGAGCTGCTGCTCGGCGGGCTCTATCTCTCCTACGGGCAGCACCGCCAAGCGGGCGAGATCTTCGGCCGTTTGCTTGAGCAGTCCGCCGAACCCTCCGTGCACGATCGTGCCTGGTTCTTTCTTGCCAAGATCTGGTCCCAGCGCGGCTATCGCGCGCAGGCGGAACAGGCACTCGCACGGATCGGGACGAGCCTCCCAGCAGAGCTCGAGCCGGAACGCCAGATGCTCGCGGCGCGCGTGCTCATGGAGCAGGGCCGTTTCGAAGCAGCGCTGGCGTTACTGTCCGACTGGCGTGCTCCGGACGACGAATGGGTCGGATACGCCAGATACAATATCGGCGTTGCGCTCGTACGGCTCGGTCGCGTCGAGGAGGGCGTTCGCGTCCTCGACGAGGTCGGGCAGCTCCGCAGCAGCGATGCCGCGCTCAGCGGCTTGCGCGATAAGGCTAACGTGGCATTGGGCTTTGCTTGGCTGCAAGCGGCGCTGCCCGAGCACGCCGGCCCATCGCTGCAACGAGTGCGCTTGCACGGACCGTTTTCGAGCAAAGCATTACTCGGTGCCGGTTGGGCCGATGCGGAACGCGGTGATTACCGCGCCGCGCTGTCGCCGTGGCTTGAGCTCAGTCAGCGCGCCGTGCTCGATCCGGCCGTGCAAGAGTCGCTGTTGGCTGTGCCGTATGCATTCAGCCAACTCGGGGCGAACCGGCAGGCTGCCGACCATTATCTGGCCGCGATTGACACGTTCAACGCAGAGATTGGCCGTATCGATCAGGCAATCGCCTCGGTTGAGCAGGGCGCGTTCGTGGACGATTTGCTGCGTAATCGAGTGACCGACGAGTCCGGTTGGTATTGGCGCTTGGATCGTTTGCCGGATTCGATCGAGAGTAACTATCTCTACGAACTTGTTGCATCAAACGATTTTCAGGAAGGGTTGAAGAATTATCGCGATCTATTGTATTTGCGGAGCAACCTCGCGCGCTGGGCCGACAGCCTCGGCGTCTTTACGGACATTCTGGATACCCGGCAACGTGCTTACGCGCAGCGTCTGCCGCTAATCGACCGCAGTTTCGATCGCGTCGACCTCGATGAGCTCGGCGCCGCTCGCGTGGACCTCGAGTCACGGCTGATTGCAATCGAACGTGACGAGAACGTTTGGGCACTCGGCACGCCTAGCGAGCAGGCCGCATGGGCGGCGCTGGAGTCTCTCGCGCAGAAGCTCGACCTCGCCGGTGACGCCCCGGGAGTCGCGGCACTCCGGGACAAGCATGCCTTCCTGCGAGGCGTGCTGTTCTGGAATCTGTACCGCGATTATAAGGCGCGACTCTGGCAGGCCAATCGGAATCTACGCACGTTGGAGCGCGACTACCGTACGGCTCAGCGCGCCTACCGTCAGGTTGATCTCGCGCGTACCGAGTGGCCGGATAAGTTCGCCGATCTGACTCAGCGCATTGCCGGGCTCACGCCGCGACTCAGCTCACTGACAACCGGGCTCGAACAACTGATCGAACGCCAAGCGCAGCTGCTCGAGCGTTTGGCGACGCGCGAACTCAGCGCACAGCGTGAACGGTTGTCGACCTATCTGGTGCAGGCGCGATTTGCTCTTGCGGCGGTCTACGATCGATCTGCTACGGTAACGTCGAACGTCCTACCGCTCGAGACGCCGCTAGGCGCGGAGCCGCAGCGATGATCGCGGCGCCCTTGATCACCGTGCTCGCTGCGACGGCGCTCTGGCCGCCATGGCCGTTCGGTCGCGACGATGATCGCGATCGAGCGGACGTCATGACTGTCGAGGACCTTCCCAGCCAGAATGTCGTTATCGACACGGATGCGCCGATCTCGGACAGTCAAATCAAAGCAATCGAGAGTTATCAACTCTTCATCGAGCTGGCTGGGGACGATCCCGTATTGCATGCCGAGGCGATGCGACGGCTTGCGGATCTGCAGCTCGAAGCCGGCGAGCTCGAGCAGCTGCAACGCAATCTCGAAGCCGTCGCCGGGCAGTCGTCCGATGCGGTCGATCTCTATGAGGCACTGCTGCGGACCTATCCGAACTACGCGAAGAACGATCTGGTGCTCTATCAGCTCGCACGTGCGTACGAGCTCAACGGCGACCCGGATCGCGCGCTCGAGACTTTGGATCGCCTCGTCGCTGACTATCCCGAGACGCCGCATTATGCCGAGGCACACTTTCGGCGCGGCGAAATATTGTTCGTGCAACGTCGCTACGACGAGGCTGACCGGGCGTATGCTGCCGTGCTCGCCAGCAACGAAGCACAGTTTCGGGAGCAATCACTCTACAAGCGGGGCTGGGCGCTCTTTAAGCAGCTGCGCCACGAGGAGAGTCTGGAGCCTTTCTTCGGTTTATTGGATCGCAAGCTCGCTGCCAAAGGTGCGGGGGCCAGCAGCAATGATCCAGGGCAGATTTACTCCGCCTTGGGACGCGCCGACCAAGAATTGGTCAATGACACCTTTCGAGTCTTATCGATCAATTTCTCCTACATCGACGGACCGCGATCGGTAACGGATTACTTTAATCAAAACGGACTGCGAGCGTATGCCTACGTCGTGTACAGCAATCTCGGCGATCTCTACCTCGAGAAGGAGCGCTTCCAGGACGCCGCAGCTGCCTACCATGCGTTCGCGGAGCTCGACGCCTATCATGCGCAGGCGCCGCTACTGCAAGCTCAGGTTATCGACGCCTATGAGCAAGGTGGTTTCGGCGACTTGGTGCTCGATGCCAAGCGTGCCTTTGTCGAACGCTACGGCGCCAACAGTCTTTACTGGGAGCGCTACAGCTACGAGGACCAGCCGGAGGTTACCGCACATCTGAAGTCAAATCTCATGGATCTCGCCGCGTACTACCACGCGGACGCACAGGCCCGGCGCAATTCCGAGAGCTATCGATTGGCGGGGCGTTGGTACCGGAGCTTTTTGGCTGCATTTCCCGATGACGCTGATTCTGCGCACACCAATTTCTTGCTAGCCGAAGTGCTTTTCGAGAGCGGCGACCATCGGTCTGCCGTCGTCGAGTACGAACGTACCGCTTATGACTACCCGGTTCACGCCGAGAGTGCCGAGGCGGCCTATGCCGCACTCGTCGCCTACGAATTCGTCGCCGAATCGCTCGAGGCAGCTGCCGCCGAGTTATGGCGCCGCCAGCAGATCGACAGCGCCTTGCGATTCGCTTCGGCCTATCCCCACCATGGCGAAGCCGATGCCGCGATGACCGATGCGGCAGAGAAACTCTTCGCCCTTAATGAGCTCGTGCGGGCTCGAGATGTTGCACGAGAGTTGCTGCAGCGCGAGCCGGCGCCGGAAATCACGCTACGCTGGACGGCCTGGACCATCGTTGCGCACGCGGAGTTCGAGCTCGAAAACTACGCCATGGCCGAGTCAGCGTATCTCGAAGTGATGAGTCTCCTAGCAGCCGACCCCGAACAGCGAGCTGAGGTGGCCGAGCGCATTGCCGCATCGATTTACAAGCAAGGCGAACAGGCGCGGTTGGAAGGTGATCTTGCGGCAGCCGTTGCGCATTTTCTGCGTGTTGCGGCCGTGACGCCGGGCTCCGCAATCGTCGCGACCGCTCGCTACGATGCCGCGGCTGACCTGTTGGCTCTCGAGGACTGGCCGCGCGCCGTCGAAGTACTCGAGGCCTTTCGCCGCGATTACCCGGAGCATGAATACTCGGCGGATGTAAGCGCGAAGCTCGCCGTCGCCTATTTGAGTTCGGGCAACGCCATTCTGGCGGCCGCCGAATTCGAGCGTATCGCCGATGGCCAGGACAGCGATGAGATTCGCAAGACCGCTCTCTGGCAAGCGGCCGAGCTGTATGGTGAAGGCGGCCAACTCGAACGGGCTGCAGCGACGTTGGCACGCTATGTCGATCGTTATCCGCGGCCCGTGCCGATTGCCGTCGAGGCAATGCAGCAGCTTGTGGAGATCGCTGCGCAGACGGGCGATTACCCTGCGCGCACGCGCTGGTACGAAGCCATTGTGACCGCCGATGGGCAAGCGGGGCAGGAGCGAACCGACCGCACGCGCTATCTTGCGGCGCACGCAGCACTCGAACTCGCCATGCCGGCTCGTGATGCGTTTGCCGCCGTGCGACTCGTGATTCCTTTGCAGGATAGCCTGGCGCAAAAAAAGGAGCGCATGGAAGCGGCGCTCGCTGCGTTTGGCCGTGCGGTCGATTACGGCGTCGCCGACGTCGTTACGGCCGCGACTTACGAAATTGCCGAGCTTTATCACGGCTTGAGCCGCGATCTGTTCGACTCTGAGCGCCCCAGCGATCTGAGCGCGCTGGAGCTCGATCAGTACGAAATCTTGCTTGAAGAGCAGGCGTATCCGTTCGAGGAGCAAGCCATTGACCTGCACGAACGCAATGCGGCTCGCATGGCCGAGGGGCTCTATGACGACGCCGTGCGCAAGAGCCTCGCGGCGCTCGCCGAGTTGCTGCCGGCACGTTACGCAAAAACCGAGCTGGGAGAGCCGTATGTGGCTGCGATTTACTGATCGCGGGCAAGCGCTGCAACCGGGGTCCGCGCAGATGATCGGTGCCATGCTGCTCGGTGCGTTGCTGCTATGTCACGGCTGCGCCGGTTCCGGTTCGGCGCGACGCCCAAGCCCTCAGGAGCCGGAGACGGCGCTAGGCCCGCTAGTCACCGCGCCGGTCCAAGCAGCCTATGATCGGGCTCTCGCGGCGATGGCCGGCGGTAACCTGGTCGAGGCCGAGCTTGCGCTCGAGCAGTTCGTTTTGGAGTACCCGCATCTCGTGGGTGCGTACGTGAATCTCGCGATCGTCTACGAACGCGACAACCGCCATGACGAAGCGCATGCGGTGCTCGATCAGGCGCTGTCAATCAATCCGACGCACGCGCCGGCGAATAACCAACTCGGCATCCTGTTACGTAAGCAGGGGCAGTTTGCCGAAGCCGAGCAAGCCTACCGGCGTGCGATCGACGCCGAACCGGAGTACGCGCTGGCGCACCACAATCTCGGCGTCCTGCTCGATTTGTATCTGCAGCGGCCAGCCGACGCGCTCGAGCACTATCAACGCTACCAGGATTCGTTAGCCGAACCGGATGCAGCCGTCGCTCGTTGGATAATTGACCTGCGCCGACGGCTCGGCATCACGGACGATACGGCGGCGCGCGTCGTTCAGGAGGAGAGTTCATGACAACGGTTCGCGCGATCGGCCTGACCGTCTGGGTGTTGCTCCAAGCCGCTACGGGCCCAACGGCACTTGCGCAAGAAAACGCTACCGCGCCGGCACTCCCGGCCCCGCTGTTCAGCCCCGCCGAGACCGCGGCGCTCGGCCCCGCGGTCGAGGTCAGTGCCGCGGCGCAGCCTGCCCCGTCGCCCCGTACGGCTGCGGCCGCCAGCGCTACGCGAGCGATGGACTCGCTGGATCTGGGAACCACGTCAGTAACGGGTAATCAGGAATTGCCTAAGGTGCTTTATATCGTTCCTTGGAAACGATCGGATTTGGGGGATCTGCTGGGCCGGCCCGTCAATACCTTGCTTGATGAGGTGCTTGCGCCGGTGGATCCCGAGGTATTTGAACGGCAGCTGGGGTACTACGACGCCCTGCAAAAGGCGAATTCAGAGGAGTGAAGCCAATGGAAGTCTATTCCACCATCGTACGGTTTTTCCAGGAAGGGGGCGTGTTCATGTATCCCATCGTGCTCGTGTTCGCACTGGGATTGGCCATCGCCATTGAGCGCTGGGTGTACCTGACCATGACGACGTCCAAGAACAAGGCGCTTTGGAACAAGATCACTCCGCATCTGAAGACCGGCAATTTCGCTGCCGCTGCCCAGTTGGCGAGCAAGTCCAAAGCTGCGATCGCGATGATCATGACCTACGGCTTGAATCGCGTGCGTTCGGCGCGCCGCCGCGAGGACATCGAGAAGGCCATGGAAGAGAGCCTCATGGAAGTGATGCCGCGGCTCGAGCGGCGCACGCATTACCTGGCGACATTCGCAAACATTGCGACGCTGCTGGGATTGCTCGGTACGATCATCGGTCTGATCCGCGCATTTACAGCGGTCTCGAACGCAAATCCCGCCGAAAAAGCCGACCTTCTGTCGGCGAGTATCTCGGTTGCGATGAACACGACGGCTTTCGGCCTTATGGTCGCGATACCGTTACTGCTCGTGCATACGTTGCTGCAAACGAAGACAACGGAAATCGTGGATAGCCTCGAGATGGCCTCCGTGAAGTTCCTGAATTCAATCAGCGATCGCACCGAAGCTAGCGCATAGGCGCGAGTGAGACCGAAACGATGAGTCTTCTGCGCTCTCGAGGGCAGCGTCACAAAGAAGCCGTGGAGCTCAATATCACGGCCTTCATGAATCTAATGGTGATATTGGTGCCGTTTCTGCTCATTACTGCCGTGTTTTCGCAGGTGACCATCCTCGAGTTGAATTTGCCGACCGATGGCTCGGCGGCGAATGAGCTCGAGAATCCGTCCTTGCAGCTCGAGATTACGATTCGCGAAGCGTCGATCGATGTCGGCGACCGGAGCAACGGCTTGCTGACAACCATCGCCAATACTGCGGACGGCCGTGATCTCGCGGAACTCAGAAACTTTCTCGAGAAAGTGAAGCAACGTTTCCCGGAGAAGGCCGATGCGACACTGCTGCTTGAGCCGGACATTTCTTATCAGACACTCGTGGCCGTCATGGATACGGTTAGGGAACTCGAGCGCTTCGATCCCCAATCCAATCGCATGCTGACTTACGAACTATTTCCGGAGATTGCGATCGGCGATGCGCCGTTGCGCAATTAAGAGATTATGGCTATGCGAAGTAGTGGACGTGCAGCACGAATGGACCGGCATCATAAGCGGCACAAGCGCGTAACTGCGCTGAATCTCGTATCGCTGATGGATATCTTTACGATTCTCGTCTTTTTCTTGCTCGTCAACT
>Ga0326597_10010003_pt1 | contig 12656 bp, 7 predicted proteins | sample RVTome_12_FD_203789 | JGI IMG/M metagenome (GOLD analysis project Ga0326597, IMG submission 203789) | Soil microbial communities from uranium-contaminated site in the Upper Colorado River Basin, Wyoming, United States - RVT100D185 | ecosystem: Environmental > Terrestrial > Soil > Contaminated >... | reverse complement strand
ATTGACGACGCCCGGGACGAGAATTAGGATCCGCACCTCGCCCGGGTGGCGGAATTGGTAGACGCGCTAGGTTCAGGACCTAGTTTTCGCAAGGAAGTGCTGGTTCGACTCCAGTCCCGGGCACCATCTGTTTCTAGCGTTTCCTCAATGCTTACGAGGTTTTACACGATTTCCTGAAAATCGCGCTAAGGGCACTGGGGACACTCCCGGGACAACCGGGACACTCGCGATTTCTTGGAAACACGGCCCGCGTCGCGCCCCTGCCCCGAATATCTCCCGTGTTCATGCCTGCGACCGACGCGCCAGAGCCTCAGAGGTGCCTCACGAATTTTCGCCTCTAGGTCAGTGGAAGAAGCAATCACTTCGTCCACCGATACACCTTTGGCAGCGTGCCCACCGGCGGAGGCCACGCGCAAACAGGTCTTCCAGATCGGCGTTCGTTGCGGTCTTGAGATTGGCGTAGCGGGGAAACGTTTCCGGCTCGAACTTCCGGCCAGTGACAGCCTCCGCCGTATCCAGCTTCAATTTTCGCATCGTCGCCACCGCAATCCCGTCGAGACACTTACTCAGAATGTCCGTCAGCCGATCGTCGGCAGAAAGGATCGCGACATTCTCATGGTCGTGAATATGTGCGAGATGAATACACACTGAAATGATGAGGTGGTCGAAGGTACCTGCCGCTCTCATCACCCGACAAAGGGGGCCTCTACAAGTAGAAGCCCTCGGTGACGGAAGACGTGGTGCCAGTGTGGGGCCACTACTGACCTATGCCGAAATACTTGGTCAAAAATGAGAAGAACTACACCAAACTTGGACCCAATTTTGGGATTTGGGTCATTGAAAACTTCTAATCCTGGACCAGTAAATGCGGACAGGCCAGCTTGTTTTCATTTCTCGAATCGGATTATTTCGAATGGAAATCGCACCTTATGGGTATGCGGAAACTCCTTTCCATCAAACGCTTTCGGATTCACTTGGAAGGTTGCAAACGCCGCCATAACGGCCGTTGAAAACATTTCATCTGAACTTTCAATGATTGTTTTTCCGAGAACTGTTCCTTCTTCGTCAACGGTAAACGAAAAGATCACTTCACCCTCAATCTCTTTTACGATTCCTTCGATAGGATAAACGAGTTCGACCGGTTCCAGGAGCCATGCGGCCTCAATGCGATTGGTCTGGTCTTCAATTTCTTCGAAGTGGCAGAGCTGATCATTTTCGTTGAAGCCCAGAAGAATACCTTCGTGTCCAGCCAGGTCTTCTTCATCCGGGTATTTGTAGAACCACCCGTCCGTGCAGTCGGGAAAGGTCGACAACTTCGTCGTGATATCAGGGGCACCATTGAAGCTTCGAGTCAGTGCTTTCGTGGACGTGGGCCCCGTCGCGGTGATTGAGATGCCGAATGAACCGTTCAGACCTCCGCCCAATGTGACGCCCACATGCTGATCCCCTCGCTTCCACCAAACGTTGCGACGGAGGGGTATGTCGATCGCCTGCGAAACCTCGGATAGCACTACTTCGTCCGAATCCTCTACCGGCACGCCAAAGTTCGCAGTCAGCCGCTGCTTCCAATCCGAAAAGATGAGTCTCCCCTCGCTTTCGGTTTCGATCTCAATCGCAATCGCTTGTGAAGCCACTACTCCGGCATCGCAGAAATAGACGACCCCTGCGGATTTATTGTCAGATTTTCCAAGAAACTGAATCGCGAAAGCCTGCGCGCCCTCGCGTGGCTCCGAGCCGACCATCTGCGAACCACGCGTGCTTTCACTCTCGATTGCGGCGCGGCAGTCCCTCCCGAGCCATATCGCTCGATCGGCTCGGGCGTTCGACACAGCGAGCGTGAAATAGATCACGACGATTGCCCAGCCGACATGTCGCATCGCGAAGTCAGTCTAACACGACGCCCGAGGATCGACCTTTGCTGAATCGCGCCCTCTTTAGATCGGTGACGGTGACTTCGGCGGCCCGGCAGATACGAGAAGGAGGACATGGTGACCCGGGCGCGATTCGAACGCGCGACCCCCAGCTTCGGAGGCTGGGCGGCCAATCGGAATTCGCAATCAATATCCAACTGTTACAAACATCCTGTCCCGCCAGAAAACGGGCTGAATCCGGCTGAGTAGGCTGGAGATGGATGCAGCCGAAGGCCCCGCTTTCGAACGACAACCCCACCAACGAAAACGCCCCCGACCTAACTGGCCGAGGGCGTTCACGTTATCTGGAGTTCGACCGGAGTGCAGCGAAGCGGGTGGGGCGTAGCGGCCGAGAGTGGCCTTGCGGGGCAGACAGCCAGCAGCCCTCAGCAATAGTCATCAATCGAATCGCCACCCTCCCAAGGCAATCCTTGGATCAGGGTGAACCGCTTCTCGGCGCCCTCTAGTGCGAAGAATGTGCCGCAGCTCTCATGGACGAACCTGCCGCCTTCATAGGTCACCTTTGCGAGCGACCACGGTTTCACCGCCCCTTCTCCTAACTCCCCCAAAACGAACAGCGCGACACTCTCAGAACCCAACGCGGCCTTAACGACTCTCGTTTGACCGAAGCGCGAGACGGCGAAGACTGCATCTTCCTTGAGGCTTTCGAAATATGCTTCCAGGGCCTCCTCTTGGCCGGGCTGCGGAGAGAGCGGGAATTCGGCTGGGAGACGCCAGTTTCGCTGAACGGCTCCTGGTGTTCTTGATTCCACAAGCAATCTCGATTCTTCCTCCTCTGGGGCTGAGCGTGGTCTGAATATCCAGTCACCGAGAGTGCCGCCGGTTGAATGACTGTCAGATTGCGCCCAAGCGAGGAGGCGCTTGCGACTGTACTCGGCCTCTGCTGGCGTGACCGTCCGCATCCATTCGAAATCCTTCGTCAATGTTCCTTTGCGGGGACTACTGGGGTCGGCGAGGAAGTTCTCGATGCTGCCATAGTGGTATTTCACACGTTTCGCCGTGATCGGATTCAGAAGGATGTTCTCCAACCGCGTCAACCAACGAAGGTTCTCGGGTCGATTGTTGCGGCGGTTCGTGTCGATGTGATCGACCACATGGTCCTTGGATGGCTGCGGCCCGTGGAAAGCTGTCGCAACAATGCGATGAATCTTGTGTTTCGACATCCCCATGTAGCCGGTGCTGGCGCACAGCGTGCCAAACATCCAGATTTCATCGAGCGGCCGCTTTCTCTTGCCGTCCCGGGAGCAGCGGAGAACTGCGCCGTTGTCCCGCACAGCGTACTTCTCGCCGCGATAATTGCAGTCCGCCTCTCGTTCGAAGAGATTCACATCGACGAAGCTCATCGTCAGAATCCTCCGCCGTCTTGCAATAGGCGTGCGCCGAGAGACTTTCTGGTATCCTCGTCCACGCGAAGGCGAAGCCAGTTCGCCAAGCGATCGACGAACCATTCCGGTCGTTCGTAGTGCGGGTTCACAGCGGTCAGGCAGACGGCCGTGGCGTCCGACTGACCGATCGAGGCCGAATTCGCCAACGAGCGCCCGACATGGCGAACGACCTCCATGAGGGCCGCTGCGCGCTCTTCGTTCGGAAGTTGGGAGAGGTCCAACGCTGAGACGAGATGTCCAGCTAAAGCAATCGTGTCGCGCTCAGCCTGCTTCTTCTCTGTCAGCCACTTCTTCGGATTCGGAGAAGTAATGAACGCTTCAACGGAGTCTCTTCCCGCCTCGACATCGGCGGCAACGAGGTCAACCGCCCCAAGGACATCCCCGTGGATGTTTCGGACCCGTGCGGAAGCGCGCGAGAGATCCTCGTCCGTCCAGCCGCTCGGAAGGCTGGCAGCTTCGCGTAGTCGCGAGTCGATATCGCCGAAGGTGCTTCGCAGATAGGGCTTCGACCCCGCGATGAATTGGCACTCTCTGGAGACCTCACTGACGTACTTGCTGAACTGCTCCTTTTTGCGGAAGCGAGCTTGTTTCTCGGCGTTTGAGATCGGCATCGGCAACCTTCCACTACGGGTGACATAACCCTATTTCTATAGTTACGTAACCAGATCAACTGTCAAGACCGCCCCAGAGAGACCGGCGTGTACGCCCAGAGGGCGAGGTGCCCCAAACGAAAAAAGCAGCCACGTAAGTAGCTGCTTTCGTTGATGAATTAGTAGAGGCGGCGGGAATCGAACTCGCGTGCAGGTTAACAAAATCAGCTACTTACAGCCGAAACAGGTGCCTCAGATGTGCCTCAAGGACTTTCGCCTCCGCCCGAACCCAACAGAGCAGGCACCGCTTCCGACCTACCGCAATGAGTCTTCAAGGATTCAGCGGGGGGAGACAGTGCGGTTGATCGCCTCCATCGACTACGGTGATCTCCCGAACCGGGCTTGAAGAGCGGGCTTCTGCGGTTTCGAGAACGCGGTCTACAGCGCGCGGAGGCGCGTCAAGAATTGCTGAAGACGTATGGCCTCAACAGCCGGAAGCTCGTTCCACAATCGGAATACTATTGGCCGGACAACCTCCGCGAGATCGCTGGCCTCGAAGATCATCTGTCCCAGAATCCACGCGAACTCCTCTGCGGGACTTCGCTCCTCTGGCGCGGCCGTTGCCAGCAGGAATGCCGATTCAACCAGGCCCGAGAGCAGATTGCTCCGGTCCTCGTCGTCTATGCCAGTCCGATCAAGCTCATGAACAAGAGCAGAAATTGCAACGACCCGATCACGAACACTCTTCCAGACCTGCTCATCCTCAATGTGGATGAGTTGAGAGCACACCGTCTGCATCGCGGCCTGGCCTAGACGCACGTCGGAGCGAATCACCGATTCCAGGTCAACCTCCTCGAACAGCTCCCGAAGGGGGAATTCGTTGCTCGGTGGAAGGTCTGAAAATGTCGCGTAGATCTGTAGCCATGCTGGGCTCACTACAGACTCCTTAACCGCTTCGATCGCATGCTGAGCGACCTCCACCGGCTTGTAGGTGGCGATGGCATTCTGGCCAGCATCGCTGAGCCCGGGCGCGATACTGTCTCTGAAATCCGCGCCCAGGAATGAGCCTGCCGAATTCTCACCTAGATCCCGCATCAGAAAGAGGGGAAGCGCCGGAACCGTCAACCCTTCGGAGGAGACCGTGGCCATCTCCGATACCTCTTGGGAGATGCGGCTCCGCATCAGCCGAGCCAGGTCTTCCCCCAACCCGTAGGCAATCCCCGAGAGCGCAAATATCAACGAATCGACGCGCCGAGGGTGTGCAAGATCACGCCAGAAGCCCTCGCGCGGCCGAAAGATGTCTGAGTGCAGCCGGCGCTCGGCTCCCTCGAATGTCTTCTGAATCCAATCACTCGGTGCTCCCGCAGCCACGAACGACCGGAACACCCGCTCAGAGTGCGCCCAGCAGAGCGTGATCTGCATCGGGGTGGGTAGCCTTCGGAACTGATCCCAGTGTGCGAGCCGATGTGAGATCCAATTGGCTAGGGCGAGGAACGCCTTGGCAGCGATCTGCCCGTCTTCCGAGAGCAAGGCGGAACACACTCGCAAGGCGAGCTTCTCACAACGACGCCCCCCAAAACCTCCTAGCAACAACCTCATGAAGTGAAGCTGGGAGAGCGGCGTAGCCGGGTAGGCTACTAGCCGATCTACAAGCTCGCGCGCATCACCCTCATTCATTGCTTGTAGCGATTGAAGGATCGAGTTCGGGAGGGGAACGGGCAGACAAGACAGATGTTCAGTCGCGCCTTCGATTCCACGATCCTCAACGAGATGCAACCCCGCTACTTCCACGCATTGTCGAAGGCGCTCCGCGTCAGGTAGATCTACCTCTAGCCCGAAGTGCCCCAATACAGTTCCAGCGTCAGGTGGTACCAAGTCACTAAATGAAAACTGCGCTTGGTCTGTGATTCTTCTCCTCAGCCTCTGGTAGTAGAGAGACGCGCTGCGCTCACGCAATGACTCCGCTGCCTGGACTCTCTCCTTCGTCGAAGGAAGCGAGGCAAGGTGCGCGATCGCCCTGTCTTCTCGATTGGCTGGCAGGTCGAACCACTGCTTCTGCTGCCTCAAACCCGATTCGCGAGCTGCTGCCGAGTCCAGGAAGAGGAAGGCGTCTTCCGTCGCGACTCGAACCATATCGCCCTTCTTTGGGTGAATGAACTCAAAGCCGAGTTGAGCGTCTTCGCATTCCTCTAGAAGCGTGAATGTGATCGTTGCCCTTGCCTCACTTGCCTTCACTTCCCCTTCACGACCATTCATGGCCTCAGTCGCAGCGGTGAAGAAAGCGTCCGGCTCAAATGTGAGGTCATCGACAGTCACGACCCTCGCGCTACGCAGGAGTAGGAGAGCAATGAACTCCGGGTCCGCGTCAAGTCGCCCCTTCAGCTCGGCAGGGAGTCGTTCGTATACATCACGCAGGCGCAGAATGATCGCTGGCTGCTCTTCGGCAGCCCCAACAGCCTGGCGAAATGCGGTCTTCAATGCGTCAACAATCGAGGGGACAAGAAGCGGGTCGCTCTCGGCCTTCCGTCGAATAACCCGATCGTCGAGCCATCCGAGGAAATCGCTCGTAGAGTCTCCCGAATAGCGATTCGGATCTGTGAGAGCAATGGACTGAATGGCGAGGCGAGCAACGCTGGCAGCTGCAAGAAACCGCGCGTCGGGTACCGCGCCGGATTCCTCCGAGGCCCCGTACCACGAATTGATGTGATTGAGATCAAGATAGAGGTTCTCGTAGATCCAATCTGCTTTTGCAGCTGCTTGCTCTCTGTCACCAGATATCCAAGAACGAACGAGCGCTGACACGGTGGCGCGGTCCGTAGCCTCGATGTATTGCAATTCGCCCCTCGCGTTCGCAGAACCCACGGGCAACGGAGGTCGCTGGATTACCTCGCGGGCGAGTAGAGAGGTATTCACATAGCGCCGAAGATCCGCGAGTTCTCGTGGCTCGTTGACTCCTCCTTCCGAGATCGGCGCGGCGTCTAGGCGCGAGATAATCTCATCAGCTGTAACAGGGAAGAACCAGAGCTTCGATTCGCGCACCTGACCCAGCTTCGACAGGTAGTCTGAATCGGAAATCAGCCCCTTTGAACAAAGCGTGTGCAAGAAGTCGAGCGTACTGAGAATCGGAATGTGATCGCGGGTGGCATATGAGTTGACATAGCGATCATCACAAAGAATCAGGTCTCCGATCGCCGGATCGAATCGCAGAAGTGAAAGAAGGCACATGGATTCTGGTGACCACTTGCGCGCTTCTGCACCCGGGTCGTCCGGCGTCGGAAAATCCGGGAGTACGCGGTAACCGCCCTGGTCGATGCCTCGCCGAATGCGGTCGATTAGGTTGCCAAGGGACGCCACTTCGGCCTCCCTAACTTCGCTTTCTCGCACCTCGATCCGAATCGTGTGAACCTCCTGTTCGAGCAACTGAAGGGAAAAGAGGCGACAAGCGTCCGAGAGAAGACCTGTCGTAGACAGGGTTTCTGCGGTACCTGGCGCGCAGATAATTTCAGCGCCCCGCTGAGGAAATTCTCCAGGAATATCGCCGGAAGCCTCTACCCCAAGTGCAACCAATGCGGCTTCGAATGCTGGCTGCGCAACGACTCCGTGGACACGCAAGGCTTCTAGGAGACCTCGCAAGTTGATCCCACGATCTTGTGCTAGCTCGCCCTCTGGTCGAGCCTGTTTCGCGGTATCCATGACTCTCGCGAATCCCAAGACGAATGAGCCCCTTTCTCGTGCCAATGCCTCTGCCCGTGCTCCCGCTTCGCCCAACGCCGCGCGTGACTCGGCGGTAGGCTCGCCAGCGCCACGCTCTGAGTTCAACTGGGTCAGGTTTCCGTCCGACAACTGTCGAAGAACGTCACGTTGGGCACTTACTCGGGCTGGCTGTTGGTCCCCGTGGCGATTCTGCATCGAAAGCAGGCAGGGGACTAGCTGCGCGGGTATCTGAAGCGGCCCGAAGCGAGCTTCGAACATGTTCAAGACCCCGAGCGAATCGGCTACCAGCATCGCAGTTATGTCGAGCGTCAGACAAATCGCGTTGGGATCGAAATCGGGGCCGTCCGTCCGGCCGCCGTGACGTGTGAGCAAGGCGGGCCGGGCTTCATAAGTGATGTCCCTCTCAGGCGGGCGAAAGCTCCGGTAGTAGATATGCGAAAGCGGTGTGTTTATGACTTCCGCAATAATGTGGATCGGTGCTCGACAATTGACATAATGCTCCTGTAGCTGAGCCGAGCGCTCGCGCTCAGCGGCGATCATCTTTCGCACGTCATCAAGAGAGGCTTCCTGGACTCCGTGCCGCCCTTCCCGGCCTAACTCGACCATTCTCCTGACCAACGGTCCGGTTTCCTGGTCTAGACTGAGCTGATAGGCAGCCTGGAGGAGCGGAGCGACAAGTTCGTCTGGCGCTTCGGGGCGAGCAGCCTGTCGCCATAAGCTCTGCGCAAGGTGAGCGTCCACAGACCCAACGATTCGAGCAATGCGAAGAGCCTGCTCCCGCGTGACCTCCTCCCGCTCGGCAAGATCCCGCGCCGTAAGTGCTGCCCCGGCCAGATCGCCTTTCGCCACCTGAACGTCAAAGAGCATCGCAAGCCGGTCCGCGTCTGGTTGTTCCGAGGCCAACACACGAGCCTCAGCGACGGCCTGCGGTAGTAGTCCTAGGCGTGTCTGGCAAAGCACTCGGAGGCGACGCAATTCGGCTGGGAGTTGGCCGCCTTCGAAGACCGATACGTGATCCGTCAACAGTCTCAGTGAAGTCTCGAATTCGCCGACGTTGTACGCTGCCGTTGCCGAAAGACCTAGTGCCGAAGGTGTAGGAATCTGCTCGACTAGCTCAGTGGCATGCTCGGCGACGCCCGCCCAGAGCTTCTGGGAAGCCAGAGTTGTGCAGATCGAGAGGAGCAGCGACGGGTCTTTTGACGTGGAGTATCGGTCTTCGAGATGCCCAATGTACTCGCTCCACTCACCTGTGACCTCCGCCCGCGCTCGCAGAGCGATTGATTTCGCCGTAGCTAGCAAGTCGTCATTGGGATCTTGGCCTTCAAGCACAGCAAGAGCAGCGTCAGGCATCCCTGCAACCGCTGTGGCCTGCGCTTGCCAGAAGCGCCAAAGATTACCTGCTGCGGAATCCTCGAAAGCTGGCTCGCTCTCTCCGAGTAGAGTGATCGCGGCTTCGGGCTGACCGTTTGCCAGGTAACAGGCGCATAGGGCCACAAGCTCGGGCAAATTGGCGGCACCGCTGTCGGCGATGGCGCGCAGCTCATGAATGCTGCGCTCCAGATCCACCTCGAAGCCGCGTGATATCGCCCACGACAATGCGCGATATGCCATCGGGTTGGAATCTAGAAGTTCTCGGCTGTAGCCAGCGGCGGATTCCTGTCGGTCTGGGTCGTTCGAAAGGCACGCCAAACGCCACGCATGCAACTGATCTAGTTCAGCGGGTGACGCTGGTTCGGCGGCGGCGAGGAGCCTAGCGAACTCTGCCTCTGCCAACCGTAAGCGTTCCAGGCTCACGGAATCCCGAAGGGCGAGGTCCCAGTGATTCGGCTCTGGCCAGTCCAGCGAGATGGCGACTGCGGGCGTGTTGGCGATCGCACTGTAGTAGTTAATGACGGCGTTCAGAAATCTAAGAGCGAACCAGCTCGGCTGTAGATCCAGGGCTTTTTGGATCTCTAGGCGCGCAAGATCCATCTCTCGCACTCGTAAGCGGAGAAGCGCACGCAGCCGAAACGTCTCTGCATCTGGGCCTGAATCGCTTGACGGGAGCATTGACTCGGCTTCCGGGGCGCGATCTGCTTCAAGGAGAAATGCGGATGCCAGATTGCGGTCGCGATTCCCCCGAGGCTCTCCGAGGACATCGAGCGCATACGCAGGTCCGGCCTCCTTGTATGCAATTAGAGCGTTTAGACGCCTGTCGGGCTGACCGGGCGCGATGCGGTCTGCCTCGTCCCTGATGGAGAGAACCGGTGCGGGATCGTCGGAAGAATCCAGGACGATTCGCGCCTGGAAGCGCAGGAGACGCACCTGAAGGTCCCGGTGAAGTGCGCCCCACGAAACTCGGTCCGACCGCAGATTCTCGATCCACCTACTAGCTTGCTGAGAGCGACCGGCGCGCCACGCTTCTCGCATGGGTTCGAGAGCTTGCTCAACCTCACCTGCAAACCGTGAGGCGACTGCTTCTAGCTGGTTCGCTAGCGCACCCACGACGACCGACCGGGAACCAAAACTAGTCGCCTCCCTGGTGGTACTTCCAATAGGATCGCCGCAGATCTCCCGCACCCAAGGCTCTCCCAGATGCGTCCTGACAACGCTCGGGTGCGGCGCAAGTCGATTTCTGAGAATGGGAGCTGACCACGCCTCGTAGTTAATTTCGCGCTCTGCGAATCTTTTCCGTTGCTTCGCTATTTCGTCTTGTTGCTGACGCCCGCTGAGATCAGAGGCAACGAGGAGGACGAATCGCTTAATGCTCCAGCCCGCCCAGTGGCCGTCGAGGTGTTGAAGGAAGTCGTCTGACGCTGCCGCGATCAGCCGAGCGGTAAAATTTTCGTAGCACTTACACTGGCCAACATCGTATGAGGTACCAGTGCTTCGGACTGCGAGTAGGTCGATTCCGAATTGGGTCTGACCGGGCTTGCCATAGATCTCGCAGGTAGAGATCTCCGTTTGCGCATCAAAGAGATCGCGACAGAGTTCCTCGAACGGCCGTGCTTCCAACTCGTGAAAGCGAGGAGGCAGACCTCGGCGGACGCCGAGTGAGATGTGTCTCGAACTGCCGTCAGAGCTACCAGAAGACAATGGAACGCCCTCGGCCGATCTGGTGCCATCAGTCATCTTCGAACGATGCGTGATCGAACTTCAGCGCCGTCGCGTTCTCGCTCACCGTGCGGACCACATCCTACCCGACGCCTCCCCCACCCGGACATGAACTGCGAGGGCGGGGTCAATCGCGGTCCCCTGACAGGCGTCCCGAACCCGGGGCGAAAATGACAGGAATCCTCACCCAGTCGACACGATTCCTTTCTGCCTAACCGGACGCGCGGGCAGCTAAATCTCTGTTTACGTTGTACTTTCCTGCGTAATGAACAAGATGGGCCTCAGCGAGAGCGATATCTGCATGAAGTTCATCAACCCGGCCATCGAGGCGGCCGGGTGGAACTTGCAGACCCAGGTTCGTCGCGAACTCACGTTCACCGACGGCAAGGTCATCGTCCGGGGCAAACTCTGGAAGCGGGGCAAACAGAAGCGCGCTGACTACGTGCTCTTCTGGAAGAAGAATCTCCCCCTGGCCGTGATCGAGGCCAAAGACAACACCCACTCGATCGGCTCCGGGATGCAGCAGGGGCTCGGCTACGCGGATTCCCTCGACGTACCCTTCGTCTTCTCCTCCAACGGAGACGGCTTCCTCTTCCACGACCGGACCGGCCTCAGCGATGAGATGGAATCGACGCTGGCGATGGACGCCTTTCCTTCGCCGGAGATTCTCTGGGAGCGCTTTCGCCAGTGGCGGGGGCTCGACGCTGCCCCGACTTCCGATGTGGTCACGGAGCCCTACCACGAAGACGCCAGCGGCAAGGAACCCCGGTACTACCAGCGGGTTGCCGTGAATCGCGTGCTGGAGGCCATCGCTCGCGGCCAGAACCGCATTCTGCTCGTCATGGCCACAGGCACGGGCAAGACCTACACGGCCTTCCAGATCATCTGGAGACTCTGGAAGGGCGGCCACAAGAAGCGAATCCTGTTCCTCGCCGACCGCAACATCCTCGTCGATCAGACCAAGACCAACGACTTCAAGCCCTTCGGTGCGGCGATGACCAAGGTGCAACACCGCCAAGTGGACAAGAGCTACGAGATCTATCTCGCACTCTATCAGGCGGTTACCGGCACCGAAGAAGAAGCCAATATCTACAAGCAGTTCAGCCCCGATTTCTTCGACCTGATCGTCGTGGACGAGTGCCACCGCAGTAGCGCCCGAGAAGCCTCCGCGTGGCACGACATCCTCACCTACTTCAAGTCGGCCACCCATATCGGCATGACGGCGACGCCCAAGGAAACCAAGGACGTTTCCAACATCACCTACTTCGGTGATCCCGTATACACGTACTCGCTCAAACAGGGCATTGAGGACGGATTCCTCGCCCCCTACAAGGTCATGCGGGTTGATATCGACCGCGACCTCGAAGGCTGGCGTCCCGAGAAGGGCGCAGTAGATGACCTGGGCACCGAGATCGAAGACCGCATCTACAACCAGCGCGACTTCGACCGTACCCTCGTGCTGAACCAGCGTACCAAGCTCGTTGCCAAGAAGGTGGTGGAGCAGCTCGAAGCGAACGATCCCTACGCCAAGACCATCGTCTTCTGCGAGGACATCGACCACGCGGAACGGATGCGTCAGGCCATCGTGAATGCGAACCCGGAGCGTGTCCAAGAGGACCTGCGTTACGTGATGCGCATTACGGGCGACAATCCTGAAGGCAAGGCGCAACTCGACAACTTCATCCATCCCGAAGAGCGCTACCCGGTCATCGCCACCACCTCGAAGCTGATGACGACCGGTGTAGACGCCAGAACGTGCAAATACGTGGTCATCGACCAGCGCATCCAGTCCATGACCGAGTTCAAACAGACCATCGGTCGCGGGACCAGGCTCTACCCCGACATGGCCAAGCTCTACTTCACGATCATTGACTTCAAGAAGGCCACCGAACTCTTCGCGGACCCCAATTTCGACGGCGAGCCGGTCGTGATCTACGACCCGG
>Ga0326597_10010002_pt1 | contig 12657 bp, 16 predicted proteins | sample RVTome_12_FD_203789 | JGI IMG/M metagenome (GOLD analysis project Ga0326597, IMG submission 203789) | Soil microbial communities from uranium-contaminated site in the Upper Colorado River Basin, Wyoming, United States - RVT100D185 | ecosystem: Environmental > Terrestrial > Soil > Contaminated >... | reverse complement strand
TGACAACTGCTCCCAAGTCTCAAGCATCCGGCCTGTGCGTTCGATCAGTTGCTGCTCGCGAGCCAGAAGAGACTCGCGCACCTTGAGCTGTCGCGACCACTCTTCCGTCTGACGCGCTGTCTCTTGCTGCTGACGCGCCGTCTCTTGCTGCTGTCTCTCGAATTCTGTGTTCTGGGCCTCGTACATTTCTCTGTCTGCGCGTTCCTGAAGTTCCGCGGCAAGCTGTGGGTCTGCTTCAAGCACGCTGTGCCCCACCTCATGTCCGCACTCCGGGCATTTGCCATTAAAGGGGAGGCCCTTTAGCGAATAGTCACATTCGACACACGGGATGCTGGTGTCAATTTGAACAGGCATAGTCAAGTCGTCCCCGTTCGATTCCACCCACACTCCGGACAACCGGGACTGGTGGCTGCCTTCGTCCCGAGCTCAGGCCGAGGGGGTGGCTCAACGCTCACCCCTCCCCTCAAGTCATACCCGCAGCGCGGGCATCGGCCGCGCTTCCGCCGAATCGCCCGCTTCGCGCTCGTGAACCCGAAGAACACCCCGAACCAGATCGCGGCGTAGAACAGCGTGTCGATCACAAACCCGGGCCAGATGGGACTGAATGGAATCAGTACCTGCACGTCAACGCTGTAATCTCCAATTTCGATTGGCTTCGTCGTTGAAGTGACTTCAATGCGATGAGTCGCGCTCGAGGTCGAGTTTTCTGTCTCTCTTGAGTAAACACTCCATTCTTCCCCTGTGAGCGCGTAGAACGGCCAGCCAGCCGAGACCGTTGTTTGGATAGGCAAGTTCTGAGGGCCGGGACCATTCCAAAACGTAAACGAGCCAGGAGGGTTTTCCCAACGCTCCTCGTGGCACTCCGAAAGGCAGCCGAGCGATTTGCGATCCCACCGGACTACGCGATAGACCAGATAAGTGTCGCCACGTCGCGGTCTCCAGCCGAACGTTCCAAGCCGTCCGATTTCCTGCAGCGTCGGTCGGATCGATCTGTCAACTTCTGGTTCGTTAAAACTTGCGATTCGAGGATCAGTCGAGATGTCATCAAGGTGGGTCCACGCACACCCCCACGCCACGGCGACCGTCGTGATCGCGCCCCCGGTGAGGAAGATCAGGCAGAGCAGGCCTCCGAAGGCGGCTCGCCGGGGCGAGATTCGCAGCGTCCAGCGTTTCACGCCGCGCTCTCCCCTCGATTCCACCCACACTCGCTACACCCCTTCTCCAGCGCGCCGCGGAGGTCATACCCGCACATGGGGCACCGGCCGCGCGCTCGCCGAATCGCCTGCTTCGCGCTCGCGACCCCAAAGAACACCCCATGGAACAATCCAAACCAGATCGCCGCGTAGAAGAGCGTGTCAATCACAAATCCGGGCCAGATGGGTTTAGGACGAAGGCCGGCAATTCCATAGACCGAATGGAGTGGCCAGCCGCCGGAGACCGTAGTCATACCAGTAAGTCTGAAGGACACCTGGCCGGCCTGGTCATAGACGCGGTACCACACCGGCCCGCCAACGACACCCCAACTCATTGCTTGACACAGATAGGCCACGGCGACCGTCGTGATCGCGCCGCCGGTGAGGAGGATCAGGCAGAGCAGGATTCGCAGCGGCCAGCGTTTCACGGCATCAGTGTACCGCGCGCCAGTCCGCTGATCGGGACGCCCCGCTGCGCGGCTCGGGCCGTGGACGGCCCGGCTCGGAACCGTCAATCAACAATCGTCAATCGGCAATCATCAATAATCCTCCGGCCTCCCCACCAGGCGGATGTCCAGCCCCTCGTTCCGCAGGCGCGAATAGATCTCGGTGAAGATCGGCAGCCGATCCACCGACGACTGGTCTTCATATGCAATGAAGACCAGCGCCTCCGGCTTCGCTTCCACCGCCGCGCGGACCGATTCGACCAGTTGGTCCAGCGTGACCGGCTCGCGGTCGAGCGCCAGCGCGCCATCCGCCGTGATCGAGATCGTGACCGACGGCCGCGCTTCGCCGCGCTCCCCCGCCGTCACCGCCGCCAGCCGCATCGGCAGCACCTTGGCCGGCACCATCAACACCATCGCATACAGGAAAAACGTCAGCACCAGGAAGATCACGTCGATCAACGGCACTATCTCGATGCGGGCGCCCTCATCCTTCGGCCGGCGCAGTCGCAGGATGGGGCGAGTGGAGTTCATGGCCGTGCGAGCAATTCAAACAATGCAACCACAGAGGCGCAGAGGCACAGAGGAAGAAGAGAAAGAAGTGTCAATGGATGATGCAAGAAATCGCCAGGGGAAAGAAGTTGGAATCGCGAATGACCAGTCATCGCCGTTGTCCCACGATCCAACGTTTCACCCCGAATCCTTTCACCTCTCTGTGCCTCTGTGCCTCAGTGGTTGCATCTATTCCGCCTCCTCGATCTGCAGCGACGCCAGCGAGGTCGCCACATCGCCGGTGAATTCGAAGAACTTGTCGAGGCCCGTGATCAGCATCACCGACCAGACCTGGTCGCGCACCGCGCACAGACGCAGCTTGCGGCCGGCATTGACCAGCATCTGCCGAACCCGCAGCAGTTGCGCGATGTTGGAGGAGTTGAGATAGGTGACGCCGCCCATGTTGAGGATGATATCCGGCAGCGACCCTTTCCCCTTCGTATCCAGGCGGCGGATCAGCGCGCCCAGATCGTCGGAAAAACTCGGCTCATCGCTCAGCTCCGCGATCAGAATGTCCTCCGACCATTCGTTGATGGGCATGATGCGGACAGGATAGCAGAAACGACCGCCGTCTTCCCCTCCCTCGCAGGGAGGGGTGAGGGGTGGGTCGCGCGCTCAGTTCATTGCGGGCCACACCCACCCCCTGACCCCATCCCTCAAAGGGAGGGGGAAAGGACACGCCACTTCACGTTGCATGAAACTCCTCGACTTACTGATCACTGATCACAGATGCTTGATCACTCTCCCCGTTCTCCTCCGATTCCATGACCCGCGCCGTGGCGACGACTCGATCATCATCCTTGAGGTTCACCAGCCGCACGCCCTGCGTGTTGCGCCCGATGCGCGAAATCGTGCCGGCCGGGATGCGCACCATCATCCCCTTCTCGCTGATGACCATGATGGAATCGCCATCCTGGACGCATCTGACCGCCACGACCTTGCCGTTGCGCTCGGTGGTGCGGATGTCTTTGCGGCCCTTGCCGCCCCGGCTCTGGGCCCGGGTCGTGCCGTCCTCCATCTGCACGAGGTATTCCGCCAGGGCCGTGCGCTTGCCGTAGCCGTTCTGCGTCACCGTGAGCAGATCAGAATCGGGATCGCAGCGAACCAGCCCGACCACCTGATCGCTCTTCTGCAGTTCGATGCCCTTCACCCCCGCCGCGGAGCGGCCCATCACGCGCGCATCGTTCTCGTCGAAGCGGATGGCCATGCCGTCCTCGGTCGCCAGCAGCACGTGATCGGCCCCGCGCGTGTGCACGACATCCATCAGGCGATCGCCCTCATTGAGGCCGATCGCGATGATGCCGCTGCGGTGGACGTTGCGATAATCCTTGAGGGCGGTGCGCTTCACCCGTCCCGATGCGGTCGCGAAGAACAGATAATCCTCCGACTTCTCGAAATCTTCGATGGGCAGGAAGGCGCACACCGACTCGCCCGGGCGCAGCTCGAGCAGATTGACGATCGCGCGGCCGCGCGACGTGCGCGTTCCCTCCGGGATGCGATACACCTTCATGCGGAAGACGCGGCCCGTCGTCGTGAAGCAGAGCAGATCATCGTGCGTGGATGACACAAAGAGGTGCTCGACAAAATCGCCTTCGCGGGCATCCGAGGCCTTCACGCCGCGACCGCCGCGCCCCTGCTCGCGATAGGTGCCCACCGGCAACCGCTTGACATACCCCTCGTGCGAGATGGTCACGACCACGTCGTGCTCGGTGATGAGCTCGCCCATGTCGAACTCTTCGCTGTCGGCCTCTTCGATCTCGGTCTTGCGCGGGTCGCCGAACCGCTCCTTCAGATCGCGCACATCCGCGCGGATGATTTCGAGCACGCGCTGCTCATCCGCCAGGATCGCCTCGAAGCCGTCGATTTCGCCGAGGATGTCGCGGTATTCGCCCGTGAGCTTTTCGATCTCAAGGCCAACGAGTTGAATGAGGCGGAGCGCGCCGATGGCATCCGCCTGCACGCGCGTGAGAGGCGCCCCCTCCGCCACGGAAGCGGCGTCGAGCAGACGCTGGGGAATGAGCGACGCATACCGATGGTCAGGCGCGATGCGGAATCGCCGTGCCACCAGCCGATCAATCGCCTCCTCGCGCGTGCGGCTGCCCCGAATGATCGCGATCACCTCGTCGATTTCGCACACCGCGTAGATCAGGCCCTCCAGAACGTGGGCCCGCTTCTTCGCTTGTTGCAGCAGGTGCCGCGTGCGGCGGCGAATGACCTCCCGCCGGTGCCGGATGTACTGCTCGATCAACTGCTTGATCGACAGCGTGCGCGGCTGATTGTCCACGATCGCGATGTTGATGATCGAGAACGTGCTTCGCAGCGGCGTGAATTCGTACAACTGCTTTTCGACCACTTCAGGCGTGGCGCCCCGCTTCAGCTCCACCACGATGCGCGTGCGATAGTTGCGGCCGGATTCGTTGCGCACGTTGGCGATGTCGGGAATCTTCTCGTCCCGCACCGCCTCGATCATCTTCTCCATGAGGTTCCCCTGCACAATGCCGTAGGGAATCTCATCGACGACGATCTGCTCCCGCCCGCCGGCGAGTGTCTCGATGTGCACCTTGCCGCGCACGGAAATGCGCCCGCGGCCGGTGGCGTAGGCCTCGATGATGCCGCGCTTGCCCTGGATCACTCCACCCGTGGGGAAGTCCGGCCCCGGAATGATCTCCATCAGCTCGAGGAGGGTGATTCCCGGATTGTCGATCACGGCCTCGATGGCGGTGCAGACCTCGCCCAGGTTGTGAGGCGGCATGGAGCTCGCCATCCCCACCGCAATGCCGCTCGACCCGTTGACCAGCAGGTTCGGGAACCGCGCGGGAAGAACCGAGGGCTCCATCAGCCGGTCGTCGTAGTTGGGTTTGAAATCGACGGTGTCGAGCTTGAGGTCGGCCATCATCTCGACCGCGAAGGCGGTCATGCGGGCCTCGGTGTACCGCATCGCCGCGGGCGGATCGCCATCAATCGAGCCGAAGTTGCCCTGCTTGTCCACCAGCAGGCAGCGCATCTTCCAATCCTGGGCCATGTTGACGAGGGTGGGATAGACCACCGATTCGCCATGCGGGTGATAGTTGCCCGAGGTGTCGCCGCAGATCTTGGCGCACTTGATGTGCTTGCGGTTGGGCGCGAGGTTCAGGTCGTTCATCGCGACCAGGATTCGCCGCTGCGAAGGCTTGAGTCCGTCGCGCACATCCGGCAGGGCGCGGTCCATGATGGTGGACATCGCGTAGGTGAGATACGAATCGTGCAGCTCGCGCTCAATTTCGCGCTCAACCACGTTGCCGATGTTGCCGGGACCGTTGTTGCCGGGGGATGGATCGACCGTGTTCGGCGGGGAGTCTGCCATGTCGTTTTTTCACTGAAAAAGCCGGCAAAACGCGCGGCTCAGCAGGGGCTCATTGAGGGAGTTCCGCAAGCCGGAAATCATAGGCGCGGGAAGATGAATTGTCGCGACTGCGCAGCGTTTTCACCGACGCTTCAGGAGCGCGAGAAACTCGATGTTCCCGGCGTCGGCGCGGCCCTTCGAACTCTTTCCGCCTCGAATCGGCGAGCGCGCGGTCTTCACAACCTCCACTCCAAGTGCCGGCATTGAGGCAACGGAGCGCTCGAAGATGCGCAGGGCTTCCGCTTCCGACAGCGAACCATCGACGAGGAGTGTCTTGCGCTCCTCATCCGTCAGTTCGTAGTGCGGCTTGATCAGGGTGATGATCCTGCCATCGAGTTTGAGCCAGCGCAGGGCGGCGGGAATCGCCAGACGCTGCGGCGTCCAGCCGAGGTCGATGGTGACGAGATCAACGCTTTGACTCCCCTCTACCTCCGGACTCCCTCTCCCCCCGGGAGAGGGTTGGGGTGCGGGGGGATGAACATGGAGCGCGTTCGTCCGCTCCATCACCACCACGCGCGGGTCCTGCCGCAGCTTCCATGCCAGCGTGCCGTAACCAGTGTCGATGGCATACACCCTGGCCGCCCCGTGCTGGAGCAGGCAATCGGTGAACCCACCCACGTTGCAGCCGAAATCCGCGCAGACCAGGCCTGTGGGATCGATGCCAAACTCGCGCAGGGCGTGCTCGAGCTTCAGACCGGCGCGGGAGACGTAGAAGCGGCGCTCTGGCACATGAACATTGAAGCACCAAAGCCCATGCCGTGCACGGCATGGGCTTTCAGCGTCCGCTTCAATGCTCGCAGCCCTTTCAGTCAGTCACCGCCGCACCATGCGATCTATCAGCAGCGACGTGAACATCAGCGTCAGAATCCCGCCGGCGTACAGATAGAGCCCGATCTTCGGCGTGGCGTCTATCGGCCCGATCGTCATGCTGGCGAGGATGATGGCGCTCATCGCGAACACATCCACCATCGACCAGCGGCCCAGCAGGCGCAGCAGGCGGATGATGCCGCTCCGCCAGCGATCCGGAAACGGCATCAGCCAGAAGTATCCCAGCAGCGCGAGCTTTCCCAGCGGATACGCAATGGAGCAGATGGCGAGAATCGTCGCCGCACTCTGCCGACCCTCACGGCTCATGCGCAGCACGTTCATGTAGATGGAGTATTCGTCCCGCCAGAAGAAGGCGGTGCGCGTCTGCATGGCGGGCAACAAGAGCCCCAGTGCCAGCAGCACTCCGCTGGCGAGGAGCAGCATCGGAATGTCGATGCGTCGAGGATTTCGCCTCGCGAGCGAGGCGGATCGGCGGGCGGCCATGACAATTCAATCGTCATGCCGCGGTCGCGGCATGAGCGGAAGGACCGCGACCACCTCGCGGGTCTATCAATCGGGCATGCATGGCGTCCCCGCCGCGGCTATCGTCGCCGATCATCGGTGGAAGTGAGCGATTGCAACGCATCGCGAAAGGCGCCCGCCACCAGCGCGAGAATGAAGAGGAACACGGAGGCCACGAACACAGCCTTGGCAAGCATCGCCGTTGTTCCTTCCGCCGGACCGAACCCGATGGCTGCGGCAACGGCGGCTATCGCCAGAAAGATGAATGTGAGGAACATGATCCCATTCCGCATCGCACGCACAGCCTCGCACGCGATTTCATCCGAAGTAGCCAAACAGCACCAGCAGCAGGATGATCACCAGCAGAAGTGTGATGCCGCCACTGGGGTAATACCCCCACTTGCGGCTGTAGGGATACACGGGGATGGTCGAAATCAGAAGGACGATCAATACCAGCAGAAGAATCCAGCCAAGCATGATGCGGATACTCCGTGCAACGGCAGCACGCCCGCCGCAAAGGAAACGCCCGTCCGAACCTCCCTGTCAGGACGGGAGTTGAATCACCGCCGTGCCCGTTCATCCCTGTGGGCACGATCCGTGCGCGCATTCGTCTCTGGATTTACGCGCCGTCGATGTCATCGATGTTGCCGTCATCGAGATCGTCGAGATCGTCGTCGATGTCGTCGAACTCGTCTTCGATCTCATCTCCGGCCTCGTCAAGGTCATCCTCCACTTCATCGATGCCCTCATCGATGTCCTCGCCAAGGTCTTCGAACGTCGTGTCGTCTTCCTCGCAGCCGGTGATTCCCGCGACCGCGAAGATCGACAGCGGCGCCAGCAGCGCCAGCATCTTGACTCGATTGGTATCCATCATCAGTCCTTTCATCTGTACAGTGTGAATTGAGGCACAAATCGACTCGCGTTTGAGTTCAATCGTGTTCCTCGGCCTCTTCCGAGATGTTCTCGCCCAGATCTTCGACATCCTCGCCAAACCCCTCAGTGGTCTCGCAGCCGAAGAAAGCGCCGGCGGCGCTCACGAGCAGCAGAAGCGCTGCAAGCCGTGCAAGCAGTTTCTTGAAATCCATGTGAACGAACTCCCTTCAAAGCGGTGGTTGCAATGCGGCGCGCCTGCCGGCTCGGTCGCCCGAACCGGAACTTCAGGCCCGCATGTCAGCCATGATGGTTTTACAAGCCCTGGCTGAGGCGCCCATGAATTCGCGGTGAAAAGGTCCTCACAATGGGCCGACCCTGAGTCCATGCCCTTCGGTTTGGGCGCTTGACAGCGGATCCTGCCTGGTTGTGAGGCAGAACTCCCAACCCACAATGAGTCACATTCCCCATCCCCATGGCGAGCACGAACTGTTCTTCTATCACGTAGCAAACGTATCCATGTGTGGAGAGGAACCTATGCGAATTCTCGTCATTGAAGACAATCCCAAGATGGCATCGGCGGTTCAGCAGGGGCTCGTGGAACACGGCTACGCGGTCGATGTTTGCCACGGCGGATACGAAGGCGAGGAGAAGGCCGCCGAGGGAAGCTACGACGCAATCGTTCTCGACCTCATGCTTCCCGACCGCGACGGCAAGGATGTCTGCCGCAATCTTCGCCGGCGCAAGATCACGACGCCCGTGCTCATGCTCACCGCGATCTCGGGAACCTCCGACAAGGTGGCGGGACTGGATGCCGGGGCCGATGACTATCTCACCAAACCCTTCGAGTTCGATGAGCTGATAGCACGAATCCGCGCTCTGCTGCGCAGGGGGCAGGCGACGGAATCGACCAGACTCACCTACGGCGACCTCGAACTCGATCTTTCCCGCCGCACCGTCACCCGCGCCGGCGAACGCATCCGGCTGTCGGGCAAGGAGTTCTCGCTGCTGGAATACCTGATCCGCAACAGCGACCGCGTGCTGCCGCGCTCCTCGATCGCCGAAAAGGTATGGGACCTCAACTATGAGCCCGCCAGCAACGTGATTGATGTCTATATCTCGTCGCTTCGCCGCAAGATCGATCGTGGCTTCGAACAGCGGCTCATTCACACTGTCATCGGAACCGGGTACCGTTTCGGCTACGTCGAGGAGGCGGCCGTTGCGGTCGCGGGGAGCGCCTGAGCGATGCGTGGCCGCCACCTGCCGCTTCGCTGGAAACTCACCATCTGGTATCTCTCGCTGTTCGGAGTGATCCAGGCGTCGCTGCTGGTGGCTGCCATGCTGTTTCGCCAGGACGCCATCAGCCAGGCGTTTCACGATGATCTGCGGCGCTGGTCTGGCGCCACCGCCCAGCGCATCGCGGCCCTGGATCGGGCGTGGTCGCAGCGCGATCTGGAGCGTGCCATTCCCATGGGGGCCGAGTTTCTGTTCTGCGCCATCCGCAACCGCAGCGGTGAGGAAATTGTCGCCACCGGCGATTTCGACGCCCAACGACTCTCGATCGCCCAGCTTAGGGACCTCCTCAAGCGCGGGGATCGATACAGCTTCATGACCGTGAAGCCGGAGGATGCGGTGCCGCTCGCCAACGTCGATGAAGAGCTGCGGATCGTCGCGGTGCGCTTCGAGGATGGGTCGAAGGAGCCTTATTTCCTCCAAGCGGGAGTCAGAGCGCGGCCGCTACGCACCCTTCCGTCCCTGGCGGTGGACCTGTTCATGATCGGAATACCTGTCGGGTTGGTTGCCTGCGGCGTGGCGGCGTGGCTTCTGGCGGGCAAAGCTGTCGCACCCATCAACCGCATCTCTGAAAGCGTTCGCACCATGAGCCCGAGCAACCTCGAGGCGCGCGTCGAGCTTCATGGCGACGATGCCGAGATCGCGCGCCTGCAGGAAGAGCTGAATCACGCGCTACAACGCATCGAAGACGCGTTCCAGGCGCAGGAGCAATTCATCAGCAACATCTCCCACGAACTGAAGACGCCCGTGTCGGTCCTGCTCAGCGAAGCCCAGGTGCTGCAGGCGGGGGGAGGGCGAAAACACAGCCGCTATCGCGAGTTCGCGACCAGCGTCGAGGAGGAAATGCGCCGGCTGGGACACCTTGTCGAGAGCTTCCTGACCCTGGCGAGGGCGAGGCACGAGGGCCTGACGCGGCGCGAACGCGTGCCGCTCAACGATATCGTGCTCGATTGCATGCAGCACAGCAAGCCGCTGGCCGAGCGATCAGGCGTCCGTGTGCTCGCCGAGCTCGCGGACCTGGAGTCGTGCGCATCCGAGCCGGAATTGCTGGGCGATCCCGACCTGTTGCGCTCGATGCTCGACAATCTCCTGCGCAACGCGATCCGCTTCTCGCCGCGCAGAGGCGTCGTGGAGGTGAGAGTCGTTGTGCGCGATGGCGCTGCCAGGATCGAAGTTGCAGATGAAGGTCCGGGGGTGCCCGCAGAGATTCAGGCAACGCTCTTCGATCGATTCGTCCAGGGGCCCAAGGAGCGGAGGCGGGGCGGACTCGGCCTCGGATTGGCCATCGCGCGCAGCGTGGCGGAGTCGCACGGCGGAACCATCGGCCAGTCGAACCGACCGCAAGGCGGATGCGAGTTCTGGGTCGAACTACCGTTGGTGGCGACCAGCCGATCCGACGCGGACAATGTGAGCGCCATCAACCCAGACCAACGGTACTCGGCGGCCGGGACGAAAACCAGGTGTTGAACCGCGGTGGCCCAGGTGGTACCGTCGTTTCGCCATGCCGCGTCTCCCGGGGGAAACATGGGAGGTGGGCTGATGCGGATCCGACGCTCCGTGGGACCGATCCTGGCCTTGGCGATCACGGCGATGACCGCCGCGGTCCTCGCGCCCACCGCCATCGACGACAACTTCAACGACAACTCGCTCGACACCGATCTCTGGCGGGTGCGGCATGAAGGAGGGGTCACGCTCCGTGAGAGGCACCAGCGCCTCGATGCCCGCGCCGATGGCGCCACCGGGTTTCTCAGTTTCCATTATCTCGAACTTCGCGACTGGGGGATCAACTGGAAGCGCAATTTCAACGCCAGCATCAAGTACAAGATCGACATTCCGGCTCCACCCAGCGACCGGTTCGCGGCGATTCAATTCGGCTTGGCGTTCACGGAGCCGAATCCACTGGCCAACGGAGTATCGATCGCGGTGATTCGCGCAGATGATGGCTGGTGGCTCGCGTGGTTCCTGATTGAGGATGGCGACATCATTGACTTCGCCCGCAAGCGCCTCTCTCAGGTCTCCGGCACTCTCGAAATATCGTGGAACAAATCCCTGGACCGCCTGTCGATCAGCGCGGCCGGTAAGACACTGTACCTGGACGATCTGTATCTGGACTTCGGCGGCGAGTTCGGCACGGCCCCCGTGATCGTTCGCTTTGGCGTGGGCGTCGATGGCGGCGATATGGAGTTCTCTGGTTCCCAGGTCAATATCGACGACTTTCAATTCGACGGCCACACCCGGCCGAGGTGAGCGCGCGCAACCCGATCAGGCGGTAAAACGCAATCCCGCGTGGTACTCGCCTTCGACCGGCGATTCACTCGACCAGGCGACGACAAACGGCCGGTTCACGGGCGCCTGTTCGGAAAGCACGGTGATGGCGATGCCGCTGAGATCCTTGAGGATCGGCAGCATGCTGGCGATTCGAAGCCCATCGTCGCTCAGATCGATCAGCCGGAAGCGCAGCCGCTGAGTGAGATTGTGATCCCATGCGAGGACCACTTCGCGGACAGGCCCCGGCTCGCGGCCCGTTCGCCGCCGTTCGCCATTGCAGGCGGCAGAGCCGTAGAGACTTCGATTGATCTCGGTGTGGAACATGAGATAGGAAGTCTGCAATCCGCACCAATACAGTGACAAGAGCGGCTTGGCCGCCGGACCCGGAGGGGTTCGATTGTGCGGGCTGGATCGCGCAAACTGGTTGGTGCGCATCGCCCGCGCGAAGTTATCGGCGGCCTTGACGGCACGGTAGCCTCCTCCGGTGGCTGCGAGGAGTCGGCGATAGCATCGTCGCATGAGGATCTGGTCAGTCGCGGACGTCGCCGATGCACTGGAGGAGGGAATCCGCCGGGAAGAAACACGCTTACGCATCGACCAGGCTGTGTACGGCCTTGATGCCTTGGACGAGCGGCATCTTCATCTCATCATTGCACAGGGGCTGCGCGAAGCGGGTTATGGCGTTCACCGCGAGGTCCGCTACCCCGCCGACCGTCGCAAGTGGCGCGAGAGCGAAGGCGAGCGCTGCGATTTCGTGATCACTCATGACGGGAGGCCACTGCGCGAATCCGAGCGGGCACGCACGCTGTTCGATTCGCCTGACTGCGCCGAGCTCGACGAGGCGTTCTGGCTGGAGGTCAAGGCGGCCTGGCAACACACCATCGAAGGCCCCAACCCGAGGTACACCGCGCAGATGTTGACCGTTGCACGCGGCGATGTCGGCAAGCTCAGCAAAGATCGAGATATTCTGCACGCGGGTCTTGCAATGATCGCCTTCGTCGAATCCGAGGACATTGCACGGCACGATGTCCGTGTCTGGTACGAGCGATACATCGAGCGGGGATTGCCGGTGGGCTATCCCAGTCTCCGCATGACTTCCATCCTGAATCGCCTGGGGAATTCAGTATGCGCCATGGCGATTTGCCCTGTGAGTCACCTGTGACGCGAGCAAATTGAGGCAACCATCGCAGCGCGATCGGGTCTAAGCGGTCTTCTGTAAATTTGTTTCGGCAGGAAGAGATTGAGTCGATGAATGAACGACGCTCATCAGGACGTTGGATGAAAGGATTCGTCCATGTCACAAATCTTGTTCGTTCGTCGATTGACG
>Ga0326597_10010000_pt1 | contig 12659 bp, 20 predicted proteins | sample RVTome_12_FD_203789 | JGI IMG/M metagenome (GOLD analysis project Ga0326597, IMG submission 203789) | Soil microbial communities from uranium-contaminated site in the Upper Colorado River Basin, Wyoming, United States - RVT100D185 | ecosystem: Environmental > Terrestrial > Soil > Contaminated >... | reverse complement strand
CCGGAGCGCCTTGTCGTGCCTCGCAAAGAGGACTCCTTGCCTTATCTTCGTTCCCTTTCGTCGGGGGCAAAGAGGGTCTTTGCCGTACCCAATCCGCCTATCGGCAGAACCTGCCCGCGCGCGTAACGCCGGCCGGGCCCGACGCGCGAGGGCGAACGTCCCTGGGATAGAAGCTAACCCTTCTTGGCCTTGGCGGGCTTCTGCTTCGACTTGAAGTAGTCGGTGCCGAACTTCTTGGTGAAGCGATCGACCCGGCCCAGGGTGTCGACGAACCGGGCACCGTCGCCCTTGAAGAACGGGTGGCAGTTCGAGCAGATTTCGATCTTGATTTCGGGGACGGTGCTGCGCGTCTGCCAGGAGTTCCCGCAACCGCAGGTCACCGTGCATTCGACGTATTTGGGATGGATGTCTTTCTTCATTGCTCGCGGATCCTTCTCGCCGGGCCGACCCGGTCGGCCAAAGACCGGGGATTATAACGCGCGCCGGGCCCCGGGCAACCGGTTGGTGCGGCCCGTCACGCCGGAGGGCCGTCGTGGCTTTGTTTGGGTTCGCTGTGCGTTCGTTTTCTTAACACAAACGGCGTTCTTGATAGCGCCAGGCGGGTTTGGTGGCCTCGTTTCGCAAGAAAGAAGCAAGCGGCAACAAGCCGGGTCGGCAACAAACCCAGGCCGGGATGGATCGCCGGTTCTCGCCTCTGTTCGCGCAGGCTCCGGTTCGGTCGGCCTCGTCGGTTGGGTCGACATGCGGGCGGGGTCATCCTGCGGCTCATTGCTCGGCCTCCGATCCAATAACACCAGGGGTGTCACGTTTTGCGGGTCGATAAACGAGACACGCGTTCGTAACTTCCGGTGGCACAATGACTTACAGGTGCTGGTAAAGTTTGGATTCTCGGGTCGCGTGGCGTGCGGGCCTGCCGGATGGTAGAATGCTTGCATGGGCAAGCAACGCAAGAAGACCCGCCGGGACGTGACCGAGATAGCCCGCGGCGTTGTCGAGAAGGCTATCGGCGAGAAGCTCACGCCCGGCAAGGACGACGACCAGCAGCCCGAGCCCGAAAAGCCCGACACGCGGAACCCGGCGGCCGTAGCGTTGAGCAAGCTTGGAGCAAGCAAGGGCGGGAAGGCGAGGGCGAAAAAACTAACGTCTGCCGAGCGTTCAAGAATAGCAAAGAAAGCGGCTAACGCTCGCTGGAATCGTCGTTCAAACCACCGAGGGGAATAATGCCATCGCTGACGAGCTTTTCGGCGATCCGATAGATGTCCTTTTTGTCTGGTTCTTTCCGCTGGCCCACGGCAATGAACGTGATCTTGACGTGCATCAAAATGTCACCGTTCGCAAGCGTCTCGTCCTCCACGGAGTAAACCGCTCTGTAGCGTGCATAGGTAAGGCGGAAGTAGCCAGCCAACGGGCCATATAGCGGCTTATGACCTTTTCGGGGGTCATCGGAGGCGACCAGCCTGTCAGCCTTCTCAATGATCCCCTTCCGCGCTTTCGGCTCTAACTCCGCGAGTTGATCTCTGGCCGTCCTTGTCCACTGGATCGAAACTCGGCGCATCATCCCAACTCGCGCTTGATGTCTTCATGGTCATGCAGGCGTCCTTCCCGGATATCGCGCAAGCTCTGCTGGAATGCTTCGTAGGAGCCTGGATCAGACATGATCTCGAGCGACTCAAGTATCGCTGACATTAGCTCGTGATTCACGACGACAAACACGTTCTTATTGCGCCGTCTGACATTGATGATCGGCTCATCGACAAGACGCTGATCCAGCGTATTAAGCTGTCGCCGTGCCTCCGAGATGTCGATTGTGGCGTCCACGGTCATTTGCCCCTGTGCTTTCCATCGTACCTTTTTTACGTCTAGGCGTACACTCTTGTCGAAGACTTAGCGCACTTTTCGCAACATCCATGTTACCAAAAGAGTCGCGCTCGTCTATACTTGAAAGACCTATAATGTTACGTGCCTTCCCTTCACGTAACACGTGGCGAGGTTTTAAAGTGCCACGCGCCTCCGAACGCATGTGGCACAAGAACGCGGCTGCAAGCGGCCGAAGCAGCTTTCCTCGCAAGGGAGTCCCGTTAAGGGCATCGCGGGTTCAAATCCCGCCGCCGCCTGGGTAAGCCTATCGGCTTAACCGTCATTAACTCTAGCACATTTAGTAATAAATGTCAACCTCGCGTATGCAATTTAGTGTCACATCTTTGGTACGACTCACTTGACAATGCCTACACGGGCATGTATAATTGTTAAGTATGAACCGGCTGAGCCCAGAGAAGCGGGTCCGAGTAGTGGCAGCCCTTGTCGAGGGCAACTCGATCCGCGCGACCGTCCGCATGACGGGCGTGTCGAAGCCGACGATCCTCAAGCTCCTGCGCGACCTTGGTGCGACTTGCGCGGCTTACCATGACGCCCACGTCCGCAACCTGAAACCCGCCCGGATTCAGACTGATGGAATCTGGTCGTTCCTCGGGGCAAAGGCCAAGAACGTACGGCCCGGACACGAGCCGGACGGGTGGGGCGAGTGCTGGACCTGGACAGCGCTCACGGACGAAAAGCTCATCATCGCCTACCACGTTGGCATGCGAACCGAAGCAGACGCGCGGGCCTTCATGCTCGACCTTGCGGGCCGCATCCTGAACCGGACGCAGCTAACGTCGGACGGGCACCTGACCTATTTCACGGCTGTCAAGAACGCCTTCGGCGACGATGAGGACTATGGACAGGTCATCAAGATGTTCGGCTCGCCGATTCCGGGTGATACCCGATCGGCGCAGGCCCGCTACAGCCCGCCACGCATCAACGGGATTCGGAAGCTCGGTTACATTGGCGACCCGGACCCGGACCACGTTTCGACAAGCCACGTCGAACGCCACAACGTCACGATTCGCATGGGCATGCGGCGGTTCACCCGCCTCACGAACGCCCACAGCAAGAAGCTCGCCTACCACAAGCATGCGGTCGCGCTGTTCTTCATGTTCTACAACTTCTGCCGCCCGCACGCGGCGCTTAGTGGACGAACGCCCGCGCAGGCATCGGGGCTTGCCGACCATGCCTGGACGCTGGACGAGCTTCTGGCGTTACGCTGGGCAAACTTTACCAGTACCGACTTACAGCGATCGTCCGTTGATGTTGCCGGTGCGGGCGAGGTGGCGTGGGCCGCGCTGGGAGCTATGGATCGGTGCCGGTGGCGTCCGTGAGGAGCCAGGAGCCGTCAGGACGAGCGCTGGCCGTCATGCGGTGACCGCGGGCGACGGCCTCGAACTTGGACGAGAGCCGGGTCGGCGGGTTGGCCACGATCAAGGACCGTTTCGGGCCATCGGCCGGTTTGTCGACGAACTTGTCGAAGATCAGGAGCAGCTCGTCGAGGAACGACGGGGCGATTCCTTCGACGCTGTCGAAATCGACGGTGACCTGTACTCGTTCCAGGTGGCCCGTCGAATCGGCGGTTGTTGCGAAGATCGAGGCGATTGCGCCTTCGAGCAGGCGGGCGGATTCCCTGCTGATCAGAATCCGGTCTTTCAACACATCGTTGACTCGAAGGGTGTCCATGGTCACGCGGGGATTGAGAGGAAGGCCAATGTTCCCGGAAAGAGCCGAGTCCGGCGAGCCGCACTCTCGAGGTCTTCCGTGATCCGCAACGATCCGAGTCCGGAGTGAAGCAGGAGCGAACTGCCTGGCCGGCGGACGTCTTCACTGACCCCGTACAGGCCGATCCCGCGGCTGGCGTCTCCTGTGCCGCTGACCCGCTCGCGCACGGCGAGTTCGAGCGCGTCCCAATCGTAGCTGAACCGGGAACGCAAGGCGGCGTTTCGGCGCAGGCTCGCCGAGACACCGATCCCGCCGTCCGCCACGGTGCACGCGAATCTCGCGCCCTTCTCCGAGTCGGAGAACTGGACGCACCCGAACGAGCCGACCGTCGATTCGCTATGCTGCGCGGCGTTCAGCGCGAGCTCACTGAAAAGCTCGGTGACCACCGACGTGAGATTGGCAGCCCCGAGGTGCGCAGACTGCAAGCTGTCAAATGCGGTGTTGGTTACGCGCGTAGCGTCGGCGGTTGTCTCGAAGTGTGTGATCGGCAGGACGATCTTCGGATCGCTGCGCGGGTTGACGTCGCGGTCGTCCACCTCGACGCCGATTCCCTTCAAGATGTCGAAGAGGCCGAGCCCTTTGAGGTACAGGCTGACGCCGAGATTCGTCGGAACCAGCAGCCGGCATGATGCGCCGCCTTTCACCGCGAGCGCCAGGAACACCGTACACCATAAAGCGGCCGGCGGTCGGACGAAATCGCACTCGCGCAGGTCGATCTCCACCTCATCTTGGCCAAACCCCGGATTCCGAGGGTCGGACTTGTCGAAGCGTGCTAAGAGTTCGCCGGCGTGGCTGAAGCTCGTTTTGGGCTTATTGGGCTTAATCGATAGGGTCATCGATCGTCGACGCTCTTCGGGGCCGGCGCCGGTCGGGCCCCGACCGGCGATTCTTGAACCTCCGGCGCCGGTGTCGCGGGCGCCTTGCCATGACGGTCGCACGAGATCGTCGCCGGGCGAGGGTGAGTTCGCGACTCCTGGCCACTCGAGCGGCGGGCGGATTGTCGCGGGCGCTGCGGGTGGCGTCAACCGCCGGGTGGTTTGTGGCCCGCTGGTTCGGGCCAAGCGGCGTCGCCCGGCAGGGGTAGCATCTCAGAACGTGTATGGGAAGGGCGGGAACGAAGCGAGGCGTGACTGCATGGGAGCGGTTTCCGCGGTGGATCCGCGGGATTCGCTTCCTAGCAGGCGCGGCGCGACGTGCCCACGGGGGTCGAGGTCTACGAGATCAACGGGCCGTTTTTCTTCGGCGTCGCAGACGAACTCCAGGACACGTTGCGCGGTCTGGAGCGGCCGCCGAAGGTGTTCATCCTGCGCATGCGGCGGGTCCCGGCCATCGACGCGACGGGGCTGCATGCGCTCGAGGAGTTCTACCGGCGGTGCCATCGGCAGGGGACGACGCTGCTGCTTTCCGGCGTGCATGCCCAGCCGCTGTTCGCGTTCGTGCGGGCCGGATTCGACAAGGTCGTCGCGGAGGAGAACATCTTCGGGAACATCGACGACGCGGTGAACCGGGCGCGCGAGCTGCTGGGGCTGCCGCCGCAGCCGCGGCCGAGCGGGGCGTTCTCGGAGGTGGCCAGGGAGCAGGGCCAGGGTTAAGGCGGGTTGGGTGACGGCGCGTCGCGCGGGATGTCCGGCACATCGCGGCGCGGTGCAGCAAGGTGCCGGGGGGTGCGCGGCTTGCCTCAATCGCTGAGGTACAAAGGCAGGCACCCTCGGGCGACCGGAGGGGCGTCGGTCACCCGCGGAGTCGTGCGGGCGGAGCACGGGATCGAGATCGGCGTCGTCGTGGCGTGCCGATTCCACAGACTCCACGGGTTCCGGCTGGCGGAAGTAAGCGGTATCGGGACGACGGTGGGTGCGCGAACCCGCCCCGGTTCGTTTCGGCCAACAGCCCATGGGCGCGGAGACGGCGGATTCGAGATGCGTGCGGCGCGTTCTCACGGATGATAGAATCGACGAAGGCACGTGGGCGTGACGACGATTGCAGGACGATTATGGCTGAAGGCATTCCGGTTAAGAAGGAGCTGATTCGGTGGGCGATCGACCGGTCGGGCCGGGCGACCGGTGAGCTGGCTCATGCGTTCCCAAGGCTCGACGAGTGGCAGCGCGGCGATCGACGTCCAACGCTGAAGCAGCTTGAAGCATTCGCGAGGGAGACGATGACACCGCTGGGGTACCTGTTCCTCGACTCCCCTCCGGACGAGGCGTTGCAGCTCCCCGACTTCCGAACCGTCGGCGACACACCGATCGGACGGCCCAGTCCGAACTTGATCGACACGGTTCAGGCGATGCGGCGTCGGCAGGCCTGGATGCGGGAATATGTGATCGAGGAAGGTCTTGGTCCGCTGGCGTTTGTCGGGAGTGGAAGGACCGTTCGGAACGTCGCTTCACTGGCCGCGAAGATCAGGGATACTCTGGGACTTGCGGCGGACTGGGCTGAGAACGTTGCCACCTGGGAGGATGCACTTCGAGCGCTTCGTGATGCGACAGAGCGGACCGGGATCGTCGTCGCCGCGAGCGGCATGGTGGGCCTCAACACTCACCGCACGCTCGATCCACAGGAGTTCCGTGGTTTCGTGTTATGTGACGACTTTGCGCCCTTGATTTTCGTGAACGCGGGCGATTCGAAGTCGGCGCAAATGTTCACTCTCGCGCATGAGCTGGCGCATATTTGGGTAGGCAGGGACGGCTTGTTCAACCTGATCAGGATGGTGCCGCATGAGGACGAAATCGAGCGGTTCTGCAATCAGGTTGCTGCCGAATTTCTGGTGCCGCGCCATAAACTTCTGGCACGGTGGAGCGAATTGAAAGGCGCCGCGAAGCCCTTTCATAATATCGGAAGAGCTTTCAAAGTAAGCCCGCTCGTCGCTGCACGTCGTGCCTGGGACCTCGATCTGATCCCGCGAAAGAAGTTCTTCGCATTTTACGAGGAGGAGCAGGCGGCGTGGCGCAGGCGAAAGGCTGAAGACAAGAGCAGGGTCCGGAAGGGAGGCCCCGACTTTTATCAGGTTCAGGACGTCCGCCTTGGGAGGAGGTTTGCGTACGCGGTTGTCCGTGCGGCGCGGGAGGGGCGGCTGCTCTACCGTGAAGCGTATGAACTGACCGACCTCAGGGGTGAGACGTTTAACAAGTACGCCGCCCGTCTACTTCAGAGGATGAAGAATGACCGTCGGTAAACGGTATTTACTGGACGCGAATGTCTTCATCGAGGCCCATCAGCGGTATTACGGGTTTGGTATTTGCCCCGGATTCTGGCTCGCGCTGTTGCGCCAGCATCGAGCCAACCGGGTCTCTACCATTGACAGAGTCAGGGCCGAACTCGTCAAGGCACGGCCGCCGAGCAAGGACAAGGAAGCAGCGGGGGGGATAGGCTCAGTGCGTGGGCCCATGAGCGGGCTCCCGAGACGTTCTTCAAGGGCACCGAGGACAAAGACGTCGTAGAGACGTTCGCGCGTATGGTGAGGTGGGTGCAGAATGAACCCCAGTTCACGCCGGAGGCAAGAGCCCAGTTCTCCTGTGAGCCGGATGGTTGGATCGTGGCATTCGCCAAGGTAAACGATCTCGTCGTCGTAACTCACGAGGTCTACGCACCCGACGTAAAGAAGAAGGTTCCCATCCCGAACGTGTGCTTGGAGTTTGACGTTGCCTGCTGCAATACTTTCGAGATGCTCCGGAGCCTGAAGGAGCAATTTGTGCTCAAGACGCGGCGACGAAGAGTCTGATCCGCTAGGGTCGGCGAAATCTCCGCTTGCGTGAACGGCCCGCGGTGAGGCGCGACCGCGCAGGCGTTGGCGGGAGGCGGCGTTTGGCTTTAGACTCGTCGCGCGGCAGAGTGTTGCTGGGGTTGAGGCGCGGTTTTGTTTCGGGATCTGCGACAGTTTATCGAGGAGCTCGATCGGCGCGGGGAGCTTCGACGGGTCGGCGCAGAGGTGGACCCGATTCTGGAGATTTCTGCGATCGCCGATCGGGTCAGCAAGCTGCCGGCGGCGGGGGGGCAGCCGCCGCAGACGGACCCGGTGCACGGTCGGCGCGGGGGGCACGGGCTGCTGTTCGAGAAGGTGAAGGGCTCGGACATCCCGGTGGCGATCAACGTCTTTGGCAGCTATGAGCGGATGCGGATCGCGCTGGGTATCGAGAGCTTCGAGGAGCTGGCGAAGCGCGTGCAGCAGCTCGTCAAGCCGGAGATGCCGACGACGCTGCTGGAGAAGCTGAAGAAGATCCCGGACCTTGCGAAGCTGGCGGGGTTCGGGCCGAAGGTCGGCAAGCGCGGGATCTGCCAGGAGGTGGTGCGCACCGACGACGCGAGTCTGTTCGATCTTCCGATCATTCAGTGCTGGCCGCGGGACGGTGAGCCGGCGGGGGCATTACGAACTACGAATGACGAATTACGAAGGGGAGGGATCGAGGGATCGAGGGATCGAGGGATTGAGGGATCGAGGGATCAAGGGACGGAGGGACGGAGGGACGAAGGGACGGAGGGACGGAGGGACGGAGGGACGGAGGGATCGGGGGATCAAGGGATCGACGGATCGAGGGATGAAGGGATCGAGGAAGTGCCGCCGAGAATCGGCAATCGGCAATCGGGAATCGGCAATCTGATCGGGACGGGGCGGTATATCACGTTTGCGGGGATCTACACGAAGGATCCGGAGACGGGTGTGCGGAACGTGGGAATGTATCGGGTGCAGGTGTATGACGCGAAGTTGGCGGCGATGCACTGGCACATGCACCATGACGGGGCCCGGCATTTTCGCAAGTACAAGGCGCGCGGCGAGCGGATGCCGCTGGCGATCGTGCTGGGTGGCGAGCCGGTGCTGCCGTACGCGGCGACGTGTCCGCTGCCGCCGGACGTGAGCGAGCTCTTATTCGCGGGTTTCCTCAACGGCGGCGGGATCGAGCTGGTGCCGTGCAAGACGATTCCGTTGGAGGTTCCGGCCAACGCCGAGATCGTGATCGAAGGGTGGGTGGACATCGAGCGGACGCTGGTCGAGGGGCCGTTCGGGGATCACACCGGGTTCTATTCGCTGGCGGATCGATACCCGGCGTTCCATGTGTCGGCGATCACGCATCGGGAGAATCCGGTCTTTCCGGCGACGATCGTCGGCAAGCCGCCGCAGGAGGATTACTACCTGGGCAAGGCGACCGAGCGCATCTTCCTGCCGCTGCTTCAGATGTTGATTCCGGACGTGATCGATTATGACCTGCCGATGTTCGGGGCGTTCCACAACTGCGTGTTCGTGAAGATCCGCAAGGAATACCCGATGCAGGCGCGGAAGGTGATGAGCAGCATCTGGGGGGCGGGGCAGATGATGTTCTCGAAGATGATCGTGGTGGTGGACGAGCAGGTGAACGTGCACGACGAGCAGGACGTCTTGTTCCACATGGGCGCCAACGTGGACTGGCGGCGGGACACGATGATCGTGGACGGCCCGTGCGACATTCTGGATCATGCCACGCCTTACTACGGCACGGGGGCCAAGATCGGGATCGACGCGACAAGGAAGATCGCCGGGGAGGGCGTGGTCCGCGAGTGGCCCGAGGAGCTGGAGATGAGCAGGGAGGTCGCCGCGCTGGTGGAGCGTCGGTGGGGGGAGTATGGGTTTTGAAGGCGTCGTGCATCTGGTCACGCGGCTGCGGCAAGCCGCATTAGGGGAATGATCGACGCGCGAAGTGCGCTGGCATACAATAAGGCCGGGAAACCCGAGGAGTGTCGCTCATGGTCGCCGACCGACTTGGTGTGACGATAGACCGACTCGCGGCGTTCTGCCGGAAGTGGAAGATCACCGAATTCGCCCTGTTCGGATCCGTTTTGCGCGAGGATTTCGGCCCAGATAGCGACGTGGATTGCCTGGTGGCATTCGCGCCGGAGGCCGACTGGTCGCTGCTGGATGTGATCGCGGCGGAGGAGGAACTGGGCGAGCTTCTCGGCCGGCCGGTTGACCTGGTGGAACGGCAGGTTGTCGAGCAGAGCGAAAACTGGATTCGACGCAAGCAAATCCTCGAGACAGCCACGACGGTCTATGCCGGATGATCCCGCCACAATCCTCGACATCGTTCCCGCCTGTCGTCGGGTAGGACGTTTTGTTCGCCATGTGGACGAGCGAGGGTTCCGCGCAGACGACGAAAAGCGTTGGGCCGTGGTGAGCCAGTCGCTGATCATCGGGGAGGCCGTCAGGAGGCTTTCCGACAAGTTCCGGGAGTCCATGCCGGACGTTCCGTGGAAGCGGATGGCCGCCATGCGCAACCGGCTCATCCACGAGTACGACAAGATCAACTGGGCCCTGGTGTGGAAGACGGCGCGGACGGAGGTGCCGCAGTTGCAATCCGCGCTCCAAGGACTCGTGGAGCCGGGACACGGGCAGGCGGGCTGACCGGGCGTGGGACACGATGATCGTGGACGGCCCGTGCGACATTCTGGATCATGCCACGCCTTACTACGGTACGGGGGCCAAGATCGGGATCGACGCGACAAGGAAGATCGCCGGGGAGGGCGTTGTCCGCGAGTGGCCCGAGGAGCTGGAGATGAGCGGGGAGGTCGCCGCGCTGGTGGAGCGTCGGTGGGGGGAGTATGGGTATTGAAGGGCGGTTTGGCGGGGCGTGCCCAAGTGGGTACGATCGGCCACGAGGCTTCGAGAGCAGCGGGACCGACGAGAATGCAGGCATGACCGTTCATGGCATCGAGATTCCGGAGGGCGAGGTTGCGGAGTTCTGCCGCCGGAACCACATCCGTCGGCTTGCGCTGTTCGGTTCCATTGTGCGCGATGACTTCCGGCCCGGCAGCGACGTCGACGTTCTTGTCGAGGTTGAATCGGGGCAGCCCAAGGGTCTTCTGCGACTGGCGGAGCTGGAGTTGGAGCTTTCGGACCTGCTGGGTCACCGGGTCGATCTGCGCACGGCGGGCTGCCTGAGCCCTTACTTCCGGGAGGAAGCTCTCGAAGAGGCACGGACGCTCTATGTCGCGCCGTGATGATTCAGTTCGCCTTCGGCACATGCTGGAGCACGCGCGCGAGGCGGTCGACCTCGCTCAAGGAAAAACGCGCGACGGCCTCGAACGGGATCGAGTGCTCCAGCTCGCGCTGACGCGGCTTGTGGAGATCGTCGGGGAGGCGGCGGCGCAAATCCCCGCGGAGGTACGGGCCAAGCACCCGTCGTTTCCGTGGCGCGCCGCCGTCGGCATGCGGAACCGCCTGATTCACGGATACGATGTCCTCGATCTTGACGTCCTCTGGGACACGATCACGACCGACCTTCCGCGGCTCGTTGATCTTCTCGAGGACATCGTGCCGGGGTGAGGCTTAGGCAGATCGACCGTCTCCGGAGTACACATGGCTCTTGTGTCAAATGGCGGTGCCTGCGGGTTGGCGGGGAAAGCGTTGCCAGATCCGCGGCCGGTCGTATTCGCTAGTCGCTGTTTGCTATTCGCTTTTCTCGGCGCTCTCGCCGCGTGCAGGCCGGGCGAGCCGGCCGCACCCGAGGTGCGGCCTGCGGCCGCGGCCAAGCCGGCGGATGTACTGATTTTTCCCGATGCGCTTCACGTGGCTGACGCGTCGGTCAATGCGTTTGTCGAGCGGGCGATGCGGGTCTGTGGAGACGGCGACTACGAGGCGTTTCGCCTCTTGTGGAGCGCCAAGGCGGAGCCGCTGCCGCGGGACGAGTTCGAGCAGGGGTGGCAGGCGGTCGAGCAAATCCGGATCCGGGCGCTGCGGAAGGCGATCGTGGCGGGGGATGACGGGCCCGACGGGGCGGAGTCGCCGGGCGAATCCGTCTATCTGGTGCTGGCGGAGGTGGCGTTCGACCCGGATCAGCCGGCCGGGCGGCGCGAGCCGCAACGGGATGTCGTGCTGATGCTCCGCCGCGAGCAGGGTGAGTGGCGGGTTTCACGTGCGCCGGATGTGATACGCGACTGGATTCGGGAGCAGGCGGCGGATGAGGGGGCGGACAGGCCCGAGCCGCCTTCCACAGATTAGGAGCATCAACCAGCCATGAACACTCGCGACGTTCTCGCGTTTTCCACGATCCCGCTTGCGCTGCTCGCGTCTGCGTGGTTGATCGACGGCTACGCCCTCTGGAGCCGCTTGGCGAACGTGACGTTGCCGTGGCTCTGGCTCGGCCCTGGCCGTGGCGATGCTGATTCTTGGGGCCACCTGTGCGGTCATGCGGTGCGGTCCCGGGGATATCCGACGCGGAGCGGCAGTTGCCGTTATCGCCGGCACGCTGACCTTGTTCGGCGCTGGAATTGCTATCGATTTCAACTCATATTGGGTGGAATCCGGGCAGCGGCGTGCGAGCCATGAACGACTCCAGGCGATTATGGATCGCTACGCGTCGGAATACGAAGGTCCTCCGCGTGAGCCGCGACTGTGGGAGCGCTGGACGTCACAGCTTCCCGAAGACTGGTTGAGCAGCGTCGGGGAGTGGGTTGGGTTCGGCTTGATTCTTACGACCGTGTTCGTGCTGCCGCGGCGGCGAGCGATGACGCACGAGCAGACGCCCACAAAGGGGCTGTGACTTTTTCGACGTCCTCCGGGTATCGGTGGGGCGCTAATCCGGCGGCACGATGGTGCCGGTGATGCCGATGTAATCCTGGAAGCCGTCGTCCTGGGCCGGTGGTTGGGTCTCGATGGCGATGACCCGGTCGCGCTGGAAGCGCATGATCCCGCCGAGCTCGAGGCCTTCGCCGTCCAGCGGCGGCGTGTTGTCGCGCTGCCGCTGCTCGAGGATGTCGAGAATCTCGGTCTTGCTGTTCTCGGTGTTGAAGAAGTCGATCTCGGGCACGTCGATGCCGCCGCCGCAGAGGGCGCCGAAGGCCTCGTCGTGCCGGATGAGCTCGCCGTTGGCGAAGCGGATCCGCGGACGGCCCAGCGGCCCGTCCTCGAGCAGCACCTGGAAGCGCACGTCGGCCTGTAGACAGGTCTCCCAGATCTTGCACATGGTCGAATCGATGCTCGGGGTCGGGTCCTCGTCCTCGAGGTCACCGAAGACGCAGGGCGGCACCTCGTCTAGCGTACTGGCGTCGAAGTTGCCGTCGCCGTCGCGGTCGGCGATCAGCGTGATCGAGACCTGCGGGCTTCGGAG
>Ga0326597_10009999_pt1 | contig 12661 bp, 11 predicted proteins | sample RVTome_12_FD_203789 | JGI IMG/M metagenome (GOLD analysis project Ga0326597, IMG submission 203789) | Soil microbial communities from uranium-contaminated site in the Upper Colorado River Basin, Wyoming, United States - RVT100D185 | ecosystem: Environmental > Terrestrial > Soil > Contaminated >... | reverse complement strand
CTGCGTGCCGAACTGGTACAGGACCCGCCCGTCCACCGGCCAGGCCAGCCGGCCGAGATCGCCGGTGGTGATGGCCGCGGTGCGGGGGGCCGCCCCGCGGGCCTCCGCGGCGCGGCGCGCGCGGTCGAGGGTCTCGATGAGGTCCGTCAGGCGCTGTTCGTCCCGCTCCAGCCGGGCGATGCGCTGCTGCACTTCCTGCTCGGTGCGGCGGGTCTCGCGCAGGCGCGCCTGCCGCACCAGCTCGAGCCGCGTATAGCGGTCGAGCTCCTCCTCCCGCTCGGTGCGCCGCAGGGCCAGAACGTCGCGCGCCTGGACCAGCTGCCGCTGCTCGCGCCCGACCCGCGCCCGCAGCCGCGTCAGGTCGTCGGCGAGTTGCCGGTCCTGTCGGCTCACCAGATAGAGGTACTTGTAGCGCGACAGCAGCTCGCCGAAGCTCTCGGCGGTGAGCAGCACCTGATAGGAGAACAGCGGGCCGCGCTTGGCGATGTCCACCAGCCGCCGCTCGAGCACCGCGCGCTTCTCCTGGAGGGCGTCCTCGGCCAGGGTCAGCCCGGCGGTCGAGTTGTCGATCTCGCCCGTGAGGCCGCCGATCTGCCGGTCCAGCTCGTTGCGGATGCGCGTCGTGGTGCGGCGCTGGCGGTCGAGGTTGGCCAGCTCGTCCGAGAGCGAGTGGGCGCGGGTGCGGAGGCGCTCGAGCTCCTGCTCCTGGCTCGACCGCTCGCGCCGGATCGTCTCGAGGCGCCGCTGGTTCTCGCGCAGCTGTTCCTCGAACGTCGGCTCCGTCCGCTGCCCCGACAGGGCCCCGGCCGGCGCCGCCGCCAGCAGCGCCACCATCGCGAGGCCGCGCGCCCTAGACACGGCGCAGGTGCCGGCCCACGCTCACGGCGCTGCCGGCGAGGCCGATCGCCGTGCCGAACGCCACGATCGCGACGGCCTGGAGGAGCGAGAAAAACGTCCCGGCGAACAGGAGCTGCGTCACCGCGAGGTGGGCGAGGTACGACAGCCCGACCGCCAGCACGCCGCCGCACAGGCCTTTCAGGGTGCCCTGGAGCAGGAACGGCCGGCGGATGAAGGCGTCGGTCGCACCGACGAGGCGCATGATGGCGATCTCCCGGCTGCGCTGCAGGACCGCCATCCGGATGGTCGTGCCGATGATGATGACGGCGACAGCGGCGAAGGCCGCGCCCACCATCAGGCTGACGGCGCCCGCGATCCGTCGCAGCCGGTCGAGCCGCTCGACCCAGTCCCGGCCGTAGCGCACGTCGTCCACGAAGTAGAAGCCGCGCAGCCGGTCGGCGACGTCGCGGACGTGCGGCGCGTCCCGAAACTCCGGTTTGAGCCGCACCTCGATCGACGCCGGCAGGGGGTTGCGTTCCAGCTCCTGGAACAGGTCGCGGAACTCCTCCAGCTCGTCGCGCGCGCGCGCCAGCGCCTGCTCCTCGGTCACGTACTCGGCCGACGCCACCTCGGGGAAGGCCGCGATGTCGCCCAGCGCCAGCGTGGAGGCCTCGATGGGGGTGCCGGGCAGGACGTAGGCCACCACTTCGACCCGCTCGGCGACCTGCTCCAGGGAGCGTTGCAGGTTGACCGCCACCAGCCCGAAGAGCCCCACCACGAACAGCGAGAAGGCGATCGTCGTGATCGAGAGCGCCGACAGGAGCGGCGCCCGGCGGAACATGTGCAACGCTTCCCGCAGGGACAGCGTCACGCGTCCGTCCCGGAGCCCGCCTGGCCGGCCTCGTCCACCGCGCTGTCATACACGATCGCGCCGTGCTGCAGCTCGACGACGCGGTAGCTCGTCTGACGCACCAGCTCGAGGTTGTGGGTCGCCATCACCACGGCCGTGCCGCTGGCGTTGATGTCGCGCAGCAGCTGGAACACCCCGCGGCTGGCGCGCTCGTCGAGATTGCCGGTCGGCTCGTCCGCCAGGAGCACGGTGGGCTCGTTGACCAGCGCCCGGGCGATGGTCACGCGCTGCTGCTCGCCTCCCGACAGTTCCCGGGGATACGCGTGCGCCTTGGCCGCCAGGCCCACCTGGCTGAGCACCCGCATCACCCGCGTCGGAATGGCCGACTCCCGGCCCCCCGTGACCTCGAGCGCGAACGCCACGTTCTCCTCGGCCGTGCGGTCTTCGAGCAGGCGGAAATCCTGGAACACGATGCCGAGCTTGCGCCGCAGGAGCGGCACGTCGCGCGGGCGGAGCTGCGTGACGTTGTACCCCGACACGCGCACCTCGCCCGAGGTGGGGCGCTCTTCCGCGTACACGAGCTTCAGGATGGTGGATTTGCCGGCGCCGGAATGGCCGGTGAGAAACACGAAATCGCCCTTGGCCACCTGCAGCGTGACGTCCTTCAGGGCGAGATCGCCCTTGGGATAGGCCTTGAAGACGCTCGAGAGCCGGATCACTTAGATGCTGGCCAGGGCCTGCGCGATGTCCGCGATGAGATCGTCCGCATCCTCGAGTCCCAGGGAAAATCTCAGGAACCCGTCCGGAATTCCAGCCTCCGCCCGCTGGTCGGCCGTCAGGCTCGCGTGCGACGTGATCCGCGGCTCGGAGACCAGCGTCTCGACGCCGCCGAGGCTGGGCGCGTGCGCCACGATCCGGAGGGCCCGCAGGAACCGCTCGGCGGCCCGCGCGCCGCCCTTGAGCTCGACGCCCAGCATGCCGCCGTACCCGCGGAGGATCCGGCTGGCGAGCGCGTGATCCGGGTGCGCCGGCAGGCCGGGATAGTGCACCGCGGTGACCCCGCGCTGGCGCGACAGCCACTCGGCCACGGCGAGGCCGGTGGCATTGTGCCGGTCCATCCGCACCGCGAGGGTGCGCATCCCCCGGTCGATCAGCCATGCCGCGAAGGGGTCGAGCGCCTGCCCCCAGATCTGCAACAGGCGCCGGACCTCCTCCACGACGGACTCCGAGCCCGCCACGGCCCCGGCGATCACGTCGGAGTGCCCGTTGAGATACTTGGTGGCGCTGTGGATCACGACATCGGCGCCGTGCTCCAGCGGCCGCAAGTTCATCGGCGTCGCGAACGTCGAGTCCACCAGCAGGGCGAGCCCCTCCGCGGTGCACAGCTGGGCCAGCGGCTCGACGTCGATCACGCGAATCAGCGGGTTGGTCGGCGTCTCGAGGAACAGCGCGCGGGTGGTCTTGCGGAGCGCGCGCTTCCAGGCGCGCGCCTGCGTCGGCTGGACGAACGTGACGTCGATGCCGAGCCGGCCGAATTCCTGGGTGAAGAGGCGGTGGACCCCGCCATAGATCCATGCGCTCGAGAGGAGGTGGTCGCCCGGGCGCAGCACGGCGAGGTGCGCCAGGGCGACAGCGCCCATGCCGCTGCCGACGAAGATCGCCGCCTCGGCGCCCTCGAGCTGGGCGAGCCGGTCGCCAATGGCGACCTGGTTGGGGTTGTTGCCGTAGCGGGTATAGAGGACCTCGCGGGCGACGCCCACGGGGTTCGTGAAGGTGGCGCTCTGGGTGATCGGCGGCGCGATCGGCGTGCCCTCGGGACGCGGCGCGGGGGTCCCGTGGATCGCGCGCGTCGAGAGGCCGAGCCGGCGACGGGTCACGACGCTGGCGCTATGCGGGCGTAAGGGCGACGGCGCCGGCGGCCGTGCGGGTGGCGAACCGCCGCAGGAGCAGCTCCTCGAGCAGCGGGCCGGCGCTGGCCCGCCGACCCACGGCGTCGAGGGTGCCGTCCGCCTGCGCGCAGAGGACCGCGAGGCCGGCGGCCTCGAGCACCGGCTCGAGCGCCTCGCGGTGGCCCTCGGTGAGTCCCCGCACCAGCAGCACGCGCACGCGGTCGCGGCTGAGCTTCGCGACGATCTCGTCGGCGCACGAGAAGTCGATGAGGCCCACGCCCGTGAAGTCGAGCAAGGCGACCGCCGCGTCCGCGGCGAGCACCTCCTCGATCGACGCCCGCACCGCGCGCCCGGTGGGGCGCGTGACGAGGTCGGCATACGGGGCCGCGAGCGACGTGCGCAGGACGGCCTGCAGATCGATGTGCGTTATCACGGCTCGGCGGAATCCTGCTCCGGGACTATGAGCAGCACCTGGGCGCCCGGAAACGGCGCCAGGCCCTCCTGCATCGGGACGTCGTCGTCCCACGAAGGCACGATCGCGATGCGCGCGGTCCCCGAGCGGATCGCGATCTTGCCGTTCCAGCGCGTCAGATACCGCCGGATCCCCGCCAGGCCCTGACCCCGGCCCGGGTCGCGGAAGCGGCTCACCCCCTGGATCAGCGCGGCCTCGAGGGCGGCGGCATCCCCCCAGCGGCCGCCGAAGCGGCGGGCCTGCGACGGCTCGAGCGAGTGCTGGAAGCCCACCCCCGCGTCGGCCACCGCGATCACCACGACGCGGCGGGCGAGCCGGCGGCGCCAGTGATAGCTCTGCACGGCGACCCAGCCACCGGTCCCGGCGTGCTCTACAATATTCTGGCACGCCTCCGAAAGCGCCATAGCGAACCCCATGGTCGCTCGCGGATCGAGGCCGACCTTGGCCGCGAGGATCGCCGAGGCGCGCTGCTGGATGCGGCTCACCACGTCGTGCACGTCCTCCGCGGCCCGCACCGGCGTCACCGGCAGCAGCACGTCGCTCTCCTCCGCCGGTCGCACGCGGGGGACCTTGCCGTGCACTTCGAACAGCTCCGCGGCCTCGCGAAAGAACCCGGCGCGCGCCCAGTAGCCCGCGACGTCTGTGTTCGTCGGCACGGTGAGCAGCGGCTTCTCGCCGCCCCCGCCGGCGGCCTGGCCCGCCGCGAGCAGGCCGACGAGCCCGTAGGGCGACGCCCACTCCGTCGCATGCGCGTCGAAGAGCAGGCGGGCGCCGTCCGCGGCCGCCGCCGCGTACGAGGCCGCGAACTGGTCGAAGCTGCGGTCGTCGAACTGGGTCGGGACCTCCACCAGCCGGGTCATCGCGCGGCCAACCGCCCGAGGAGATGGTCGCGCAGTCCGCTCGCGCCGCGGCCGCTCAGGTTGCGCGCGGCGAGGCGCACGCCGTCCGCGAACGCCGCCTCGAGCGTCGCGCCGGCGAGGAGGCGCGCCGCCGCCGCCGCACCGAGGACGTCACCGCACCCGGTCGGATCGCCGGCATCGCCGGGGGAAAGCCCCGGGTCCCCGGCGGCGAGGCGGATGGAGCGGACCGGCGACCCGGTCAGCACGACCGCCCCGTGGGAGCCCAGCGTGACGCACAACGCGCGGCAGCCGGTACCCAGCGCCAGCGCGGCCGCCGCCAGCGGGTCCGGTCCGACCTGCGACAGCTCCTCGTCGTTGAGCTGCACTACGTCGAAACACGCGAACCACGCCACCGGGTCGGCCAGCGGCTGGAGCACGCGCGTGCCGTCGGGGAGCTTGCCGAGGAAGAGGCTGTGGAAGTCGGCGTACAGGAACCCCGAGAAGCCCCGGCGCAGGAGCTGCGCGGTCGGCAAGTCGAGCTCGAACCCCGAGATGAAATTGACGTACAGGGCGTCGAGATCCGCCACCATCGGTCCCAGCTCGGCCCAGGTCCACGGCGGGACGCCACCCGCCATCTGCTCGCAGCGGCGCTCCGCCGAGAGATAGCGGAGGGTCACGCGGTTGTTCGGCTGAGGCACCTCGATGAACCGCGCCGCCGGAGCCACGTGCTGGAGGGAGCGCAGCAGCGCGCGCGCGCGGGGGGCGAGGTCGCGACCCACCTTGATGAGGGGCACGATCTCCCAGTCCCCCCCGAGCGTCGCGTCGAGTGCGGCCAGCGAGTAGGCGATCCCGCCCCACTCCTCGACCGGCCCCCGGCCCGGGTCGCGGCCGTGGATGGTGTCCCAGACCAGTGCGCCGACGACGCCGAGGCGCTTCACGCCATCCGCTCGGTCTGGGCGAGGAAGGCCGCCGCCGCGCCGACGACGCCCGCCGTACCCGGCAGCTCGCCGGGGACGATGCGGCAGACCTGGACGGCGGGCTTGAAGGCGCGGCGGCTCACCTCGCTGCGGAGCGGGACGAACAGCCGGTCGCCCGCGAGGGTCACACCGCCGCAGATCACCACGACGTTGGGATTGAAGATATTGATGATGTTGGCGACGCCCGCGCCGAGGAACTTGGCCGTGTCGCGGACCACCTCGAGGGCGAACGCGTCGCCGTCGTTCGCGGCTTCGTAGACCACCTGGGCCGTGATCAGCGAGAGGTCGTCCTTCACGTACGTCGGCAGCGCCGTCTCCGCGCCGGCCTCGATGCCCTCGATGGCGCGCGCCGCGATGGCCGGGCCCGAGGCGTACGCCTCGAGGCAGCCGTAGTTGCCGCATTTGCAGCGCCGGCCGGTCGAGTCGATGGTCATGTGCCCGATCTCGCCGGCGATGTCGGACGCGCCGTGGTAGAGGCGGCCGTCCAGCACGATCCCGCCGCCGATGCCCGTGCCGATCGTCAGGCCGACGACGTGGCGGGCGCCGCGCGCGGCGCCGCGCCACCACTCGCCGAAGATCGCGCAGTTGGCGTCGTTGTCGAGCGTGGCGGGCAGCCCGAGCGCGGTGCCGATCCGATCGCGCACGGGCATGTTGGTCCAGCCGAGGTTCGGCGTGAGGAGCACGACGCCGGACTGTCGGTCGAGGGGCCCGGGGGCCCCGATGCCGACGCCGAGGATGTCGCGCCCCCCGGCGGTGTTCATCGAGTCGCGGGCCAGCGCCGCGATGCGGTCGATGATGGCGTCGGGCCCCCGCTCGACGCGCGTCGGTTCCGAGACGAGCCCGAGCACCTCGGACCCGTCCTCGGCGACCGTGCCGACGACGAGATTCGTCCCCCCGATGTCAACCCCGATGACGTAGCGCACCGGTCTCCTCGATTGCTCGCAACACGTCCTCCACCTGGATGTCCCGCATGCAGCGGTGGTGCCCCAGCGGGCAGGTGCGCGGGCCGTGCGCCGAGCACGGCCGGCAGTCGAGCCCCACCCGCTCCACCACCACGTCGCGCGGCCCGCGGGGCCCGAATCCGAAGTCCGGGACCGTCGGACCGAAGACCGCGACGATCGGCGTGCCCATCGCCGCGGCGAGGTGCAGCGGGGCCGAGTCGTTCGTGATCAGGACCGCCGCGCGCGCGATCAGCGCGGCCGCCTCGCGCACCCCGAGCCGCCCGCACGCGTCGGCGGCCGAGCCGCCCGCGCCGCGCGCCGCCGCGACGATCGCGCCGCCCAGCGCGGCGTCCTCCGGTCCCCCCACGGCCACCACCGCCGCGCGGCCCGCCAGGCGCTCCGCCAGCGCGGCGTACCCCGGCCAGCGCTTGGTGCCCCAGATGGACCCCGGCGCGATCGCCACGAAGGGCGCTGCCACCCGGGCCTCCCGCAGCAGCCGCTCCGCCGCCGCGTGGTCGCCGGCCGTGACGCCGAGCGACGGGGCCGTCTGATGATGGGGCCGCTCGTCCGCCAGCGCGAGCAGGCGGTCGATCTCGTGCCCCCCCGCGGGCCGGCGGCGCACGCCCGTATAGAGGCTCGGCCAGCCGTCGTGGAATCCGATGCGCCGCGGGATTCCCGCCAGGCGGGCGAGGGCCGCGGTCCGCAGGGAGCGGTGGGGAAGATACGCGATCGCGTAGCCGCCGGCGCGCAGCGTCCCCGCGAGCCGCACGAGACCCGACAGGCCGCGATCCGCGCGCCGCTTGTCGTAGACGATCACCCGGCGTACCGCCGGGTGCGTCTCGACGAGCGGCGCGGCCGCGGGGGTGGTGACCACGTCCACCGGCCCGTGACGGCGCGCCAGCGCCTCCAGCAGCGGCGTGGTGAGGACCACGTCGCCCAGGAAGGCGGTCTGGATCACCAGCGTGGGGGCGGTACCCAGGGCTCGGCTACTCGACCTGCAACACCGCCAGGAACGCCTCCTGCGGGATCTCCACCGTGCCGACCTGCTTCATCCGCTTCTTCCCTTCCTTCTGCTTCTCGAGGAGCTTGCGCTTGCGCGTCACGTCGCCGCCGTAGCACTTGGCCGTGACGTTCTTGCGCAGCGGCCGGATCGACTCGCGCGCGATGATCTTGGTCCCGATCGCCGCCTGGATCACGACCTCGAACAGCTGTCGCGGGATCAGGTCCTTCAGCTTGCTCGCGATCTTGCGGCCCCACTCGTACGCCTTGTCGCGGTGGATGATCACGCTGAACGCGTCCACCGGCTCGCCGTTGAGCAGCATGTCGAGCTTGACCAGCTCGGACGGCCGGTAGGCGAGGAACTCGTAGTCGAGCGACGCGTAGCCACGCGAGATCGTCTTCAACTTGTCGTAGAAATCGAGGATGATCTCGGCCAGCGGGAACTCGAAGCTGAACTCGACGCGCGTGGGGTCCACGTAGCGCATCCCGCCGTACGCCCCGCGGCGCTCCTGGCCGAGGCGCATGATCGCGCCGATGTAGTCGGCGGGGGCGAGGATGCGCGCCTGGACGTAGGGCTCCTCCACGCGGTCCACCGTCGAGCCGTGGGGCAGCAGGCTCGGGTTCTCGACCACCTCCATCGTCCCGTCCGTCCGGTGGGCATGGTACTCCACGTTGGGCACCGTGGAGATGAGGTCGAGGTCGCACTCGCGCTGCAGGCGTTCCCGCACGATGTCCATGTGCAGCAGGCCGAGGAAACCGCAGCGGAACCCGAACCCGAGCGCGATGGACGTCTCCGGCTCGTAGTGCAGGGACCCGTCGTTCAGTTGCAGCTTGGCGAGGGCGTCGCGCAGCTCCTCGTATTGCTCGGCGTTGGTGGGATACAGCCCGGCGAACACCATCGACTGGATGTCGCGATAGCCGGGGAGGAGCGCGATGTCGCGGTGGCGGGCCTCGAGCACGGTGTCGCCCGGGCGGGTCTCCTGCACGCCACGGATGTTGGCCACGAAGTAGCCGACCTCTCCCGCCTCGAGCCGCTCGGCCGGCTTGTGCCCGAGCTGGAGGTAGCCGACCTCCGCCACCTCGTAGGTGTCGTCCCGGTGCGAGCCGAACGCGATCTGCATCCCCTTCGCGAGCACGCCGTCCACCACGCGGACGCTCGGGATGGCGCCGCGGTAGCGGTCGTAGTAGGAATCGAAGATGAGGGCCCGCAGCGGGGCGTCGCGGTCGCCCCGCGGTGGCGGCACCCGCTGCACCACGGCCTCGAGCACGTCCGGTACGCCGCGGCCCTCCTTCGCGGAGATCCGCAGGATCTCCTCCGCCTTCGAGCCGATCAGGTCGTGAAGCTCGCTGGCGCGGCGGTCGGGCTCGGCGCCGGGCAGGTCGATCTTGTTGAGGACGGGGACGATCTCGAGCCCCGCGTCGAGCGCGAGGAAGAGGTTGGACAGGGTCTGGGCCTGGATCCCCTGCGAGGCGTCCACCACCAGGATCGCCCCCTCGCACGCCGCCAGCGAACGGGACACCTCGTAGGTGAAGTCCACGTGCCCCGGCGTGTCGATGAGGTTGAGCTCGTACTCCTGGCCGTCGCGGGCGGCATAGCGCATCCGCACGGCGTTGAGCTTGATCGTGATGCCGCGCTCGCGCTCCAGGTCCATGGTGTCGAGGACCTGCTCGCGCATTTGGCGCTTCTCGAGCGTGCCCGTCAGCTCGATGAGACGGTCGGCCAGGGTGGACTTCCCGTGGTCGATGTGGGCGACGATGCAGAAGTTGCGGATCTGGGGCTGGCGCATGCTGGGGCAAATATAGTCGGCAGGGGACGGATCACAGGGAAGTTGCCAGACGGCAAGCAAGCAGTGGTTCCCAGTCAGCGGTCGCCAGCCGGCGCCGGAGCGGTCCGTGGACTCCCGTCTTGTGACCACTGTTCGCTTGCCGTCTGGCAACTTCTCTGCGCTCTGAGTACTGTAGTGCGTCCGACTGCATGAATCCCATCACCGGTTGGTTCGATCCCACTCAGCGGGGCGGGGCGGTGCGCCTCGCCGCCAACGGCTACCTCCCCGGGCGCGGCGACCCGGGCGTCCGGCTCCCGGGCCTGCGGCGCGGCGATCTCGTCACGCTCGACAACGGGCGGGTCGCCTCGGTGAACGGCGTGCCGCCCGAGCGCGCCGCGGCACGCCCGGAGTTCGCCAATCTCGGCGCCGTTCACCCGTCCCGCCTGCTGCGGCTCGAGACGCCACAGGCGTCGAGCCCGCGCACGGCCGACATCCAGCGCGTGGTGGACCTGGTGTGCCCGCTCGGCTTCGGCCAGCGCGCCCTGATCGTCTCCCCCCCGAAGGCCGGCAAGACGGTGATGCTCCAGGCGGTCGCCGAGGGCGTGGCGCTCAACCATCCGGATGCCGTGCTGCTGATCCTGCTGGTGGACGAGCGTCCCGAGGAGGTGAGCGAAATGGTGGACTGGGGACGGGGCGAGGTGATCGCGTCGAGCTTCGACCTGTCGCACGAGCGGCACGTGGCCGTGGCCGAGATGGTGTTTGATCACGCCCGCCGCCAGGTCGAGATGGGCCGGGATGCCGTGATCGTGCTCGACTCGCTGACGCGGCTGGCCCGCTCGCACAACACCACCGGCGCCAGCAGCCGCCGCACGCTCTCGGGCGGCCTCGACGCCAACGCGCTCGCCAAGCCGAAGGCCCTGTTCGGCGCCGCTCGCGCCGTGCCGCCGGGCGAGGGGGGCGGGTCCCTCACCGTCATCGCCACGGCACTGATCGAGACCGAGAGCCGCATGGACGACGTGATCTTCGAGGAGTTCAAGGGGACGGGCAATGCCGAGCTGCGCCTGCGCCGCGATCTCGCGGACCGGCGGCTCTTCCCGTCGGTGGATGTCGCGGCCAGCGGGACTCGCCGCGAGGAGCTGCTCGGCGGGCCGGTGGAGGTCGCGGGCCGCGCCGAGCTGCGCCGCCGCCTCGCGGGCCTGCCGCCCACGCAGGCGATCGAGACCCTGCTGAGCGGGCTGCGTCGCGCCAAGACCAACGCGGAGCTGGTACAGCAGCTGGGGAGCTAGCGGTCCGTCCTCGGACGCCGTACGACGTGCGGCGTCTACCGCGACCGCACCACCTCCCGGTAGCTGTCCGGGTTCCACTTCGGCCGCTCGGCGGACTGGGCGATGTCGTAGCCGAGGTAGAAGACCAGCTGCGCGAGCCGGGCCTCCTTGTCGGCGTCGATCTTGCCCGGGTGATCGCTCACCTGATGGTAGTCCTGGTGCGTGCCGTTGAAGAAGAACAGGATCGGCACGCCCTTCACCGCGAAGTTGTAGTGATCCGACCGCCGGTAGAAGTTCTCGCCGGGCCAGATGTCGTCGATCGCCCGCATGTTCAGCTCGGGGTGCGCTTGATTGACGCGTTCCAGCGTCGCGCCCAGGTCGGAGTGCTGGCGGCCGATGACGACGATCGTGTCCGTCCAGTTCCGCCCCACCATGTCCAGGTTGACGTTCGCCACGACCTGGCTCATCGGGACGGGCGGGTGGTCGGCGAAGAAGCTGCTACCCCAGAGTCCGCGCTCCTCGCCGCTCACCGTGAGGAAGATCATCGACCGCCGCGGTCGCGGCTGGAGCTGCGCGAACGCTTCCGCCAGCTCGATCACCGCGACCGTGCCCGAGGCGTCGTCGTCGGCGCCGTTGCAGATCGAGTCCCCGCCGCGCGCCGGGCAGCGGCCGCCGGCGGTCACGCCCACGTGATCCATGTGGGCGCTGAACAGCACGTACTCGCCGCGCAGCGCCGGGTCGCTGCCCTCGAGCACGCCCACGGTGTTGGGTGCGGTGATGCGACTGATGACGTGGAAGCGCGGGCGGAGCGTGAGCGCCACGCCGTCCAGACGCTCGACGGTGCGGGCGGTGGCGCGCCGCAGGGCGCCTGCGTCCACGCCGAGGAGCTGCCGCGCGCCGGCGTCGCGCAGCTCGAGCAGGGCCCCCGCGGATGGCTGCGGGCCGGCTCCCTCGAGGGCGTGCGACGGCCGCGTGAGGCGGGCCGCCAGGCGGTTCCACAGCGAGTCGGGGCGGTCCGATATGAGGATCACGCCGCGGGCTCCGCCCCGCAGCGCCGCCTGGACAGTGGCCCAGTCCGCCGCCAGGCCCGCCGGGCCCTGGGCGCCGGCGGTCGCCGCCGCCACGATCCACGCCCCCTTCACGTCCTGTCCGCCGAAGCGGTTGGCCGTGTCCGTCGCCGCGCCGGCCAGCACCAGCACCGGTCCCGCGACCTCGGCGCCGGGCAGGGGCAGGAGCGGCAGCACGCCGACGTCCCGGCCGAGCTGCAGCGTGCCGGTGCGCGCGCCTTCCGCCACCAGCACGCTCGTCGCGGTGTCCAGAGCCTTGCGCGTGATCGCGTAGCGCTGGAGGAACGTGCCGCTGTCGCCGCCGGGCCGCAGCCCGAACCGCCCGAACTCCGCCGCGATGTACGCCGCCGTCTGCTCCAGCTCGGGGCTGGGGGTGTCGCGGCCCTTCATCGAGTCGTCGGCGAGCAGATGTACCCGCCGCCGGACGTCCTCGGGGGTGATCGAGTGCGCGGCCCGCTCGACGGCCGCGGGGACGGCCGGTGGTGGCGGAGCCTGCGCGACGAGCGCGGCCGGCGCCACGAGGGCGGACAGCAGGGCGGACCAGGATCTCACGGTACGGCTCCTTATCAGGGTCAGGAGGGTGGAGCGGTCAGGCCGCGGGCCAAGAGCGCCACAAAGCGCGCGACCCGGGCCACCGCGCCGAACGCGATCTTCCGGCTCTCGTCGCCCGGGCGGTGCAGGTCGCCGTGCTGGCCGTTGAACAGATACAGGATCGGTACCCCGTGCTCGCGGAACCGGCCGTGGTCGCCCAGCAGCCAG
>Ga0326597_10009997_pt1 | contig 12664 bp, 13 predicted proteins | sample RVTome_12_FD_203789 | JGI IMG/M metagenome (GOLD analysis project Ga0326597, IMG submission 203789) | Soil microbial communities from uranium-contaminated site in the Upper Colorado River Basin, Wyoming, United States - RVT100D185 | ecosystem: Environmental > Terrestrial > Soil > Contaminated >... | reverse complement strand
GATCGACGAGGCTGTGGGTTCACGGGGGACGCGGTTTTTTTTGCGATCTCGGATGGAGTTTGCGAGTGGGAGGTTGACGTCGCGCTCCGTCGGCGGGATGATGGGTCATCACCCTTCTCAACGACGGAGAAGTTACTCATGGCGAGCGTAAACAAAGTCATTCTGGTGGGGAATCTCGGGCGTGATCCGGAACTTCGGTACATCCCGAGCGGTCAGGCCGTCGCGAACTTCACACTCGCGACCAACGAGCGCTGGCGCGACAAAGACGGCAACAATCAGGAGCGAACAGAGTGGCATCGCATCGTCGTGTGGGGAAAGAGCGCTGAGAACTGCGCCCAATTTCTGCAGAAAGGGCGAAGTGTCTACATCGAAGGGAAGCTTCAGACCCAGGAGTGGGAAGACAAAGAGGGCAACAAGCGCAAGACCACCGAAGTCGTTGCCCAGACCGTGCAGTTTCTGGGCGGGCGTGGTGGTGCCGAATCGGCTGGCGGATCCTCTGGAGATTCCGGTTCGTTTGGCGGAGATTCCGGCGGCGAGGGGTCCTCGGGGCCGCCTCCGAGCGACGTACCGTTTTAGCAGGAAGCTGAACAACTCCTCGCGTCGCGCAGTACGGATCTTCAGGCCGAAGCGTCTGGCTCGCTTCCGCTCGTGGAGCGGAGCTTCTGGATGATCTCGTTGACCTGTTGACGGACGTCCGAGTCCAGGTTCTCGAACTCGATCCCCATGCCGGGGATTCCGTCGGGCGCGGCCTGATCGGCATCGATCGAGCGGACGACGTTGCCGACGACCTCGATCGGCCGGTCGGCTCCAGGCAGCTTGAATTCGAGTTCGACGCTGGTTCCGATCGGTTGCGGCGTATCGGTTTCGACGAAGAGCCCACCGTCGTTGATGTTTCGGGCAAACTCGGAAAACAGCGAATCGACCGTCTGGTAGTTGACCCGAACCACGACGTCCGCGCGCGGCGAGTTGCGCCGCTCGATGCCATCGATGAAGCGAGAGGACACGGCTTCCTGCAGGTGTGATCTGGCCATCGGTCTCGATCCCGGGGGCGCTTGATTGCGGGCTCCAAGTCGCAAACCCCTCATCGACCGATTTGGCAACCCTCCTTAGGTCGATTTTGGCTCACAGCTCGCCCTGTTCCCGAAGGCTGCAGAAGCCCCGTTCGGCAACCACGATGTGGTCCAGGATGCGCACGCCGAGAATCTCCCCGGCGCTTGCGAGCCGAGCCGTGACCTCGCGGTCCTCGGCGCTCGGCGTCGGGTCTCCGCTCGGGTGATTGTGGACCAGTACGAGCGCGGCCGCGGCGTCTCGCAGGGCGGGGCGAAATACTTCCCGGGGGTGGACGAGGCTCGCGGTGAGGGTTCCCTGCGAGATCATCTCCGAGCGCAGCACGCGATGTCGGGCATCGAGCAGAATCACAAGGAAGTGCTCTTGTCTCGCGTCCCGCAGGCTGGGGTGGAAGTGGTGGTAGACGTCCGATGGGCTGCGAATCACGGCTCCGGCTCGAAGCCTGCGGCCCGCGAGCCTGCGCCCGATCTCCAGAGCCGCTCGCAAGCTCGCGCTCTTGGCGGGCCCAATTCCCTGGGATCGCCCGAGTTCGCGTCCGCTCACGCTCGACAGGCCCTGAAGTCCGCCGTGGCGAACCAGCAGGTCCGTTGCCACAGCCAGAGCGCTGCTCCCTGAATTGCCCGTGCGGAGCAAGAGCGCGACCAACTCCGCATCACTCAGAGCCGACGAGCCCAGCGCTTCGAGGCGTTCACGGGGGCGATCCGGGGCGGTGGCTTCGCGGTCCGACGGGCAGCCGCGCATTTCGTCTCCCGGGACCGGGGTAGACGACTATAGCGCTTCGCGGGCTCTGCGACGGTCCATCACCCGATGCGTCTCGCGGCCGCCTGAAATCGATGATGCGGCGGTGGACGGAATGGTTCTACGAACGCGAGGCCGGCGGGCGCGCACTGCAACGTCGTTCGAGACTGTCCGCGATCTCGAAGATGGCATCGAAGCGCTCACTGTCCAGTTCCGGCGCGATCACGCCTCGCAGCGCGTTGCGTCGATGTTCGGGTGGTTCCAGTTCCGCGACGAAAGCTCTCAGCAGCGAGAGAAATCCAACGGCCTCGGCACTTTGGGTGCGGGCCGCTGCGAGATCGAGTGGGAGCGAGGCGCGAAACTTCGAACCGTCGACGAGTGCGATCAGGCCATCCGGCGCGAGTTCCCCGAGTCGCTGAAGCGCCAATTGGAGGTGGGGGTCGAGAAAACCCGACGAAGGCGCGAGCGCTCTGGCGAGCGCCTCCGGGTCGAGCTGTGAACGCATCGAGCGATCGAAATCGAGCGCACACTCATACACATTATAATGTTGGACGTGATTCAACGCATCGACCGATCTGGCGAGCACCGCTGCATTGCCCTCGGTGGGGACCATTTCGACGGTGAAGTGATGCAGCTCGCGAACAGGGTCGTAATTTCGCGTCGACCGCAGGTCGAGCCTTCCCTGATCGGCATCGTGGAGCTGGACTCGCACGACGACGTCTTCTCCGAGCTGTTCCGCGCGGAGAGATTTGATGTTGTCGCTCGAAACTCCCCGCATGTTTCTGGAGGCGCCTTCCGAATATCCGGTCTTTTCCAGCACGATCGAGAAGCCATCCGACATCTCGCGCAAGAGAAATTTCGCGGTCTTGCTCGTCAGAAATTTCAACGACTCCCGGTGCGAAAGATACGTATGGGTCATCGCTTCGAGGCGATTGGGTAGTGGAGTGAGTTCGATGGTCAGCTGCGTGTCGAGAGACCGAACCTCTATTTGCACTTCTTCGTGTAGATAGCCGTCGAGGATCGCCCGGATCGCGACCGCATCCCGACGGCCGGCTTCGATGCGAGTGGGAAGCCGAAGCAGGATCGGTGATTCGGCGCGTTCGAAGCGCAGCTGGATGTTGTCTCGCACATAGAACAAATCGAGGTTCGCGCCTGGTGGGCTCGTATCGATTTCGAGGCTCCGCTCGCCGTACCAATAGCCGGGTCCACCCCTGAAGAGTCCGGTAATCGGTGCGAAGAGCCTCCCGATCGTCCAGCCCGAACGCTCCATCGGGATCAACTCGATGGTTTCACGCTCCGCAGAAGTCGCGGGCAGCGCGACGAGTGTGAGCAACAAGAATCCGAGGAATTGCGTCTTCGCCATGGAGTCGGGGTCGATCGGGCGTCAGCGTACCGGTCGGGGAATCTCGGCGACAGCCGCTTCGGGTGGATCTGGCGGCGAGGCTCTGGTCGCCGTTCTTGCGGGCTCGGTATGCGTCAATACGACGCCCGGATGGCCCTGGGACTTGCCATCGGATGGAGTCGCCCTTGATCGAATTCGGCGGCCAGCGCGCTCGCCAATGGGTGGGAGGTGTCTCGCAGGCGACGGGCGACGATCTGCGCATCCCCACGACGGCCCGCTCGTACCACGAGCGGCGCGATCCTCGAACGCCGCTCAGGCTCCGAGACTTCGTTCAGTTGGCGGAGGAAGCCCCTGGGATCGAGCTTGGCGCGGTCGAGCTGCCCATCGAGATCCAGCTGCTGCAAATCGGGATCTACGCGACCGTAGAAGCCGACGACCATCGATCGGGGATCTGGTCGATAGAAGCGATTGGCGGCCGTTCTTTCGATCGCCGCGAGACGCGGCTGGACGGATTTGGCGGTCGCGAGGGTGGGGGGCAGATTTTCCCACATGTCGATCGCGTTTTGATCTGCGATGACTGCACGGGTCGGCGCAACGGCGATGGCCTCTGGAGATCGAACCCAGCTGGTCTCCACGCTCGTGAAGATTGCGAACCCGGTGAGGCCGGCCGCCAACGCGGCCGCGACGCGCGGGTCGAACACGCGTCGAATCACCAGCGCAGATCGCCGCGTCCGCCCCTCCCCGGCGCCGATTCGCCGCATGACCTCGCTTGCCAACTCGGCGGGTGGTTGTGGGGCCGACAGGGATCGAAGTAGCGCCACGGTGGATCGCAATTCGCTGAGTTCATTCGTACAGCTCGCGCAACGACCCAGGTGTTCGTCGACCCGAGCGCGAAATCGCAGGTCGAGATCTCCTTCCAGGTGATCGCCGAGGTGGGAGCGTACCCTCGCGCAGTTCACGGTCCTTCTCCTTTCTTTTCGTTGGACACAAGGCCCTTCAGGCCATCCCGAAGTGCACTTCGCGCGCGGTGAATGCGCGACTTGACGGTGCCTTCGGGGATTTCGAGTACGGCAGCGATCTCTCGGTACGACAGGCCTTCGATGTCGTAGAGAACCGTCGCGGCCCGGAGGTCAGGGGGAAGCTGGAGCAGCGCCTCCTGGACGTGAACCTGTACCTGAGCGCCGTACAGAGCAGATTCGGGGTTGCGCGGAGCGGTCGGCAGATCGTCGCCCGCAGCCTGGCGCGCCTGGAGCTTGCGGATTCGAGCGTGCTTGCGGCCGAGCGTGCGACGTCGATTCAAGGCCGCGTTGGCGGCGACGCGATAGACGAAGGTGGAGAAGCGCGCGTCGTGTCGGAAACGGTGCCCGTGGCGGTGCAGGCTGATGAAGGTCTCCTGCGCGACGTCTTCGGCATCTTCGCGGTTGCCGAGCATCCGGAGCAAGAGGCCGAAGACCCGCCCTTCGTGGCGCCGGATCAGGCTCTCGAAGGCGCTCTCGTCGCCTGCCTTCCATCGGGTGACCAGATCTCCGTCGGGATCGACGTCGAGATAATCCCCGCTTTTCGCCACGGTTCGAGGCCTTGTTGCAGTCGTCGCGTCGATTGTTCCACAGCCGGCGGCAGTCATCTGTGAACTCCGACACCGATCCGCCGAATCCGGTTCTGCAGAAGTCTGGTCTTTATCGCCCAACGCCCCTCATCCCCCGGAGGGGTCCGAGGATGCCGTTGATTTGCCCGCGCGCGTCCACACGCCGCTCTTGCCGCCGCACTTGCTTACGAGCTCGATTCCGCCGATCGAGATCGCGCGGTCGATCGCCTTGCACATATCGTAGATGGTGAGGCTTGCGGCTGAGACGGCCACCAGGGCTTCCATCTCGACTCCGGTCCGCGCATGCGCTTCTACGCGGGCTTCGATCAGCACGCGGGGCTCCGAGGGGTCTGGGGTCAGTTCGATCTCGACTCCGTCGAGCGGAAGAGAGTGGCATAGCGGGATCCACTCGTCGGTTCGCTTCGCGGCCTGGATACCCGCCAATCGGGCGGTGAGCAGCACATCGCCCTTGGGGATCCGCCCCTCTGCGATGCAGGCGAGCGTCTCCGCGGCCATTCGAACTTCTCCGCGGGCGATACAGACGCGGTGCGTCACCGGCTTGTCGCCCACACCCACCATCTGGGCACGGCCGCGCTCATCGACATGTGAAAGTCTTGTTGCCATCGAATCTCCAGACTTCCCAGAATCTACTCGAGTTTCTACTCGAGTTCGCGGGTCCAGCCGATGAGATCGCCGAGAACTGCCGCCCGCTCGGGTTCGTTGAAGATCTCATGCCGTAACCCAGGGTACGTGCAGAGCCTCCGCTGGGTCACACTCAGCTGCTCGAAGAAGCTGCGACTTCCCGCAACCGGGCAGATTCGGTCGTCTTCTCCGTGCAGGAGAAGCATTGGAACGCTCACGTCCGCGGCCGCGACGCGTTTCATCGCAGACAGCATCTCCGACGCCAGGGACGCGGTGATCTTCCGTTGGACGAGAGGGTCTTCGAGATAAGCACGGACGACTTCCGGGTCGCGAGACAGGGCGTTTGGGTCGAGTTGACTCGCGAGCGAGAGGCGCGGCGCGAGCCACTTCAATACGCGGACGGCGATCACGCGCGCTCGAGACAGGTCTTCGGGCATGGCGAGGACTGCAGCCGAAGTGACGACGCCAGCGATCTTCGGGTTTCGCTGGCTCGCGTACGCGGCCACCACCAATCCCCCCAGGCTGTGGCCGATGACGACGATCGGAAGCGGTGGTCTTTCGGCGCGCACCGCCGCGACGAAACCCGCCAGGTCGTCCAGCAGGTGATCGAAGCGGCGCACGTGACAGCGGGTGCCGCCCGATCGCCCGTGACCCTGCTGGTCGTAGGCGTGAACCTCGAGGCCAGCGCGGGCCAGATCCGACGCCGTTTGTTCGTAGCGACCACTGTGCTCTGCGTAGCCGTGAACGAGAATGGCGATTTTCTCTGAGGTCTTCGGAAGCCATGAGCGCCGAAACAACAGGTGTCCGGTCGATCCTGTGAGATGTGATTCGGTGCGGCGGATTTCGGCGCGCTTCGATTCAAAAGGGTGTGTGTGGCCGCTGGCTGGGCCCGCCAGGGAGTTCAAGACTCAGACGCGCCGCGGACGGCTGCACGTGCTTTCTTGACCCTGTCGAGATAAGCGACGCTGCGGATGTCGGATCCCCAGAAGTAGGCCGAGATTCCGTCCTCTTCGCCGAGGCGTCGGATGTTGTCTGCGAGGATCCAACAGCCGGCTTCGATGTTGGTGTCGATGGTCGCCAGATTTCCGGCGAGGTCGAGCTGTTCCGCCATATGCGGCATGACTTGCATCAATCCGACGGCTCCGAGCGGACTCCGCACCCAGGGGCGGGCACCGCTCTCGACCCAGAGCACCTGCGTGACGAGGACGGGATCGAGTTCGTATTTGGCGCTGTAGCGCATCACTGCGGCTGCGATTCGCCGGATCTGGCTCGGCGACAGCGCGGCATTTGCCCGCTCGAGAAAACGCATCAGGTGGGTTTCGTCGAAGTCGGTCTGGACCGGGGACGCTACTGGTCTCGCGGCAGCTACCGGCTGCTCAGCCCGCTCATCGCGCACACCCGACACCAGCAGTGTGGCGAGCACGATCAGCGCTGCGACTCTGGTGCGACTCATCGGTTCTCCGGCTTCGCTGTAGTTGGTTGGATTCGGACCGTGCCTCGGTAGCGCCTTCGAACGCTTTGAGATCGGCTCGGGTCGGATTCGGCGCTTGCCGCTCCCCCGCTCCGAACTCGATTTCCCCAGGGGACACGGCGGCCCCCTCTGGTTTCTATTCCGGCCGGAGCATAGGCGAGCTGGGTCGCGGCTTCCACGCAGCCGCCGAACAGAGCTCTCTCGCGCGCTCTGCCGCATCGACAGCTTCGAGACCGGCCCCCAAAAGCTTTCGTTGACCTCCTGATTTCTGCGGTGATACGATCCCTCAGCTCTAGGGGGGAATTGGATGGGTTCTATCAGTCCTGGACGCGCGTGCGCGCCCGCTCGGCGGTCGATCCATCGGACCTGACCGCTCCACGCGAAACATCGGCAGCTGCAGTGGTTCTCGGAGTCGAATGAGTCCCCAGAGTACGGTTCCCCAAATTTCCGTTCGCCACGGAGCGGACGACGCGCAAACCGTCGACCGCATCCCGGCTCGAACGTTGGTCGAGTCGCTCGCGAAGATCTACGAGTTCGTGCTCGTCACGGACTCCAATGGCCGCGTGCTGTGGAGAAGCGACGGGCTGGTCGGACTCTGCGGCGGCGAGCGATTCCGCGTCGGTTGCGAAGTCAAGACGCTGCTTCCCTTCCTCCCCGGATTCACGAGGCCCGAACAGGCCTTCGAATTGCGCTCCCGATTGCGCCGGGATGGCTTTCTGACGAACGCGATCATCGAGCTTTCCGACGAAAACGGAAAATCGATTCCGGTCGAAGTCAACGTCGTTCCGGTATCGGATCGACCCGAGGAGCGACCGTTCTACGTCGTCATCGCGCGCCCCGTCGAATTCGAAAAGCCGGTTGCCGGACTTGCCCCATCATCGAGGCGTGGAATTCTGGAGTCGATACTCGATGACGCTCCGGATGCGATGCTGGCTGTCGATGCGCGAGGATTCGTTGTCTATGCGAACGCAGCGGTCGAGCGACTGCTCGGCCACGGCGGAAGCCAGATCGTCGACCGGCCCGTTGCGGCGCTGCTGAACGATGCCGCGGACCTCGAGCGTCTGATTTCCTCCATCGGCGTGGACCGCGAGGTCGAGGAATGGGAGCTGACGCTCACGCGCAGCGATGGTCGCTCGACGCGGATTGCAGCGTCGGCCCGGACTCGGCGGCTCGACGATGGAACCTTCGTCGGCACGGTGCTCTGCATGCGTGACGTCACCGAGCGACATCAAGCGGCAGCAGAACTCTCCAGGAAGAACGCCGAACTCGAACACTGCGTACACGCGCTCGCGCACGATCTGCGCTCCCCGCTGGTGGCGCTGTTGGGTTTTTCCCGACTGCTGCGCCAGGACTACGGGACCCTGCTCGATGACACCGGAACGCATTTCGTCGATCGGATCGAGCAGGCGGGTCGAACCATGGAGGATTTGATTCACGACCTGTTGGAGCTTTCGCGAATCGGTCAGCCGGGTGAGCGCAAGGCATTGGTCAATCCGGCGACCGTGCTTCATCAACTGCAGGCGGAATTCAAGCCGCGGCTCGATGCCGCCGGAATCAAACTCGAACTACCGCACGATCCTCCGCTCGTTTTTTGCGATCGCACCCGGCTCTACCAGGTATTTTCGAATCTGATCGGAAACGCGATCGATCACATGGGGGCCTGCGAAGATCCGCACATCTCGGTTTCGATCTTCGAGCAGGGAGACATGTGTCAGATCTCCGTCAGCGACTCCGGTCGCGGAATCGCCCCCAAGCATCACGAGCAGGTATTCGAGGCATTCCAGAGCCTCGGACTGTCGAGCGACGGGCGAACCGGCAGTGGGATTGGACTCGCCATCGTCAAGAAGATCGCCGAAACCCACGGCGGTCGTGTCTGGCTCGAAAGTCGCAGCGGATACGGCACGACCTTCCACGTCACCTTCCCCCGCTACAAATAGCCCCGGACCTAGCAGTCGCTGGGAGCCCCGATTTCCGTGTTTGAGAAGATTCACCTGTTGAATTGGTTTCGGTGAACGGTCTTCTCGGTGGCGGAGGCAGCGGCCTCCGCCTTGCTCGGATTTCGTACATCGCGTAGCCTCGGCCGTTCCATGTACCCCGAACTCTTTACAATATTCGGCTACACGATCAGCACCTTCGGGTTGATGCTCGCGATCGCATTCCTGGTCGGATCCTGGATCACCGGTGTGCGAATGGAGGAAGAAGGTCTCGACCGAGAGCAGGCGAGCACGCTTCTCATCTACGTCATCGTCGGCGGAATCCTCGGCTCCAAACTCTATTTTGCGGTGGACGTTTCGATCCGAGACGGCCGACCGTTTTCTGAGTTGTTCTTTGCTCGCGACGGGATTACATGGTACGGCGGGCTGATCCTCGCGACGATTGCCGGTGCGATCGGTTGCCGGATTCACGGAATTTCCATCAAGGTTTTTGCAGACTGCGCGGCGGTGGCAGTCGCAGCCGGACAGGCGATCGGTAGGATCGGCTGTTTTCTGGTGGGTGACGATTACGGTCGGATCACAGACGTGGCGTGGGGTGTGCGGTTTCCGAAGGGCGCGCCGCCCACTGACGTCCCCGTCCACCCTACACAGCTTTACGAGGTTGCGTGGTTGCTCCCGGTGGCCGCTTTTCTCTGGTGGCGTCGAAAGAACAGTCCGTTTCTTTTCGGCGAATACCTGGCGCTCAACGGCCTGGGTCGGATCGCAATCGAAAACTGGCGGGTAAACCCCGTCGTGGCCCTGGGGATGACGGAGCCGCAGTGGATCGGAGTGGGTCTGATCGTGCTCGGCCTGGGCGGCTGGTTCTATTTTTCGGCTCGAGAGCGAACGGCCACGGGTTGACGGGGCAGCTCGTCAACTCGGCAGATGAAGCCTCGCGAGGAGGTTTGCCGCTGATTCCAGCGTGCGTTCACGATCGTCGCCTTCCACCAAGCGAGTGAGACTGGATACCGCGGAATGGGCGAGGCTCTTGAGGGATTCATCGCCTGCACTTCCCGACTCCGCCCATTCCCTCAATCCAACCAGGCTTTCGGGGTAGTCCCCATTGAGATACGCGGACATCCCGCGCGCGTAGGCGGACAATTGCGAGACCTGGTCCCGATCGCCGCCGCGCTCCACGGCCTTGGCGAGCACGCGGTGGGCGGATTCGTAATGGCCGCTGGCGAGATAGGACCTGCCGGCAATCACGTAGCCGGAAACCGGATCGCCGTGAATCGCCGCCAGCAGTTCTTCCAATCCGGGAGGGCCCAGCTTGTCGAGCGTATCACCGCGCTCGATGAGGAAGCGCGTGACGAAACCCTCGGCGCCTTGCTCGGATAGAAGCACCCGAAGCTGGCCCCATGACTGCGCCATCAGGGAATGCGTTTCGGCGAGCCCTTTCTCCAGGCGATCCGAGACGGCAGACAGAATGCGCTCGAATTCGTGAAACAACCCGTTGGCTTCGGCGCCGGCCTCGGCGCGCAATGATCTCACGCGCGGGCCGTATACCTCGCGCTGATAGAAATCTTCGCGAAATTTCATCGCTTCGTGAAAGAGCGACCCAACGGCGAGATCGAAGAGCGCTTCTCGAGGTCGTGCTACTTTTGAACCGCCCACCTCGGGACGAAACAGCGAGTGACACTTTTCCTTCAGTCGGAAAAGAACGCTGTAATCGCTGTCTCCGACGAACTCTTGAAGATCGGGAAATGAGAGTTCGTTTCGCGTGTATTTCTTGGCCAACTGGTCCAGTAGCTCATGGGCCGTGAGGAATTCCCGCAGGATGTCGACCAGGCTGGCCGGCGCGCTCGCCATCCCGGGATTATACGTGTCCAGCATCCATGCGTCGCTTCTCGGCGCGTCGAACCTTCGACGCAGGCGGTCCACGGGCGCTGATTCGGTCGATTCTGGCGGCCGGTACCGGGGTTCGCCTATTTTCGGCTTTCCGGTGGGCTCGGCGCCCGCAGATTCGATCGACCCGGCGTTCAGGCCGCAGCGCGCCATGAAAACTTTGGAGGTTCAGATGAGTCCCGTCGAACGCGAGAGTATGGAGGTCGACGTCCTCTACATCGGCGCGGGACCGGCTTCGTTGGCCTCTTCGCTGCATCTCATGCGTCAGGTCGAGGCGTTCAACCAGCGCGCCGAGTCCGAGGGCAAGGCGCCCATCGAGCCACCTTCGGTGCTGATTCTCGAAAAGGGGGCGGCCGTCGGCGATCACATGCTGTCGGGCGCCGTGATGAATCCGAAGGCAATTCGCGAACTGCTGCCGGACTTTGCCGAGAACGGCTTTCCGACCGAATACGTCTGCGACTACGCGGGATTCTGGATCTTCCACCCGAAGGGGAAGCTCAGCACCCCCGGCCCATTCATTCCGCCAAATTTTCGCAAGAAGGGTTATCACGTCGTCTCGTTGAACAAAGTCGCGAGGTGGATGGCGGAGCGCTGCGAAGAAGCCGGTGTGGATATCTACCCCGGATTCGCCGGCGACAAGATCCTCACCGAGGGGCATCGGGTGATCGGCGTTCGCACGGGCGACATGGGGGTCGACAAGAACGGAAAAGCCAAGGGCACGTTCCAACCGGGGATGGACATCTTTGCCAAGGTAACGGTACTAGGCGAGGGAGTTCGCGGTTCTCTTTCGAAGCAACTCATTGCGGACTTCGAACTCGATGGCATGAATCCGCAGACCTTCGAGACGGGCATCAAGGAGTTGTGGCGGATCGATCCAAAGAAGCATCGGCCGGGCCGCGTCGTCCATGGATTGGGAATTCCCCAGATCTTCGACGGTTTTCACGGAATGTGGCTCTATGACATGCAGGACAACATCGTGTCGTTCGGATTCGTCACGATGTTGGACTCGGAGAATCCAAATTGCGACCCCCATCTGGAGGCGCAGAAATTCAAGACCACTCCGTACATGAGGTGGCTACTCGACGGCGCCGAGCTGATCAAGTACGGCGCGAAGTGCATTCCGACGGGTGGGCTCTATTCAATGCCCAAGCTCTATACGAACGGCGCGCTGCTGATCGGAGACGCGGCCAGCTTCTGCAATGCCGAGAAACTCTCAGGAATCCATCTGGCGATGAAGTCGGGGATGATGGCCGCAGACACGATCGTCGATGCATTGGCGCGGAACGATTTCTCCGTGACGGCACTCGGTGGATACACCGAGCGTTACAGAGCCAGCTGGGCTTACGAAGAGCACTGGCCCTCCCGCCACTTTCATCAATCGACGGACCGCGGTGTTCCGTTCTTCCTGCTCAACGAACCCTTTCGGCAGCTGACGGGAGGACGCGGCCTGATCGACAACATGGCGTCCGATGCAGGTCACAAACACATGAAGCGGTTGGCCGAACTCCCCAAATCGAAACGCCAGAAAGAGGCGTTCGAATTCGACGGCGTGCTCACCTTCAGCAAGGAGCACCTCGTACAGTTCAGCGGAACCCAACACGAAGCCGACCAGCCCTCTCATCTCGTGGTGGCAGACGTCGATCTGTGCAGCACGACCTGCGCCGAAGAATTCGGGAACCCGTGCGAAAATTTCTGCCCCGCAGCGGTCTTCGAAATGATTCCGGATCCCGAACAACCCGGCAGCAAGAAACTCTTCATCCACCACGAGAACTGCGTTCACTGCAAGACCTGCGATATCGCCGATCCCTACCAGGTGATCACCTGGACGCCGCCGGAAGGGGGAGAAGGGCCGGACTACGACCAGATGTAGCCCGCGCAGGGCCGTTGCTGAGTGAGGGGGTCCGCGGCTGGCGGGGGCCCAGTTGGCCTGGTCGCGTTGGAAGCCGCGCGCGCAGGGCCGTTGCTGAGTGAGGGGGTCGGCGGCTGGCGGGGGCCCAGTT
>Ga0326597_10009996_pt1 | contig 12665 bp, 12 predicted proteins | sample RVTome_12_FD_203789 | JGI IMG/M metagenome (GOLD analysis project Ga0326597, IMG submission 203789) | Soil microbial communities from uranium-contaminated site in the Upper Colorado River Basin, Wyoming, United States - RVT100D185 | ecosystem: Environmental > Terrestrial > Soil > Contaminated >... | reverse complement strand
CGCGTCAATGAGGCGCGCGAGAACGAGGCACGCGGACCCCGTCGCGACGGCCCGCCGCGCGGCGATTACCGCTAGCTTCCTCAAGACCAGGGTCCCGCTCACGCCGCTGACGGGCGCGCCGCCCGGATCAGGCTGTATCCAGCCCGCTACCCGAGACATCCGGGCCCCCATGCCGCGGCTTGTCCTACCGCGACGAGAGCGGCGCCGATTCCGGGCTAGCTTCGCGCGGGCAGGCCGGCGGCGCCCGGCGGAAGGATCGAGACGCTTGAGCGGGATCGGGGCCTGAGCATGACGACCTCGCTGCGCGCAAGTCGAGGCAGCCGCCAGCTCAAAGCACGGCTACGTGACTGAGCTCCTCGAAGCGGCTCTCCTCGGCATCGTCCAGGGGCTGACCGAGTTTCTCCCCGTCTCCTCTACCGGCCACCTGCTCATCGCCGAGAAGGCGCTGGGCGTCTCCGAGGAGGAGTTCGGCCTGCGCTTCGACGCCGCCATTCACCTCGGAACGCTGGCCGCGATCCTCGTCTACTTTCGCGGCCTGCTGCTCCTCCTCCTCGCCGCCTGGATCGACAGCCTGCAAGCCCGCCGCTGGGACGTCTCCACCGACGCGCGGCTCGCCTGGCTCCTGATCATCGGCACCATACCGGCCGGGCTAGTCGGCCTCCTCCTCGAAAGCACGGCGGAGAGCGCCTTTCGCTCCCCCGTCCTCGTCGGCGCCATGCTCATCCTCTTCAGCCTGCCGCTCTTCCTCGCCGAGCGGCTCGGGCGGGGCGGTCGCAGCGTCTCCGAGGCGGGGCCGGTCGATGCTCTCCTCCTCGGCGTCGCCCAGAGCGTTGCCCTGATCCCCGGCGTTTCGCGCTCCGGCATCACGATCGCGGCCGGGATGGGCCGCGCCTTCAAGCGCGAGGAGGCGGCGGTCTTCGCCTTCCTCCTCTCCGGGCCGATCATCGCCGCCGCCGGCGGCAAGCAGCTCTTCGACGTCATCCGCGGCAGCGACTCCGGTACGGCCTCGGCCGATCTCGGCGTCTACGCGGTCGGGCTCGTCACCGCCGCCATCGTCGGCTACGGCGCCATCTCCTTCCTCGTCCGCTTCCTGCGCCGCAACCCCCTGCACGTCTTCATCGCCTACCGCATCGGCCTCGGCGCCGCCGTCCTCGGCCTCGCCGCCGTCGGCGTTTTCTAACCTTGTCCCAAGCTCGACGCCCGCGACCGTCGAGCTTTTACGAAAGCTTCACGCCAATTAACGCCCCGTTAACGCGCCCGGCTCTATCGTGAGGCCATGAACAAGAGCATGGATCACGAAAAGGAGGCACGGTTAGTGCGATCTACTGGAGAAGGCCGGACCGGGCGCCGCTCGCGCCACTTACTCGGCGGCGCGCTTGCCCTCGGCGTAGCGGCGCTGCTCCTCGCCGCTTGCGGCGGCGGCGACGGTACCTCCAACGGCCCCAACGCGACGAGCGAGCCGGCGCTCAGCGGCACCGTCCAGGTCGACGGCTCGAGCACGGTGTTCCCGATCTCGGAGGCGGTGGCGGAGGAGTTCCAGAGGGAGGCCCGGAGCGTGCGCGTCACGGTCGGCGTCTCCGGCACGGGCGGCGGCATGAAGCGCTTCTGCGCCGGCGAGACCGATATCAGCGACGCTTCCCGGCCGATCAAGCAATCGGAGGCGGCGGACTGCGCCGCCAACGGCATCGAGTTCATCGAGCTGCCGGTGGCCTACGACGGCCTCTCGGTGGTCGTCCACCCCGACAACGACTGGGCTCAGTGCCTGACGGTAGCCGAGCTCAACCTCCTCTGGGGTCCGGAGGCCGAGGGCAACGTGACGAACTGGAACCAGGTGCGGGCGGCGTTTCCGGACGCCGGCGTCGCCCTCTACGGGCCGGGGACGGACTCCGGCACCTTCGACTACTTCACCGAGGTCGTAAACGGCGACGGCGGCGCCAGCCGCGCCGACTTCCACGCCAGCGAGGACGACAACATCCTCGTAACCGGCGTAGCCGGCGACAAGAACGCCCTCGGCTACTTCGGCCTCGCCTACCTGGAGGAGAACCGGGGCCTGGTCAAGGGCGTCGCGATCGACGGCGGCAGCGGCTGCGTCGCGCCGACGGTAGAGACGGTAGAAAACGGGACCTACGCACCGCTCTCGCGCCCCCTGTTCATCTACGTGAACAAGGACTCGATGGCCAAGCCCCAGGTGGAGGCCTTCGTCGACTTCTATCTCGAGAACGCGGCGACGCTCGCGACGGACGTCGGCTACGTCCGCTTCCCCGCCAGCTTCTACGACGCGATCAAGGCACGCTGGGAAGCGGCCGAGACCGGCTCGCTCTTCAGCGGCGCGACCGGTTCGGTCGCCGAGATCCTCGGCATCGGTTAGGTGTCCCTTTGCCGCAAGCGCCGAAGGCGCTAGAGTCCGAAGCGTCCCCGGGCTACCGGAGCCCAGGGGCGCTTGCTCTCATGGAAAGCGAGGCCGGCTCATGAGCGCGGCGGCGACAGTTGGGCGGGAAGGAGCGATCGCGGCCCGCAAGCGCAGGCGGGCGCGACGACGGGTGCTGGAGGCGCCCGTTTACGCCTTCCTCATGGCCTGCGCGGGGCTGTCGATCGTCACGACGGTCGGCATCGTCCTGATCCTCTTCGAGGAGACCTTTCACTTCTTCGAGGAGGTCAATATCATCGACTTCCTCACCGGCACGCGCTGGACGCCGCTGTTTCAGTCGAAGAGCTTCGGCGTCCTGCCGCTCCTCAACGCGACCTTCCTGATCGCTTTCGGGGCGATGCTCGTCGCCATCCCCCTCGGCGTCCTCGCGGCGATCTACCTGAGCGAGTACGCACCGCCGCTGGTCCGGAGCAGCGTCAAGCCCGTGCTCGAGGTGCTGGCCGGAATCCCGACCGTCGTCTACGGCTACTTCGCCCTCCTCTTCATCAGCCCGGAGCTCCTGCGGCCGTTCGGCCAGGGCACGGCCTTCAGCGCCGCCAGCGCCAGCATCGCCATGGGGATCATGATCCTGCCCCTCGTCGCCTCCATGAGCGAGGACGCGATGCGGGCCGTGCCGCGGTCGCTGCGCGAGGGCGCCTACGGCCTCGGCGCCAACCGCTTCGAGGTCGCGACGCGGGTCGTCTTTCCGGGAGCGCTCTCCGGCATCGTCGCGGCGATAATCCTCGGGGCGTCTCGCGCCGTGGGCGAGACGATGATCGTGACGGTCGCGGCCGGCAACCAGCCGAACCTGAGCTGGAACCCGCTGGAGGCGATGCAGGCGATGACCGCCTACATCGTCCAGGTCAGCCTCGGCGACACGCCGCGCGGGACGATCGAGCACAGCACGATCTTCGCGATCGGCGCCGTCCTTTTCGTCAGCACGCTGCTCCTGAACATCTTCGCCCAGTGGCTGCTCGCGAAATTCCGGGAGGTCTACGAATGAGGGCCGCCGTCTCGTCGCCGCTGCCGGGCGTCAGCCGGCTCGCCTACCGGCGCAACCTCGGGCGGGCGTTCCTTGTCCTCTGCTTCGCCGCCGCCCTCAGCGGCGTCGTCGCGCTCCTCGTCCTCCTGGCGACGATCGCCGCCGACGGCGTCGGCCGGCTGAGCCTCGACTTCCTCAACAGCTACCCCTCTCGCTTCCCGGAGCGGTCCGGGATCAAGGCGGCGCTCTACGGCACGCTCTGGATGATGGCCTTCACCGCCCTCTTCGCCGTGCCGGTCGGGATCGGCGCCGCGATCTATCTCGAGGAGTTTGCGCCGCGGAACTGGGTCACGAAGGTAATCGAGACCAACATCAACAACCTCGCCGGCGTGCCCTCAATCATCTACGGCCTGCTCGGGCTTACCGTCTTCGTGCGGGTCATGGACCTCGGCCGCAGCGTCATCGCCGGCTCGCTGACCATGTCGCTGCTCGTGCTGCCGATCATCATCGTCGCCGCCCGTGAGGGCCTGCGGGCGGTGCCACCCTGGATCCGCGAGGCATCGCTCGCGCTCGGCGCCACGCGTCTGCAGACCGTCTGGTCCCAGGTGCTGCCGCCGGCGGTGCCGGCGATGCTCACCGGCATCATCCTCGCCCTCTCGCGCGCGATCGGCGAGACGGCGCCGCTGATCATGATCGGGGCGCTGACCTTCCTCGCCTTCACGCCGGACTCGCCGTTCATTGATACCTTCCCTTACGTCGACCCGACCCGCCCAGCCGAGGCGGCGTTCACGGTCCTGCCGATCCAGATCTTCAACTGGGTGTCGCGCCCGCAGCCGGAGTTCCTCGAGACGGCGGCGGCCGGGATCATCGTCCTGCTAGTCGTCCTGCTGAGCATGAACGCCCTTGCCGTTGTCCTGCGCAATCACTTCGAGAGGCGGCGAAGATGGTAAGCCCTGAAACCAAGCTAGAGAAGCGCGCCACGGAGGGGTCTTTCCTTGCCGAGCCGGCAGGAGGCGCTAGAATAGCCTCCGTGGAAGAGTCGTCTTCAGCGGCCACCGAGGCGGCGAGCCTCGCGCTCGAGGTCAAAGCCCTCAGCGTCTTCTATGGGAGCTTCCAGGCCCTCCGCAACGTGAACCTGGGCATCGCCCCGCGACGGATCACGGCGATCATCGGCCCCTCCGGCTGCGGCAAGAGCACCCTCATCCGCTGCCTCAACCGGATGAACGACCTCATCGCCTCGTTTCGGGCCGAAGGTGAGGTCCTGTTCGAGGGCGAGAACCTCTACGCCCCCCACGTCGACGCCGTCGAGGTCCGGCACCGGATCGGCATGGTCTTTCAGAAGCCGAACCCCTTCCCGAAGTCGGTATTCGACAACGTCGCCTTCGGGCCGCGGATCAACGGCTTCACCGGCAAGCTCAGCGAGATCGTCGAGCAGGCCTTGATCCGGGCGGCGCTCTGGGACGAGGTCAAGGACAAGCTCGGCGAAAACGGCCTCTCGCTCTCCGGCGGCCAGCAGCAGCGCCTCTGCATCGCCCGCGCCCTGGCGGTCGAGCCGGAGGTAATCCTCATGGACGAGCCCTGCTCGGCGCTGGACCCGATCGCGACCCTGCGCATCGAGGAGCTGATGCGCGACCTGGCGCGCGAGTACACGATCGCGATCGTCACCCACAACATGCAGCAGGCGGCGCGCGTCTCGGACTCGACGGCGGTGATGATGATGAGCGCTGACCGCGCCGGCGAGATGATCGAGTTCGGGCCGACCCAGGCCGTCTTCACGAACCCCCAGGACAAGCGCACCGAGGACTACATCACCGGCCGCTTCGGCTAACCACCGTCGCTACGGCGCCGCCCGCCGGCCGCGGCCTACCCGAACGCGGCCTACTCCTCGAGAAGGCTCTCCATGTAGGGCACGAGCTCGCTGAGATGTTCGATGACGTGGTCGGGACGGACCTCACCTCTGCCCGGATCCTCGTCCCGGTACTGGCGGGTCAGGACGGTGCCCATCCCGAGCGCCGCCGGCCCCTCGACGTCCGCGTCGAGCCGGTCGCCGACGAAGACCGTGTCCTTGCCTGCGACGCCAAAGGCTTCGAGCGCCGCCTCGTAGATCGCCGGATGGGGCTTGCGAAAGCCGACCTCGCAGGAGGAGACGGTGAGCTCGAGGTAGGGCCCGAGGCCGCGCTCGTTCATGACCCGGTCGAGGTCGGCCGCCGTCATGAAGGCGTTCGAGACGCAGCCGAGGCGCAGGCCCCGCTGCGTGAGAGCGGCCAGCGCCTCCTTCATGCCCGGCTCCGGCGGCTCCACCTTCGCGGTGTAGATGCTCGTCTCCATGACGAGGTCGGTGAAGGTCTCGAGGACGGCCGCCCCGGGCGAGATCGCCAGGCGCTGGAGCGCCTCGGCGACGTACTGGCTCGTCGGCGCCTGCGTCAGGTGGCTCGCCGCGTCCTTCCAGATCGCCTCCCACTCGGCGCCGTAGCCCTCGACCGTGTCGATCAGGGTCTCCACCGGCGGTACTTCGGACAGGACGCTGAGCAGCAAGTCGCGGGCGCGGCCGTAGCAGTAGGCGAGGGCGCCCGGGTCCTCCGGCGGCGAGCTCCAGAGGGTGCTGCCAATGTCGAAGAGGACGAGTCGCGGCGGCATGGATCGAGTCTAGCAGGCAGCGACGCCTGCGTTCCAGCGGCCGGTCGTCGCCCCGTCTCGAGATTTGTCGCGCTTCTCGGCGCTCTGCTATACTCGCGGCGATTTGAAGCTAGAGCTAGATGGTGTGGAGGGGTGAAGTGGATTTTGCCAGCTTTCCGAAGTGTCAGAAATGCAAGACCGGCGACCTCGTGCCGCTGTCCGACTTCGGAAGCCAGGGCGCCGCGATTCACTACAAGGCCTGGGCCTGCACGAACCCGGAATGCGGCTTCAACCTGAAGATTCGCAACGGCGACCTCTACCTGGACGAGCCGATCGCCAGCGGCGCCGTCCACACGCCGCGCGTCCGCTAGCCCGCCGCCCTCAGCGCCCGAGGCCGATCGCCAGATAACGCATGCCCGCCGCCTCCACGCGGCCTCGGTCGAAGGCGCCGCGACCGTCGAGGAAGACGCGGCAGCCGCCGAGCGCCGCCAGATCGAGCCCCTGATACTCCGGATGTGCCGCCTGGAGCACGACCGCGTCGACGCCCGTCGCCGGCGGCAGCGTGCCGGGCTCGAGGCCGAGAGCGGCGATCTCAGCCGCGCTGAAGAGAGGGTCGTGGACCGAGACCCGCGCACCGCGTCCGCGCAGCGCCGTCGCCATTAGCAGCGCGCTCGACAGGGTCGCTTCCTTGACGCCGCCACGATAGGAGAGGCCGAGGATGAGAACGCTGCCGCCCGCCAGGCCCCGGCCTTCGAGCGCCAGCGCCGCTTCCAGCCGCGTCGCCGCGTGCTCCGCCATCGCGTCGTTGATCTCGCGGCTCAGCGGCGCGAGGCGCAGGTCGGCGCCCGCCGCGAGGAAGTAGGGGTAGATGGGAATGCAGTGGCCGCCGACGCCGATGCCGGGGCTGTGGAGGTGGGAGTAGGGCTGGGTGTTCGCAGCCGCGCTCACCTCCGCAAAGGCGACGCCCAGCGTCTCCGCCGCCAGGGCAAGCTCGTTCGCGAGGGCGATGTTCACGTCCCGGTAGATGCTCTCCGCCAGCTTGGCGAACTCCGCCGTCTCCGCGTCCGCGAGCAAGAGGACCTCCACGGCGAGCATCTCCCGGTAGAAAGCCGCCGCCGCCGCCCCGGCCGCTGCATCGACGCCGCCGACGAGCTTCGGGTAAGTCGCGAGGTCGCGGAAGACGCTGCCGGAGGAGACGCGCTCCGGGCTATAGGCGACGCGCAGCTCCGTCGGTCCCAGGCCCGACGCCGCCGTCAGGCGCGCGGCGAAGCGCTCTCGCGTCACGCCGACCGGCACCGTGCTCTCGAGGATGACGAGCGCTCCCGGCCGCAGCCCGGCACCGATCGCGGCCGCCGCCGCATCGAGGTGACGGAAGTCCGGCCGGTGCTCGCTGTCGACGCCGACCGGCACGACGACGACGACGACCTCGCTTGCCGCGACCGCCGCCGTCGTATCGGTCGTCGCTTCGAGGCGGCCCGTGTCCCTCGCCGCCCGAACTGCCTCAACCAGGCCCGGCTCGCCGACGACGGGCGAGCTGCCGGCGTTCACGGCCGCGACAGCGGCCTCGCTGAGGTCGCAGCCGCTTACGGTCGCGCCCCTGCCCGCGTACAGCGCCGCCAGGGGCAGGCCGATCTTGCCGAGGCCGACCACCGCGACGTGCATATCCGCCGTCGCCACCTAAGGCTCCAATCGAGGCCGGACCGGCGCGCCGGTGCGCCCCGACTCGGCCAGCGCGTCGGCGACCGCGAGGGCCGCGAGGGCGTCGGCGCCGGTCACCGGCATCGGCGCGCCATCGCGCACGGCGGCGACGAAGGCCGCCAGCTCGCTCGCCAGCGGCTCCCGTCGCGCGATCGGGATGCTGGCCGCCGCCCTGGGAGCGCCGCCATGGACCCAGACCGAGGCCGGCGCCGAGCCTGCCGGCTTCGCGCCGGCCTCGACGGCCTGCGCCGGCTGGAAGGCGAGCGCCTGCGCCTCGTAGTCGATGACGAATTGGCCGCGCTCGCCGAGGACGCTGAGCTCCCGCACCTTACTCGGCGAGAGCCAGTTCACCTCCAGGTAGCCCACGGCGCCCGGCCCGCCCGCCGCGTGGAAGCGGAGGACGGCGCTGACCGAGTCGTCGAACGGCGTGCGGACGTTTCCTTGCGTCTCGGCATAGGCGCGCTCGACCTCGGCGCCGAGGACGAAGCGCATCATGTCGATCTCGTGCAAGGCGAGGTCGTGGATGACGCCGACGTCCACCTCGCGCGGTGCCTCGCGGAAGTAGGCGAGCCGCCGGGCGCTGACCTGCAGCACCCTGCCCGCCTCGCCCGCCCGCACCCGCCTCACCAGCTCCGCGACGGCGGGGTTGAAGCGCTCGATATGGCCCGCCATCAAGGCGACGCCTGCCTGCTCGGCCGCGGCGACGATGCGTCGAGCCTCGCCGACCGAAGGGGCGAGGGGCTTCTCGACGAGCAAGGCGCAGCCGGCGTCGATCGCGGCCAGCGCGACCGGCGCGTGTAGATGCGCCGGCACGGCCACGACGACGGCGTCGAGGCGCTCGTTACGCAGCATCTCGCCGTAGTCGGCGTAAGCGGCGAGCCTCCGGCCGCGAGCCGCCGCCGCGAGACGGTCGGCGTCGCTGTCGCAGACGGCGGCGAGGCAGACGCCGTCGAGCTCGCTGAGGACGCGCGCGTGATTCGCGCCGAAGCCGAGGCCGACGACGCCGAGCCTGAGCTCCTTGGCGCCGCTCACGGGCCCTTCGCCGCCGGCTCGAAGACGCCGCGGTCGCCGACTGCCGCCCACTCGTTCACGGCGGCGACGATCTCGCCGATCTCCGCCTCGCCGAGCCCGGGGTGGACCGGCAGCGACAGGACTTCCTCTGCGAGACGGGCCGCGACCGGCAGGCCCGCGGCCGTGTAGCCGAGGCCGCGATACAGCGGCTGGGAGGGGACGAGCGCCGGGTAGTAGACGCCCGCCTCGATGCCGCGCTCGGCGAGCCAGCGGCGGAGGGCGTCGCGACCCTCCGGCACGCGGATCGTGTACTGGTGCCAGACCATCGCCGCCGGCTCGTCCGGCGCCGGCGGCAGGCCGACGCCGCGCAGGCCGGCGCTGAGCAGGGCGGCGTTGCGCCGGCGGCCCTCGTTGAAGGCCGGCAGGCGTCGGAGCTGGACGAGGGCGAGCGCCGCCTGGACCTCGCTGAGGCGATAGTTGAAGCCGAGCTCGGCGCTGCTGTAGGGGCCGTCCTGGCCGTGCTGGCGGAGGCGCCGCAGGCGCTCGGCGAGGGCGTCATCGTCCGTCGTAATCATGCCGCCTTCGCCGGCGGTCATGTTCTTCGTCGCGTAGAAGGAGAAGCAGCCCGTGCCGAAGGAGCCGGCGCGGCGGCCGGCGCGGGCGGCGCCGTGCGCCTGGGCGGCGTCCTCGATCAGGACGAGGCCGTGCCGCCGCCCGATCGCGCCGATCGCTGCGACGTCGGCGAGACGGCCGTAGAGGTGGACGGGCAGGATCGCCCGCGTCCGCGGCGTGATCGCCGCTTCGATCCCGGCGGCGTCGATGTTGCCGTCCTCGCCGACGTCGACGAAGATGGGCCGGGCGCCGCTCGCGACGACCATGTTCGCCGTCGCCTGGAAGGTAAACGGCGTCGTGATCACCTCGTCGCCGGCGCCGATGCCGTGGGCGAGGAGGGCGACGTGGAGGGCGGCCGTGCCGCTGGCGACGGCGACGGCCGCGCGCGTGCCCGCCGCCTCACGCGCGAAGGCCGCCTCGAGCTCGGCGACGACGGGGCCGCCGGCGAGGCGGCCGGAAGCGAGGACGGCGAGCACCGCCGCCCGCTCCGCCTCGCCGATCGAGGGCTCCGAGAGCCTAATCACGACGGGCTCGCCGTCTCGAGCGCCGGCAGGTCGAAAACCTCGCCGCAGTGGCGACAGCGCCAGCCTGCATCCGTTTCAGCGAGAGCGCGGCCGCAGCGGCAGACGTAGCCAGCAAGCCGCGCGGGGCTGCCGCGGACGAGGCCCTGCTCCGGCACGTCGGCCGTGACGACCGCCGCAGCGGCGACCATCGCCCAGCGGCCGATCGTCAGGCCGGGGAGCACGACGGCGCCGGCGCCGATCGAGGCGCCGTAGCGGACCAGCGTCGCGAGCGGCTGCCAGTCTGCCTCGGAGATCGCGCTGCCGTCGGGCGCGATCGCGCGCGGGTACCTGTCGTTCGTGAAGGTCGCGTGGGGGCCGACGAAGACGCCATCCTCGATCGTGACGCCGCGGTAGACGCTGACCCGGTTCTGGAGCTTTACCTTGTCGCCGATGACGACGCCGGCGTCGACGAAAACGCCGTAGCCGAGGCGGCAGCCGGCGCCGATCCTGGCGCCGGCGCGCACGAGTGCCCGGTGCCAGACCCGCGTGCCGGCGCCGATCTCGGCGCCGGGCTCTACCTCAGCGGTTGGGTGGATCACTCTCGAGTATCTCGACGATCTTCTCGGCCGCGTGCCCGTCGCCAAAGAGGGCCGGCGGCGTGCCCGTCGGGAGCGGTCTCGTCGCGGCGGCGACGATCTTCTCGGCGTCGGCGCCAGCGAGCTCGTTCCAGCCTTCGGTCAACGTCTCCGGCCACTCCGAATCCTCGCGAAGCGTAACACAGGGCACCGCGAGCAAGTAGGCTTCACGCTGGACGCCGCCCGAATCGGTCAGGATGACGCGGGCGTTGCGCTCCAGCGCCACCATCTCCAGATAGCCGACCGGCTCGCCGAGGCGGATGTTCGGCGCCGGCGTCAGACGCGCCGCCGCCAGCGCCGCCCGCGTGCGCGGATGGAGCGGCAGGAGGACCGGCGCGTCCAGCCGCCCCAGCGCTCCGAGGAGGCGGCCGAGCACGGCCGGATCGTCCGCGTTCGCCCTGCGGTGGACCGTCGCGAGGTAGAAGCGGCGCCGCTCGACGCCGTGGCGAGCGAGCACCGCGGCCTCGATCTCGCCGACCCGCGGCTCGGCCGCGAGGAGTGAGTCGTAGATCAGGTCGCCTACCGCGTAGACGCCGCTCTCGATCCCCTCGCGCTTGAGGCAGTCGACGGCGTTCGCGGTCGGGCAGAAGAGATAGCGCGCGACGCGGTCCGTCAGTATGCGGTTGACCTCCTCCGGCAGCGTCCGGTCGTAGCTGCGCAGGCCGGCCTCGACGTGGGCGAGCGGCAGCTTCAGCTTCGCCGCCGCGAGCGCGCCGGCCAGGGTCGAGTTCGTGTCGCCGTAGACGATTACGAGGTCCGGCTGCCGCTCGAGAAACGCCGTCGCCAGCCCTTCGAGCATGCGCGCCGTCTGAACGGCGGCGCTCGCCGAGCCGACGCCGAGGTTCAGGTCCGGCGCCGGCAGGCCGAGCTCGCGAAAGAAGACGTCGGACATGAGGTCGTCGTAGTGCTGGCCGGTGTGGATCAGGACCTCGTCGTGGCGCAGGCGCAGGCGTCGGCTGAGCACGGCGGCCTTGACGAACTGGGGCCGGGCGCCGACGACCGTGGCAACCCTCATGCTGCCCCGCCGGACTCCGCGGTCACGGCTCCTGGGGAGCTTGCTGCTCTGATCGGGTTTCGAGGAGCGAATCCGGCGGCGCCGCCCGGTCGATGCGCGCGAGAGCGTGGAGGCGGGCCGGCAGGTTGCCGATACGGCGGCGGCGGTCGACCTCGAGCTCGCGGATGCCGGCCCGCAGCTCGGCGCCGGCGAAGCTCGGCGGCGCCACGGCGATGAGCACCTTCGGATGCGAGGTCGCCTCCAAGCGCTCGTGCTCACCCGTAAGGTCCTCGCGCAGCTTCTCGCCCGGCCGCAGGCCGGTGTAGATGATCTCGATATCCTTGCCCGGCTCCATGCCGCGGAAGCGGATCAGGCGCTCGGCGAGCTCGCCGATCCGCACCTCCTCGCCGACGTCGAGGAGGAAGATCTCGCCGCCGCGCGAGAGCGCCGCGGCCTGGATCACGAGGCCGGCGACCTCGCTTACCGTGAGGAAGTAACGGGCGACCTCCGGGTCGGTCACCGACACCGGCCCGCCGCGCTCGACCTGGCGCGAGAACAGGCCCAGCACCGTGCCCTTGGCGTCGATCACGTTGACGAGGCGGACGGCAGAGAAGCGGGTGCTGCCCGGCATCGACGTGACGAGCAGCTCGCCGACCCGCTTCGTCGCCCCGTAGACGCTGACCGGGTTCACGGCCGTGTGGCTGGAGAGGAAAACCACCTGCTCCGTCTGGACGGCCGCCGCCGCCTCGAAGACGTTGAGCGTGCCGAGGACGTTGGTCTCGAAGGCCTGGTCCGGGTGCTCCTCGATCATCGCCACGTGCTTGTAGGCGGCGAGGTGGACGACGAGCTGGGGACGGCTGGCCTCGAAGATGTCGAGGAGCTTCTGGCGGTCCGTGATGCTCGAGAGCCAGAGCTTCACGGGGCAGTCGGGAGCGGCCTTCTGGAGCAGCTCGAGCCGCAGCTCGTAGAGGCCGGTCTCGCTCGTGTCGAGGACGTGGAGCGCGGCCGGCTTCATGGCGATGATCCGCCGGCAGAGCTCGGCGCCGATCGAGCCGGCGGCGCCCGTGATCAGGACGACGCGCCCTTCGATCGTCGCCTGGCAGGCCGCTTCGTCGACGTCCAGCGGCTCGCGCGCCAGCAGGTCCTCCATCGTGATCTCGCGCAGCTCGCCGCGCTGGGCCCGCCCCTCCATGACCTCGGAGAGGCC
>Ga0326597_10009995_pt1 | contig 12665 bp, 11 predicted proteins | sample RVTome_12_FD_203789 | JGI IMG/M metagenome (GOLD analysis project Ga0326597, IMG submission 203789) | Soil microbial communities from uranium-contaminated site in the Upper Colorado River Basin, Wyoming, United States - RVT100D185 | ecosystem: Environmental > Terrestrial > Soil > Contaminated >... | reverse complement strand
AGAATGGCGGAGAGGAAGTCCTCAAGGCGTCGACACTCCGGGAAATGCAGCGAGTCCACTGGGTGGACCCCGACTGGAAGACGACCTGGGGTCTCGGATTCTCGGTGTCGCACCGCGACGACAAGACGTTCGTCGGTCACGGGGGGAGCTGCCCGGGGTTCCGCTCCGATCTCCTCCTCCAGACAAAGGAAAAATTCGCCGCGGTCTCGATGGCGAACGCAAGTGACGCCGATGCATCTACCTTCACCCGAAACGCGTACCGCATCGTGGCCCCGGCTCTCGCCGAAGCCGCGGCGGCACCAGAGAAAGCCCAGGCGCCCGATCCATCGTTGAAACGCTACGTGGGAACGTACCGAAACGGCTGGGGAGGCGAGATCGCCGTATTCCCGTGGAAGGACGGCCTCGCCATGCTCTACCTGCCGACCGACAACCCTATGGATTCCCTCGAGCCTCTGAAGCTCACGGGCGAGAACCGCTTCCGGCGGGTACGCAAGGACGATGGCGAGCTCGCCGAAGAGGTCGTTTTTACCGTAGAGAACGGAGAGGTCACCCGCTTCACCCGGCACAACAACTACTTTCCCCGCGTGCGCTGACCCCACCTTGCTTGGAGCTCGTTTCGGATGCATACTGGAGCAGAAAATGAGGATTTCGAAGCATGGCAAGAATTCAACCCGTACTGAGTGAAGCCGAAACCGCCATGGTGAACCAGATGGCGGCCCTGACTCGCACGAAGCGCACCGAAGTCATCAAGAACGCTCTCGCCGTGTACCACTGGTTCATCCGGCAGGCGATCACCGGGGGGTGCGTAGTCTCGCGCAAGCCCACGGGCGAAGAGGTCGTCCTCGAGACGGCCGAACTGGCCGCGGTGGAGGGGCAAGGCCAGCTTCTGACCCCCGCAGAGCTACGGGTTCTGGCCAAGAAGCTAGCCGGGGCCAAAGATCCTGTCGAAGCGGCTCGCCTGAAGGAGCGCCTGACCCGGGGCTTCTACGGGATCTGACGTTGCCGCAAGTTCGCCGGAATGATATCCCACCGGCGCTGTTCCGGCATCGGCTCGATCGCATTCAGGAGCGCCAAATCGACGCAAGCCAGCTCGAGTTGCTGGCAAAGTGGCTCGACGGAGAGCCCGAAGTCCCGGAAGGTCCCTGGTACAGGAAGTTTTCGGGAATGACGGTATGCGGGGAAGGCGAACTCATCAAGACGTTCCTCATGCCCGGCCAGGCCCCCAGGGGGAAACAGATTCCCTGAAGCGCACGAAAAGAGACACAAACCGCTTTCACGGCTTCGAGGAAGAGCACCCTCCCCGTCTTCTCCTCGTCTGGTACACTGTTAGAGACACCTTTCCAATCGACGTCCCAAAGGAGATTGCCTCATGAGAATGAGCCGGCTCGCGGTCTTGCTTTTGGCGCTCGCTCTCGCCGCCCCCGCCGGCGCCGAGACCCTGAAAGTGCTCGCCCTCGAATCCGATTCCTTCTTCTACCAGAAGAACGGCAAGCTCACCGGTATCGAGCACGACATCCTCGACTACTTCGCCAAGTCGCGGAACGCGACTCTACAGGTCGAATGGGCGGACTCGTTCGCCGGGATCCTCGACCGCGTGGAGAAGGGCGCGGTGGATATCGCAGCCGGAACCATCACCATCACGCCCGAGCGCGCCAGGAAAGTCGACTTCACCGCACGCTATTTTCCGGTTCAGGTCATCCTGGTCGAGCGGATGAGCGACGACACCAAATCTCTCACCGACCTGGTGGGCCAGAGGGTCGGCGCTTTCACCAAGACGACGTCGGAGGACGCTCTCAAGGCGGTTCCGGGAATCCTCATCGTCAACGACGGGACCCTCCAGGATCAGATGAGAGCGATCGAACGGGGCGAGATGCGCGCCGCCGCCGCGGACTCGAGCGCCATTATCCCAGAGCTAGAGAACTTTCCCTCGCTGAAGACCGGGATGGCCCTCGGCGCCGAGAGCGGTTTCGGCTTCGCGCTCCCCAAGAACTCTCCCCTCACCGGCCCCCTGACCGACCACATCAAGAAGCTCAAGGAGTCGGGGATCTACTTTCGCCTCGTGACGACGCACATGGGGCCGCGCGCGAGCCAGATCGTCAAGGCGGCGAAGATCGAGTAATCGGAACTTCGAAGCGGTCCGAGGGCGCCCCGATACTCAGTCCTTACCCTTCTGGCTCATGGGCGCAGCCGGAGCTCGGCGCGTGGGTGTACGCTCTTTCCCGTCGACGAAGACTCTCTCGACGGCGGCGAATGCCTCGACGCTCTGAAGCGGGTTCTCGGAGAGAACCAGTAAGTCCGCCGCCTTCCCCCGCTCGATGGTTCCCCGCTCCCCGAGAAGCCCGAGCGCCAAAGCACCGTTCTTGGTCGCGGCCACCAGAACGTCTCCGAGCGGGACCCCCGCCTCCGCGAGCATCGAGAGCTCGCGGTGGAACGAGGGGCCCGGGAGCGTTCCCACGTTCCCGCCGTTGGTTCCGACGGCGAGCGGCACTCCCGCGCGGTGCAAGAGCCGCACATTCTCGATCAGGATCGCCTGTCCCTCCGACGAGCTTCCCCATCGGATCGACGCCGGCGCCGGCGGCCTCTCGGCCGCGGGAATTCGCGCGAGATCGTCCCAGGTGACGATGACCTCGGGATCGCCGCATCGGGCCTCGATAGGAAGAAGCTCGACCCTCTCCTCCAGGACGTCTCGGTAACTCCCGAAGTGCGAGAGGCCGGTTATCGAGACGACTCCCCTCTCTCGCGCCAAGGCGAGAACCTCTTCGTCGAGAGCGCGGTCGACGACCGTATGGGCGAGGACGTCGACTCCGGATTCGAGCGCCATTTTCGCTGCTTCGAGCTCCTCGGCATGCATCGCGACCCTCAAACCCTTCGCGTGCGCTTCGTCTACCAGAGCCGCGAGGACCGGAGCGAACTCCGTAGGCGTCGAGCCCGCGTAGCCCGCCTTGACGATGCCGGCGCCGCTCTCGGAAAGCTCACGGACCCTGGCTCGAGACGCTTCGGGTGTCGCCACCTGGACCAGGACCGGATCCTCTCGAGTCCAGAGCGTGATCTCAGAGACGGGGAAATTCGCGAGGAACGGCCCGGCGGCGACGACGTGGGGAGCGTCCGAGCTCGACTGAAGGTCGAGCTCCCATCGCGGCCCCCCGAGGGAGGCGAGCGTGGTCACACCCGAGCAGAGGAATCGGTCGAGGGTCGTCTCGATGCGGTCCTGGATCCGCCGCCGCTCCTCTTCGTGGGGAACGAGGCGAGTGAGGTCATAGTCGTCGGGACTGGTGTAGAGGCTTCCGGAGTCGAAGAGATGCACATGGGCATCGACGTACCCGGGAACGATCCACTTCCCGGTGGCATCGACGATGACGTCATCCGGTCCGGGGTGGAATCCCGAGGCGCTTCCGGCGGCGGCGATGCGCCCGTCCTCGATCAGAACGTAAGCGCTCGCGATCGGAGGGCCACCCGTCCCGTCGAAGAGCGTTCCGTTCAGAAGGACGACACTCGCGAGAGGGAGACCGATCAGACAATTCTCCGCGGAAGAAGCGGATTCAGGTGCATGGTGAGGTCGTAGACCGAGGCCCCGGAGCTTTTCCCCAGGTCCTCGGGTCTCGAGCCGTCACGCCAGTCGAAGATCGCGACTTCGTCTCCAATCTCGACCGTTTTGTCGGGACCGATCTCGACGATCGTATGGCTGGCGGAAACGCTGGCGACGATCGGGTAGAGCGAATCGCCGATGCGCACTTTCGCCCTTCCCGCGACCCCTCGCGGAAGCCCGTCGGTATGGCCGACGGGAAGGGTGGCGATCCAGACGGGCTTCTCGGCTCGATAGGCCCGGTTGTATCCGGCGCTGTCCCCCGCCTCGAGCCTCTTCACGTAGGCGACTCTCGCCTTGAGCGCGAGCGCGGAGCGGAGCGCGAGTGCGGAGGACTTTCGAAACACCTCCTCGGAGTAGACGCCGTAGATCGCCATGCCCGGCCGCACCATATCGAGGAAGAAGTCCGGATGCTGGAAGAGACCGAAGCTTGAGACCGCGTGGCGCGTTCCGAGCGCGATCCCTTCGGACATGAGCCCTTCGGTGAGGGTCACGAAGCGCTTCTTCTGCTCCTCGTCGAAAGCGGCATCCTCGGCGAAGGTCATCATGACCCCCTCGATTCGGACCGACTTTCGGGAGGCGAAGTCGCGAACGAGCCCGGCGGCTTCGCGATAAGGGACGCCGACCCTTCCGATTCCCGTGTCGACGCAGATGTGGACCCCGAGGGGCTTCTGGCGCTTCGCCGCCAGGCGATCGAGAACGTCCCCGATGGGCGTGTAGACCATGGGAGTGATGTCGCGGGCAACGGCCTCTTCGAGGTTCTGCTCGTCGAAGGGACCCATGAGCAGGACCGCCTTCCGAATCCCGGCCTCGCGCAGCGCCGCCGCCTCCTGGAGCTTCACGACCGCGAACCCCTGGATGGCTTCCGAGGGCTCGAGAAGCCGGGCGACGTTCGCGACCCCAGCACCATAGCCGTTGTTCTTGATGACCGCGAGGATCGGCCGGTTCCCCGCGCGCTTCCGGATCTCGGCGACATTGTGAGCGAGGTTTCCGCGGTGGACCTCGACCCAGGGGTCGAAAGAGGAGACGAGAGCTTGGTCATGCGACTGGACTTCGGCGGTTCGGAGCGCGACCCCCGCGATCGCCGCCGGCCCCGATTGAAGGAAGCTCCGTCGATTCATGAGACCCTCCCTTTTTTCATCCCACCTCGACCGGGCAGGTCATGCAGTGCGCCCCGCCGTTTCCCAGGAAGAGCTCCTCCGCGGGAAACGTGGCGAGGTGCCATCCGTGCCGGGCCAGCTCGGAGGCGACTCGTGTTGCCGAGGCGAACCCGACGGCGATCTCCGAACGCTTCGTCACCACCAGATTGAGATGGCCCGCCAACCTCTCCGAATACGTGATGGGGATGGTGCGGATGCCCTTCTTTTTCAAGAACTCCTCGAACATTACGTGGCGGACGCCGGGCTTGCCGTCCTCGTAGAGCCGGCAGGGAAAGACGCGGAACGATTCGGGATAGATCAGGGCCAGCTCCCGATCGAGCACCATGAAGACGCCATCGATGTGAATGTGGCCGAAGGGAAGCGGGACCTCGAGGAAGTACTTCACGTCCTTCCCCAGGACGAGATCGCGGAGCATCCGAGTCCCCGTCTCGTTGGCCCGGTCGCACAGGGACGCGACGGCGGTGTCGTCCCCGAGAAACGTGACGCCGCCGCCCTCGAGAAAACCGGGAGGCTCGATGGCGCCGAGAATCGGGATGCCGAGCCTCTCGAACGCCCGGGCCATCATCACCTGGTCGCCCCACCGGCCTTTCAGGTGGGGTGACATGAGAACGGCGCCCCGGGAGAAGACGGTCGCGAGGTCACGGGTATAGGTCATGTTCGGGCGGCGAGCCATGTAGCCGACGGCGTCATCGTCCTCCTTGAGGATCTCGCTCAGGAGCAGCGTCTCCACCCCGTGCGCCTGGAGCGTGCCGAGCATGGTGTCGTAGTCGGAGAGAAACCGCTCACGATCGACGGGCCGGCTGAAATTGAACTCCGCCAAGGTTTTGTCGGTCACCATGGCGAGCTCGGGGCCGGGCCGATGCACCAGGACCCGCTTCAGATCGCCGTACGCGCTGGAAACTGCGTATCCGCTCACCTGGACCGTTCCTCCGGGACCCGCGCCTTCCTGCCTCCGGGTTACATTACTCTATAATGCCCCCGAAGCCCTCCGGTCCTGAAGCCGCCTGGGCCGGGCTCGGCGCCTGGAGGTTCACGTTATGAGACTTGCGCTCCTTATCGGAGGCGGCCTGCTCACCCTGTTCGCACGGATCGCTCCGGCCCAAGAAGACAGGGACCAAGTTCCCCAAGTTCCGACGTTCCGCGCCGGCGTCAACGCGGTCCTTCTCGACGTGGTGGTGATCGATCGAGAGGGGCAGCCCATCCCAGGCCTCTCGAGGGAGGACTTCCAGCTCTTCGAAGACGGAGTCCCGCAGACCGTCGCGACGTTCGACGTCACCGATTGGACGTCCTACGTGGGAGAGCGGGCCGAAGGAGCCTCACGGGAGGGCGGGGTCAATACGTATCCCCGCCGCTTCATTTTCATCCTGAACCGCCAGGGCGCCCAGTTCGAGTATCTGAATCGGGCGAAGCGCGACCTGGGAACGTTCATCGTGGAGTCCATGGCCGAGGGCGACGAAGCCATGGTGATCGACGTGGGCTACTCCCTGAAGGTCGTCCAGAACCTCCAGGCGGGGAAGGAAGAGACGCTCCAGGCGGTCCGGAAGTTGAGCCAGATGCAGATCGACTACCCCATGGGTCCGGACCGGGCCGCGCAGCAGATCTTTCGCGACCTCGAGTCCCTGGGTCAGGCGCTTCTCGCGATTCCCGGCCGCAAGATCGTGATCCTGTTCTCGAACGAGCTTTTCACGTTCGCGCGGCCGGGAAGCCGCGAGATCGACAACAGTTTCTCTCTCAAGAAGGCCGTCGAGTCCCTGAATCAGGCGAACACCTCGGTCTACACCCTCGATATCCGGGGACCGGACTCCTTAAGTTCGTTCGACGGCGGTCTTTCCCCGCTCGCGACCGAGACCGGGGGGCGGTACTTCCACAGCAACCCGTCCTTCAGCCCGCCGCTGCGGCGAATCGGAGCCGAGAACCAGCGCTACTACCTCTTGAGCTACGTCTCCACCAACGCCGAATTCGACGGCTCCTATCGCAAGATCGAAGTGAAGGTGGCCCGCGAGGGCGCTACCGTCATCGCGCGCCCCGGCTATTTCGCGCGTGAGCCCGAGGCCGTCACCACGAACGCGCCCGAGGAGAAACCTGCGGATCCTCCGAAGGCACGCACCGCCGCCGAGCTCCCGCTCGCGGTCGAGCTCAGCACGTACCTCCTTCCCACAGGAGCCAGCACGGTTCATGTCCCGGTGACGGTCGCGCTCCCCGCGGATCTTCTGACGGGCGCGGGTGGAGCCGAGCGGAAGCTGAGGTTGAACGTAGCCGACGAGAGCGGGAACCCCGTCCATTCGTTCGAAGCGCCGGTGAGCCTCGAACGCTTCTACGTGATTTCGAGTCTCTCGCTCGAGCCGGGCTCGTACGTTTTGGAGGTCATCGTGAGCGCGGGCGAGCGGGAGCTTCATCGCGCCTCGACCGGAATCCAGATTCCTCCCGGCCTGGGCGATCGGTTCGGCCTCTCGAGCATCCTGCCCGTCGTCTCCAGAGACGCCGCCGCGAGCCTGAGAGCAAGCGACCTCCCCCTTCTGCCGGTCTCGGCGGTGCGCCGGGGGGAAGCTTTCCACGTGCTCTTCCAGATTCTCCCTGGGCGCGAAGCGCCGTCGAAGCGCGCCCGCGTGAGCTATCGCATTCTCGATCCGGAGGGGTCCGAGGTTCTGAAGGACCGGGTCAAGGACGAGATCGCTCTTGCCGACAAACCCGACGGCACACCGGTGATCCTGAGCCTTCCGACGCACTCTCTCGCCTACGGAACCTATCGCGTCGAGGTCCGGATTGAGGATCCCTCTTCAGGGCGGGCGGCGACGAGCGAGATCGAGTTCCGAGTGCGTTAACCAGGTCCTAAGCTCCGATACCGATGACAACCCAACCGACTTCCAGGTCTCGACTCCGACACCGGGAGCGGGAAGGGCCCTTGCCACCGTTTTGCCGAGCCCCCGGCCTTTCTCGTCCTCGTCGTAGGGCTCTTGGAGCTGATTCCTATCGGTGGAGCTCCATCGGGGCGTCGGGCTGGGCGGGAAGCTCCACTTCGAAAGTCCCGGGGCTTGGGGCGCCGGGCACACGACCCTTCGCGAGCGCGCGAAGCACGACATCGGGGTCGTGCCGGAAGCTGACGAAGCGCTTCTCGCCGTCGAGATGCGAGGCAATGACGGCACTCTCGTATTCCAGGACCTCCGTGAAATAAGGGATGTCGAGCGCGAGCGTCGCGAGATGGCGGCCGAAGCGCAGCGCCTCGAGTGGGGCGGAGGGCAAAGGCGGCTCCCTCCTCCAATACGCTTCGAGAAGAGAGCGAAAGAACGCCGGTCCGGCTGTGGTAAAAACCAAACGCGACGTGAGCACGAGGTGCTTCGCGACCATCGAAGCGCGAGACTCCGAGAGAAGCTGTCGAGCGACGGCAAGCCCTGGATCGCGAAGGAGCTCTTCCGCGAGAGGTCCGCGGACGCTCCGCCCCACGACGAGCCCGCCGAGCGCGTCCTCCCATTCGCGCGGCGTACCGCAGCGCTCGTGCCTCCACCGGGAGCTCCGCTGTCGCTTTCGAGCCGGAGTCCCGCCCGCTTTACCCCTTTCCACCCAGAGCGACCTCAGGATCCGAAGCTGCTCCGAGAGGCCGGAAGCTCCCAGCCGAGGGGCCCAATCCGGGTGTATCTCGAAAACGATCGCGCGCAAGTTCGGAAGCCGGGGCACGAGCGGAGCAGCGATCTCGACGAGGGCTTCGAGGATCGCGCCCGGCCGCGCGTCGAACCCATAGCCGTTTCGCTGGTTGCCGGACCCCAGGCGAAGGTCCCATACCCGTTCCAGAGGGATCTCGTCGAGAAAATCCGCGACCGGCTCCCGTCCGTTCGCGGCGTTGATCCAGAGACTCCCGAGGTCGAGGACGATCCCGCAGTCGGCGTCTTCCACCACCTCGCCGAGAAACTCGGCGTCAGAGATCTCGTCGCGGCGCGGGTTCAGGTAGTTCTTGACGCCCCTCAGGGCGAAGGGTGCTTTGAGCTCGCCTCCGATGGAGCGCGCGGAATGGGCCCCGATTCGGGCGCCGCCGACCGTCTGCCGGAGAGGGAGAAGGAGACCGGTATCGAAGTCGTCGCCTTTCGCTCCATTCGCCTCGGGCGCCTGCGCCCGATGAAAACCCAGCTCCCCGGTCACCCAGCGCGCGTCCAGAGCGGAAACGAAGTCGCGGAGCCGGCGAAGAGAGGCGGGGTGGGGAAGCCGCGAGGCCCCGACGGGAAAGCCGCGGACGATCTTGGCGCACGGAATCCGCGCGAGCCTCGAGAGCGCCTCTTCGTCGCTCCTTTCGAGCCAGGGAGAGGAGTCGATCTCGAGGACATCGATCCCTTCGAGGTTCGAAGCCACGAAGTCCGAGAGCGCTGAATGGTAGGTCAATCCAACGCCGATTTCCTGGGTCATCGCTCTTTCCTGTCTCTAGCGAAGTGCAAACTCCGTTCCATCGTCGGGCCCGGTCCTTTCGCGAGAGTTTTGGCGCTCGCCCTGTAGCAGGTCCATCTCGATCCGTTCCCCTGTATCGCAGTCGACTACAGGCCTCGACTTTTTCGTGCTTCTCAGAAGCGGATCCTCAGCTCAGCCGGTGGATCGAATGGGTCTTGACGATGAGGTGAACGGGAAGCCCGACATGGAGATCGAGCGAGCGAACCGCTCCATGGGAGAGCCGAACGTAGATCGAATCTCTGGCGTCGACTTCCACCATCGCCACCCCGCCCTGTTCTTCGATGGCGCGGATGGTCCCCCCGAAGACGTTTCTCGCGGATAGCCCCACCGGCGCCTCCTTCGACAACAGCACGTCTTCCGCCAGGAGGCCAAGGAGGACGCGCTCGCCGATGGGAGCCTCGCGGTAGGGAATCGAGAGCGGAAGTCCCCGCTCGGTCTCGACCCGCGTCAGTCCTTCTTCCGGCTCGTGCGCCATCACCCGCGATTCCAGCAGATTCTCGAACCGGCGCTTGAAGAACGCCCCGTGGATCGCGGGACGCGTCAGCACCGTTCGCGGTCGTCCCCGGTCGGAGACGGTGCCTCGATCGAGGACCACCACCTCGTCCGCGAGCGTCAACACGTCGGCGACGTCGTGGCTCACGACGAGCGCGGGGATTTGGTGGAGCTCCCGCACGCGCTTGACGTAGGGAAGGACGCGATCCTTGAGATCGACGTCGAGCGAGGCCACCGGCTCGTCGAGGAGAAGAAGCCGCGGTTGGGAAAGAAGCGCCCGCCCGAGGGCGACCCTCTGCCGCTCGCCTCCAGAGAGCCGCGAGGGGCGGCGCTCGAGGAGGTGGCCGATCTCGAGGGCTTCCGAGACCGACGACAGAGTAAGCGCTCCGCCGTCGCGAAAGCCATAGAGGAGGTTCGCCCGCACGTCGAGGTGAGGAAACAGAAGCGCATCCTGGGGCACGAGGCCGAACCGCCGCTTCTCCGGGGCGAGCGAAATACCGCGATCGCTCGAATAAACGACGTCGTCGTCGATCCGGATCTCCCCCTCGAGGGGACGTCTCAGACCCGCCATCGCTTCGAGGAAAGTCGTCTTTCCTACGCCCGAGGGACCGAAGAGTGCGGTCACCGGCCGTTCGAGATTGAGCGAGACCGAAAGCTCGAACTCCGAAAGCGGGATTCGCAGTCGAACGTGGATCACAAAGCCGCTCTGAGCTGGGCGCGGCTTTGGCGAACGAGACGTTCGGAGAGCCAGATCGCGATGAACGCCACCACCACGCTTACCATGGCGAGCCGGTAGGCTTCGGGGTCGCGGCCGATCGAAACGAGCTGAAAGATCGCGAGCGACATCGTTTGGGTCTCGCCGGGGATGTTGCCCGCGACCATGATGGTGGCCCCGAACTCCCCGAGCGCCCGAGAGAACGCGAGGATCGCGCCCGCGAGGATGCCGCGCGCGGCGAGAGGAAAGGTCACGGTGAAGAACACGTGGAGAGGCCCGCGCCCCAGGGTTCGCGCGAGGACCGGAAGCCTCGGATCCACGCCCTCGAAGGCGGCTCGAACCGTCCGCACCAGGAGGGGAAACGCGACGACCGCCGAGGCGAGAACGACGGCGCGCCAGGTGAAGGCGATGCTCAGATCGAACCGTTCGTAGAGGAAACGGCCGAGCGGTCGATTCCGTCCGAAGATCTCGAGAAGCACGAGCCCGACGACGGTCGGCGGGAGCACCAGGGGAAGGGTCGCGAGGGTTTCGACGACGCTCCGCCCCGGCCACCTCGTGCGAGCAAGCCAGAGGCCCAGAAGGATCCCGAAGGGCAAGGTCAAGAGGACTCCGGCGAGCGCCACCTTCACGGTGAAGCCAACGAGCCAGGGGAGATCCGGCGTCAATTTTCCCTCAGAACGACGAACCCGTATCGCTCGAACACCTCCGTGGCCTCTTGCGAGACGAGAAATCGGAATAGAGCCCGCGCTCCCTCGTTTGCGCCCCGCACCAGGGCGAGGGGGTACACGATCCTCGGGCCCTCGTCCCTCGGCACCTCGAACGCCACCCGTACCCGAGGCTCGAGGATTGCATCGGTCCGATAGACGAACCCCGCGTCCACGTTGCCCGAGGCGACGGCCGCGAGCGCCGCCCTCACGTCGAGCGTGGGAACGACGCGGGAGCGCACCCGATCCCAGAGACCGAGCTTCTCGAGATACTGCCGGGCGTAGACTCCCGCGGGCACCGCTTCGGGATCCGCGAGGGCGATCCGCCCGCCCCGCTCGAGATCTCGAGTGGATCGGATGGGCTCTCCCGCGGCTCGCGCTTCGACGATCACCAGATGATTCGAAAGCAAATCCTGGCGCGATCCTTCCTCAATCGAACCGCCGGCCATGGCTCGATCCATCTGCCTCTCGTCGGCGGAGAAGAAGAGGTGGGCGGGCGCCCCCGCCAGGATCTGCCGCGCAAGATCGTTCGAGGCGCCGAACTGCGGGACGACGCGGACTCCCTGGTGAGAGGCCTCGAAGAGATCGATGATCTCTCCAAGAGAGTCGGTGAGGCTCGCCGCGGCAAAAACCCGGACCGTCGAAAGGGCAGCCGCGAGCGCCATCCTCTCAAGCAACGACTCTCTCCTCTCCCATGCGCCTGGAGTCGTAACCTGGAAGATCGCGATAGAGCTTCCGGACGACTCCGGAGCGGAGGGCGCGCCCGAGGGCGAGAACCGCTCGATCGGAGCTAAGGCCGTCGGCAACGCACAGGTCGTAGTCCTCCTGCTGCACCGAGAGAAAATCGAGGCCCGCTTCCTCGGCGGCGAGCCGGACCGCGACGCCCGCATCCGCCCAACCGCCCGCGACCGCTTGCGCCACCGCGCGGTGGTCGGAGGCGATGTGCCGGAACCGTTTCGAGGCATGGCTTCCACCGAGGAGTCGATCGAGACACCGCCTCGCGCCCGAGCCCTCCTCCCGTCCCACCCAACGAATGCGCGATCGCGCGAGAGCCGACGTCGAGCGCACCCGGATCGAAGGCGCAAGCGCGACACCCTCCTGCCACCGCGCGAGGTGCAGAAGTCTGTAGCCAGATCCGAGCGTCGTCGAGACGACGGACGCGTTGGCGTCTCGCCCTCTCTCCGAGAACCAGTGAACGCCCGCCCCGTGCACCAGGCCCCGCGAAAGCAGCGACAGCGCATCGCGGCTGCTTCGGGTGAGCGCGATGACCCGAAGCCCGTCGACCCGCCGGAGCTCGGATGCGAGAAGCCCTACTGCGGGATCGCACCCCGCGACGACGACGGTGTCCTCGTAGTCGTTCCCGGATTTCGGATCGAGGGAGTCAGAATCGTACGTCCCGTCATGGGGAACGACCCCGAGAGCGGTGGGCTCGACGGGAAAGAGAAGCCTTCGGGCGCCGACTCTCGCCTCCCAGAACCGTCCCGACTTCGTCCGGGGCGGGAAGGCCCAGGCGGCGCCCCCTGCGCCGGGGAGCGCGAACAGCTCCTCGACCGTCCGGCCGAGCGCCCGCGCAAGCGCGA
>Ga0326597_10009994_pt1 | contig 12665 bp, 12 predicted proteins | sample RVTome_12_FD_203789 | JGI IMG/M metagenome (GOLD analysis project Ga0326597, IMG submission 203789) | Soil microbial communities from uranium-contaminated site in the Upper Colorado River Basin, Wyoming, United States - RVT100D185 | ecosystem: Environmental > Terrestrial > Soil > Contaminated >... | reverse complement strand
GGTCATCCGTGTACGTGCAAAATTTGACCTTATGGGTCGGCTTCCTCGGCGCCGTCCTCGCCGCCCGCGCAAAGCAACATTTGACGCTCGTTCCTACGTTACAGTTTTTACCTACCACCTGGCATCGTTTCGCCGTCGATTGCGACGATTCCGCTTTTTACACTGACAGGGCTCGTCCTCGCCGAAGGCGGCGCCAGCAGGCGGCTGCTGCGGCTATTTCGCGCGCTTTTCAGCTGGATGCCAGGGGGAGTGCCGATCGTTGTCACGCTGCTCTGTGCGTTCTTCACCACCTTCACGGGAGCATCCGGCGTAACCATTTTGGCGCTCGGCGGAATATTGCTTCCCGTGCTTTTACAAAGCGGTTATCGAGAGCGTTTTTCCATAGGTCTCCTCACCGCCACCGGCTCCATCGGTATTCTTTTTCCGCCAAGCCTGCCACTCATCCTCTACGGCGTCAGTGCTAATATTCCGATACCGGAACTGTTCAAAGCCGGCATGCTCCCGGGTTTGGCACTCGTCGCCTCCGTTTGCGTCCTCGGCGTGCGCGAGGGACTCAAGACGAAGGTGGCGCGGCAGAGTTTCGATGCCCGAGAAGCGTTGGCGGCGTTATGGCAAACTAAATGGGAAATTTTTTTGCCGATCATCACCCTTAGCGCGATCTTTGGGGGCTTCTGTTCGCTCAGTGAAGCCGCAGCGATCACAGCGGTCTATGCGGTGATCGTCGAGTCGTTGATTTACCGCGACATTCTTATCAGCCGCGACCTGCCGCGCGTTCTTACCGCCTGCATCACAATGATGGGCGGTGTCTTCGTCATTCTCGGCAGCGCCATGGGGCTGACAAACTACTTGGTCGACGCGCAGGTGCCGATGCTGGCCACCCAGTGGGTCCAGACTCATATTCATTCCAAGCTGGTGTTTCTGCTGGCGCTAAATCTGTTTCTTTTCTTCGTCGGCTGCCTGATGGATGTCTACTCGGCGATCATTATCCAGGCGCCGCTGATGATCCCAATCACTCGGACATTCGGTATCGATCCATCGCACCTCGGCATTATCTTTCTGGCGAATTTGGAATTGGGCTACCTAACCCCGCCCGTCGGGTTAAATCTTTTTTTAGCCTCATACCGCTTCGGCAAACCGGTGGCGAGCGTGTTTCGCGACGCCCTGCCCTTTCTTTTAGTCCTGTTCCTGATGGTCTTAGTGATTACCTATATTCCCGCACTGACCCTGGGCTTGAGCCGGTAGGAGCCTTTTGGGGCTTCTCAAAAGCCCGGATGATTTCGCTCGCTATCATTCCCAGTGCCAATTTGCGCTCGCCCTATCAATTCCTGCGTATTCCTGCGTCGCCGAAAAATCTTGGGGCGATTGAGGACCCCAACTTAAACTCCGTCGCGAACGCTCATCCGCAATCAAACTTTTTGCTTTGTTCGAACCGGCAGAAGCTTGCCGGATAGGCGAGTGTAGTCTGCGCGCAGATCAGGAAGACGCCAATCGCTCCAGCCGTCCGCTTCGCCGCCTAAAACTGTCGACAGCGATTCGCACCAAGCGTCAAACACCTTGGACAATCGTCGAGCCGTACGTTTTACGCATCGCCCCGGGGGAAAACTTTTCTCTTCGACATCTCGCGAGCTTACTAAGCAAGCCGCACATTGCAGCGCCAATTACTACGGCTGGCACGCGCGCTGCACTGACATCCTTTCGAAACAATTTGCCGAGAGGAGATCTCATGCTCATGAAAGCCCTGCTATACGCGATAACATTCGTAACTACGCATCACCTCGCCTCGATTATCCAGCTTTCGCTTCACCGTGTTTTAGGGCACCGAAGAATAGGCGGATACATCAGCAGGATCCACGCCGATGAACACCACGGTATCTACTCCAGGAATCTCTTGGTCTCGGAGTCCTATCTCGACGAAGCCAAGAGTGTCGATTACTTCTACGCGATACCGATATTGCTCCTGGCCGCTTGCGTCTTCTTACTAGTACCCCTGGATATATTCCTCGTTCATATCGCGACGCTTAGTTTATCGACGTTCGCCCATTTTTATCTCCACGTCCAGTATCATCTGCGTAACACTTGGCTTAAGCGCTACCAATGGTTTAAACGGAAACAAAGGCTGCACCTTCTGCACCATCGAGACATGACTCGAAACTATGCCGTCATTGAGTTTTTCTGGGACCGAGTCTTGGGTACCTTCGAAGACGCGCCGGCGACTCGGTGAACTCCCATGACTATCGGCGACCCTCCCTATCTTGTCCTCGGTGCTATTTGGTTGCTGAATTATTACGTCACCACATTCGCCATTTGGTTTGGTCACTGGTTCGCTCACTTGAAGAGAAGTCCCTTGGCGCCATTTCACATACTGGGGCATCATGCCTTTTATCCCAATTCGCAGCATCTCTTATCGGTGAAATTTATCTACGGCCAGAAAAGGCAATCGAGCATTTATTCACTCTTGCCTTGGCTCATTTTGCAATCCGTCGCTCAGCTCGCAATCTTGTCGTGGCGAAACTACTTAGCCTACTTGGCCGGTCAAATCGCCATCGTGATCGTCATCAACCAAATCCACACCGAGTTTCATCTGCGCGATTCTTGCTTGAATAATTTCTGTTGGTTTCAACGTGCTCGCCAGCGTCATGCGCGCCATCACGATGACGACATTAATTTCATGGTCGGAGACCACTTTTGGGACCGCGTTTTGGGAACCTTTGCCGGTCATCCAAAGCGAGAAAAGCCGCCGCCTAACACTCTTGGCACCCGCCAGCTCTAGCCGCCCAGAACCTTTTGCACTTGCCTCTCACGCAGCTCATGCAACATGCGTATATATCGCCGGTTGTGTTTCGGGAAAGCGGAATTTGGAGAAGGCACGCCGATTGCTCTACGAGACCTCCCATCAAGGCAGAGGGAGGAGAGAAAAATGACGAGGACCAACCAAGCATCGGCCATCGTTGCTTACATGATCATGCCACTACTGCTGCCAATCGCGGCACCGGCGATGGACTTCAAACGCATCGTTGTTTTCGGCACGAGCCTGTCCGATCCAGGCAACGCCTTCGCGCTGACGGGCCAGACAATGACGCCGCCTCATCGTGAGCTTGACGGCTGGTTAATTCCGCCATCCCCTTACGCTATCGGTGGCCATCACTTCAGCGACGGGGCCACCTGGATCGAGCAGTTGGGCCGGCGCATCGGCCGTAACCGCGATGTAGAGCCAGCCTTCGACAAGTCGAAGCACAAAGCCTTTAACTACGCCGTCGGCGGCGCCCGCGCTCGTAGCGACGGAATCAATCAAAACCTGCCGGATCAAGTCGCGACCTTCTTGTTCGATGTTGAGTACGCCGCGCCGGCGGACGCGCTGTACGTCATCGACATGGGCGCCAACGACGTGCGTGACGCCCTGGCCTCGGGGTCAGCGGAGCAAGCGCAAATCATGATTGGGGACGCGCTTACTTCGATGGCTACGCAATTAACCACGCTGCATTACTTCGGCGCGCGCAAATTCCTGGTGCTCAACGTTGCCGATCTCGGCTTGTTGCCATCGATTCAAATTCTTGACGGACAGTTCCCCGGTGCCGCGAGTTTTAGCGCCCGCTTGGCGCAGAGCTTCAACTACTATCTAGACTTCGTGGTCGGCGCTTTGGCGGCTGATCCGGAAGTCGAAATCACCCGCCTTGATGTCTACGGCAAGCTCAATGAGATCATCGCCAACCCAAAAAACTTCGGTCTTTCTGAAATCGCCGCGGCGTGTCTCACGCCCGGCGTCCAGCCGTCGACCTGCCGCAATCCGAACGGCCACTTGTTTTGGGACGGCATTCATCCAACCATGGCAGGCCACGGAATCTTTGCCCGGGAGGCGGCCAAACTTTTAGGGGTCGAATTAGACTACGCCCTGCTGACCGATAACTAACCGCGCCAACTTAAGCGAGGATACGCCCATGAAACACCGCGAAATAGTTCGCCCCATCCTTGGTGACTTGATCATGGCCTTGACCGACAAAATTTTTAAATTTGTGCCGCAGCGCCTGCAAGCCTATCCATGTGACACTTCGATGCCCGCTGGCTTCTCGGTATACGGTGGCGCTTCTTCGACAGGTGAAGCGGCCTGCCCGCGGCGCTCCTCCGCCCGGCCGGGCATGTTGGTTCTAAGTCAACCCCGCCTCTTGGAGCGGGCACAATTAAATGGGCTTTTCAAAGGGGGCGAGCCTCCCCTTTGGTCGCGAGCGGGGTTTAAACCCCGCTCGCGAATTCAATGGATTGCCAACGTCGTCGCACGGTACGCTTGCCTCGTCGCCGCACTCGCATTGACAGCCTGCACCTCGACCTTCGAGCCCAGAGTCAGCGCCGGATCGTTGGAACAGCCACGCTTGCCGACGGCGAAAGAAGTCCGGGGCGGTGTCGGAATTGCCATCGAAGAGTATTTTTCGAGTCACAAATCACGGCGCGCCTTCGATGCCGACTTAGGCGCCCAAGGTGTGCTGCCGTTTCTGGTTCATCTCGATAACAAGAGCCCGCTGGACTACCGGATCGAGCGCGCTGAGATCCGCGGGACTTTAAACGGTCTGCCATTAGCCAACCTCTACGGAATCGAAGCGGCGGAAACTGGGGCGATTAGAAGTCCGGTCTGGAACGCGCTGGTCAACACCGCGGCCATAGGACCTTTTGCCATTTACTTTTGGCCGGCGTCGATGGCTGGGTCGGCGAGCCAGACGCAGAAAATCAACCGCCAGATCGAGCAGCATTTCGAGCGCGTCGAGTTAACCGATCGCATCGTCAAAACCAACGAGACGGCCACCGGATTTGTTTTTTTCAGAATGCCGGCGGGCGTCAGTAGCCTGGATACGACCATTTTGGAGATGACCCTGGACGCGGAACCCGTCGAGGGCCATCCCACTCGCCAATTAGCTTACCGCTTCATCATCCCTGCGCGCTGACCCTAGACGGGAGGTTTGTGCCACAACCAAAATTGCTAAATCCAATCCTTGACACATAGGCTCTTTGAGCCGCATAAGTAGTGAAGGGGCCAAGCATGAAAACCCGTCGTTCAGCAAAATCAAATTCCGTTCGACGACGTGGCAGACCATTGCGCTTGAAAAACCAACTGGCCAGTTTTTCGCTAGTGTCCACCCTCTTGTTACCGGCCGCGCAGTCCGCTGCGGCGCAACCACCGTCGCGCGAGCTGTTGCTATTTATGGAAGTACCGATCGTCATCACCCCGGCGCGGCGCGAGCAGCCTCTCACTAAAGCTCCGTCGACCACGACGATCATCACTGCGGATGAGATTCGCCGCTCGGGAGTGACCAACATTCCCGACCTGTTTAGAAACGTCCCTGGGTTGGATTTCATGCGGCCCACCGCCTCTGACGTTAATATTACGGCGCGCGGACTCAACACGCGACTGGCCCATCGGATGCAGCTATTCATCGACGGCCGCTCGGTCAATGGCGATTTTTTCAACCTACCTTTCTGGCATGAGCTGCCGGCTTCGCTCCATGAAATCGAGCGCATCGAGGTGGTCAAAAGCCCTGCCTCTGCTCTCTTCGGAGCGGTGGCCTATAGCGGAGTCATTCACATCATCACGAAATCACCGGAAGTTTTGAGGGGAACCTTTATTTCCGAGACGGCGGGAAATGCCGGAGTGAATGTCACGACTCTCACGCACGCAGGAGTCGAGAATCAATGGGGCTATAAACTGACCTTTGAACATGATCGAGCTAATCATTTTCCTAATCCAGCGATTCGTCAATCGAGCCATGACAAGGCGAGGGAGGATTTTAGAGGAAATATTTTCGGCGAATATAAGTTTACCGATCATTCACGGGCGTCGATCACGGCCGGGATCGACAGTTTTGATAGGGATGTCGATCCGGGGCTAGTCACGGATCTGGGACGTTTTACGGCGCACGGCGGGTTGGGGTTTGTGAAACTCAATTACTCGCTCGGTGACTTCAAGCTGCAGTCCGTCTGGGATCGCTTGGACATGGATATGCGATCCACGCTTTTGCCTAAAACCGTTTCCGTCCTGACCGACTCGTTCAAGCTGGAAGCCCAACATAGCGCGCATTTGAACCAACAAAATGTCTTAACGGGAGGCGCAAGCTATCGCTTTAGCCGTTTCGACTCCCGCTTACTGACCGGGCCTGAGCGGAAACAGCATTTCGTCGATGCCTTCCTGCAGCATGAGTACAGTCCCTCGGACAATTTGACCTTTACGCTCGGTTTACGGGTGGACGCGCACCCAGAAGCAGGAGTGAACGTTTCGCCGCGAGGAAGCGTGGTCTACTCTCCTTGGCAGAACCATACGTTTCGCGCGTCCATTTCACGGGCTTTCCGCAACCCCTCCGTGATCGAAAACTTCGTCAATCTCGGAGTCGGCCCGTTTGTCGTCACAGGTAGCCGCAGATTGGAGCCTGAGGAAATTATTTCCTATGAACTGGGCTACCAAACAATACTTTCACAAAGACTGAAAGCCCGCCTTGATTTGTTTTACAATAAGCTGGACAAGTTGACCTTAGGTCCAATCAGTTTACCGGCAAACCCATTCGAATTAAAAATACTGACGGCTGGTGGAGGGGCAATCTTCGGCGGCGAAATAGGTTTTGAATTCTTAGTTTCGGAATGGCTTAAAGGTTTCACGAACTACTCTTATCAAGAGCGAAATATCAATGATCACAACCTTCTAGGAATTGCGCCTCGTCATAAGGGCAATGTCGGTTTACATTTCAACTTGCCAAAAGGTTTCGAGGCAGATGTCTCCGTCAACTTAGTCGGTAAGGTCACCGGCCGGCCAGGGGAAATCGACCCCTATCAACTCGTGAACTTACGACTGAGCTATCCGTTCGAGCTGGTGGGAACCAAGGCTAATCTCAACATGTCCGTTTTCAACTTGTTTAATGACAGGCACCGGGAAATTCGCGGTGGCGATATCATCGAGCGCAGGATCGTTGGAGGGTTACAACTGCGTTTTTAATGATCCGTGTTTGTGTCGAAATTGCCGGTTGCAAAACAAAGTGGGACGATTTTTCATATGCATAGTGCTCTTGCTCGCGGGCACATCGTATGTCCACGCCCGCGAGCTTATCACCGTCATTAAAACCCGCGAGGCCGAACCCTACGAGATCGCACTCACGAGCTTGCGCCGAACCCTGCGGGACAAAGGAATCGATACCCAGATCGAAGAATTATTCTTGGCGGAAGACGGCCAAGGAAAAGACCATCGACTCGCCGAGCTAATAAAGAAAAATCCCCAACTCGTTGTCACGCTTGGCTCGGCGGCGACGGAGCGAGCGGCGAAAGTCATCAAAGACACGCCGGTGCTTTTCTGCATGGTGCTCAATCCACAAGCCAGCGGCTTGGTCCGTTCGATGAGCGGCTCCGGCAATAACCTCACCGGAGCCGCGTTGGACATTGCGCCCCAGGTTCAGTTCGAGGCGCTACGCTCACTGCTGCCGAATGCGAAGAAGATCGGCGTGATCTACAACCCGCAAGAGACCGAGACCGTCGTGCAGCAAGGGCGCAAAGCCGCACGAGACATGGGCCTGGAGTTGATCGCCGTGCCCATCGCGTCCGGCGATAAGGTGCCCGATGCCTTGCGCAGCTTGGAGAAAAAAGTCGATGCCCTATGGTCGGTGGCGGACAGCACGACCTTCACGCCCGCTTCCATGGAATTCATTTTCCTCCATACGCTGCGCAATAAGCTGCCGTTCATGGGCTTATCGCCGGCGTTCGTCAAAGCCGGCGCGCTATTGGCGTTGGCGGCCGATTATCAAGAAGTAGGCGTCCAGTGTGGCGCATTGGCGACAAGAATTTTGTCCGGCGAAAGTCCGTCCTCGCTGCCGGTTACCACGCCGCAGAAAGCGATCTTGCACGTCAATTTGAAAACCGCCGAAACACTCGGACTCAAGATTCCACCGGATCGGCTCAAAGGAGCCGTGGTGCTCCGGTGACAAGGATGGCACTTTGGCTCTGCCGGTAAAATTCCAACCGGCGCTCCTATGGAAACTAATCCTTTCCATCTCGGCGTTGATCGTGCTGACTTCCATTACGCTTGGTTGGTTCGCCGGCCAATACGCCGTGGATCTGATCAAGAGTGGGCTCATCGAACGGGGCCGGTCGCTGGCAAGAAATCTCGCTTACAACAGCGAATACGGGGTATTGATCGCCAACCAGGCCATTATCACGCAGCTAGTCGATGGGGTGATAAAGGAAGAAGATGTGCTGTACGCCGTGGTTCAAAATGAAGATGGCGAATCTCTGGCCGGAGCCCGTTCGACACAACTTTCGATCCTGCCGCCTAAGACGGTAGAGCGAAAAGAATTGCGCGAAGTCACCTGGACTGACCCAACCACTAAAGCCTATCAAATATACTGGGGCGGTGAGGTTTTCTATGAAGTGACCTTTCCAGTCAAAACCCGGCAAGTTAGGCGAACCCGGGAGGAAATCGGCCTGACGATCGATGAAACTCTCAGCACCGGCGCGCCCGTAATTGAAAGGACGATTGGCCTCGCCGCGGTTGGCATGTCGTTATCGGAAAAACGGGTGAATGCCGCCATCATCAACATTCTGCGCAGCATCGCGCTGCTAACCGGGCTCGTTATCGTCGCGGGCATCGGCGTGACGATCTTTTTGGTAAAACTTATCGCCGGGCCGGTAAACCAGCTGGCCACCGCAGCCACCCGCATCGCGGAGGGCGACTTGAGTTCTCATGTCGCCGTGAAATCGAGAGACGAGATCGGCGCGCTGGCGGCTTCTTTCAATCGCATGGCCGAATCGATTCAGCAGCGCGAAAGGGAGCTGCGCCATCACGCCGAGGAACTCGACCGGCTCAACCACCGGCTCGTAACCCAACAAGAAGCGCTCCAACAGATCAACGCCCAATTGGCGGCGGCGAGTCAGCACAAGTCGCAGTTTCTCGCCAACATGAGCCATGAGCTGCGCACGCCGCTCAACGCCATCATTGGCTTTTCGGGCATCTTGCTCAACCCGGCGCTGGGCAAAGTCAGCGACGAAGAGCGCCGCGAGTTTCTCAGCAATATCATGACCAGCGGCAAGCACCTGCTCGGTTTAATCAACGAAGTACTCGACCTGTCCAAAATCGAAGCCGGCAGAGTGACAGTCAGTCAAGATCGTTTTTCGATTCCCGAGGTGCTGGAAAGTGTGCGTCAGACCATCGAGCCGCTCGCCGACAAGAAACAGATCACGATTACCACCACCATCGATCCGGCGCTTACGGTCATCATCGCCGACGAAACCAAATTCCGCCAGGTTCTTTATAACTTGCTGAGCAACGCGATTAAATTCACGCCGCCAGCAGGCCAGGTGCAGCTTTTCGCCAATGCCGGAAAGGACGGCGCCGAATTCGCCGTGGTCGACACCGGGATCGGCATCAAGCCGGAGGACCGCGCGCGCATCTTTCAAGAGTTTGAACAGGTTGAAATGTCTGCGGAGCGTCGCTTCGAGGGAACGGGGTTGGGATTGACCCTGGCAAAAAAACTCGTCGAACTTCAAGGCGGCAGGATCTGGCTCGAGAGCGAAGTCGGCAAAGGCAGCACCTTTTCTTTCGCGTTGCCTTTCATGAAGCGAATAGAATCCGCGGTTACGGATCATAGTTGATCGTGAGACGGGAGACCCCCATGGCTGGAGAACGAATCCTACTGGTCGAAGACAACCCGATGAATCGCCGGGTGTCGGAGTTCCTATTGAAGGCGCAGGGCTATATCGTCGATGAGGCAAGAGACGGCCAGGAAGCTTTGGAGATGGTCAAAGCGCGCATGCCGCATCTGATCCTGATGGACTTACAGCTACCCGGAATGGACGGTTTTACCGCTACCAAATTGATCAAGCAGGACAGCGCCACCAAGAACATTCCCATCGTCGCGTTAACGGCTTACGCAATGAGCGGTGACGCCGAGCGTGCCCTGGCGGCGGGCTGCGATGGCTACATCACCAAACCGATCGATCCGGACGAGTTCCACAATACGGTCGCCAATTATTTGAAGCGTCCGGCAGCCAAATGAGACGATCGCGAAACGATAAACCTATCATAGCCAATAATCAGCGGACCGCGGCGCTTCGGAAAGGTGGCAGAAATGCCGATCGATCACAAAGCGATCCACGTCTAAAAACCATCGCCAAGGTGGCGACGGTCCTCGATCACGAGTCGCGCAACCTCCTCGGCGCACTCAAGACCTGCCTGCAAGTTTTGCGACGAAACCAACAACTATCCGACGACGATAGAGAGCTGTTGGAAATCATCGACAGCGGGGCAAACCGGCTTAACGAGATCGTCGGACAATTTTCCGCCTTCAGGGAATCGCTGCAGCCGCGCTTTACGGAAGTCAAGCTTCATGCTCTCATCGAGCAAACTGCGGCCGCGCTTAAGCGCGACGAACGCTGCGCGCCGGCGATCGTGATTGAGCAACGCTTTGACCCAGCCATCGACGGTATCACGGCGGATGGTGAGCAACTCCGTCAAATACTCTGGCAACTGCTGCTCAATGCCGCCCAGGCGATGGGCGCAGGAGGCACGCTCAGACTGCGGACCCGGCGCGCCGGCGCCAAAGTTGTCATCGGCGTCAGTGATACCGGACCGGGGATTCGGCCGGCGCTGCGACGGCAAATCTTCGATCCTCTCTTCAGCACGAAGACGCGCGGCGCGGGACTTGGGCTCGCGATCGTCAAGCGCTTCGTCGAACGACATGGCGGCAGGATTGCCGTTGCCCGCGCCGATGGCCAAGGCGCGCGCTTTACGATTCGACTGCCGATCGCGCGCAAAGTCGAGCCGGCGGTGGTCGCGGACAAAGGGTTCAAATCATGACGAACCATATACTGATCGTCGATGACGATGCGCAGATGCGCAAAAGTCTCGCCAATCTGCTACGCCGCGAGAGTTACGTGATCACCGAAGCGGAAAGCGGCGAGCGCGCCCTCGAGTGTCTCAAAACCGATGTACACGATCTCATCATCACCGACCTCCACATGGAGCCAATGTCAGGCTTGGACCTGCTGCGCCAGGTCAAGCGATCCTATCCCGCTATCGAGGTGATCGTCGTCACCGCCTTCGGCACCATTGAAACGGCGGTCGACGCGATGAAGCTCAACGCCTTCGATTTCGTCAGCAAGCCATTTCAAGTCGACGAAATTTTGCTGCGAGTCCGTAACGCGCTGGAGAAAAGTCGTCTTAAGGAGCAAGTTCTCCGGCTCCAGAACGAAGCCCGCACCGCGTTTTCAATCGACGGCATCGTTGGCCAGAGCGCAGCGCTGCGCCAGCTCATGACGATCCTGCCGCGAGTCGCGCAGACCGACAGCACCGTCTTGATCACCGGCGAAAGCGGCACGGGCAAGGAGCTGATTGCCCGCGCCATTGGCACGGCGAGCCGCCGGGCCAACGGACCGTTCGTCTCGGTCAGTTGCGCCGCCCTGCCGGAGCAGCTGTTGGAAAGCGAGCTGTTCGGCCATGCGAAGGGTGCCCACAGCACCGCCTTCGCTGCGCGCAAAGGATTGTTCGAAGAATCCCACGGCGGAACTTTTTTTCTCGACGAGATCGGCGAAGCGCCGTTGCCGGTTCAGGTCAAGCTCCTGCGCGTGCTCGAAGAGCGCTCGGTGCGCCGCTTGGGAGACAACCGATCGATCCCGGTGGACATGCGACTCGTCGCCGCGACCAATCAAAACCTGGAAGAATTAATTCAGGAGGGACGCTTCCGCGCCGATCTCTTTTATCGCTTGAACGTGGTGCGTCTACACACGCCGCCGCTACGCGAACGGGTCGACGATATTCCGCTTTTGGTCGCCCATTTCATAGAGAAGTACAATGACAAGCATGGGCGGCGCATCCAGGGGGCGACGGCGGATACGCAGGCGCTCTTGATCGCCTACCGCTGGCCGGGCAACGTGCGCGAACTGGAAAACGTCATCCAGCGGGCGATGATTCTCGCCAACGGCGAGCGTCTTGAGGTCGGCGACATTGCCGCGGAGATCCGCGGCACCGAAACCGAAACGCCCAGCGTCGCGCAAAGTTTGCTCCATCGCACCCGCAAGTCGGCGGGCGTCATCGAGAAGCAAAATATTCGCGCCGCTCTTGAACGCCATAGCGGCAACGTGACCCATACCGCCAAGGCCCTCGGCGTTAGCCGCGCCACTTTGCAAAACAAAATGAGACAGTACGGTTTGAGAAGATCGAAAGCGTAAGTCCCGTCAATTAGTGCGGGGCTTCAGGCTGCCAAGTGGATAAGCTGGCCTATCACCTTGATGCTTTCACCACCAAGATCACGAAGCACACAGGAATCCTGATGATGAAAATTCCGAACTTCGTGCCCTTCGAGTCCTTCGTGGTATATGCTTCTTTACGCTAAACCCGGACGAAACAAAAAAATTTGGCGCAACTCCGTCTGCGATCTTGCCGAAACCGAGCGACGCGAGTAAATTGGAAACGACAATGGCCCACGGCAATTACGCTGAGACTCTTAGGCAGCCCGGCTTCTTCTCGTTTTTCAGCACCCAGTTCTTGGGCGCTTTCAACGATAATTTTTTAAAGATGGTGGTTTCCTTCGTCGCGCTCAATTTGGCGGCGGGCAGCGCCGATGGCTACGTCGAGCTGATCGCATTCTTGTTCATCTTGCCCTCGGCGCTGTTTTCCGGTTACGCCGGCCATCTTGCCGACGTTTACAGCA
>Ga0326597_10009993_pt1 | contig 12666 bp, 6 predicted proteins | sample RVTome_12_FD_203789 | JGI IMG/M metagenome (GOLD analysis project Ga0326597, IMG submission 203789) | Soil microbial communities from uranium-contaminated site in the Upper Colorado River Basin, Wyoming, United States - RVT100D185 | ecosystem: Environmental > Terrestrial > Soil > Contaminated >... | reverse complement strand
GGCCTCGCAGCGTCCCCCAGCGGCGTTGAACGAGAAGCGCCGCGCGTCGAAACCGCGCGCGCGCGCATCGGGCAGCGCGGCGAAGACCTGCCGGATGCGGTTCCAGAAGCCGACGTAGGTCGCCGGCGTCGACCGCGAGGTGCGACCGATCGGCTGCTGGTCGACTTCTCGCAGGAGCTCGAAGTGCTCGACGCCCTCGACTCTGCGGACTCCCGCCTGCAGTCGGCGCACACCGCGGAAACGGCGGCGAACCGCTTCCTCGAGCACATCGCGCACGAGCGTCGATTTGCCCGCGCCCGAGACTCCGGTGACGACCGTCACCGCGGCGAGCGGGATCCGGACGTCGATGCCTCGCAGGTTGTGAATCGAAGCGCCTTTGATCTCGATCGCCGGGCGGTCGTCGAGCGGCTCCGACGCGAGCTCGAGGCCGCGCTCCTCGCGCTCGCGGAACCAGCGTCCGGTCGCCGAACGCTCGCACGCCAGCACATCGTCGAAGGTGCCCTGGACGACGATCTCGCCGCCGTGCCGGCCCGGACCCGGTCCCATGTCGAGGATGACGTCCGCGGCCTCGATCGTCGCATCGTCGTGCTCGATCACCAGCACGCTGTTGCCGTGGTCGCGCAATCGCCGCAGCGTCGCGAGCAACTTCTCGTTGTCGCGCGGATGGAGGCCGATCGTCGGCTCGTCGAGGATGTAGCACGCGCCGCGCAGGTTCGACCCGAGCTGCGCCGCGAGCCGGATGCGCTGCGCCTCACCGCCCGAGAGCGTGCTCGCGGAGCGGTCGAGGCTGAGGTAGTGGAGGCCGACATCGTCGAGGAAATCGAGGCGCGAGCGGATCTCGGTGACGATCGGCTCGACGACGGCGGCATGCCGTCCGTCGACCGGCATCGCGGCGACGAAGTCGCGCAACCCGCGCACGGTGCGCCGCGTCCACTCGCCGATCGTCGCGCCAGCCACCTCTACGGCGCCCCAGCGCGCGGCGACGCGGGAACCGTTGCACGCCACGCACGTCGCCTCGGTGCCGCGGTCGCGCAACCAGTGGTCGCGGTCGTCCTCGTCGACGTCCGCCAGAGTCTCGCGAACGAGCGCGAGCAGCCCGTCGAAGCCGCCGCGGTCGCCGTCGAGGAGCACGCGCAGCTCCTTGCGCCCCCAGCGCGCGAGCGGCCGACCGTCGCTCGGAAGTCCGGACTGCTCCTTCACTCGACGCAGGAATCGCCGCCGCACACCGCGCCCGAACGGCCACTCGTCGAGGAACGCGAGCGGCCCGTCGCTACGCGCATCGATGGCCGCCTCCCAGTTGTCGACCAAGCGGTACGGATCCGGCTCGCGGATCGTTCCCTGCCCGCCGCACGCGGCGCACGCGCCGTGGCGCGAGTGGAAGCTGAAGTTCCGCGGATCCGGCTCCTCGAAGTCCTGACCGCACGACGGGCACGATCGATGGCGGTTGTAGAGCGTCTCGGCGCCATCCGTCGCGACGAAGCGCACGACGCCCGCGCCGACCTCGAGCGCGCACCTGACGTGCGCGGCGAGCTCCGCGAGCGCGGTGTCGACCCGCCGCGACTTCGCGTCGAATCGCGTGACGAGCAAGTCGATATCGTGCGCACGATGGCGCTCCAAGCGCAGCTCCTGGTCGCTCGGAATCGCCACCCACGCACCGTCGATCCGCGCCGCGGCGAACCCGCGCCGCGCCAGGTCGGCGAGCACGCGGCTGTGGAATCCCTTCTTGCCGCGGATGACCGGCGCGAGGAGCGCGCCGCCCTTCGCCGCACGGCGCGCGATGTCCGCGCAGATCTCGTCGGCGCTGCGCGGAACGACCTCGACATCGCAGTCAGGGCAGACCTGCACCCCGGCGCGCGTGAAGAGAAGGCGCAGGAAGTGGTAGATCTCCGTCACCGTGCCGACCGTCGACTTGCGACCACCGACGGTCGTGCGCTGCTCGATGGCGACCGCCGGCGGGATGCCTTCGAGGTGGTCGATGTCGGGCCGGCGGAGGTTCTCGACGAATTGCCGCGCGTAGGGCGACAGGCAATCGAGGTAACGCCGCTGGCCCTCCGAGAACACGATGTCGTAGAGGAGCGACGACTTTCCAGAACCGCTGAGCCCGGTGACGACGACGAAGCGATTGCGCGGGATCTCGACGGTCAGGTTGCGGAGGTTGTTCTCGCGCGCACCGACGACACGCACGACGTTCGCGGCGCGCGCGCTTCCCGCGCCGCGTGCGCGAGTCGGCGCGGCGACGTCCGCGAACGATGCTCGCCGGACTCCGCGTAGCTCGTCGAGTCGTCGTGAAAGCCACTCACCGGTGACCGAACCGGGCGCTCCGATGACCGCCTCGGGAGTGCCGGCGGCGACGACCTCGCCGCCGCGGTCGCCGCCCTCGGGCCCGAGATCGATCAGCCAGTCCGCCTGCGCGAGCACGTCGAGGTGATGCTCGATGACGATCACGCCGTGGCCGCCGGCGACGAGACGCTCGAGCACCGCGAGCAAGCGGCGCACGTCGTCGAGGTGGAGCCCGGTCGTCGGCTCGTCGAGAAGGAAGAGGAGACGGCCGCCGCGACGCTGCGCGAGCACGCGTCCCGCGAGCTTGAGACGCTGCGCCTCGCCTCCCGAGAGCGTGTTGATCGGCTGGCCGAGCGTCAGGTAGCCGATGCCGACCGCGTCGAGGAAACGCAGCTTCTCGGCGAGATCCGCAAACTCCGCGAAGCGCGCCGCGGCGTCGTGGATCGTCGTGCGGAGCACGTCGTCGATCGACAGGCCGCTCCAGCGCACCGCGAGCACCTCGGGGCGGAAGCGTTTGCCGCCGCACGCATCGCACGGGAGCGTGACGTCGGAGAGAAACTGCATCTCGACCTGGACGGCGCCGGCGCCGCTGCACTCTTCGCATCGTCCTTTACGGACGTTGAACGAGAACGCGCTCGCGTCGAGCCCCGCGCGCGCTGCGTCGTCGGTCGCTGCGAAGATCGCGCGGATCTCGTCGAAGACCTTCGTGTACGTCGCCGGATTGCCGCGCGGCGTGCGCCCGATCGGCGACTGGTCGACGAGGACGATCTCGTCGACGAGCTCGAGGCCGTCGACGCGGTCCGCGAGGAGATCGCCGTCGACCTGCTTCCCCGCGTGGCGCTCCCAGGCCCGCCACAGCACGTCGTGGACGAGCGTGCTCTTCCCCGAACCCGAGACGCCGCTCACCGCGCAGAGGACGTCGACCGGAAAGTCGACGTCGACGCCGCGCAGGTTGTTCGCACGCGCACCGCGGACGCGGATCGCGCGCGCGGGATCGACCGCGCGCCGGGTAGCGGGGATCGGCATGGTCTCGCGTCCGGCGAGCCACGCGCCGGTACGCGAGCCCGCGCACCGAGCGACCTCGCCGACGCTGCCCTGAGCGACGACGCGTCCACCTTCGCTCCCCGATCCCGGGCCGAGATCGATGACGTGGTCGGCCGCGCGCAGGACCTCGAGATCGTGCTCGACGACGACGACCGTGTTGCCGCGGTCGCGCACCCGGCGCAGGATCCCGAGCAAGCGGTCGTTGTCGCGCGCGTGGAGGCCGATCGACGGCTCGTCGAGCACGAAGAGCGTGTCGACGAGCGCCGCGCCGAGTGCCGCGGTGAGGTTGACGCGCTCGACCTCGCCTCCGGAGAGCGTCCGCGACTGCCGGTCGAGCGTCAGGTAGCCGAGACCGACCGACACCAAGTATCGCAGGCGCGAGGCGATCTCGTCGGCGACCAGGCGCACCGGACGCGCGAGCTCGCGCGCGAGGAGCTGCTCGACCAGATCGAGGCTCTCGCGCACCGGCGCGTCCCAGAACTCCGGCAGCGTGCGCCCGCCGACGCGAAACGACAACGCGACGGCTTTCAGCCTGCCGCCAGCGCAGCGCGGACACATCACGTAGCCGCGGTAGCGCGCGAGCAGCACGCGGACGTGCATCTTGTACTTCTTCGCGTCGAGGCTCGCGAAGAAGCCGCGCGCACCGTCCCAGCCGTCGTCACCGCCATCGAGCACCCAGCGGCGCTGCTCGTCGGGGAGGTCCTGCCACGGCGCGTCGACGTCGACTCCGCGCGTCGCGCACGCGCGCAGGCACTTGCGCAACCGCGCGCGCCGCGACGGGCTCGTCCACGGCTTGATCGCGCCACCGCGGATCGACCGCCGCGGATCGGGAACGACGCGGTTCCAGTCGATCTCGATCACGCGACCGAAGCCGCGGCACTCATCGCACGCGCCGTGCGGCGTGTTGAACGAGAACAGCCCGGGCGTCGGCTCCGGCAGCGCCGTGTGGCAGTCACCGCAACGCAGGCCGCGCGTGAAGCCGCGCGCGCCATCGCCGTGGACTATGCGCGCGCGGCCGTGGCCGGCGCGGAACGCCTGCTCGATCGAGTCGGCGCGCCGTTGCCGCGAGACGTTCGCACTCGCGAGGCGGTCGACGACGACGTCGAGCGAGCCGCCGCGGCAATCGTCGTCCGTGAGATCCCGGACGCGGATGACGTCGCCGGCGCGCAGGAAGCGCTGGAATCCCTGCCCCTCGAGCGCGCGCGCGATCCACTGCGCCGATTCGAAACCGCCGAGCGGCACCGGCGCGACGACGAGGACCGGAAACGCCGCGTCGGGGACCTCGTCGAGCGCGCGGAGCACCGTGGCGGTATCTTCGGGCACGACCGATCGACCGCAGCTCGGGCACGAGGCATCGGCCGCGCGCGCCCAGAGGAGCTTCACGTAGTCGTTGATCCCGGTCAGCGTGCCGACGGTCGATCGCGAGGTCTTGATCGCGCCCGACTGATCGATGGCGACCGCCGGGGGGATTCCCTCGATCGAGTCCGCGTCCGGACGCGCGAGACGATCGAGGAACTGCCGCGTGTACGCGGAGAACGTCTCGATGTAGCGCCGCTGACCTTCCGCGTAGAGCGTGTCGAACGCGAGCGACGACTTGCCCGAACCGCTGACGCCGGTGATGACCGTCAGCTCGCCGAGCGGAACGTCGAGGTCTATGCCCCGCAGGTTGTTCTGGCGCACGCCGCGCAGCCGGATCGCGCCGCCGCCGGCACGTTCCGCTGCGACCGTCCGCGCGCGGCTCGTCCATCGTCCTGGCGTTCGGGACGACTCCCGGCCCGAGCCCATCACGCCGGCGACGACGCGCCGGCCGTGACCTCGCGCGGGCGGCTTGCTATAGTCCTCGGTCATGGATCCAGGCCTCGCTCTCCGTCCTGCTCAACTCTTCTGGGGCGGCGTCGCGCTCGAAGCGTCGCTCGTCGGCGTCGCCGCGCTCGTCGGCGTGCTCACACTCGGCGAGCCGTTTCCGTTCGTGCTGCGTTTCGACGCCGCCGGCTGCCGGGACGGCCTGCTCGCGACGCTGCCGATCGCCGCGTACATGGCGTTCTCGCTCTCGCCCCTCGGCGAGTCGTTCGCGGCGGTGCGCCGGATCTACGATCTGCTGCGCGACCTGATCGGCCGTCCGTTGCGCGACACGCCGCCCTGGCAACTGGTCACGCTCGGCGTCGCGGCCGGCATCGGCGAGGAGACGCTCTTCCGTGGCGTGCTGCAACCGTGGGTCGCGGAGCTCACCTCGCCGTGGACGTCGATCGCGCTGACCTCGGTCGTGTTCGGACTCCTGCACGCGGTGACGCCGCTCTACTTCGTGCTGGCGAGCGCGATCTCGGTCTACTTCGGTTGGCTGGTCCTCGCGAGCGACAACCTGCTCGTGCCGGCGATCGCGCACGGACTCTACGACGTGATCGGCTTCGTGATCCTGCGCCGGAAGTTCCGTCGCGATCCCACCCTCGATCCCGTTCCTTCCTTCGATCTCGATCCGTCCGCTCCCCCCGGACCCTGACTCCTCGTGCGGTCACCCGGGCGGCCACGACATCGCGCGGCCACCGAGCAGGTGGACGTGCAGGTGGAAGACCGACTGACCGGCGCCGGCACCGCTGTTCGTCACCAGCCGGTAGTCGGAGAGCCCCTCGGCCGCCGCGACCTCGCGCGCGACCCAGAAGAGGTGACCGATCAATTCGCGGTCTTCGGCGGCCATCGCCGCGACGTTGACGATCGGCCGCTTCGGGATCACCAGCACGTGGACCGGTGCCTGCGGCTGGACGTCGCGGAACGCGAGCACCCGGTCGTCCTCGTAGACGATCGCCGCGGGGATCTCCCTGTCGATGATCTTCTGGAAGATGGTGCTCATCGCGCCGCGTCTCCCGTTCGCGGACTGTGCAAGTTCCGACAAGGAGCCGGTAGACTCCTCGTTCCCGGGACGGCACGATACTCGATCGTTGGCAAAGGATGAAGCGACGGAGACCCGGACTCATGCACTCGACACGGATCCTCGCGGGCCTGCTCGGCCTGCACCTCGTGGTGAACGCCCCGACTCGCGCCGCGGAGGCCTCTCCCGCGAGGCCAGCCGCGATCGCGGCGGCGCCCTCCCCGGCGGCAGCGCTGACCTACACGAAGGACATCGCGCCGATCTTCCAGCGCCGCTGCCAGGAATGCCACCGGCCGGGCGAAGCCGCCCCGATGAGCCTCCTCGCGTACTCGGACGTGCGCAAGTGGAAGATCGCGATCCGCAAGGAAGTAGCGTCCGGCGCCATGCCGCCGTGGCACGCGTCGCCGGAGCACGGCAGCTGGCGCAACGACAGGCGCCTCGCGGAAGCCGAGAAGGCGAGCATTCTCGACTGGATCGCCGCGGGCGCCACGGAGGGAGATCCGGCCGACCTGCCGCCGCCACGCGCCTTCCTCGAGGGCTGGCGCCTCGGCGAGCCCGACCTCGTGCTCCAGATGCCGAGCGAGTACGTCGTCAAGGCGGAAGGCACGGTCCCGTACAAGTACTTCACGATCCCGACGAACTTCACCGAGGACAAGTGGGTGCGCGCGGTCGAAGTGCGACCAGGCAGCCGTGCGGTCGTCCACCACATCATCTGCTTCGTGCTGCCACCCGAGCAGCGACGCCTCGATGAGCGCGGGATCTGGCGCAGCCATCTCGCCGGGATCGCTCCGGGCGAGGATCCCGACGTCTTCCCGGCCGGCTGCGGCAAACGCATCCCCGCCGGCTCGCGGCTGGTCTTCCAGATGCACTACACGCCGAACGGCGTCGAGACCGTGGATCGCTCTCGCATCGGCCTCCACTTCTCCGACGACGAGGGCCGCACGCCGCTGCGTCCCGTGCACGTGCGCGCCGCGATGAACCCGTGGTTCAAGATCCCGGCCGGTGCCGCCGCGCATCCCGTCGAATCGAGCTTCACGTTCCGCAAGGACGCGCAACTGCTCTCGCTGATGCCGCACATGCACCTGCGCGGGAAGAGCTTCCGCTTCGAGCACGTCGCGAGCGACGGATCGCAGCGGATCCTGCTCGACGTGCCGCGTTACGACTTCGACTGGCAGCACAACTACATCTTCGCGACTCCGCTCGCCGTGAAGGCCGGCGACAAGATCGTCTGCAGCGCGCTCTTCGACAACTCGAAGGACAACCCGGAGAACCCCGATCCGACCACGACCGTGCGCTGGGGCGACCAGACCTGGCAAGAGATGATGATCGGCTTCCTCGGCTTCCTGGACGAGGAGGGCGCTGCCGTGGACGAGGCCAGCAGCGCGGACGGCGACGGCGACGCGCCGCTTCCGCCGGCGTCGAAGGACACTCGATCGCCCGATGCGAAGCAGGCTGGTTCGGCAGGCTAAGGGCTAAGCGCTAAGGGCCAAGGGCCAAGGGCCAAGGGCTAAGCGCCCGAATTCAATCGGCGAGCCGGCGTAGCAGCTCGCGCGCCGCCGCGTCCGCGGGGGCGAGCTCGAGCAAGTCCTCGAGCGCCGACCGCGCGCGTTCGGTGTCGCCGGCGCGCAGATGCTCGCGCGCCAGGTTCCGCCGCGCGGCGACGCCCGCCGGCTCGAGCGCGATCGCGCGCTCGAACGCCCGCACCGACTCCGCGTGGTCGCCGAGCGCTCCGAAGATGAGCCCCGCGTTGTTGAACGCGGCGCCGTATTCGGGGTCGGCGGCGATCGCACGCGCGCACGCCACCCTCCCGGCCGCGAGGTCGCCGCTCTCCGCGAGGATCACGCCGAGGTTGCTCCAGGCCTCGGCGTCATCCGGCGCGACGGCGGTCGCACGTTCGTACGCCGCGCGCGCGTTGCCCAGGTCCCCGAGCCGCCGGTAGACGCTGCCGAGCTGCTTCTGCGCCGCGCTCATCCCGGGTTCGCTCGCGGCCGCCTGGCGGTAGTGAGCGAGCGCCCGCTGCGGATCGCCGCGCGCGAGCTCGACGTTTCCGAGGTTGAGCAGCGCCTCGACGTGGCCGGCGCGCAGCGCGAGCACACGTTCGAACGACGCGCTCGCGTCGTCGAGTCGTCCCTCGCGGGCGCCGGCGACGCCGAGATTGAGGTGCGCGTCGACGAACTCGGGCGACACCTCGACCGCGCGCGAGAAGACTTCGCGAGCACCCGCGAGGTCGCCGAGCTCGAGCCGGACGAGACCGACGTTGTAGAGCGACTCGACATCGTCCGGCCGCCACGCCAGCGCGTCGCGGAACGCGTCGAGCGCGTTCGCGAGCAGACCTGCCTCCATCGCGGCCACGCCGAGCTGGAACGGATTGCGCCGCCGCTCCGTCGCGAAGAACGTGCCGGCGAACGGCAGCGCGGCCTCCTCCCGCGCCGCGGCACTCCGCGGAATGCTGGCCGCGTCGCGCTCGATCTGCTTCCAGTCGACCGCCCCCTCGTAGAGGCGCACGATCGCACCGCGTTCGTCGACGAGCAGGCTCGTCGGCAACGCCAGCTCGCGCGGCCACCACGCGATGTCCTCGATCGTGATCGACAGCGCGAGCAGCGATTCCGGCGGCGCGAGCGCGATCGGCACGCTCGTGCGCTGACCGAGCGCGTCGATCGCGGCGCGTTCGTCCGCAGGATCTCCTGCCGCAGGATCTCCCGGCGCCCGCATCAGCGCGACGACCGGCGGTCCGGAAGCGTTGCCACGGCGTGCCTCCTCCCACTCGACGAGCTCCCGCACACAGCGTGCACACCGCGGAGATCCGACGGTGACGACGACAGGCCCCGCCGCGAAGGGCCGCCAGTCCCAGGGCCGACCGTCCGCGGACACCAGCTCGAGTCGCGGCATGGGCGCCGGATCGAGCAGCCACAGCCGCCGCGGCGTCGCGGGGCCGTCGCCCACCGCGATCGGTTCGGCTCGCGACGCCGGCGGTGCCGGAGCCGCAGGTCCCGGCGCCGCCGGTCCCGGCACCAGCGCCGCGAACTCGCGTCGACGCGCCGCGGGCTCGCCCTCCCGGAGCGTGTAACACGCTCCGGGCGGCAGGTCGCGGTGCTCATCGACGACGCCGGACGGCCAGCGCACTCGCAATCGATCGACGCGCCTCGCCGCGCCGAGACCGAAGAAGAGCTCGGGCGCGTTCTGCGACAGGAACCCGGAGCCCGCGCGCAGTTCCTTGACGCGGCGAGCTCCGCCCGCCTCGACCTCGACACGCGCGCCGATCCCGTGCCGATTCGACTTCCGCCCTTCGAGACGCACGGAGATCCGCGCGTTCGTCGCCGGCGCGTCGTTGCGCACGATGCGCAGCTGCGGCGCGTTGCGATTCTTGAGCACCAGGTCCGGATCGCCGTCGCGGTCGAAGTCAGAGACCGCGAGACCGCGACCGTCCTCGATCCAGTCGAGGCCCGCGGCCGCCGAGAGGTTCGCGAAGCCGCCGCGCGCTCCGCCCCGGAAGAAGCAGTTGCGCTCGTAGCCGGACCACGACCCGCCGGTCCGGATCAACCGGTTGATCGCCTCCCACGCGACCTCGTAGCGCGAGAGTTGACCGCTGACTCCGGACGCGCGCGGCACGACCTGCCGCCAGAAGAAGCTTCACAAGTCGTCCTGCTTCTCGTTGGTGACGAAACCGTTGACGACGTAGAGGTCCTCGAAGCCATCCCCCTCGACGTCGAGGAACTGCGCGCTCCACGACCAGCGTCCGAAGTAGGCGCCGCTCTCGATGCTGACGTCCTCGAAGCGCCCGTCGCCGAGGTTGCGGTAGAGCGAGTTGCCGCGCGCCATCCGCAGGTAGGTCGCCCGGAGCTCGTCGCCGAGGAACTCGGGTTGGCCCGCGATGCGACCACCGGCGGACGACCACATGTTGCCGACGTAGAGGTCGAGGCGGCCGTCGTTGTCGAAGTCCTCCCACGTCACGCTCATGCCGTTGCCGACATCGTCGACGCCGAGCTCCGCGGCGACGTCCCGGAAGCGACCACGGTCGTTGCGGTAGAGGTTGTTCTTCCCGAAGTCATTCGCGACGTAGAGGTCCGGATCGCCGTCGTCATCGTAGTCGGCCCACGAAGCGGCGAGGCTGAAACGCTGGTTGTTCTCCGACAATCCGACCTCGTCGGTCACGTCGCGGAAGCGCAGGCCGCCCTCGTTGCGCAGCAAGAAGTTCGGCGCTCCGTTGTTCGCGTCGTGGTACGGCCACGGATACGACGAATGACGCTTCGACGCGCCGCCGGCCCAGAACACGTAGCTGAACACGTAGAGGTCGAGGTCGCCGTCGAGGTCGAAGTCCGCCGCCGCCGCGCCGAGCGTCGACGCGCTGCGCCGGGCGACCGTCTCCAGACCGCTCGCGGCGCGACGATGGAACACGCCGCGGCCGTCGTTCTCGAAGAGCAGCGCCTCGAGCGAAGTGACGGCGACGAGATCGCGATCGCCGTCGCCGTCGAGGTCGACGAGGAGCGCGCCGCCCGTGTTGTCGAGCGCGTCGACTCCCGCCTGGCGGGAAACGTCCTCGAAGCGCCCATCCCCACGATTGCGGAAGAGACGGTTCGGCAGACCGGCCGGCTGCGCGACGAAGAGGTCGTCGAGCTCGTCGCCGTCGACGTCGCCGATGGCGAGCCCCTGGTGACCGTAGATGTCGATGCCGCTCGCCGAGTCGACGCGCGTGCGCCACCAACCGACGCCCCGCGAGAGCTGCTCGCGCCACGACGTCTCGGACCCGAGTGCGTGCTCGGTGACGTCCGCGAAGAGTCGCGACGCGACGCGGGCGCGCTCGAAGTCGCGGCGGGCGAGCGAGACGAGCTGCCAGTCGCCGTCTCGAAGTCTCCACCCGAGGTCCCAGACCGTCCGCACTTGCGCGAATCCCCCCGCGGCGTCGTCGCCGTCGAGCTCGAGGAGGACACTCGTCTCGACGAGCTCGAGCGCCGCGCGCTCCTCGGCCGCGGCGACGCGCTCTGCCGCGGCGTCGTCCGCGCGTCCGGTCCGGAAGCCGAAGACCTTGAACTTCGCCTTGCGGACGCGTCCGGTGAGCGCGCCGAGCCGCGCGAGCTCTCCCGCGAACGCGCCGCGGTCGACCGTGCGAGACGCGTCGGCCGAGCGGTCCCGCCACGCGCTCGTGCCGTCGCGATCGAGCACGAGGTCGCTCTCGTGCGGCAAGAGCAGCGCGCCGCGAAATTCCGGCGCGACGAACCCGGCGAGCCGCCGATCGATCGCGCGGTCCGGCGCCGACTCACCGGCTCCGGCCGGCGCGACGAAGATCGCGGCGAGCTCGTCGAGACGCGCACCGATTCGTTCGCTCGCGCGTTCGCTCGCGAATCGGTCCTCGGCGCTCTCGACGCGCTCGATCACCCAGTCGAGCGAGCCGCGGCCGCCGCGGGCGCGGCGCGGCAATTCGAGACGGCGTACGGGCTCCTCGGCACGCGACGAGCGCGCGTCGAGCGCGATGGCGCCGAGGCCACTCGCGAGCGCCAGGATCGCCGGCGGAAGTGAGCGTCGCATGGACGCCATTATGCGCTGGAGGATCGCCGCCGGGAACCTCGCCCGCGTGCCGGGCGGCGCGCCGCTGGTTATCGCGGCGATTCGTGGACGACCCTGCCCGCGATCACGGTCGCGACGCAGTGGCTCGTGTACTCGAACGGATCACCGTCGTAGAGAGCCAGGTCGCCGTCCTTGCCGACCGCGAGCGAACCCACCCGGCCGTCGATGCCGAGGATGCCCGCCGGCGACCGCGCGGCGGAACCCGGAATCGTGGACGTTGATCGAGTCGTGGATGCGCACGTCGGGCTGGAGCGGGGCCGACGCATCGGCCCCGCCGATCCCGCCGACGTGGCTGTGCGTGCAGATCAGCCCGGGAAGGTTGGTTTTCCCCGACGCGTCGATCCGCACCGCGGTCGCCGGCACCTCGATCGCGCCGGAATCTCCGACCGCACGGATCACGCCGCCCTGGACGACCAGAGTGCCACGCGCGATCTCATCGCCCTCGATCGGAATGATCCGCGCGCCGACGAACGCGCGCGAGGCCGAAGCGCCGGTGCCCACCCGCTACCCACGGACGAGGTGAGCGATATAATCGGGCCACGCGCCGCCCCCCGGGAGCCGAGCGTCCCGATGGAAGAGTCGTTCGGCGCGAGGTTCAGGCGACCGCCCGCGTATCGGCTCGAGCGGCTGGCCACACGGAGGAGGGTCCTCGTGTCCATGGAATCCCGTCGCCCGAGCGGGAGCGCCGCGCTCGCGTTCGCAGTCACGTCCATCGCTCTCGCCACCGCGTCGACGATCACGCGAGACGCGACCGCGCAGATTCGCATCAGCGAAGTGCTCGCTTCGAATCGCACGACCAACGTCGACGACGATGGCGAGTCTTCGGACTGGGTCGAGATCGTCAACGCCGGGGCGGCGCCCGTCGACCTCGCGGGCTGGGGCATCAGCGACGACCTGCGGGACCTTCTGCGGTGGAC
>Ga0326597_10009992_pt1 | contig 12666 bp, 7 predicted proteins | sample RVTome_12_FD_203789 | JGI IMG/M metagenome (GOLD analysis project Ga0326597, IMG submission 203789) | Soil microbial communities from uranium-contaminated site in the Upper Colorado River Basin, Wyoming, United States - RVT100D185 | ecosystem: Environmental > Terrestrial > Soil > Contaminated >... | reverse complement strand
GGCGGCTGGCCGGCGCCGATGCCGTTGAGGTCCACCCACGTGGGATGCGTCTGCGGCGTGTTGGCCGTCCCGTAGTTCTGCGAGGTCAAGACGTAGGCGGACACGTCGCCGATGTTGCCGATCCCGTCCGGCGCGCTGAACTCAGTGCCAATCACCTGACCCGCCACGTCGCCGAAGTTCCCGCGGAAGCCCGGCGAAATGAACGGCTGCGTTATCGTACCCAACGCGAGCGGCACGCTGCAAAACGTGCCGTCCGGCGGAAGGCACGAGCGCAACTCATACGTGGCCACCGGGACGATCTCGCAGTCACCCACGTGCAGCACGCTCTCCGTCCATACCTGCGAATGGAAGGCCGCGTCCACCCGCGCGAACTGGTCCGTCGGCCCGCACGGGCCCGGCAGACATCCCAAGGGTTCCTCCTGCGGAGCCTGCACCCACCACTCCGTGCCCACCTCGGGATGCTGCACGCACGGACCGCTGGCGCCGCCGTCGCAGTCGTTGTCTTCGGTGCACGACCGCTCCAAAGCCCCGGAGCAACGCCGCAGCTCCGCCAGCGTCACCTTCAGGCCGACTTCGGTCGCCCCGCTGGTCGTCGCATCGATCGAAACGTAGCGGTGCTTGCGCACGTCGAACGGTGCGGCCGCAGCCGCCAGCGGCTGCAACGGAGGGACGCACTCGTCCGGAATCCCGTTGCCGTCGAGATCGGCGCTCACCGCGCCGTCGCCGTCCGGGTCCGCGGGGTCCACGTCGCAGTCGTCGGGCACGCCGTTGGACTGACAGTCAGGAGTCATACCCAAGGCTATCTCGCAAAGGTCGGGCGTGGAATTCGCATTGCAGTCCCCGCCGCCGATGGTGCTGAACGACCAGACCGGCCCGGCCGTCGTCTCGTTCAAAAGATGACTAACCACCTGCCAGTAATACGTCGTGTCGCAATCCAGCGGCCCGGGGTCGCAGGTCGTCACTTCTATCCCGCTACAGATCTGGGTTGTAGGTGGATTCGTCGTTCCAAGGAGGACGTCGTACGTCACCTCGCATTGCAACTCCATCCACGGGGTCAGCACTTCCTCGGACCAGCACTGGGAGCGCCCGAGTTGCTGCTGGGTCCATTCGGTTCGGCAGCTCGTGTAGGACATGTAGTTGCGGAAGGGGGTTGGGGCCCAGGCGTTACCGCTGCAAGGGTCGTTGCCGGGAACTTCGGCGCAGGCGTTGTTGGTGGGCATGGGGTTGGTGTCCGAACAGAAGTCGCCGGTCGTGTCACTGGGGGCACCGGCCTGCTCGTAGCAAGAATCCAGACAGCCCACGGCTTCATCCGTTCCGTGGAACGTGTGCCAAAGTCCCACGCAGTGGCCCACTTCATGGCCGAGAATCCGCTGGAGGTTGACGTGGCCGGAGTGCAGCATAATTCCGCCGGTGGCGCCAAGCGCGTCGAACGACCACGGGAAGGTTGCGAAAGAGGCGCTGGAATCCGGGCGATTTGCCACGAATATGTTCAGTTTGCTGTCGGGCGAATCGGCGTAGGTCGTCTTCATCAGATCGATGTCAGCCGAGATAACGTCGCGGAACTGCGTGTCGTTGTGAAACAGCGTCTCGTAGATGAAATCCATTTTGAACGGCTCGAAGTCTTGGTTGAGAGCCACGGCTTGGTTGTCTATGGCGGTTTGCGTCGCCACGCAGTTGGAGCCGTTGTCGAGGCAGAACACGTGAAAGACAATCCGAAACGTCTTCTGGATCGTGTTCTCGTCCGGAATGAACAGGTCGCGCGTCGACGGGATATCGCAGAGTCCCTCGATGGCACAACCGCCCGCGCTGCTTCGCGCCCCCGGGTTCTTCGCCAGGAAGTGCTCATATGTCGAGCAATACGAGCCGGGACCGAGCAGTTGTTCGCCTTCCTCAACTGCTTGCGAATCCTGAAGTGCGGGCTGTATCACGACCACGGAGCCGTCGGCCCGTGGTGCGTAACTGCCTTGGCCGCGGCGTGCGGAAGGAACCGTCCAAGACAGATCGGTGTCGAGCGCGAGATCCTGCGCTGCGTCGCCCGGCGCCGGTGAAGTCGGTTCCGGAGCGCTATTGTCCCCCGAACAGTAAACGCGGGCGTTCATGCTCGCGTAAAACCCACCGCCGATGGCGGTGAAGCAGTTTCCAAGGGGGTTGTAGTAGTAGTCTGCGGAATACCCCAACTCCGCCGCGGAGCCCCAGTACGTTCCGGCGGACTCCGAGCTGGGCGTGACGCGAAGCCAGATGTTGCGGTCCATGACGACGTTTCCGCTGGAAAAATCGATGGAAACCAGAAAGTCGCCGTCATCGGGAAGCCCGACCGATCCGGTCGTGCCCGCTATAGGAAGTCCCCCGCCCGCGGGACAATTCGTAAACAACGTGTGGCTAACGTCGAACCCCGGTCCGGTCCCGTCGCCCCCGCCGCCCACCGCGAACTCGAGCGTGGTAAGGGCGCAGTCGCATATAGACGTGGTACGCATGTCGTCGGCCACTGGAAAGCTGGGAAAACCCCCGGATATGAACAGTGAACTGAGCGTATTACTGTACACCAGCGTTTCGGGTGGTCCGGCGCTGACGCTTGCGTCACCGTCATCGATCCGGCCTTCACTGTCGCCGGCGCGAAACGAGATTCTACGAAACTTGACATCGCCCGCCGGGCGGATCCGAATCGACGGAGCAGCCTCGGAGGAACTTGATTCTGCGAAGGCGCCATCCTGCGCGTTGTCCGAACCGCTTACGCCTGAAGCAGAGGAATCCTGGACGCCCGTGACCGCAGCCGAAGACAGCGCATGGGCGGCGCCCCAGACTGCCTCGAGACTTGCTCCGGCCGTGAAGCCCCCAATCGGCAACGCAATCGCGGCCGCAACCCAAACCGGCATCGTAGATCGAATACGCATGATTCCTCCTCCGATGAGTAAAGACCCTTTGCCCCGCTCGCGCCTCCGCTCTCACTTGTGCGCGCACACTACGCACATTCCGCTGCAAGCCGAACATAGCGGCCTATCGCCGGACTATTTCAGCGCGGTCATCGGTTGCCCAGTTTAACATAAGCAAAGTACGCTTACAACCGCCCCATGCCGGAAGCCCGATAATTTTTCCCGGGACGCCGGCATTGGGCAGGCGGAGAAGGATCGAGTCTACGCACGTTTGTCGTCTTGCGCCGGGAGAGCGAACCTGTCACCTTCGGCGACGTGTCGGCCGTTCATGTACTCGCCCCAGCACATTTCTCGCCCGCCCGATGGTTTGAGTCGCAGGATTTCGAGTCGGCCGCCGGGCAGCGCGACAAGCTGCCGGCCATCAATCGTGCCGGGCGGGAGCTCTGGCCCGGCAAAGCCTCGGGCGCAACGCGCCCTGGTAATCGTGACATTTTCCCATCGGCCATCCCGGGCCTGAAAACGCGTGGCCGCGCCAGGCCAGGGCGTCATCCCGCGAATATGGTTCAGGACGACATCGGCCGGCCTGGCAAAGTCGATGGCGCCGTCGGACTTCTTCAAGCGCGGGGCGGAGGTTGCCACGGTGTCATCCTGTGGCCGGCCCGCGGGAACGTTGTCGCCCTCAAACATCGCGAGGGCCTCGGCAACCGCGTCGACACCGAGCACTGCGAGGCGGTCGTGCAGTTCACCCGCGGTTTCTCCGGCGCCGATCGCGGTTTGCCGCGTGCTGAGCACGGGCCCCGCGTCAAGTTCCTTGACGATGCGAAACACCGTGCAACCGGTGACTTCTTCCCCGCGAACAATGGCCCAGTTGATAGGAGCCGCACCTCGGTATTTCGGAAGCAGAGATGCATGAAGGTTTATGCAACCGGCGGGAAGCGCCCCGAGCAGCCGGCCGCGGAGCAACTGGCCGAACGCCACGACCACTCCCAGGCGTGAATCGGTTCCGCGAATCGTCGAAACGGCGTTGTCGGTGTTTACGTCCTCGGTCTCGAACACTTCCAATCCTAGTTCCGTCGCGGCGGAGTGAACGAGTGTCGGAGTTCTCTTACGGCCGCGCCCGCTACGGCGCGCCGGCTGCGTGATTACTAAGGTTATTTGATGTTCGCTCGCGTCAAGCCAGCGCAGAGCGGGCACGGCGAAGTGCCCGGAACCTAGAAAGACGACGCGCATAAGAAACTATGGCCGGCTACGGCCTCCGGCCGCACACTCCACCTTGAGCTGCTTGATCGCCCGGCGGTTGGCAATCTCGTCGGCCGCGGACATGTGATCCGTGATGAGCCGGCCGTCAAGGTGATCTGTTTCGTGCTGCCAGATGCGCGCCCGCAAGTCGTCGGCGCTTACTCTGATAGCCCGCCCGTCAAGTCCGAAAGCATCCATGACCGCGTGCGTCGCCCTGCGCATGTTGACCGTAACGCCGGGAATGGAGAGGCAACCTTCCTCTCCGGCGGCGGCACCACAGAGTTCCACGAAGCTGGGGTTGACGAATACCGTGTTGTCGTTCGGTTCACCGGTCGGGTTGCAGACGAAGAGCCTGATCAGCACTCCAACCTGCGGCGCTGCCAATCCCACACCCTGGGCCTCGTGCATGAGTTTCAGCATTCGCTCCGCAAGTCTGCTCAGGCCTTCATTGTATTCAGCGACCGGCGCGCAGGCTTTCTTCAGAAGCGGGTTTGGAAAGCGAAGAATTTCCAGATCCTGCAGGCTGGCGGTGACAGTCATAGCGGCACTTCAGCGGCCGGGCGAGGCCCTCGGGGAACGCGGGGCAACTTGACACTCCTATGGAGGCTGATAGTATCGGATGTTCGGCCAAAGTAAAGGCCGGCGTCGGCTACGTGACCACCTGCGGCCGGGCCGAGGGCCGCGGGGTTCTTTCCGGGCCAGCCCGTCGGGCGAGGGGCGCGCCGCCGCCGCGATTACTCAGCTTTGCGCCGGCGTCTTGGTGGGCCCTCCGTGCCGACACGCGATGACGCGCCGGCGCTTCATTGTACAGTGCGAAATCTGCGTAGATTTCTTGAGGCAGTCCCGGGTCGGACCTGCCGGGCAGATCTGCCCGTGGTGCAATGGCAAGAGTCGGCGGTCAATGGCGTGCGCAGCGCCGCCGGTATTCATCGCGCCGCCCGTTGCACCCTCACGCATCGCCGGGAAGCAAGCTCGGACTTGAATGGCCACGAACGAACGCGACAGTGCGGACGCCTCAAACCGCTCGACCAGTTGGCTGACAACCAGTGAGGCCGACAAATCAAAGGCCGCCAAGTGGTTTTTGCGCGCCCGTGAGTTGGGTGACAAGCGGCAGTTCGATTACGCAATCGAATACTACGTGAACGGTCTGGAGTTCTGGCCCGACGCGGTTGAGGAGGGGTGCAAGCCGCTTCACGGCTGCGCGGTCGCCCGCCGCCAGACCGGCGGCAAGAAACCGGGGTTCAAGGACACGATGAAACGGTCCATGTCGGACAAAGACCCCAAACGCGCTCTGGGAAATGCGTTCTGGCTGTTCGGCCATGATCCGGACAACATCAGTTACCTGGAAGGGATCGTGAAGAGCGGCGTGCGTCTGGGCGCGGCGGAGGCGGCAAAATGGTCGGCGGGAGTGTTGGTCAGAGCTCTGGAGGCCACTTCGAAATCGACTCCGAAGCAATGTCAGTCCGTCGCGGGTCTGCTCGAACAACTGGGCGACGCCGCCGTCGAGCACGACCAAGCCGCGTTTGCGGTTGGCGTGTTTGAAATGGGCGTCACGGCGTTGAATCTCTGGCACAAGCGCAATCCAAAGGACCGCAACGCCGAGAACAGCGTCCGCAATTTGTCAACGAAGTTGACTATCCTGAAGGGGAAGTACTCAGCGGGCGATTCCTTCCGCGGCAGCATGGCGGACGGTGAGCGCCAGAGCGAGCTGCACGACAAGGATCGCGCCGTGCAAAGCGAGGACCGCCTGGCGGCGCTCGTCGCGAAGGCCGAAGAGCGGTTCAAGAGCAATCCCGACGACGAGCGAAACCTCCGCGAGCTCGTGGATCTCCTGTGCCGCCACGAGGCCGAAAAGGACGAGACGCGTGCGATCACGCTCTTGACGGAGGAGTTCGAGCGTACGGGTGACTATCGCCACAAGCGCATGGCCGATGATATAAGTATAAAGCAACTCTCCCGCCGCGCGCGACAGGCCGCAAAATCCGGCAACGAAAACGCGCTCAAGGAGGCGCTCGTCGTGGCCTTGAAATTCGAGCTTTCGTCTTACAAGGAGCGAGTGGAGCGGTACCCGACCGACAACCGCTACAAGTTTGAATACGGAGTCAGGCTGTTTCGAGCGGGCCGCTTCGACGATGCGATTCCGCTTTTTCAGGCGGCGCGGAGCGATCCCCGGAGCAGGACGGAGTGCGCGCTCTACCTGGGGCGGTGTTTTTATCGCAAGTCCTATTTCTCGCAGGCGATAACGACGCTTCAAGATGAGATCGCGCATTACGAGTTCAGCGACGACGAGTTGGCCAAGGGGCTGCTCTATTGGCTTGCCCGCGCTCACGAAGGCACGGGGGACGTGGCGGCGGCCCGGGATTCATACGGAAAAATATTGCAGGTTGACTACAACTTCAAGGACGTGCGTGCTAAGCTGGACGCGTTGCCGCAGGCTCGGTAGGCGGGTGAGGTCTGGTCTAGTGCTCCGACGCAGCTAAACTTTCGGGGTGGCGGGTTCGCTCCCTCACGGTCGCGGCTCGGAAAATCGGCGTCCGGCACTCGAACAATAAGCTGCAACGTGGCACTAGTGGTGAGGGGTCGGTAATGAGCGGGTTCGCGCAGCGGCGGTGGCCGGGGCGGCGTTTGCAAGGAAAACGGAGAGACGAAAATGGCTAATCTGGCTTCGGCCGAGAAGCGCAATAAGCAGAATGAGAGCAGACGTGTGCGCAATCGCGCACGCAAGTCGAAGATCAAGACGGGCACGCGCAAGCTCCTTGACGCAATACATGACGGGGAGTTGCAGACTGCGCAAGAGGCGTATCGCCAGGTGAGCAGGACGATAGACCAGGTCTGTGCAAAGGGGGCGGTGCACCGCAACGCCGCGGCACGCAAGAAATCGCGATTGGCCCGCAAGCTCAACGCCGCCCTCGCCGCGGTCAAGCAGTGATCGCCCGACGCTTGAGTCGCAGGCGTTTTTCATTTCTACTTTAAGGATGGGAGCCTGGTTTGTGGGACTGACTTTCGAGTCGGTCGGCCGGGCGCCCGCAGGCTCCGTAGCCTCGTTTGTGGAACTGACTTTCGAGTCGGTCGGTCATGCGAGTATACTCGCGCGCATCTCCCGGGAAGTTAGATAATGGCGTCCGGGCCGATCGGAGATTACGTAGCCCGCGGGGGCGAGAAGCTGGCCGCGGCCCTGGATTATTTCCGCGTGGATCCGCACGGCAAGCGCTGCTGCGACCTGGGAAGCCACGTGGGAGGCTTCGTAGACTGTCTCTTGGGCCGCGGCGCGTCAAGAGTGTACTCCGTGGACACGGCGTACGGACTGCTCGCCTGGAAGCTGCGGCGCAGGCCAAGCGTTGTCGTGATGGAACGTACCAACGCGATGCACTGCAAGCTCGCGGAGCCCGTCGAGATCGTCACGATTGACGTGGGCTGGACGCGGCAAGCGAACGTGCTCCCAAACGTAAAGAACCTGATTGCCCCGGATGCGGTCGTCATAACGTTGATAAAACCTCACTACGAGGCGCCGCGGGGCCTGCTCAAAGGTGGAGTCCTCCCGGACGAAGAGGTCGACGGTGTTGTCGAGAATGTGATTGACGGCGTCGTCGCCCTCGGCTGGGAAGTTCGCGGCCGGGTGGACAGTCCCCTTCGCGGCCACGGCGGCAACCGCGAGGTCTTCGCGCTGCTTGCCCGCCCGCGCTTGTAGAAGGAAAGATCGGCGGACGGATTGTTGAGCGGTGTAGCGTGGCCACCGCCGACGCGTCGGCCGTTCGTCCCCTAACCTCCGCAGCGCGAAGGATCGGGAACCACAAGAACGGGTGCTACGAGTGGGCCAGCGGCCGCTGTTGCGGGTAGACTCGAAACCGATCACAACGCGGATTCCACGAATGAATTACAACGCCCCCAGCCAACACGCACCGAGCGCTCGGCACACATTCTCTCGCGGTTTCCCCCGCCGCGTCCTGCTCAGCGTCGTGGCCACCTACGCCGCCGTCTGCGCGTTCGTCTGGCTGTTCCAGGAAAACTTCATCTACTTCCCCACGCGCGTCTACGATACGACCCCGGCCGACGTGGGCCTGAAGTACGAGGACGTGACCATCACCGCCGCCGATGGCACAACGCTCGCCGCGTGGTACATCCCTTTCGCCAGCCCCAAGGGCACCATACTTTTCTGCCACGGCAACGCGGGCAACATCTCCGACCGCCTCGCCACCATTCACGCCCTCTACGCGCTCGGCTACAACGTGCTCATCTTCGATTATCGCGGGTTCGGCGCAAGCAGCGGCCGGCCCGATGAGAAAGGCACATATCTCGACGCCCAGGCCGCGTGGAAATACCTCACCCAGACGCTGGGCGAGCACCCCGGCCGGGTGATTCTTTTCGGCCGGTCGCTCGGCGGCGCCGTAGCGATCCATCTCGCAGCAAGCCTTTCCGAAACCGCGCAACCCGCGCGGGAGCCTTCCCCGCCCACCCGGGCGGCCGACTCGACCTCTTCTACGCCCGCCGTTACGACCACGGCCGCGCCGGCACCCATCCCGGGCGCGCTGGTCGTAGAGTCAACCTTCACGAGCCTCGAAGACATCGGCCGGCTGCACTATCCGTTCTTGCCGGTCAACTTGCTGCTCACGTACCGCTACGATTCCATCCGCAAGATACTCGCGGTATCGTGCCCCAAGCTATTCTACCACGGTGCGGACGACGAGCTCATCCCATCCTCAAACGGCGAGCGCCTCTTCGCCGCCGCAGCCGAGCCCAAGCGCTTCGTCAATACCCCCGGCAATCACAACAACTCCGGCTTCATGTATTCCGACGAACACACCGACATTCTCGCGACGTTCCTCGCGGACGCCCTACGGCCACCGCAATAGGCGTGCCTGTTGCGAGACGGGCGGCCCAGCGCTTCAGCGGTGGGAGGAACGAAACATCGTCCTATTGTGCGCGCTGGCAATTGATGAGTAGTTTTCTGGCGCAAGGACGCGACGAGGCAGGGAACGAGCGGCAAGTGCAAGTTGGGCGGCTCGTAATGTGCCGCCTCAATCCTTCATGAGTTGCGCGACCACGTCGTCGGGGATATCGGAGTTCGAGTAGACGGCGTCCACGTCGTCGTGCTCTTCGAGGGCGTCGATGAGCTTCGAGACCTTGCGTGCGGTCTGGAGGTCGAGGCTGATCAGGTTGCCTGCCACCATCGATAAATCGGCGGAACGCACTTCGATACCCGCTTGCGCGAGGGCCCCGCGGACGTCGTCAAAGGCTTCGGGTGGGCAGGTGACTTCATGGATCATTTCCGAGGAAGAGACGTCGTCGGCCCCGGCCTCCAGGGCGATTTCGATCAACCGCTCCTCGGACACCGTTTCCTTGTCGACTATGCAGACGCCTCTGGGGCTGAACTGAAACGCGACGCAGTTCGGCCCCCCCAGGTTTCCGCCGGCACGCTCGAAGACTTTCTTGATTTCCGCGGACGTGCGATTGCGATTGTCGGTGACGGCCCGACACATTACGGCCACGCCGCCGGGCCCGTATCCTTCATACAGCACGTCTTCGTAGCTCTCTCCCTGCAACTCGCCGGTGCCCTTTTTGATGGCCTTCTCGATCGTATCCTTGGGCATGTTGGCGCCCTTGGCCTTTTCGACCGCGAGGCGCAGCGTAGGGTTGTCGTAGGGGTTTCCACCCCCCGTCTTGGCGGCCATGGTGACGGCACGTGCCAGTTTGCTCCAGGCCTTCCCTCGTTTGGCATCAAGGGCGGCCTTCTTGTGCTTGATCGTCGACCACTTCGAATGCCCTGACACGGCTCTGCTCCTTGGGGGCTGGGCTCACGTTAGGAGCCCGTTAAAGAACTTCTTGCGCACACGGTACCGGATTTCCAGTCCTGCATCTCGCCGGCAATGATCCGCGTTGTTTTCAGCGTACAGTCCGATCCGCGGACTACTTCAACGATCTGTCGGGGGCGTGTCGGACTCTCCGTTTGAATCCAGCTCGGCAGGCGCCTGGGCGAGAGGCTCTACTTCGGGAGTTCCTCCGGCGCGGGCGTCCTCGATCTTCTGCGGGGTCACGTCCCGCACGCGGGCCCTGTCACCTGCGACTACCAACGGGTCGGCTCGGGCCTTGTCGGCCTCCACTGCGGCGGTCCAACTCGCGATGGCTTTTTCCGGGAGGCCGAGCCTCCAGTAGTTGTCGCCAAGGTGATTCAGGACGACCGGATCGGGCTCGGGCATGGCCCGATGCGCCCGCTGAAGCCACTTGCCTGCCTCCTGGAACGATCCCTTCTTGTACAATAACCAACCGTAGGTGTCGAGGTACGCCGCCTGGCGCGGCGCCCGCCAGAGGGCATAGCGTATCAACCGCTCTGCTTCGTCCATCCGCACGCCGCGGTCCGTCCAGGTGTATGCCACGTTGTTGTTCAGAGACTCGTCGCCGGGGTCCAGGGCGAGCGTGCGCTCGTAGGTTTCGTTGGCGCGCTTCTCGTCGCCGCGTAACTGATAGCAGATGGCGAGCAGGCCCAGTATCTCCTTCTGTTCCTCGGGAGACCGAGCGTCATCGAGCCAGGAGCTCAATTGCACCTGTGCATCTCGATGCTCTTCGGCGCGTATCATGGTCTCCGCCAGTTTCAGGCGCAGCTCGCGAAGACGCGCGTGCAGCCGTGAGAGCGAGAACGGCTCGTCGGGCCGCCGAATGATCTCCGCGTCCGTAAGCCGCCGAAGCGGTTCCCGCTTCCGCCGTTCGTGCAACGTGCGCATTACGGACAAGACCTCGTCGATCAGAGCTTCGGTCAGTTCGATCGCCTGGCGCGGTTGCTTCGCTATTTGCAGATGCGCCAACAACCGGTCTTGCAGGTATTCGCGCCTCAGGGTGTAGAGGAGCTTGTTGCGAATTAGCTCGACCGCGTCTTGGGCACGTTCGGACAATGCCAGCGCATAGGCCAGCAGCGCCACCGATTCGTCGTTGGCGGGATCCTGATCCAAGCGGTCCAGCATGTACTGCGCGGCGCGGGACGGGCGCCCCGACGCTATAAGGGCGTCCACCAGTTCCGGCACGACTTCCGGACGCTCCGGGAGCTTGCTCTCGAGTATTTCGACTGCCTGTGCGTCCTTGTCCTGGCGCCGGTATTCTTCCGCAAGGTAAAAAGTCCATGCGTCCGTTGAGTCCTCCTCGGCCCACTTCTTGAGCCGTTCGAGGACTTGGTCTTCGCGGCCTGCCAGGCGAAGCGCTTCGATTACGGCAGCTCGATAACGCCGGCCTATCGAATCGCCAGTCTCTTCATGTCCTACATGTTCCTCGCAAAGGGCGAGGGCGGCGTCGAAGTCCTGTATCGTCAGGTAAATGTCAATCAGCCGCAGCCGCCAGGAATGGCGGTTGGGGCGCACGGGCAGCAAGGCCCGCAAGTGTTCGGCAGCTTCTTCGAACGCAAGCAGACGCGTTTGAGCTTCGACAAGACCGATCAATGCGTCCTCGTTTCGTGGATCGACCGCTAAGGCATTCTGATATGCCGCGCGCATATTCCCGGCGTCATCCAGGTCCTGATAACTTTCCGCTATGGCGATCCAAGTCTTGGCATCCGGGCCGTGCTTCTCGATCGCATCGAGCAGCGTTCGGCGATACGCCTCCTCGTCGGGACTTCCGAAGTGAGCGAGGAGCGCCGCGGATCGCGCTTTGGCGGTCGGCGAGCTCGACAGCGATTCCAGCTGTTCGAGTTCACCTTTGGCGGCTTCGACCTCACCTTGGCGCATATAAACCGCCGCCAGCATCTCCCGCGCATCGTCGTTCGCCGGTTCTTCGGCGAGCAGGGCGCGAAGCTGGCGCATGGCCTTAAGTAAGTTCCCCCGGCCGACGTGTATACCGGAAAGTTCCAGCATGGCCGCAGTGTCGGACCGATCCAACTGAATCGCCGCCTTGCAGTGCAGCTCGGCACGCTCAAAAACGTCGAGAAGCCCGTAAGTCCTGCCGAGCACGCGTTCGAGGCGGGCGTCTTGAGCGATCTCTTCGTTCTCCCGGCCGGCCGTCTCCAGCGCTTCCGCGTAGCGAAACGTCTGAACGTACAAACGTGCCAGCGCCGCGCGCGCCGCCACAAACGACTCGTTTTCCGAGAGGCTCTCTTGCAGCAGGCGTTCGGCCAACTCCAAGCGGCCGGCCAGCGCCGCGAGGGCACCACGAACGTACGCAGCCGCATGGTCTTGTTGCCCTTGTCCAGCCGCATCGAGAAGACCCGACACCGCGGACTCGTCTTCACACATTTCCTTCAGTCGCCCCTCTATCTTGTCCGAATCCGCCGGACTCTGTCGGATCCACGCCGCCAAAGTCTGCACGACCGCGTCCCAGTCACGAAGCGCCGCCTGAACGTCTGCAAGCTGCATGCGCACGTGATGGGAAAGGGGATGAGAATCTAGAAAGCCGCGCAGCACGTCCTTGGCATCGCCAGCCCGCCCCAGCCGTACGAGGGTGCCGGCCAACAAGGCAACGACGTTCGTGGAATCCGGGCGAAGTTCGAGTCTGTGACGCAAGTCGTCTATGGCCAACTCGGGATGGCCCGACGCTTCGTGGACTTCCGTCAGCAGGTTCAGCACAGATTCATCGTCCGACC
>Ga0326597_10009991_pt1 | contig 12666 bp, 12 predicted proteins | sample RVTome_12_FD_203789 | JGI IMG/M metagenome (GOLD analysis project Ga0326597, IMG submission 203789) | Soil microbial communities from uranium-contaminated site in the Upper Colorado River Basin, Wyoming, United States - RVT100D185 | ecosystem: Environmental > Terrestrial > Soil > Contaminated >... | reverse complement strand
GCTCGGGGCGCTGAAGGAGCGCCTGCTTCGCCTGAACGAAGGGGTCAGTGGGCACCGCTATCTGATGGGCTCGGTCGCGCCCGGTGGGCTGCGGCTCGATCTCGACGCCGGTGGTCTCCGCGCGCTGGCTGCCGACCTGCCGTCGCTGGGGCACGAACTCGGCGGCGCGATCCGATCGGTCATCCGCTCAGCGGGCGTCATGGCGCGCTTCCACCAGACCGGCGTGGTCCCGGGGGAGCTGGCGCGGACCCTCGGCGCGACCGGCGTCGCGGCCCGAGCGAGCGGACTCGAGGATGACCTTCGGCGCGACGAACCGTACGGGGCGTACGCGCAGGTGGTGGTCAGTGTCGCCGGCGCCACGACCGGCGACGTCGCCGCCCGCTTCCACGTCCGGGCGCAGGAGGCGCAGGAGGCGGTCCGATTGGTGAGCGAGGGTCTTCGGCACCTCCAGCCGGGTCCGGTCCGCAGCCCGGTCGCGAACCTGCCACCCGCCGGCACGACGGCGCTGGCCGGAGCCGAAGGTCCCCGTGGCACGTCGCGGATCTGGCTGCGCGCCGGTGCCGATGGCACGATCGACCGGCTCCGCCTACGCTCGGCGTCCTTTGCCAACTGGCCGGTGGTCGTCGCGGCGGTCCCCGGTGATCTCGTCCCGGACTTCCCGCTCATCAACAAGAGCTTCGAGCTCTGCTACGCCTGCACGGATCGTTGACGATGCCGATGGACCTCTTCGACCGCGTCCTTCGACCGCTTCGCAGGCGGCCGTTGACGGGACGTTATCCCGACGAGCCGGCGGTGCTGCCGGCGACCGTGCACGGCCTGCCGGAGGTCGACCCGTCGCGTTGCGACGCGACCGGGGACTGCGTCACGGCCTGCCCGACCAGGGCGATCACCCTCATGCCGGGCAGCTGGACCGTCGACGCGGGTCGCTGTGTGTTCTGCGCTGCCTGCGCCCTGGCGTGCCCGCAGGATGCGATCCGCCTCGGGTCCCGGTTCGAGCTCGCGGGTCGGTCGCGGGAGGCACTCCGCGTGTCGACGCCCGTCGGGGGTCCCCGATGACCTCGCCCTCGCCCTTGCCGGTGCCCGAGTCCGAGGAAGACCCGGCGATGGTCCTGCCACGCGAGATCGATCGACGCCTGCGCCGGTCGCTCCACGTCCGGCATCTCGATGCCGGCTCGTGCAACGGTTGCGATTGGGAGATCGCGGCGCTCCTCAACCCGTACCACGACCTCCAGCGTCTGGGCATCGACTTCGTCGCCTCACCGAGACACGCAGATCTCCTGCTCGTGACCGGGGTCATGACCCGGAACCTCGAGGAGGCCGCGATCCGGACCTACGAGGCGATGCCAGAACCGCGCCTCGTCGTGGCGGTCGGGGCGTGCGCGATCTCCGGCGGCGTCTTCGCCGGATCCTACGCGGCGCGCGACGGGATCGACGACGTGCTGCCCGTCGACGTCTACGTGCCTGGCTGCCCGCCTCGTCCGGAGGCCATCATCGAGGGTCTCCTCGTCGCGGTCGGTCGGATGGCCGGGTCGGGAAAGCGCTCAGCGAACTGAATGACGTGCGTCGGCCGCCGCGCGAACCCTCAGTGCCCGGTCGCGACGGCTTCCGCTTCGACCAGTCGCAGCAACTCCGCGTTGTCGCTCAGGTGGGCGAAGAAGATCTGGCGGGCGGCGTCGAGCAGCTCGTAGATCTCCGGGTCCGCGGCATGGTATCGGACGGTCGTCCCGTCTCGCTCGGCGATGACGATGCCACGTCCACGGAGGACCGCGAGCTGTTGCGAGATCGACGAACCGACGCCGCCGGTCGCCTCCTGGATCTCGCCGACGCTGTGCGGGCCATCGCGCAGGAACTCGAGGATGGCGATCCGCGCCGGGTGGGCGAGCGCCTTGAAGAACTCCGCCTTGAACTGGCGGAGGCGCTCGGGATCGTCTGGGCGTCGAGAACGCGTGGGCATGCGCAACAGGGTAGTCGTGCGCCCCGGCTTCGGCAAGTATCTGAACTCCGTAATGTTGCAACTATCGAATGTAGTGGTACGCTCGTGCTTGATGACAACCGTGGGTGAGGCTGGCGGCGCAGGCGACCTGCCCGGACTCCTTGCCCGCGCGCAAGGCGCGGGTCCGGCCGATCGGATCGAGTGGCGGGACCGGATCGCTGCGTTCGGTGCACCTGCCATCATCGCCATCACTCCGTGGCTCGCGGACCCGCAGCTGGCGGCGTTCGCGATCCGCGTCATCGAGCGTGTCGGACGCGATGGCGAACGAGAGGCCGCCCTGGTGGTGCTTCGTGGCGCGCGACGCCGGGTCGACCCACGCGTCCGTCCGGATCTCGACTGGGCGCTGCTCCAGCTCCGTGCGCCGAGGCGGTCCTCGTAGGTGCCGATGGATCCGTCCACCGAGCTCCCTCCGCCGGCTCGGGTCGCCGGGCGGGTACGGCCGGGTCGGCTTCGGGATCGTCGGATCCTTCGAGGGCTACGTCCCCGGGTCCGCGATCACGACGATGTGGCGGCGAGGGGCTGACCGACGCCCGGCCTTCCGGTACCGGCGCCCGCTTCGCCCGAGCGTCGGCGCGCGGTCCGGAGAACGTCGTACGTGCGCCAAGCCTTGTCAGGCTATCATCAGATGGCTAGAATAGCCTGATGAAGACGACGACGATCACACAGGCAAAGAACGGCCTCAGTGCGCTCATCGACCTCGTTCGAGGCGGGGAGACCGTCGTGATCACGGATCGCGGTCGTCCTGTCGCCCGCCTCGAGCCCGTCATCTCCGCAGGCGACCTCCCTGGCCGGTTGCTGCGACTGGAACGAGCCGGGGTGGTCCGGATCGGCCGTTCCGCTCCACCCGTCGCACGCATCCGCCGTCCTGGGCCGCGGCTGGCGGAGGGCATGAGCGCCGTGGACGCGCTCCTGGACGAACGTCGCGACGGGCGATGAGGTTCTGGGACAGCTCGGCCATCATCCCGCTGCTGGTCGATGAGTCATGGAGCCGAGGGGTGCTCGCGGAATACGTGCGTGACCCTGAGATCGTCGTCTGGTGGGCCACCCCGGTCGAATGCGTCTCCGCACTGGCTCGGCTGGAACGAGAATCGAGGCTGACTGCAGCCGAGCTGAGCGAGGCGCTCGCTCGACTCGCTGAGCTGGCCCTTGCCTGGCACGAGGTCCAACCGATCGATCGAGCACGCCAGATCGCGACGCGGCTCCTCCGGACGCACGGCGTTCGGGCCGCGGATGCCTTCCAGCTGGCCGCTGCGATCAGCGCCTCGGAAGAACGAGCTGGCTCCGTCTCGCTGGTGACGCTCGACGGGCGCCTGGCCGCAGCGGCAGACCGGGAGGGTTTCCGCGTGCTGAACCCGGCCGGCTGATCATCGGCGGGGCGTGACCGAGGACCTCGCGGTCCTACCTGGCCGTGAGCTCGCGCTCGTCGGCCTCGACGTCCTCCTCGTAGCCGCCGTGATAATCGGCTGCGTCGGGTCGCCCGATCCGGGAGTGGGCAACGATGTTGGCGCGGCGCAGGCCGCGGAAATCGGCGAGCGAGGTCCAGCCACGCTCCGCGTTGCGCTCGAGGAACTCGGTCATCCCCGACGTCAGGGCCTTGATCACGTTCGGGCCGATCGCGTGGTCGAGCATGGCGGCCGTGGCGACCTGCACGGTGCCGCAGCCGAGCAGGAAGTAGCTCAGGGCCTGGTCGAAGCCGGAGATCCCCCCGACGCCGGAGAACTCGCGGTCCGGGAACGCCTGGGTCAGCTGGGCCATCTTCGCCAGCGACTGGGGCAGGATCGCCGGTCCGCCGAGCCCGCCGGATGAGACGTAGCCGTCGACGTTGACCTCGAACTCGAGCGTGTCGGGATCGATGAGCGGCAGCGACGGGAACGTGTTCGACGACGAGATCGCGTCGGCCCCGCCGAGGAACGTGGCCTGGGCCTCCTCCACGATGTCCGCCGTGGCCGGGGTCAGCTTGACCCAGACGGGGACGCGCGCCACCGCCTTGACGGCCTGGGTGACGACGGAACACAGCACGGGGTCCTTGCCGACGTTGGCGCCCATGTCGATACGGTCCATGTGCGGACACGAGAAGTTCAGCTCGATGGCGTCGACGCCGGCGTCCTGAACGGCCTCGGTCAGGGTCTGCCAGTGGTCGAGTTCCTTGTCGCTGCCGGAGCCGGCCATGATCGACGCGACGAGGACGCGGTTCGGCCAGGCCCCCTTGATCGCGGACAGCCGGGGGACCCACCAGTCGAGCGGCTTGTCCGAGATCAGCTCCCAGTTCCATGACGCCATGAGCGTCGAATCCGGGCGCTTGCGCATGGACAATCGGGTCCCGCCGTCATCGACGCGGAGGAACGTCGTCCTGGGCCCGCGGACGTTGGCGACCGGATGGAGCCCGATCGTCTTGGTGACGACGCCGCCCCAGCCTGCCTCGTACGCCCGCATGATGTTGCCATCGGACTCGGTCGGTGGCGCGGAGGCGAGCAGGAACGGATTCTCGAACCGGATGCCCGTGAACATGGTCGACAGATCTGCCATGGTGCATTCTCCTGACGGCCCATTGGACCAGCGGCGCCGAACGCCGGCGGAGGGCCACAGGTCCCGAATCGACCGGCCATTCGCGCCTTGCGTGCCAGACGAGCTGGCACGCCCACGTGCCAGGATCGAACCCATGAAGCCCATCGCCATCGACTCCGACGTCGACGTCTTCGTCTGCGCGGATTGCGGGCGGACAGACCTGCCGCCAGCTGGCGACCGGGACCCGCCGATCTGTCTCGAATGCGACGCCGCGATCAACTTCGATGCGCTCGTCGAGTCCGACTCGTTCGACGATCGATGATGGCGGTACCCGTCCGCTAGAGTGAGTGCGCCATGATCACGACGATCCGGTTTCCGGGCGCCCTCCTGACCGAGCGCGAGCACACGCTCCCGCTGGATCACGCCCGTCCGGACGGCCCCCGGATCAGTGTGTTCACCCGCGAGGTCGCCGATCCCGACGGCCTCGACAGGCCGTACCTCCTGTTCCTCCAGGGTGGCCCCGGCTTCGAGGCGGCGAGGCCGACGAGCCCGCCGACCGGCTGGATGGCGCGCGCGCTGAAGGACTTCCGGGTCCTGCTGCTCGACCAGCGGGGGACCGGGCGGTCGACCCCGGTCGGGGAGATCCCGGGTGACACGCCCGCCGCCCAGGCGGCCTACCTGACGCATTTCCGGGCGGACTCGATCGTCCGGGACGCGGAGCTGATCCGCGGGGAACTCGACGTCGAGCGCTGGAGCGTGCTCGGTCAGAGCTTCGGCGGGTTCTGCTCGATGACCTACCTGTCGATCGCGCCCGAGGGGTTGCGCGAGGCATTCATCACCGGCGGCCTCGCCCCGATCGGACGGCCCGTGGACGACGTGTATCGAGCCACCTACGTCCGCCTCATCGAGCAGAACCGGCGCTACTTCGAGCGCTATCCCGAGGATCGCGCCCGCGTGCTCGAGATCCACCACCGCCTCGCGGGCGAGGATGTCCGGCTGCCATCCGGCGACCCGCTCACCGTGCGCCGGTTCCGGCAGCTTGGGCTGTGGCTCGGCGACAGCGCCGGGTTCGAGCTGCTCCACCACGTCCTCGAGCTCCCGTTCGGGTCGCGCGCGTTCCTGGCGGACGTCGAGCAGGGCGTCCGGTTCTCGCGCAATCCCATCTACGCAACGCTCCACGAGTCGTCGTACGCCGATGGCGGGGCGACGCGCTGGTCGGCCGAGCGGCTCCTGCCCGACGAGATCCGGGATTCCGAGGCCTTCACGGCCGAGCACGTGTACCCGTGGATGTTCGAGGACTACGCGGCGCTCCGGTCGCATCGCGCGGCCGCGATGCGGCTGGCGGATCACCCGTGGCCGCGCATGTTCGACGCCGAGCGGCTCCGCCACAACGAGGTGCCCGTCGCCGCGACGATCTACGTCGACGACCTGTACGTCGAACGGGTGTTCGCCGAGGAGACGGCGACGGCGATCCGCGGACTTCGACCCTGGATCACGAACGAGTACGAGCACAACGGGCTGCGCGCCGACGGCGAACGGGTACTCGGTCGGTTGATCGATCTGGCCCGGGGGCGCGCCTGACGCGTCAGATCGCGCTGGCGACCTCGAGTCCTTCCAGGACCGCCTCCTCGACGGTCCGCGGGGCGAGACAATCGCCGATGCCGTGGACCTCTCCGTCGAACGCGCCGGGAGCCGTGAGCGCGGTCAGCAACCCGTCGACCGGGTCGTGGCCCTGGGCGAGGACGAGTCCGGCGACATCCTGCACGATGACGGCCTCGTCGGTGAGGACCTGCTGGAAGAAGACGGCCGATCCGTCGTACCCAAAGAGGCGAACCAGGGGGATCACCTCGACCCCGGCGCGCGTCACGGCCCCGATCATCGCGTCCCGGACGTACTGCTGGATCCGCTGTCCGGGCATGTAGCCATCCACACCGAGAGTGACCTTCCGGCCGCGCTCGGCGAGGAGTTCAGCCAGCCCGAGACCGATCCAGTCGCAGCGCCAGTCGGCGACGACGAGCCGGCCCTCTGGGATATCGGCGCCAAGCAGGATCTGCCAGGCATCGAGGACGACTGGCGCCCCGGTCAGCTCGATCGGCGGCCGGCGCGGCCCGGCGCCGGTCGCCACGATGACGACGTCCGGGTGCTCACGCCGGACGCGGTCGAGGTCCACCGCCGTCCCGGTGACGATCCGCACGCCGGCCCGTTCCGCCTCACCGGCGAGGTTCGTGACGACGCCGCCGAACTCCGCCCGCCCGGGCAGGCGCTCGGCGAGCAGGACCTGGCCGCCGACCCGACGGGCCGCATCGTAGAGCGTCACCCGATGGCCGCGCTCGGCGGCGACCGTCGCGGCCTTCAAACCGCCTGGACCGCCGCCGACGACCATGACGTCGCGGCGGCGGTCCGCGCGGACGAGGCGGCCGTACTGGAGCTCGCGGCCGCTCTCCGGGTACTGGATGCACGAGATCGGGTAGCCGGCATGGAAGTGCCCGATGCATGCCTGGTTGCAGCCGACGCAGGCGCGGATCTCGTCGGTCCGGCCGTCGGCCGCCTTGACCGGCAGGAGCGGGTCGCAGATCAACGCCCGGGTCATGACACAGGCGTCCGCCTGGCCGAGCTCGAGGATCCGCTCCGCCTCCTGGGGCTGGTTGATCCGGCCGGCGACCATGACCGGGACCGTCACGACGGCCTTCGCCCGTGCGGCGAGGGGTGCCGTGTAGGCGTTCGGCATGGTCATCGGCGGGACGATGTGGCCCGACCCGGCGAGGGTCGCCGACGTCCCGGCGACGACGCTGACGTAGTCGATGAGGCCGTCCGTATCGAGCGCCGCGAGCGCCGGAAGGACGTCGTCCGGGGTCAGGCCCTCCGGGGTGATCTCGTCGATCGAGATGCGCAGGCCGACGACCGGCTCGCGCCCGATCGCGGCCCGGATCGCGGCGAACGTCTCGCGCAGGAAGCGGAGCCGGTCCTCCGGGCTGCCGCCGTAGCGATCGGTCCGCAGGTTGACCCGTGGGTTGAGGAACTGGGCCGGCAGATAGCCATGGCTGGCGACGACCTCCACCCCGTCGAGACCCGCGTCGCGGAGCCGTCGCGCCGCCGACGCGTACCCGTCCCGGATCTCCTCGATGAGCGGGATCGGCATCGCGCGCGGCATGACGTGGAACCGTTCGTTGGGGACCGCCGACGGGGCCAGCGCCACCGGCAGGGTGCCGTCCATCGACTCCATCAACTCCCGGCCGTCGTGGAAGATCTGGCCGACGATCGCGCTCCCATGGCCGTGGACGGCCTCGGCCAGCCGGCGGTAGGCGGGGATGCAGGCGTCCTCGGTCGCCATCAGGACGTGCGAGGTGTAGCGCGCGCTTTCGTGAACGCCGGACACCTGGACGACGATCAGGCCGACGCCGCCGGCCGCCCGCGCGGCCTGGTACGCGATGAGCTGGTCGGTGACGAAGCCGTCGACCGCCATGACGGTGTCGTGCCCGGACGACACGATCCGGTTGCGCAGCGTCAGCGTGCCGATCCGGAGCGGCTCGAACAGCCGCGGGAATGCCGAGGGCGACGGGTCGGTCATTCGACGGACGGTCTCCAGCGCGTTCGAAGCGTGTCGACCCACTCTAGCGTGACCTGGAGGCCCCGGAGCGGCGAGTGCGCCTGGCCGCGAGACGATCGGGTTGCCCGACATCGAACCGTCATCGAGTCGGCCCAGCATGCGACCATGTCCGCCACCAGAGCTCAGCCCTCGGGGCCTTGACACGAGGAAGCCGATGAGAGATCGACGCCGACACGCCACCCTGTTCGCGCCGGCGATGGCCGCCCTGATCGCGGTCGCCGCGTGTTCGGGTTCGGCTCCAGCGCCGTCCGTCGCCGCCCGGGCCCCAGCCACGGCCGGTCCGTCGGCACCTGCCGGTGCGTCGGCATCACCCGCTTCGACGTCGGCCGGTGAGACATCGCCAGCGACGCCGGCGACGCCGGCGGCCTCGCTGACGCAGGCCTGGGCGACGGCACCACTCATCGACGTGTCGACCGGCGAGAGCTTCCGGATCGCCGATCACGCCGGCAAGGTGATCATCATCGAGACGATGGCGATCTGGTGTTCCAATTGTCGCACCCAGCAGGTCGACGTGCAGGCGGCGCTGGCGCGGCTCCCGGCCGACGACGTCGTCTACGTCGTGCTCGACGTGGACAAGAGCGAGGACGGCGACAGCCTTGCCGCGTACCGCAACAAGAACGGCTTCCAGGGTCGCTACGCCGTCGCCGGGAACGACGTCGCGAGGGCACTCGCCGCCGACTTCGGCGACCAGTTCCTGAATCCGCCGTCCACCCCGATGGTCGTGGTCGGCACGGACGGAACGGTGACCCGGACGGACTTCGTGCACAAGAGCGGGAACGACATCGTGGCCCTGGCCAAGGCCCACGGGGCCTGACCTGGAGGGTCTCTGGCTGGCATTCACGCTTGGGCTGGCGAGCGCCGCCAGCCCATGCCTGCTGCCGCTCTACCCGAGCTTCCTGGCCTATCTGTCGGCCAACACCGCGGCCCTGTCCGGTCGCCGTGGGACAGGCCTGCTCGGTCTCATCATCCTGCTCGGCGTCATCACCACGATGCTCATCGTGGCGGCCATCCTGGTCGTGGTGGCGGTCCCCATGGGAGCCGTTCTCGGCTATCTGATCCCGCTCACCGACGCGCTGCTCATCCTGCTTGGTGTCCTGCTCCTGGCGGGGCGCAACCCGTTCGAACGACTCCCGGGGATGCGCGTGCCGCTGGTGAAGAATCCGTTCGGGCGCGCCTACGTGTACGGGCTGCTGCTCGGCCCGCTGGCGATGCCGTGCGCAGGCGCCTTCGCCCTGTCGCTGATCGCCTATTCGGTGGGGCTGACCGAGACGCTGGAGAAGGTTCTCGTGTTCATTGTGTACGGCCTCGGCTTCGGTCTGCCGCTCGTGGTCCTGTCGTTGCTCGCCGGGGTACGTCGGCACCAGGTCGTCCGCTACGTCACGAGGCACCACCGGGCGATCGAGATCGTCGGCGGGATCCTGCTAGTGGCCGTCGGTTTGGGCGATCTGGTCATCAACCGCGACAACCTCGGGCTGACGTTCGGCTCCTAGGCAGCCCTCTTGCCACCGGCCCGCTCCTACAAGGCGCACATCGTGAAGATCTGAGCGCGGCCGACCCCGACTTCTTACCTGACTTGCAGGTTCTCGAGGCTGGCCACGCACACATGTCCGGGAAGCGCGCCTGGTAGGAGCGCGCTTGGCGGAAGCGCGCCTCGCCCAGGGAGCCCGGTCCCTGCCGGCGCGATGCCGACTTGTGGCGACGGGGCCGCGTCGGTAGTGTTGGAGCGTGACCGACGAACCGATCGATTGTCCTCGCTGCGGCGGCTCGGTCCCCGACGACTCCTTCTGTATCAGGTGCGGGGAGCCGTTGCGTGATGGCGGCTCGGCCACCGCCGGCCGTCGCCGTGGGTCGTATGCGGCGGCCCCCGGCGAATCGGTCGCCCGCGTCGCACTCTTCTCGACCCTCCTGCCGCAGCTGCCGGTCGCGGATCTCGACGCGTTCCGGATCGCGTTCGCCGGCGGGTTCCTGGCCCTCGTCGCGCTCGTCGTCGTCGGTGCCTTTCCCGTCGCGCTCGTCGGCGCGGCCGTGCTCGTCCCGGCCCTCGTGCTCTTCTACGTCTACTCGGTCGACGTCTACGAGGACACCCCACTCCCGGTCATCGCGCTGACGATGGTCTGGGGTGCCGCCTGGGGGATCGTCTTCGCCGTGGCGATCGATGCGCTCATCGACACGGGCAGCCGCTTCGGCGGCGCCCGCCTGTCCGAGGTCCTCGCGCTCGGCGTGGTCGTCCCGCTGCTCGGCGGGGTCGCGATGGTCGCCGGCCCGCTCGTGCTCATGCGCGACCGACGCTACAACGACGTCGTCGATGGTGCGACGTTCGGCGTGGCCTCGGCCGTCGCCTTCGTCGGCGCCCAGGTCATCGCCGGCTCGATCGACCTGTTCGCCGCCGGCCTGACCCCGATCGGGGAGCCCCTCCCGTGGGTCGGGCGGATCCTCGCCATCGCGGTGGCCATGCCCGTCGTCGCGGCGGGTGCGGTCGGATCCGCGGTCGGGGCATTCTGGCTTCGGTATCGGGCGCCCGTCCGCGACCGGGCCGCGCTCGGGGTCGCGGGCCGTCCGGCCGTCGCGGTCGTCCTGGCCGGGGCGCTTCTCGTGGCGGTCGCCCTGGCGGCCTATCTGCCCGGACCCGTCATCGACGTCGCGGTCCAGCTCGCGCTGGCCGCCGTCGCGCTCGTCTGGCTCCGGCGGACCCTCCACGTCGGGCTCCTCGAGGAGGCGTTCGAGATCGAGATCGGCGACGAGATCACCTGCGCGAACTGCGGCAAGGCGACCCGCCGTCACACGTTCTGCGGGAACTGCGGGATCGCCCTGCACGCCCTTCCGAAGCGCACCGGGACGTCGTCGCGATGACGGAGCCCGCCGACCCCGCCGACCGGGCAGTGGCGCCGCCTCCCCGTTCGGCGGCCGGCGATGCGCCGACGCGACTCGGTGGTCGCACGGTCCTCGTCGGATTTGCCCTGGTCCTCGGGGCGATCCTCCTGCTCGCGGCCATCGGCGCCATCCTCGCCGACGCTCCCGAACCGCCGCCCGAGTGCCCGCCCGGGACCGAGTGTGGGGGTCCGCCGGCCGGCGACGCGTCCGCTTCGACGGTCCCCGCCCCGACCGGCGCCGCCCCGACCAGCCCCGCCGTCCTGCCGCCCGGCACCATCGGCATCCGGGCCGGCGTGCCGTGGACGAGCACCGACCACGGCTTCGAGTTCGAGTACTCCGAGTTGTGGGCGGTCGACACCTCGGACGGGAGCCGTGCCGACCTCGTCTTCCAGGGAGCGGCCGACGCGCTGCTCATCGTTGCCTCCGTGCCCGCCACGGAGGCCAGCCCGGAAGCCTACGCCGAGCGCTGGTTCGGCGTCGTCCAGGGCGAGGCACCGGACCTGCGGGTCGACGCCGGCGAGAAGAACGCCATCCTCGGAGCGGGGATCGGGTTCGTCGACGGGATCGGCCGGAGCTATGCCGGGACGTGGACCAGTCCGCAGGCCGCGACGGTCCCCATCGGGGTCAGTCTCGTGACCGCGAGCGACGGTCGGACGACCGTGGCCGTCATCCTTGTCGTGTGGAACCCGGACGCGACGGTCGGGTCCACGTGGCGCCAGCACGCCGTCCGGGGCACCGCGGAACTCGTGCTGAAGACGTTCCGCTGGGGGCCGTCGTCATGATGCGCCGACGGTTCCCGCGGCAGAGGCGGGCGGTCGCCCTGATCGGTGTCGCGGCCCTCATCTACGGAGTGACCAGCATGGACGAACACGCCGACACCACGCCCCCGACCTCCGACGCGACCGTGTCGGCGCCATCGGCCGCGTCCTCGGTCGGGCCGACGCCGCTCGTCGAGGTCGGCCCGACGCCCGCAGACCGAGACATCCGGTTCGAGCTCGTGCTCGCCTTCCCGGGCCGCGAGGCGATGCAGCGGTACGCGTTGTCGGTCGGCGACCCGGCGTCCCCCGACTACCGCACGTTCCTCACGGCCGATGAGATCGGTGCGCGGTTCGGCCTGGCGGACCGCGAGCTCGAGCGGGTCGCCACCTGGGCCGCCGAGCACGGGGTCTCGGTGGTCGCGACGTCGCCGCAGCGGATCGCGGTCGCCGTCGATGCGCCGGCGCGGACGATCGAGGCGGTCTTCGGCGTGTCGCTGCGCGACTTCGCGGGCGCCGACGGCCGGACGTTCCACGCGCCGACCGACGAAGCGCGCGTGCCCCCGGAGCTCGACGGGCTCGTCGCGGCCATCGGCGGACTCGATGCGCGGCCGACCGAGCACCCGGCCCTGACCCACCCGATCGCCGCCGGGCCGGTGGGCGGGATGACGCCGTCGATCATCGACCGGGCCTTCGAGTTCGAGGCGCTCCGGGCGCTCGGTCTGCACGGTGAGGGCCAGACCGTTGCGATCGTCTCGCTCGACACGTTCGATCCGGCCGACGTGGCCGCGTTCGACCGTCTCGCCGGGACGTCCGGTCCGAAGGTCGAGAAGATCGCCGTCAACGGCGGGGTGCCGACCCCCGGTGACGACCAGGTCGAGGTCAACCTCGACATCGACGTCATCCGGGCGATCGCCCCCAAGGCGCAGATCCTC
>Ga0326597_10009990_pt1 | contig 12667 bp, 7 predicted proteins | sample RVTome_12_FD_203789 | JGI IMG/M metagenome (GOLD analysis project Ga0326597, IMG submission 203789) | Soil microbial communities from uranium-contaminated site in the Upper Colorado River Basin, Wyoming, United States - RVT100D185 | ecosystem: Environmental > Terrestrial > Soil > Contaminated >... | reverse complement strand
GCCATCGCGTTCGTCCAGCGTCTGGCCTCGCGTCTGGCGCCGCCGCGGCGCCTCCCGCGCCTCGACTACTCGTCCGGAATCCCCGAGAGCGCCCGCACCATGGTGGTCGTTCCCACGCTCTTCGCGAATGCCTCCAACGTCGAGGCGCAGCTCGAGCATCTGGAAGTTCTGGCCCTCGGAAACCTCGACCCGCGGATCCACTTCGCGATCCTCAGCGACTTCACCGACGCCCCCGCCCGCAGGATGCCGGAGGACGAGGCGACCCTCTCGGCGGCGCGCGCGGGCATCGAAGCTCTGAATGCCCGATTCGGCGAGGGACGCTGCGATCGGTTCTATCTCTTTCATCGCGAGCGCCAGTGGAACGCCGGTGAGAGCGTCTGGATGGGCTGGGAGCGCAAGCGCGGCAAAATCGCGGAGCTCAACCGCCTCCTGCGAGGGGCGAGGGATACGAGCTTCCAGGTGCACGTCGGAGACCTCGCGGCCCTGCCGTCCGTCCGTTACTGCATCACCCTCGACTCCGATACACGTCTTCCCCGGGACGGTGCCAAGAAGCTCGTCGGCATCATCGATCATCCCCTGAACCGACCCCTGTTCGACCCGAGCCACGGCCGGGTGACCGAGGGCTACGGGATCCTCCAGCCCAGGGTGAGCGTAACGATGGCGAGTGCCTCGAGCTCGCTCTTCGCACGCCTCTACGCCGGGCACACGGGAGTCGACCCCTACACTACGGCGGTATCGGATACGTACCAGGACATTTTCGGCGAAGGGATCTTCACGGGGAAGGGACTCTACGACGTGGACGCCTTCATCGCCTCCCTCGATGGACGCGTGCCGGAGAACGCGCTCCTGTCCCACGACCTCTTCGAGGGACTCTACGCCCGCACGGCGCTGGTGACCGACATCGAGGTCGTAGACGACTACCCCTCGAGCGTCCTCGCCCACACCAGGCGCCAGCACCGCTGGGTCAGGGGCGACTGGCAGATCCTTTGGTGGCTCCTGCCCTTCGTTCCGAAGCATTCGGGCTTCACCCGTAACCATCTGCCCCTCATTTCGCGTTTCAAGATTTTCGACAATTTGAGAAGGAGTCTTCTGGCCCCAGCCACGCTGGTGCTGCTCCTTCTGGCCTGGACGGTCTTACCGGGAAGCCCGGCCGTCTGGACGGCCTTCGTGCTGGCCGCCCTCGCCTTTCCCCTCTACCCAGTCGTTGTCGAAGCCCTCGCGGGCAGAAGGCCGCGGCAGCCGTGGCGCGCGTTTCGGAGAGGGGTGTGGGAGGACGCAACGACCGCCCTCGCTCGCGCGGGGCTGCAGCTCACGTTCGTGGCCAACCAGGCCTTCCAGGACGCGCACGCCATCGCCGTTACCCTCTTTCGCCTCGGGGTCACGCGGCGGGGCCTGCTCGAGTGGGAAACGGCTGCCGCCGGCGCGGCCCGTTCCTCGGGCCCGCGGTCCTTCGTGATAAAGATGATGGCGAGCCCCTCGATCGCCCTTTCCGCTCTCGTTCTGATCGTGCTGGCGCGTCCCGAAGCCCTTCTGCCGGCCGGCCCGCTGCTGGCCCTGTGGGCGGCGGCCCCGCTCATCGCTTACTCGCTGAGCCGGCCCGTTCTCGAGAGGCGCGACGAGCTCTCGGAAGAGGACCGGGAGCTCTTGCTCGATATCGCCCGCGACACGTGGCGATTCTTCGAGAATTTCATGGGTCCCGAGGACCATGGCCTCCCTCCGGACAATCTCCAAGAAATGCCCGAGCCGAGGTTGGCCCACCGCACATCCCCCACGAACATCGGCATGGGCCTGATGGCGACGCTCGCCGCGCACGACCTCGGCTTGATTCTCATGGAGGATCTCGTCGAGAGGTTCGAGAGATGCCTCGCAACCATGGAGGGACTGGAGCGGTTCGAGGGACACTTCCTCAACTGGTACGACACCCGGAGCCTCGCTCCGCTCTCGCCCCGATACGTCTCGACCGTCGACAGCGGCAACCTCGCAGGCGCCCTCGTGGCCGTGGCGGAAGGGTTGAGGCAACTGGCCCTATTGAGCCAGTCGAGCCCGGAACCGGCCGTCGGCCGTCGACTCGAGAGCCTGGCGGAGCGGGCGGCCTTCTTCGCGAACGAAATGAGCTTCCGGCTCCTCTACGATCCCGAGCGCCGGATTCTCTCCATCGGCTATCGCCTGGCGGACGCCGATGGACCGGGTCGTCTGGATCTTTCTTACTACGACCTCCTGGCCTCGGAAGCGCGGCTCGCGAGCTTTCTCGCCATCGCCAAGGGCGATCTCCCCGAGACCCATTGGTTCCACCTCGGGCGGCTGCTCACGAGCGTCGAGGGAAGCCCGACGCTTCTGTCGTGGAGCGCGACGCTCTTCGAGTACTTGATGCCGCTCCTGGTAATGAGGAGCTATCCCGGAACCCTTCTCGATCGATCTTGCCACATGGCGGTGCGAAGCCACCGCAAATACGCGGCGAGACGCGGGGTGCCCTGGGGAATCTCGGAGTCCGCCTACAGCCTCGTGGACCACCACGACAACTATCAGTACAAGGCCTTCGGCGTCCCGGGTCTCGGTTTGAAGCGGGGACTGGGCGACGAGCTGGTCGTGGCACCCTACGCCACCGCGCTCGCCGCGACGGTCGATCCGGCGTCCGCCGCACAGAATTTTCGCCGGCTGGCTCTGGAGGGCCTTCGAGGCGAGTACGGCTGCTACGAGGCCATCGACTACTCTCACCAGAGATCCGAAGAGCCGGAGAGCGCCCAAAAGGGCACAACGGGAACGACGGGAACGAAGGGAACCGTGGTGCGAGCCTTTTTCGCTCACCACCAGGGGATGACCCTGGTCTCTCTCGCCAACGCTCTTCTCGGTGACGTGATGGTGAAGCGCTTTCATGCAGACCTGCGGGTGCAGGCGACGGAACTGTTGCTCCAGGAGCGGGTGCCCCGAAACGCACCCATGACTCGCGCGCGCCCGGCCGAAGAGACACGAGTGGCGGCGGCGGTGCCCGCGGCTGCGGTACGCCGCTACCGATCCCCGCACACGCCTTTTCCCCACGCGCAGTTTCTCTCGAACGGAAACTACACCGCCATAGTCACGAATGCGGGCGGAGGCGCGAGCTTCTGCCGCGGCCGCGCCGTCACCCGATACCGCGAGGATTCGACTCGCGACCCGGGAAGCCAGTTCCTCTACCTCCGCGACGTAAGGAGCGGCTCGGTATGGTCCGCTACCTATCAGCCTTTGGCCAAAGAGCCGGAGGACTATCTCGTCGCGTTCCTGGCGGAGAAGGCGACCTTCCATCGCCGCGACGACGACATCGCGACCCAGCTCGACATCGCAGTCTCGACCGAGGACGACGTCGAGGTGCGGCGTCTTGCGGTGACCAACAAAAGCGATCGCCCCCGCGAGATCGAGGTCACGAGCTACGCCGAGGTCGTTCTCGCGCCGCCCGCCGACGATCTGGCGCACCCCGCCTTCGGAAAGCTCTTCGTCGAGACCGAGTATCTTCCCGATTGCGCGGCCCTCCTTTGTCGGAGGCGGCCCCGCTCGCCGGACGAGGCAGAAACGTGGGCGGTGCACGTTCTGAGCCTGGAAGGACGAGCCCAGGGGCAGGTCGAGTGGGAGAGCGACCGCACGCGCTTTCTCGGTCGGGGCCGCGGGCCCGAAGACCCTCAGGCGCTCGATGGACGCTCGCTCACCGGTACGACGGGGGCGCTCCTCGATCCCATCGTCAGCCTGCGCCAGCGCATTCGTCTCGCGCCCGGTGGATTCGTGAGGCTCGCCTTCGCGACCGGGATCGCGCCCACGAGAGAGACGGCCGTCGCCCTCGCGGAAAAGTACCGGGACCCGAGCGCCGCGGCGCGGACCTTCGCCCTGGCCTTCGCCCACGCGCAGAGCGGCCTCCTCCATCTCGGCGTCTCGAACGAAGACGCGCTGCTCTTCGAGCGGCTCGCCTCACGGGTGCTCTATGCCGATGGATCCCTTCGCGCGAGCCCCGACCTCCTCCAGAGGAATACGCTCGGCCAGGAGGGCCTGTGGCCTCACAGCATCTCGGGCGATCTCCCTATCCTCCTCGTCCGCGTCGTCGACGAGGACGATGTGCCGCTGGTGCGCCAGGTGCTGCAAGCGCAGGAGTACTGGCGCCTCAAGGGCTTGAGTGCGGACGTGGTGATCCTGAACGAGCATCCCATAAGCTATCTCGACGAGATGCACGCGCAGCTCGCGGCTCTCCTGGACAATGGACCCTGGAGAGCCTGGAAACACCGGCCCGGCGGAGCGTACCTGCTTCGCGGAGACGGGATGACGGAAAGCGAGCGGATCCTCCTCGCGAGCGTGGCGCGCGCCATCGTGAGCGGCGAACGGGGAACGCTCTCGCAACAGCTCAGCGGTCTCGCTCCCGAGCGGCCGGAGCCGGAGGAACTGGTGCCCTCCGGCACGGGCAGGTCGTACTCGTCCGCCGAGCTCACGGTGCCGAGTCTCGCGCTCTCGAACGGCATCGGGGGATTTACCGACGGCGGACGAGAATACGCCATCGTGTTGGAAGGGGACCAGGAGACTCCTTTGCCCTGGGTCAACGTGATCGCCAACCCAACCTTCGGAACCGTGGTCACGGCCTCGGGCGCGGCACACACCTGGTCGGTGAACGGCCGCGAGAACCGCTTGACGCCGTTTGCGAACGACCCCGTCACCGACCCGACTTCCGAGGCCCTGTTCGTGCGCGACGAGGAGACGGGGGAGACATGGTCGCCTGCGCCGGGGCCTTTGCCGCGCACGCCATCGAGCGGGCGTTTCGTGATCCGCCATTCCGCGGGGCACACTCGCTTCGAGCGCGTCGCGAACGGCATCCGTCACGATCTCGAGGTCTTCGTCGACGCGAAGGACCCGGTGAAGTTCTCTCTGCTCACCCTCACGAACGAGAGCAGCGCCCCCCGTCGTTTGAGTGTGGTGGCCTACAACGAGTGGGTGCTGGGTCCACCGCGGGCCGGCCAGAACGCGCACGTGGTCACCGAGCTCGATCGGGAAACCGGAGCCGTCCTGGCTAGGAATCCCTTCAACCAGGAGCACGGGGAGCGCGTGGCCTTCGCCCATGCGAGCGAGGATCTCGCCTCCGCCACGGGGGACCGCCAGTCTTTTCTCGGCAGAAACGGCTCTCTTTCTCGACCGGCAGCCCTTCGCCGGCAGTCGCTCTCCGGCCGTTTCGGGGCGGGGCTCGATCCCTGTGCCGCGCTCCAGGTCTCCGTCTCCTTGGCGCCGGGGGAGACTCGCGCGCTGGTCTTCCTTCTGGGACAAGGGAGGGATCTGGACCAGGCGCGCAAGCTCATCGACCGTTGCGGCAGCGTGCTCGCGGCGGAGATCGCGCGGGAAGTCGCTCGCCGCTCGTGGGACGAGATCCTCGACGCCGTTCGGGTCACGACACCAGACGATTCTCTCGACTTGCTCTTGAACCGCTGGCTCCTCTATCAGAACGTGAGCTGTCGACTCTGGGCTCGCACGGGTTACTTCCAGCCCGGGGGTGCCTTCGGATTTCGCGACCAGTTGCAGGATGCAATGGCCCTTTCATTCTCCCGACCGGCGCTCATGAGAGAGCATCTGCAGCGAGCGGCGAGCCGGCAGTTCCTTGAGGGGGACGTACAGCATTGGTGGCACGAGCCGAGCGGTCGCGGCACGCGTACCCGCTGCTCCGACGACCTGTTGTGGCTTCCGTACGCGGCGGCCCACTACGTCCGGACGACGGGAGACGCCGCGGTTCTGGAGGAGCGCGCTGCGTACCTGGAGGCTCCGCTCCTCGCTCCGGAAGAGCAGGAGGCCTATCTCTACCCACGGGTCTCCGCGGAAGAGGGCTCGCTTTTCGAGCATTGCCTTCGTGCCATCGACAAGGGGCTGACGTCGGGCGCCCACGGCCTTCCCCTCATGGGGAGCGGCGACTGGAACGACGGCATGAACCGGGTAGGACGACAGGGACGAGGGGAGAGCACGTGGCTGGGCTTCTTCCTTCACGATGTGCTCGAGGAATTCGTGCCCCTGTGTGAGGGTCGAGGCGATACCCTCCGGGCCGAGCGCTACCGAAGCGAGGTCTCACGACTGGCTTCGACGTTGGAGCAAACCTGGGACGGTGAGTGGTACCGTCGAGGCTACTATGACGACGGCACGCCCCTGGGCGCGGCACAGAACGACGAGTGCAAGATCGACTCCATCGCTCAGTCCTGGGCCGTTCTTTCGGGCGCGGTTCCCCTGCGCTTCGCCGACCGCGCCATGGACGCCGTCCGCACCCACTTGATCCGGCGCGGGCATCAGGTAGCTCTGCTGCTCACACCGCCTTTCGACCGATCGGCGCAGGAGCCCGGGTATATCAAAGGATATCCGCCTGGCGTACGGGAGAACGGCGGCCAGTACACTCACGCCGCTCTTTGGGTGGTGATGGCGATGGCCCGTCTCGGGAGCGGGGACGAGGCGGTGGAGCTTTTTCACATGCTGAACCCGGTGAATCACACCCGTACGCCGGCCGACGTCGACCGATACAAGGCCGAGCCCTACGTCGTCGCCGGCGACGTTTCCGCCCACCCGGCTCACGCCGGCCGCGGCGGCTGGAGCTGGTACACCGGCTCGGCGGGCTGGATGTATCGTGCCGGCCTCGAGAGCATCCTCGGACTCGAGCGACGCGGCACGAGCTTCAGAGTCGATCCCTGTATTCCCTCATCGTGGCCCGAGTACAAGATCGTCTGGCGTCTCGGAGGGACACGCTACGATATTACCGTTCGGAATCCCGAGGGTCGATGCCGAGGGGTCAGAGAGGCGGAGCTCGACGGGAGAGCGGTCGATTTTCGGGCGATCCCGATCGTGGATGACGGCGGGACGCACAGGGTCGTGGTGACGTTGGGAGACCGGCAGAATCCGCCGTAGGCCGGGAGGCCGATGCTGGCGAAGCGGCACCGGTCCTCTTACTGCATCCTCGAAGCCTTCTTCGAGACGTTCAAATCCCTGTGAGGGCGCGCGGCCGGCCATTTGACTCCGCGTCCCTTCGAAGCTTACAGCCGGCGGAATCCGCGACGCGAGTTTTCTTCCACCAACTCGTCGAGACACAATACGACCACGTCAAGGACAAGTGGGAAGACCGCTTCGAGAAAGAGTACGTTCCCTCCTCAACCGAATCATCCCAAATCGCGATAGCCATGTCGTCCAGAAGTGCAGCAGGGTGGTGCTAGGAAGGAAAGAGCAAGTCGACAGCGGGAGCTGACGGAGCCGCTCGCCGATTGCCTGGCTGCTCGCGTCCGACGGGATGCGACGCCAACACATCTCGGATCTGACGCTCGAGTCTCTCCCGGGCTGACTGCTCTCCCGCGCCGGCAGTCTCGAGGTCGGTCTCCGAAAAGTTGACCTCGCCATGCTTCAGGCGGCCCCCGATCTCGATGTAGTACACCATGCTCTGGTTCCGCCTTACCAACGGCGTGCGGTGCTCTCGCCACCGGTCTTCTCGCGTTAGCCTCCGTGGAGCGCCAAATTCGCGAGCAATTTCCTCGAAACGTCCCTCGACCCATCGTCTACCGGCCTTCAGGTCCATCGTCGACATAGCGCCTCCTGCCTCCGCTTCTGTCGCGCGTCGAGATCGATGTCGTCGGGATGAGTGATGGCCTCGAGCGCCGTTGCCTTCAGCTCCCCCGGTGAATAGCCGGTGGTGCTGCAGAACGCGGCGTTGACCGCAAGCCAGCGCCCGACGCAGTCGACGAGCGCCATCCCGATCGGTGCGTTGCCGAAGGCACTCTCGAAGCGTCGGTGGACATCGTAAGCGCCACGCTCCGCCGGTAGACTCAGAGGTTGCTGTCGAGCCGCCGATTGGCGACGCGAGAGCTCGGATCCCGCCATCATGGGGTGGATCCGGTTACTGGTCGCTCCCCGCACAGGTTCTCCCGGTTCGCCGATAACCCGAATCGCAATCCCAGTCGTTTCCGGAGGAACTGACGTGGGCGTTCACCGGGACCTCGAAGGCCACGCACGAACCGCCGAGCTTTTGGTAGCCCCGGTCGCAGTCCCATTCGTCTCCCGAAGGCCTGAGGTAGCCGTTCGGAGGCACATCGATCCGGACGCAGGATTCTCCGTCCTTCCGAAAGCCGTGTTTGCATTCCCAGTCGCTCCCCGAGCGCGCGAGATAGCCTTCTTTGGGTATCTTGACGGGCACGCAGGTCTCACCTCGTTGGCGGAATCCCCGGTCGCATTTGAAGCGGCCTCCGCTGCGGTCGAGATACGCGTTCGCCGGGACCTTGATGCTCACGCAAGACGGGCCGACTTTCTCGTAGCCGCGATCGCACTCCCAAGCGCGTCCGCTGGAATCCAGGAAGCCGTTCTCTGGTACGTCGAGTGCCGCACATTCCCCCTTGACCTCCCGGTAGCCGCGATCGCATTCCCATCCATTCCCGGGATAGTTCAGATAGCCGTTGGCAGGCGCCTGGATGGCGACGCATTCCCGATCGACTTTTCGATAGCCGCGAGCGCACTCCCAACGGTGCCCGGTAAAATCCAGGAAGGCATTCGGTGGTACCTGTACGGCGTCGCACGCCCCGGACACCTCGCGGTAACCCCGGATGCACTCCCATCCGTCTCCGGAAGAGTCGAGAAACGCGTGTGGAGGCACCTGGATTGCTGCGCACGTCCGACCGACTGCGGCGTAGCCTCGATCGCACTCCCAGCCGCTGCCGTAGGGCTTCGGGTGAGAATTCGAAGGTCGTCCGGGCGGGTCGCCCTGTGCCCATGCGACACCCGGTGCGATCACCAATGCCGCGAAGAAAAACAGAGACCGGAGGGCGGTGAAGGGGTGGCGCCAGATAACCGACAGTAGTTGATATACTCTGGATCTATTTTTTCTCACTAAACCAGTATCAGTAAATTCACTTGAAATGTCAATCGATACCTGGGATACTCTCTGTTACATAACCAACTTGAGTTAATCTAGCAGAACCAACTATGGACATGCCGTCAGCGGTCAAAGAGCGCATGGAAGAGCTGGGGCTCGAGCAGAAGGACCTGGCAGCCGGGGCCGAAGTAACGGAGTCCTATATTTCCCAGCTTCTGACTCGAAGAAAGGCCCCCCCGGCGCCCGAGCGGACGGACATCTACTTCAAGCTGGAGAAGTCTCTGAAGCTCCCAAGAGGCCGTCTTTCGAGCCTTGCCGAGCTCCAGCGCAAGGAGGAGCTCAAAAGAAGGATCGTGGAGCCTCCCGCGCCGTTGTTCAAAGAGGTTCGACGGCTGATCCTCCGAAAGTGTGCCCCCGACAAGAGAGAGCAGGTAGGCGCCATCTTCGAGAAACAGCCGTTCGGCGAGCTCGAGCGTCTGATCACTCAGAAGGTCTTGGACGTCGCCAAGAGGCTCGCCAGCCAGGAATTACACCGTGAAGAATGGCTCCATTTGTTCGCTCGACTCAGTCACCGGAGCTACGAGGACGTGCGAGTCAGCATTCTCGAGTTCTTGGATACCGATGTCTTCCACGTGTCCGATGAGAATTGTATCGCTTTCCTGGATCCGATGATTGAGTCCTGGGACGTCGACTTCACAACTTTTGGCATCGAGATCATCTTGAATCGCAGGCTGGTCCCCGGGGAGCCAAGCAAGCCGAAGAGATTCGACTTCGTGGAACGGGAAGCCGAAGCGCAGTTCGACGTGGAGCCTGGGCTCGAAGAGTTCCTCGAGGATACTCCCCTCGGCGGCAATGCCACGGAGGAGGAGATCGAGTTTCTAAAGAGGCTCAGATTCAAGGGACGACGACCTACCCCGCTGTACTATTACCGTGAGTTGCAGAGTCTGAGAGACCCACTCCATTTTCGCAAAGCCTCGCCTGAAAAGCCTGAAAAGAAGGTTGGGTCGCGGAAGCGCCCCGGGCCGGAGCGCCGGCGCAGACGCTCCCAGGGCAGAGGACGGTAGTGGTGTTCGTAGGTTTCTGGTTTGAGCTCCGGGTCCGTCGAAACGCATCTCGGAGGCGCCCGTTCTCCGTTTGTGAAAGGAATCCATCGTGAATCACGCGCAGTCGCAACGAGCTCTGAATCGCCCGCCTCCGGCCAGTACCAATGAGCAAGGGTTGTTCGCCTCGTTCAGCCATTTCTTCAAACGCACGCTCGACGCGGACATGATCGTTCTCGGCGACGACTGGCTCAAAGAGAGCGGCGTACAGCAACAATTGGAGTTCGAGGGTTACCAGCTTCGCTGGGCCCCGGCCCAAAGGTTGGACCTGAACTTCGGGGATGGCTGGCAGTACGTGACGGTCCCGCATTACCTTTGGTGGATGAGGCGGGTTCGGCGGCGTCACCGAGCGCAGCACCAGTACCTCCTGAAAAAGGGGAAGTCGCTTCGATCGCAGACCGGTTACTAGCTGCTCGTAAGTTCTCTGGCGGCGGACATTCGCGACTTTGGCCCCCTCCAGGACGACGCCGGCGTCGTCATCGTTCGCAAGACCTCCTGATCCAACGCGCTCGGCGGTGGAACGTTCGTGCCTTTCTCGGCACAGTTAACAATGTCTGGTTATGCGTCTGCCGCGTCATTCGCATCTCACTTGACAAAACAAGTTAATTGGCGGATAGTGGCAGTTGGGCCGAGTCTTCAGGCCATCTGAAACCAATCAGGTTATCTGAAAAGGACCTCGGCCACCGCAACCTAGGAGGCTCGAGATGAAGTTATGGAAACAGTGGAGCCGCAAACTCGATGGCTGGGTCGAGCGGAGACGTCGCTTCCAGAAGGCGGGTGTCGAGAGAACGCTCGAGCTCGCGGGACAAAAGGTACCACTTGTTATCGGGGCAGCGGCACCGACGAGCGTGCCGGATTCCGGCAAGGCGCGATAGGCTCGAGTCACAGGGAGGTAGATTAATGAACATTCGAAGGCGGGTGTCATCGACCCCGCAAAGGTGGTGCGCTGCGCCTTACAAAACGCGGCCTCCATCGCCGGACACATGCTGACGACAGAGGCCCTGGTGTCGGAGAGACCGGAGAGGCAGAAGGCGAAGCGCTTCGGAGGAAAACAAATGCACACCACAAACGCTGATTATCTCTCCGAGCCGTTTCCCGCGGTGCAAGCGGGGAGCGAGGTTCTTCGAGATCGCGAGATCGTTCGTTTCGTCGATACGGGGACTCTCGGAAAATACCGCGTTCAGCAAAGAGGTCCTGGCCAGGCGGGACCTGCCTTTCTCATCACCTTATACGGAGCGACCTGTTCCAAAATCGAGCTCTTGGGGTTCCGAAAGCTCGGTTGGCAGGACTATGTCGTCGCCATGAAGCGCGCCATCGCGCGAGAGATCGGGTATTGGCAGAACCGAGGAGAGCCGCTTCCTCGGGGCGAAGACCGAGCGGTCGAGGTTACGGTAAGAGAAACGGACTTCGCCGCACCGTAGCTCCGGCGTGTCGCAGGGACCGGTATACTGCGAACGTGCCTAACGGGGTTGTCTCGAAACTCGGCCGCGGCGAGCGCGCCCCCGACTTCGTACTGCCCTGCGGCGGAACCCCCACCCGATTCTACGGGTGCCGGCGGCGCCCCCTACCGTTTTGGTTTTCCCCCCAAACCACGCGGAAGAGGATAGCTCCGCCCCTCTTCGAGGCGCTCACGGAGTTGACGATGTTCGTTGTCGCCCGCCGCGAGCCAAAGACGAAACTCGCGCCCAACACTGAGATCACCTGCGAGGGCCGCGCCGCCCGGCCGTCGCGGACCTCGTCAGGTGCATCTCGTTGTTGGGCCGCACTCGCTCTGATGTCTTACGCCTCCACTACCCGGCCCCTGATACGCAGCAACGGCAACTCATCGAACGACCAGCCGCACCGTGAAGAACCGCCCCATCTCGTGACGCTTTGCGTCATCGAAATCCGCAGCCGCGACCGGAAGACCGGCCTCGATGGCCAGCGGATAGAACCGCGCGTACGACTCTCTGTCAAAGCCGTAGGCTGCACTCAACTGGAGACCCCTGAGGATCTCACCGAAGCGCGTCTTCTTTACCGTGGCTTTGGATACGGTGTGAGGATACGCTTCAGCCAGGTAGGCTTCCATGGCCTCCCTGGATCCCGACACGACGCAAGCGTCCACGTCGGTGCACACTACCTGCGTCGGCGAGAAGTAGGCGAAGTAGCCAACGACCTTGGAGTCACGCTGGGGCATCGGCTCTTCCTCTCTGCAAAATAAGCTGCGGCGCTCCCCAGCCGAACTTGCGGACAGCCAGGCGCCGTCAGCTTTAGCGCATTGTTGGGCCGCACCTCGTAACGTACTACCTCGCACCCCACACCTTGAGAGTGGTCTTCTGGGAGGGAGAGTTGAACGGCCTCCGGCACTTCGATCGAAACGAACCACTCTGCAGGATACAAATAGTCCTCTCCACTCTCGTCAATGACGCGAACGTCACCCTCCCTGTCCGCCTCGAGAAATCCCAAAAGCTGTAGCTCGCTGGGACTAGGATGCGTCGCCAAACAAGTGGCTCGATCTCAAGAAGCGTGATCTTGAATTGGTACACCTGCTTCTTTTGGCGCATGCCCGAGTCTATCTCAATGGCTGGCTACACTGAGATCAGCTGCGAGGACCGCGCCCAACATCTGGCGAGGCGCGGGCCTCGTCAACTGCATCCGGTTGTTGTGCGGCGCCACAGCTCACCTGCGCTTCTTCGGCCCTATCAGCTTCGCCCTCGCGCGTGTGGCAGCTTCCTTCGCGAGGAACTTCGCGATGCGCTCGATC
>Ga0326597_10009989_pt1 | contig 12670 bp, 7 predicted proteins | sample RVTome_12_FD_203789 | JGI IMG/M metagenome (GOLD analysis project Ga0326597, IMG submission 203789) | Soil microbial communities from uranium-contaminated site in the Upper Colorado River Basin, Wyoming, United States - RVT100D185 | ecosystem: Environmental > Terrestrial > Soil > Contaminated >... | reverse complement strand
CCGCGCGCAGGAACGTGATCGTGGTCGACGAGTCGAAGCTCAGCGAGTTCCTGGGCGAGCGCTGGCCGGTGCCGATCGAGATCCTCGCGTTCGCCCATCGCGCCACCGCGGCGCTGATCGCGTCGTTCGGCGAGGTGACGCAGAGGATGCGCGACGGCCGGCCCTTCAAGACCGACGCGGGCAACTACATCTATGATCTGAAGACCGAGCCGCTGCTCGATCCGGGCGCGCTGGACGTGTGCTTGAACGCCCTGCCGGGGGTGGTCCAGACCGGGCTGTTCGTGAGCCGCGCCGATCTGGTGGTGGTGGCCGGAGCAGACGGCGTCCGGACGCTCGAGCGGCAAGAGCGATGAGTTTGATGAGAGCGATGAGAGTGATTGCGCTGATCCTGCTGCTGTGCGTCACGGCCCGCGCGCAGGGAGAGACCGCACCGGCGCCCAGGGTCGTGATCCTGATCCACGGCATTCTCGTTCCGCTGGCCGGCGACAACGGCGCGCCGCTCTCGGCCCGCTGGTACTGGTCCCATTCCTTCGTCCAGGGTCTGCTCGGCGTTGAAAAGCAGCGCGGGCTGGTCACGCTCGGCGGCACTCCGCTGGGTTCGGAGGACGAGTGGCTCGCGCAGGCGGCCGCCCGGAACCCGACCGCCGATCCGGCCGATCGCTTCGTGGCCGGCGCCGGCAGCCTGCGCGCGGATGGGCCGCCGCCGCTGTCGGTGATGCTGACCTCCCACAACGGGACCCGCGGCTTCCTCGAGCAGTGCCGCGACACGATCGCCGAGATCGACCGGCTCTCCGGCTGGTATCTCTCGCGCTACGGCGTCGAACCGGAGTACGTGCTGGTGGGCCACAGCATGGGCGGCCTGGTGAGCCGTTTCCTGCTGACCAACCCGGACCCTTCGAGCTACGCGGGCGAGTTCCTGAATCCGGACGGGGTGGTCCTGCCGGAGACCGCGCGACAGGCGATGGATCGCCTGAGATCCCGCGCGCTGCTCCTGGTCACGCTCGGCACGCCGCACGAGGGCACCCGCATCGCGGACAATTCCGAGCTGATCGTCGAGCGGCTGCGCGCCGGACTGGACGTGCTCGGGGACGATCCGGGACGGATCGCGGGTAACGGCACGCGCGCGCTGCTCAAGACCTTCTCGGGCGCGATCTCCGGCGTGACCTCGCAGCCGGTGGACGGCGAGCGATCGGCGCGCGTCGTCACCGAGGCGATCCAGCGCCTGACCGCGGACCTGCGTTCGGCCCAGTCCCGCGATCTGACGCGCGCCTACTGGCTCCGGATGAACCGCGGCGCGCTCTCGCCCGACCGGATGCTCCGGCCGGAAGGTTCCGGCCTGAACCGGAACGGCGACCGGCGGATTCCGGTGCACGCGTTCGGCGGGCGCACTCCGGGCGGCACGCCGTTCTCGACGCTCAGTCCGCTGCGCAACCTGAAGGCATTCGCGGAACGGGACCGGCTGGCGCTGCTGCTCGCCGAGGTCTTCTCCGACATGTGCCAGAAGACGATCGGCGGCGGCTGGGGGCGGCCCGATCCGTTCGAGTTCGGAGAGTATGCGGAAGAGCTGGATCGGGTCGAGCGGATCACGCTGGCGGGCCTGATCGAGGCGGGCATCGGCCTGGATCTGGACGAGCGGCTGGTGGACGCCTTCGGCCCGGACCTGGGCTCGGTGCTGGCGCACAAGCTGGGCTGGCTGGAGATTTCGTTTCCGGTCTACCTGGAGCGGGAGTGGACGTTCGACCTGGGCGGCCGCATGCTCGTGCCGCTGCCCTACCTGGTGTGCTCGGCGGTGGATTACGACCGGCTGGGAGCGGAGACCCGCGAGCGCCTGCGCGTGGCGCTCGACCAGGCGGAACTGCGCGAGGCGTTGCGGTTCGCCTACCGGAACTTCACGGACCGCGTCGCGGGTCTCGAGGGACTGACACTCGAGGCGCTGCTCGCCTCGCTGCGGGCGGCGGGAGCGCTGTCCTTGGATTCGGCCCGGCCGGTCGCGGAACTCTTGAAGAACGGCGCGCGCGCGGCGCTGGAGCTGGCTCGCGAGTTCGGGCCGGACGCGGCGGACTGCCTGGATCCGCGCGAATGGGTGATCCGCCACTTCGACGTCGAGCTCCCGGCGCCGCGGGCGGTGCAGTCGGAGCGGCTGGCGCAAGACGGCGAGATCGACTCGGACGGCCCAGTGCCGTACGACTCGGCGCTGGGTCTGCATCTTGGCACGCTGGAGGCGGGCGCCTTCGACCACCGGCGGCCGGGAGGTTCGTGGCACCGCTACCTCAACAGCCCGTTCGAGCGGGAGGGGCACATCTCGCAGACGCGCGAGCGCCACCTGGGCGCGTTCCTGCACGAGCAGTTCCTGGGCAGGCCATGATTCGTTACGAGGGCACCTTGTTCCGGCCCCCTTCGGAGGCCGACTCCCTGATCCTGCAGGCGACGATCGGCTGCTCGTACAACCGCTGCACCTTCTGCGCCATGTACCGGGAGAAGCGCTTTCGCGTGCGCGGGCTGGAGGAACTGCGATCGGAGATCGCCTGGGCCGGAAACCGGCTGGGCTCGGTGCGCAAGGTGTTCCTGGCGGACGGCGACGCGCTGGTGGCCCGGCCCGAGTTCCTGCTGAGTGTGCTCGCGGCGCTGTCGGAGCAGTTCCCCGAGCTGCAGCGGGTCAGCTGCTACGCCTCGCCCCAGGCGCTGGCGGTCCGCACGGTGGAACAGATGGCGGCCCTGCGCGCGGCGGGCCTGACGCAGTACTACCTGGGCATCGAGAGCGGCCACGACGGGGTGCTGGCCGCGCTGAACAAGGGAGTCGACTCAGCGGAGATGATCCGGGTCGCCGGCAAGGCCCACGAGGCGGGCGTCAAGCTCTCGACGATGATCCTGCTGGGCGCGGGCAACCGGGCGTTGTCCTCGGAGCACGCGCTGGAATCGGCGCGCGTGGTCAGCGCGATCCAACCGCGCTTCGTCTCGACCCTGGTGATCACCCCGGTCGAGGGCACCCCGCTGAAGGAAAGCGCCGAGCGCGGCGAGGTCGACTCCCTGACCCCGCTCGAGCTGGCCCGCGAACTGCGCACCTTCATCGCCGCGCTGGAACTGAAGCGCACGATCTTCCGCTCCAACCACGCGAGCAACTACCTGACCCTGGCGGGCACCCTGTCGAAGGACCAACCGGCCCTGCTGCGAGCCCTGGATGAGGTGCTGGCCGACCCGCATCACGCGGCCTTCCGGCCGGAGTACCTGCGGGGACTGTGACGGCGCGCAGTCCGCCCGCGGCTTCGGCGCACCGTCGCCACCGGCAAATCAGCGGCATCAGGACTCAACTCGCGTGGCCAATGATCGGCAACGGCATCTACCTCCTCCGCAAGCGACGCCTCGCTGACGCCGTCGTCCAGCCCCTTGCCGAAGCCTGGAGGATCTACGCTGCCCGCCGTTCAATTCTCTCTGCTCGAATGCTCCGTTCGTGTATCCTGGCGCAGTCAGCTTGTCTGTTCCCGTAGATAAGAGTGTATAAGTCGTTTTGCTACAGACTGTTGAACAGAGGTAGGCGGCAGTGAGCGCGAAGGGGGACATTGACATGCGCGAGGCGCGCGAGCGACGGCCCCCCGAAGAGCTGGGGATCAGCGGGCGCATCGATCACAAGGTCACCCTGTCCGACGGTGTGTCCCTTTCGGTCAGATTGGTCACGCCCAACGGCCAGCAGACCGGGCGGGGAGTTCTCCTCGTCCACGGCTTCGCAGCCGAAAAAACCGAGAACGGTCTCTTCGACACACTGGCATCCAGACTGGCGGCGGGCGGGCTTGCGACAGCGCAGTACGACTGGCGTGGGCTTGGCGATAGCGAGGGCACTTTCCACAACGTGACCCTGCAGCGCCACGCCGACGACCTCGTCGAACTGGCGCGATGGTTCGAGAAGCGAATCGAAGTCCCGAGCGGATCGCTCTCTGTGATCGGCTTCAGCCTGGGCGCGACGATCCTGGCCATGGCAGCGAAGAGCGGATTCCAGATGGCGTCGGCGGTGTTTCTCAGCCCGGCGTTTCGGCCCAAGCGAGATATGTGGCCGCGCTACAAGCACCTGCAGCGGCAGCTTCGCGAGACAGAAGCGGTAACAAAACCCGGCTCACGTGTCCTGCTGGGACAAGCGATACTGGGCTCCCTCGAGGTGGCTGACGTAACCGAGGACGTGAGAGCTCTGCGTGCTCCGTTGCTCGTGTGCCACGGCTCAAAGGACCAGCGCATTCCACTTGCGAGCACCCGACGTGCACTGTCCCACGTGCAGGATTCGGTGCAACTCGAGGTGTTCAAGGGTGCATCGCATTCCTTCAGGCCAGAGAAAGAGCACCGGCCGCGCCTGGGGAACGTCGTGTGCGAGTGGCTCCTGGGGCTAGAGAGGAATCGCGTTTTCTAGGATCCGCAGTGCGGACTCGAACCCCTTGCTCTCCAGCGCCTCCTCGTAGTCACCTTTCCGGGCGCAGAGCCGCCTGTTCTGTTCCGCGAACCACTGCCCTGCCGCATCGCGCACGTCACTGATCGAAGCAACGCCGGCAGCGTCATGCGCATTCAGCAGGTCGTCCATGGAGACGACCCTTCCCAGGGACTTGGCGATGATCTGTAGTCCTTCCACGAAGCTGGCCTCCTCCGAGGCGCCAACAGCTTGGTACGGAACAACGGTGACGATCTCGAGCCGGCTTGCGTCGAAAGCTGAGCTCAGAAGGCAGCAGTCGACCGCCACGCCACCAAGAACGAGGCAGTCGCTGCCCTCGATGGCCTTCAGCGCGAGCGCCGTGCTGAGGGCACTGTAGTGGGTCTTGCTCACGATCAGGTCGGTTGCCTCATCGACAAGACCCGGGACGACCAACGCTCCATCGGTGCCTCTCACGCAGTATGCGGTTTCACCGCGACGGCGCAGCGGAGCCGGCAACGATTCGTTCCCGGTGTGCTCGGTGATCGCGTGGACAACCTTCCACCGCCGCTCGCGTGCCAGGGCAACGAGCCGCCTGACGGAGGGTATGCACGTCGCTTTGGCGATATTTGCGATTGGGGAGTTCCTCGTGTCGAAGAAGTCCCGCTGCAGGTCAACGAGAACGAGGGTGGTTCTCCCCATCGCCGGTCGAGATTCTAGCATCTAGGCATCGCGAACGACCATGACCAGTTGGAGCCGGCACGTGTCAATGTCTTTGTCGTCCTGTCGGGGTGCATCATGCGGTCTCCACGGCGGCGTGTCGACGCTCCGCATCGAGGGTCACGATCTGGATCGGGGACCCGTTGCAGGAGTCACCCGACCAACGCTCGGGATTGCGCTCGCGAGCGACGTTGGGAACGCATCGCCCTTGCATGCTGTCTTCGTCCTTTTCAAATTGCTCTCTTCCGCATGGTTGGCGCGCGGTGTTCTCCTTCGCAAGAGTCAGCCGATGATAGACAATGGCCGTCTGGATGATAGGAGAAACAAAGCGCCTCTCCGCCGGAGAAGCCGACAGGTCCGCCCTGGGATGTCGGCTGCATTCTCTCCAGTCGCGCCTGGAGCTGTGTCGGCGGTGCCGTCTGGGTCTCCCGCGAACCACCCGTGAATGTCGCCCCGGCCCGATTCGTTGCCCCCTATCCGTCGTCCTGGAAAGGGAAGGCGACCCGAACCAGTCCATCTTCTTCGTTGATCAGCTCCCCCCGGACAGGATCACCGTAGCCGCTCCGGCCACGGTCGGACACCGGCGGGCGGCCGATGATCAGCGGATTTGCCTCGGGCATCGTGACCACGGATCCGCTCCTGATGGTGCAGGCGAACAGGGGAGTGCCGTCCGGCCGGCGGGCGAGGATGAGAGCTTTCTCGTGCGGCCCGAGGTCGAAGCGAAAGCGAGTGCCGCGTGTCTCGGACGGCAGTTGGACATCGTGACGCGTGATCTCATCCGCGCCGACGCTGAGGGGCTCCTGGTAGAAGCCCGAGAGGAAATGATTCCTATCGATGGTCAGGACCGCCAGCAGATGCTCGCCCGGCGTGACGTTGGCGAAGCGGTACGAGCCGTTGGGCGAGACGGTACCAGCGGACGGCCGCCCGTGCGCCCCAGCGAGCGGTCTCTCGCTGCTCACGAGCTGCACCATGCGGATCTCATCCGCGCCGGCGAGGGGCGTGACGACCCCCTCGACCGCCCGGTTCAAAGGGAGCAGGACGGTGACGTCTCGAGCCGTGCCGGGGGTGATCGTCAGCTTCCCGAATCCAGGCGCCCGCAGCCAGTCCGTGACCGCGAACACGTACCGGCCGGGAGGCAGCGAACAGCGGACGATCCCGGTCCGGTCCGGACATCCATACTGCTCGACGCGGCCGGTCTCGATGTTCTCGATGGTGACGACGCCGAGTTGCAGCGGCTCGTTCGCCTCGTTGCGAGCGTGGAAGCGCACCGGGACCCTCTGGCTCGACAGGGCCCTGAAGTCCACCGGCACGTCGATCTGCGCTCGCAGTGTGGCGGAGCCGGAGAAGAGCGTCGCTCCGCGCAAGAATAGGGTGAACTGCGCGGGCTCTTCGCCGAGAACGGCGACTCGCAGGCTGGCGGGGCTGTCGAGGTTGTCGGATAGCCAGGAATCGGCCACCCAGATCTCGTGTCCGCCGGAACACCGGAGGGCGAAGTCGGAGCCCTGGATCCCGGCCTCGAGGAACAGCTGTTCCGTGGTCAGCGGACCGCCATGCGGGGACACGAACCGCAGATCGAATTGCCAGGAGTCCGAGATCGCTCTCCTCGAGGCCACCGGCTCGAGCGAGAGTGGCACTGTTGCGTGGACCGTCGTCCTTCCGGCCTCGAGGGGAACGTCCTCGAGCAGCAGCGCCTCGTTCTTGCCGTCGCGATCGCGCAGCACGACATCCACACGCTCATCCGGGTGGAGTCCGGTGAAGACCACCCGTCCGTCTTGAACCGGCCGCATGCCACCACCCCTCGAGACTCCAACCCGGTAGCGCGACTCGATCTGCTGATCTCCATTCGGCAGGCGATCCCATCCGTCGAGAATCACCTCGAGCTCGGCCGGACGAGTCAGATTCCACGCGACCGACGACGTCTGCCCGGCAGGCGGGGTCGAGAGGTACGGCGCTTCGAACGCCGTCCAGTCGCCGACGCGGAGATTCACCTCGAGCAAGGTCGCGGCCGGAAGGGCCGGCAGCTCGAACCGTCCCGCGTCGTCGGTCACGACTGGAACGAGCGGGCCCAGCCACCAGGCACCTTTCGGTGTTCCCCGATCCTTGACGTGATCAGGCCGCAGGGTCGCTCCGGAACAAGGCGTGCCATCGTCCCAGAGGACCGTGCCACGTACGCGGCTCGCCGGACCGAGGGTGATCTCGACGTAGCCCCTCCGGCAGCGCAGTCCCGGTTCCGGCTCGAACAGCGGTTCACTCACGTCGCCCCGGCCCCGTAGGACCCATCCATCCCTCATCGACCGAGCGGCGAAACCCTCGCTCGCGAAATGCAGCGTGTCCGCAGACCTCGCCTTGGAGCCGCTGTCCGATGGTCTGGCCGGCGAGACATCGATCGTGAATCGCCCGGCTGCATCCGTGATCGTGCTTCGCAGCGCGTCCCCGTCCCGGTCGGCCACCGTCACCAGGGCGCCCGCGAGAGGGTTGGTGTCAGGGGCGCGGACCAGACCGGAGACCACGCTGTCCTTCCCCAGGGGAGGAGTCAGGGCCTCGCGCTCCTCCGTCGATTGCACCGCCGTCCTCGCCGTCTGACGAACCGCGGCCGGCTTGGCGGCTGCGGAGAGTGGCTGCGAGGCGACAGGATCATCGGCACCGGACGGTGCCGGCGCACGAGTGAAGGTGAGCGTCCCCACGGCGGCGCCGGCCAGGAGCAGCCCGCTCGCCGCCAGGACGGCGAGGTTCACCTTGGTGGCGGCCGGAGGCGCGGCCAGGGACAGAAGCGTTCCCCGCCAATCGCGGCGGCCCGCGGTCCGATCGGCCTCGAGCCGCTCGCGCAAGAGCGCCACGCCCCGACTGATCTGGCTCCGCACGGTCGGCGCCGGGACGCCTCTCCCGCGGGCGATCTCGCGGGGCGCCAGCCCCTTGAAGAAGCGCAGCAGGATCAGGGAACGGTACGGGTCCTCGAGCTGAATGAGGAGCCGCACCAGTTCCCGTTGCAAAGCGGCTTCCTCGACCAGCTCCGAGGCGGACGGCAGCGCCTCCTGGCGCGCGGCGCGGTATTCTCGGAAGAGGCGCCGCCCCTCGTCGCGCCGCCGATTCAGGGCGATGTGCCGGAGCACGGCGGCGAGCCAGGCGCGCAAACCCCGCCGGGAGCGCGGAGGGCGCTCGAGGGCCGCCAGGAACGTGTCCTGCACCGCGTCTTCCGCCGCCCCCTCGTCCCTCAGCAGCCGACGCGCCAGCGCCCGCATCCAGCCCGCGTTTTCGAGCAGGGCTTCCGCGTCGATCGTCGCCTTCACTTCGCTCATGGTTCCGCGCACCTCCGGCCATTCTCTCACCGCGGGAACCGGATCGATGCGCACCAAATCGGGGCTCGTGACGTTTCACCTGACGATCGGGATGTTCGGGCGATGACCCGGGTTCCTCCGGCACGCTCGCGCGCCCGCCGCGGTAGGATGAGACGGTGTCAGAGAATCGACGGTGACGGAGCGGCCGTCTGGCCCCAGAGAACGAACGTCCATGGCAAAGAAATCCTGCGAGTCCGACAGGACGGAGAAGCCTGAGCATCGCTTCGAGTGCAGGCGGTGCGGTCGAACCGCCAACAAGAAGAGCCAGGTCTGCAAGCCCAGGAAGCGCTCCTGACCGTGGTCCTCGGTCTTGCTGGGTGGGGTGCAGGATGAAGGCGTGATCTTCCCCCCGGTTTGGTGGGCTCCCAGGCCGAATCGAGAAGTCGATGGAATCGGACTCTTCGTCAGGAACACGTCCCGGCCAGGTCCTCCTTCCCTGATCACGCAACCCTCGTCCGTTCGGGGATCATGGCTTCGAGCTGCGCCTCCCAGCAGTCCCTCCATCGCGCGGTGCAATGTCGACCAGATCCCGGGACGCCGGCGTGGCCGATGGAATTCACGAATTCGAATCCATAGCATCGGCGCATGCGCAGGCGAACCACCCTCCTCGAGTTGAGCCAGCACCCTCCAGACGGCGTGCGCCCCCAGTGCCAGGATGCCGGGTGGGCTCCCGCGGAAAGGGCCCGGCGGCGTGTCGGTTGAACCATCGAGCGAGCCCGGGCTGCGCCCCGGCGCGATGATCCACGCGTTCGTGCTGGCGCATTCCGCTGAGAGCGCGAGCGGCGTCCCCACTTTGCGGCTGGCCGTGTCGCGCGTGGGCAGGGACGGCCGGCCGGGTGCGTTCCGTTTCGCCGGCCGGCAGCTCGCCAACGCTTCGCGGCCGATCCAGATCGAGCATCAGATCTCCAGGTTGGACCGCCTGCTGCGCCGGGATTCGAGCGGCTGGCCCGGCTTCACAGACCACGTCGACTCCGCCGGGCGGACCTGGCAGTTGAGCCGCCGCGGCGCCGAGGACGCGCTGCCCGCGCTCGCGAGCGAACGACTTTTATGGCTCGAGACCGGCACCGGCCAGGGCGGCATGCGCCGCGGCCGCTGGATCGCCGAGCCGCTTCGCCTCGCGCTCTGTTTCGGACCGCACGGTGAAGAAGTCCGGGTGCGGGGCGCGCTCACCGCCGGAGACCAGCCCGCCGAGGTTGCGGCCGTTTCCCGCGTCCTGCCGGGCGGCATCGCCGTGCTCGGGGACCGGGTCGGCCTGGTCCAAAGCCGCGAGCAGGCTCGCTGGCTCCGCCGGCTGCTCGAGCAAGACGAGCTGCGCCTGCCCGCGTCCCGGGTCGCCGACCTCCTCGGCCGGGAGCTGGCCGTCCCCGGCGCACCCGAGGTCCGCCTGCCGGAAGAATCGACGCCCACTGAAACGGCCATCCAGCCCGCGCCGCGGCTCCACATCGCCAGGCTCGGTTCCCTGAACTGGATCCCGGCCTCGGTTCGTTTCGACTACGACGGCGTCGAGGTCGACGCCCGGCCGGGGGGAAGCGATCTGCTCGACCCGTTGCGCGGGCGGCGCATCCGCCGCGACGCGCGCGCCGAAGCCGCTCAGCTCGAACAGGCGCGGGAGGTCTGGCCCGAGTTGAACCCGGAGGCGCTGCAGAGCCGGCTGCCGGCCGAGCGGCTGTCCGCCGTGGCGGGCCTCAAGCAGTTTGGCTGGGAGATCCGGATCGGTGACGTTTCGCTGCGTTCGCCCGGCCGGCGGAGTTTCCGGGTGCGCGCGCGCGGGCGCGATTGGTTCGACCTCGAGGGGTGGCAGGAGTACGGCGAAACGCGGGCCGCGCTCCCCGAGCTGCTCGCCGCGCTCGAGCGCGGAGAGACCGTCGCGCGGCTGGAAGACGGCAGCCTGGGGCTGCTCCCCGAGGAGTGGCTGCGGCGGCGCCGCTTCGTGCTCTCGGCGGCGCTTCGCGAGGATTCGACCCTGCGGTACGGGCGGGGGCAGGCCGCGCTGCTCGCCGCGCTGCTGGAAGACGGCGAACACGTCGACGCCGGCTCGGCCTACACGAAGCTGCGCGAACGGCTGCGGCCGATCGAGTCGCCCGGCCCGCAGTCGCCGCCCGATTCGTTTCGTGGTCAACTGCGTCCCTACCAGCGCGAGGGCCTGGGGTGGCTCGCCTACCTGCGCAAACTCGGGTTCGGCGGATGCCTGGCGGACGACATGGGGTTGGGGAAGACGGTGCAGGTGCTGGCGTTGCTCGATGGGCTGCGCGACTCGAAGCGTCCTTCGCTGCTCGTGGTCCCGCGCTCGCTCCTGTCCCACTGGCAGGAGGAGGCCGCGCGCTTCACGCCCCGGCTGAAGCTCCGCCCGTACCACGGCCCCGAGCGCGAGGCGCAGCTCGCGGAGCTGGCGCCGGGAGAGGTGCTGCTCACGACCTACGGCACGCTTCGGCGCGATGGAATGCCCTTGTTGAACCTGCCGTTCGACACGGCCGTCCTCGATGAGGCACAGGCGATCAAGAATCGCGACACGATCACGGCCAAAGCCGTCCGCGCCCTCGATGCGCGCCACCGGATCGCGCTCTCCGGCACTCCGGTGGAGAATCACCTGGGCGAGCTCGAGAGCCTGTTCGCCTTCCTGATCCCGGGCCTGTTCGGCCGCAGCCGATTGTTCAAGGAGCAGGAACTCAAGGAAAACGTCATCGATGCCGAGGCGCGCGCCGGGATCGCGCAGGCTCTGCGGCCGTTCCTGCTGCGGCGCACCAAGCGCCAGGTGGCGCCCGAGCTGCCGGAGCGCATCGAGAGCACCCTGCGCTGCGAACTGGAGCCGGAACAGCGGCGGCTGTACGACGAGCTGCGCGACCACTATCGCGGCCGGCTGCGCGCGCAGGTCGAAGCAGAGGGCCTGGCGAAGAGCACCATGCATGTGCTGGAGGCGCTGCTGCGGCTGCGGCAGGCCGCCTGCCATCCCGGCTTGCTCGACCCGCAGCGCGCGGGGGACGCCTGCGCGAAGTTCGAACGGCTGCTGCCGATGCTCGAGGAACTCGCCGGCGAAGGGCACCAGGCGCTGGTCTTCTCGCAGTTCACGAGCTTCCTGCGCTTGCTGAAACCGCGCCTCGAGGAGCGGGGGCTGCGCTTCGAGTACCTCGACGGGCAGACGCGCCGGCGGGCCCGGACGGTCGAGCGCTTCCAGCGGGATCCGGATTGCCCGGTGTTCCTGATCAGCCTGAAGGCGGGCGGCCTGGGCCTGAACCTGACCGCCGCCAGCTACGTGTTCCTGCTCGACCCCTGGTGGAACCCGGCCGTCGAAGCGCAGGCCATCGACCGCACCCACCGCATCGGCCAGACCCGCACCGTGACCGCCTACCGCCTGCTGGTTCCCGGCACTGTGGAAGAGCGGATCGCGACCCTCCAGCAGGAGAAGCGCGAAATGGCCGACGCGATCCTCGGCGCCGACCATTCCGTGTTGAAGGCCCTGGACGCCGCCGAGCTGGACCGGCTGCTGTCCTGAGCGCCGCCGTCAGTTCAGCAGCTTGGTCGCCCTGATCCGGCCAAACGCGTTCGAACGGGCGGCGTCTCTCCCGATCTGGCCCTTGGCCCCGGTCGGAGTGTAGATCCCGGCGGCGTCCTGCGCCCCCTTCACCGTCAGGTCGATCCGGGCCGTGCCCAGGAACAGCCCGGAGACCGGGCACGCGTTCCCCATGAAGTGGCGCTTGCGGGCGTTGGCGTCCCCGATGATCTCACGGCCGCGGAAGACGTGCCACGCGGATCGCAACGCCGAGCCCGCGTCGTCTGCGTCCGCGGCTTCATCCTCCACCGAGAGCATGATCTTCCGGCTGCCCGGGGCGATCGACAGGACCGCGCGCTTGTCCCGGGCCTTCGTGAGCGGTTGGCCGTTCCTGGCGTTGCTCACCTTGACCGTCGCCTTGAAGCGAAACGGCGCGAAGGCCAGACCCAGCGGCAGTTCCAGCTGCGAGTGCGTCAGCACGGTTTCCACGACGCCGTCTTGCGACATGATGACGATCTTGTTGTTGATGAACGAGGAGACATACAGCCGCTCGTCCGGACCCACTGTCATTCCGCCGATGCCGTCGATCTCGGAGCTGGTGTAGACCGGCGACGAGATCAGGGAGAGCTTCTTGATCTCGTCGTTGTTGTTGCCGACGAACATGATCCCGTTCGCGCCGAAGCACATGACCGTCGGATTCGCGAAGCTCGAGGCCCGTTCCCGGAGGTACTCGAAGTCGGG
>Ga0326597_10009987_pt1 | contig 12670 bp, 10 predicted proteins | sample RVTome_12_FD_203789 | JGI IMG/M metagenome (GOLD analysis project Ga0326597, IMG submission 203789) | Soil microbial communities from uranium-contaminated site in the Upper Colorado River Basin, Wyoming, United States - RVT100D185 | ecosystem: Environmental > Terrestrial > Soil > Contaminated >... | reverse complement strand
TGGCGGCGAGCCCCTGCGCCATGCCGTAGCGCGGCTGCCAATCCAGTTCGCGCTGAATTTTTCCGCTATCCACGACCAGTGAACCCAGCAGGCGCGCAGCCGCATCGGATTTGCCGAATACCGCGCCCGCCACCTTCAGCAATGCCGGCGCGAACGCGATCAATCGGGCGGGCTTGCCCAGAGCCAGCGCAATGCGGCGGATAAGATCCGGCGTGGAAACAGCTTCGTCATCTGCAACCAGGTAGGTTTTTCCTGCCGCTGCGGCGTGGTCGAGGCACAACAGGATCGCATCGACGAGGTTGCCGAGGTAAATCAGGCTGCGTCTGTTATCGATGGCGCCAAGCGGCAACGGTATCCCGCGGTCGATCGCGCGCATCAGGCGCAGAAAATTACCCTTTACGCCGGGTCCATAAATGAGTGGAGGACGGAGGATGACCGTTTCCAGCCGCGAGGCCGCCGCGATTTCGCCGAGTATTCGCTCAGCTTCCAGTTTCGATTGGCCGTAGGGGTCTTCCGGATGCGGCATCTCCTGCTCGGTAAATGGGGTGGCCGTCGCTTCGCCGTTGACTTTGATCGAGCTCAGAAAAACGAGGCGCCGCACGTCAGCGCGGGCACACGCGGTGGCGAGCCGCTCCGTCGCAACGACATTCATCCGCCGGTATTCTGCGAGCGGATCCGCTGCGGTTTCCCGCATGACGTGCGTCCGCGCCGCAAGATGGATCACGCAATCGATGCGCGCGAGTTGAGCGGCGGCCGGCTGCCAGTCGGCGAGGTCTGGAACGACGATATCGCCGCAACGCGGATCGCGGCGGACAGCGCGAACGACGCGCCAACCGTTCGCTGCCAACAGGGCAACTAGCGCCTGGCCCACGAAGCCGGTGGCGCCGGTAACCATAACACGCCGCTCAGACATCGAGCAGCCCCCGATAGAACGCGAGCACGGCGGACATCACGCGATCCTGAGTGAATTCAGAGAGCGCCCGTTGGCGCGCAGCGTTTCCGAGTGCGAATCTCAGGGCATCGTCATTGGCCAGCCGGCGCAAACAGGCAGCGATTTCTTCGATCGCTCCTGGCGCGTGCAGCAGCCCGGTTCTGCCGTCGATGATCGCATCGGTTATGCCATAGATGCGGGATCCAAGCGCGGGAATCCCCGCCGCGGCTCCCTCGATGATGGTTGACCCGAATCCTTCACGGTAGCTGGGCAGACAGAGCACATCGGCGGCCGCCAGGTAGCGTTCCGGGGCCGGCGTATACCCGGCGAGCCGCAGCCTCGCGCGCCCCGATCCGCAGAGGCGTTCGATCCCGTGCTGCAAACCGTCTTCATCCGGACCGACGAACACAAGGTAGCCGGACTCCAGGCGTGCGGAGTCGAAAGCCCGCGCAAGATCCAGTATCCCCTTGTCCTGTTTCAGCCGTCCAAGATAAAGAAACGTCATGGCATTCGGCGGAATTCCCAGCGCAGCACGCAGTTCTCTGCGCACAATCGGATCGGGCCGAAACCGCGACGTATCGACACCACTCACCGATCCGGAGGCCAGCACCGTGCATTTCTCCGGCCGGACGATGCCTTCGTCTACCAGAATGTCGCGCTGCGAAGGGCTGTCGGCAAGAATGTGGGTATTCAGGGTTGCAACGATCTTGTCTGAGGCGCGAAGGATCCCGCGCATTACCCCCTTGCGGGTTATCCAGACCTGGCCGGTAAAAGTGTGCATCCGTACTGGGATGCGTGCAAGCCGGCCTGCCAGCGCGGTGAGCAGGCCGGCCTTGGGGCCGAAGGAATGGACGATATCGAACTGGTTGAGGGCGAAATAACGGGCGAGTTGAATAAGTGTGAGCAGGTCCTGCCACGGATTGATTCGGCGCCGGATCGGGATTGAATACGTGATGGCGCCGGATGTTTCCTTCAGCGGCACACTTCCGCTCGTGTCCAGCGCAAGATGAACCTTGCCTATTTCACGCAGGCGGCGCAGGTAAGGTACCAGAAAAAAATTGACGATGAGAGGGCTGGTGGTGACCAGACAGATTTTCTTCAACGTCATTCTCGCGATCCCGGGGCCAGATGCTGTTGGTGCCACGCCTGAAACATCAGGATGACCCACAGGTGGTGCTGCCAGTTGCGCGTGCCCGACAGGTGCTCGCGCCACTTGTTGCGGATCGGCTCGGGATCGAAGTAGCCTTGCCGTTGCAGTGCCGCCGGGTCGAGCAGCGCTTCGGCCCAATCCCGCAGCGGGCCGCGCAGCCAGGAATCGAGCGGAATACTGAAACCCATCTTGCTGCGCTCGATCAGTTGTTGCGGCACGTAGCGGTAGAGTACCTGGCGCAGCAGCCATTTGCCTTGATTGTTCCTCATTTTCATGGCGAGCGGCAGGCGCCACGCAAACTCGACCACGGAGTGGTCGAGAAACGGCACGCGGGACTCAAGACTCACCGCCATGCTGGCACGGTCGACCTTGACGAGAATATCGTCCGGCAGATAGCCCGTGGCATCGAGAAACATCATGCGCGTGCGCACGTCGCCGAACGGCGGTGCGGCGCGCATTGCCGGTGCCGAGGCAACGCCGCGCACGGGGTTCGCGTCAGTCCAGAACGACACCAACGCCGCGTAAAGCGCGTCCGGGTCCGCCGCGGCGAGGACCCTCGCCAGCTTGTGCAGTTTGTCACCGGGTGAGGGCAGGCGCAGCGCGCGCGGCAGCAGCGGCGCACAGCGCGCAAACACCCGGTCCCATGACTGCGGTGCGACGCCGGTAAGGCCGCGCGCCAGCATCTGGCGCAGTGCCTGCGGCATCCAACCCGTGCTGCGCCAGATGTCACGGCCCCAGAAATAGCGGTTATAACCGCCGAACAACTCGTCGCCGCCGTCACCCGACAGGCTGACGGTGACGTGGCGGCGCGCAAGCTGCGACACCAGGTAGGTGGGGATCTGCGACGAGTCGGCGAAAGGTTCATCGTAAATCACGGGCAGTTGCGGGATCACCGCCATCGCCTGCGCGGCGCTCACGTAGAGTTCGGTATGGTCGGTGCCCAGGTGCTTCGCCACTGCCGCGGCGAAACGCGCTTCGTTGTAATCGCCTTCGTGGAATCCAATGGAAAACGTTTTGACCGGGCGCGAGCTTTGTGCCTGCATCAGCGCGACGATGGCCGACGAATCGACGCCGCCGGAGAGAAACGCGCCGAGCGGCACATCGGCGATCATCTGCCTGCCGACCACTGTGCGCAGCAGCGCGTCCAACTGTGCGGTCGCGGCGATATCGTCGCCGCAAAACGGTTCGCGCGCGCCGCGCTCGGCGGCGCACCGCAGGGACCAATAGGCTTGTGGCTCGGGGCAGCGGCGCGCGCTGACATCTTGCGCGGACAATGTGACCCGCGAGGCCGGCGGCAGTTTGCGGATGCCTTGGTATATCGAATGCGGGCAGGGCAAGCAGCCGAAACGCGTGAACAGTGCAAGCGCCGCGCGGTCTATAGCAGGTTGCCAGTGCGGCAACGCGCGCAGCGCCTTAAGCTCCGAGCCGAAAGCGAACACATCATTCGCCCAGCCGTAATAGAGTGGTTTCTCGCCGAGCCGGTCGCGCACCAGGTGCAGTTGCCGTTCGTGCCGGTCCCAAAGCGCGAACGCAAACATGCCGGTGAGGCGCCCAAGCGTGCCGGCAAGCCCCCAATGCTCGATTCCGGCCAGCAATACTTCAGTGTCGGAATGTCCCCGCCACGTTGGGGCCGCGTATACCGCCTCGAGTTCGCCCCGCACGTCGCGATAGTTATAGATTTCGCCGTTGAAAGAGATTAGGTAGCGTCCGGAAACCGAGGGCATCGGCTGATGGCCTTCGGGCGTCAGATCGACGACCGACAATCGGCGGTGGGCAAGTGCGATGCCGCAGGCGGCGTCGATCCATACTCCTGCGTCGTCCGGGCCGCGATGCGCGAGCGTATTACCCATGCCGCGGGCGATCGCGGTGAGTTCCTCGGGGCTCGCGCCTGAGTCTTGCCAGAAACCCGTTATGCCGCACATGACGGCTCCAGGCTTTGATGGCAGTTGCGCCAGACCTCGCGCCAGCGGGACGCTTCGGCTTCGGTAAATGGAACGGCTTGGTGAGGCAACAGGCGGCGGGACAGGCCGCTGCTGATTGCAAACGCATCCGCCGCGAATTTGGCGGCCTGCAACGCGACGGCCGCCGCACCCGCTGCGTAGGCATGATCGCGCCACGCTTCCCGCGCGATCGCGCGCGCGAGAAAGTAGCGGGCAGCGAGCGATTTTTTCACCGACAGCGCGTCTTGACGGTAGCCCGCCAACGGTTCGGGGAGGACCGCAAATTTGCTGTGCGCGTAGGACCGCAGCAACAAGTCCTGGTCTTGGGCCCTGCGACAGGTCGGGTCGTAACGCCAGCGGCGGAACCATTGCGTCCTTCCCATCCAGGTCGGATGCGCCAAATAAAAGCCGGAATAGGGTCGGCGACAAATCTCCGCGTGGGTTTCTAGCACCGGATAAAGCCCAACGGGGCGGCCGTCATCGGCAAACACCATCATCCCGCTGCCGAGCAAGTCGATTTCCGGGTTCGCTTGCAAAAAAGCGAACTGCCGCTCCAGGCGCTCGGGGTACGCGACGTCGTCGGCGTCCATGCGTGCGAGAAAACGTCCACGCGCGAGATCGATGGCCTGATTCAATCGCGCCGCGAGCCCGAGCCGCCGGCCGTCCGAGACGATACGGATGCGCGCATCCGCAAAGCATCGCGCGCGATCGACGCCGTCATCGCTGGATCCGTCGTCGAGCAGCAGCAGCTCCCAGTCACCGTAGGCTTGCAGCCGCAGCGAGCGTAGGGCGCTGCCGATGGTAGCGGCTGCGTTGCGCATTGAAAGTGCGACACTAATCGTCGGGCACGGAGGCGACATCATCCCGCATCAGCTTTCTTTGAAAAACATACGGCCCGGCCATCCCGCTGCGGTATACGTGCGCTTACCCGCCAAGCGCCAACTCAGCTCAAACACGATTCTTCGGGCGGCTCTTTTCCCTCGGCGCGGTCCCCAGATCACTGCACAGACAGCGGTAAGCATTAGTCGGATGCAAGAGAGTAACCAGCCACAGCGATGGCGGGCGGCGATGGCATCAAAGTCTCCCGCATCGAAGCGCCATCGCGGCGTAGCGCTGCGGTTACCCGACAGATTCGCCGCCGCTCGCAGCATCTCCGCGAAGCGCATATCGTAGGTGTGATCTGTCTTGGTTTTGTTATGCCCGGCAATCGCGACGCGGTCGCGCATTTCAGGGTGCTCGAGGTAGAACCGAATCTTGTGCACCAGATCTTCCGCGTCGTCGAACGCCGCGATTTCTGCCCCGGGCACGTAGTAATTATCGAGCCCCGCGACGTTTTCAGTGAGAAGAAACCCTCCTGCGCCAGGCACTTCAAAGACACGCGCCTTGATCTGCCGGCTTCGGCTCGGGACCCAGCCGTTGATCACTAATGGCGAGTCGCTGAAATTCAGGCTAATCACGGATTCCCTGATGATCTTTGGGATCACGTCCGCGGCGACCGCGCCACCGGGCCAGCCATGTCCAAAACAGGCGACATCGATCCCATGCTGTTTGAGCTTGCCTATCAACCGCGGTCGCGAACCGTAGGCGGACCCGACAAACGAAACAGGGAGGCGGCAGCTTGCTGCCGGCAGCGGTGGGCAGAGTGTAGCGGCATTAGCCGCCCACTGGGTGGGAAAAAGGTTATTAATGCCATCACGTCGTGCTTTGGATATGGCCTCCGCGAAGGTGGTGGCGTAGAGATGAAAAGACGGCGCGATAAACCGCGAGAACTGCGAATACTTCCAGGAATCATCCGTCGCCCAGTTAATCAGAATGCAGTTCGTCTTTTCGCGCACGATTGCCAGCGTTTCCAGCCAAAGCTCGTAATGGATCAGCACACACAAAATAACATCGGGCTGGTTCCGGTCAACGGCGTTGAGAAAAGCGCGGTTGAGTTCGGAAAAGCTGCGATAACCCGCGCGGCTGAACGATTCGAAGAATATTATCTCGTGTTCGAGCCGCCGCAACGCGGGCAGGAAATTGGTGAACTCGTAGCCTTCGCCGCGCCCGGGATCGCCGTAGTTATGCTTTCCGAAAACACAAAGGATTTTCATGGCGACGCATTCCAGCGATGCGAAAAAGCCGACGGGGGGTAGACGATACCGCCGCGTTCCGGAAAACCCGGATCAATTCGAGCGCCCGTGGATCATGCGATTGACGATAGCGACCGAAGCAGCGTAAAGCATCGATGACACAACCACTGCCCCCGCGATGCCGTCAACGCCCGGACTCCTGTAAACAATGGTAACGCAAACCAGGAACGAGATGGCTTGGATCGCCTTGGGTAGAATGTAAACGCTTGGTAGATTTTGATATAACCCTTTCAACACCAAGACCTGGCCGATCTGAAAAAAGCAGACTCCCAATGTCAAAACCCACACCAAGTGGTGGTAAGTGGTGAAGACGGGGGCGGTGAAAAGCCGTAGCAGCGGTTCGCTCACGAGATAGGTCAAAATGAAATATCCAGTGAGCGCTATCGCGGTAAACCCGACCGTCGCCCTCTGTATGCGGGAGCTTCTCAGCTTTTGGTCGTCGCTCGACAGAGTGCCGGCTCGTTCAAACACGATAGGCGCAACGACTTGGGTGACGACGTTCACCAGCAGTACCACCGGCGCACTCGCAATCTGGTAGATCGCGACGTATATCCCCACAGTTTCCGAACCGAAAAACTGTTGTAACAGCCAGCGATCGCCATACAGGCTGACTGCCGCGAAACCTGCGAAAACTATGAACGGGCTGCTGTAAGACCACAATTCGTGTTTCAGCGCCCGCATTGTTTTCGGGTTTGCAAATTTCGCTATCGCGTCGGCCAGGGCCACATGGCGTAGCGTCACGCGCAGCAGGGAAACGGTAATCAGCGCGGTTGCGACACTGTAACCGATTAAAGCCGATAAGCCATTGCCGCCTAACAAATAAATGAAGGGAATTGCCAGGAGGGGTTTTAAAAACGCATCGCCGGCCTGATAGAAAGCCACGGTCCCGCGCTCTCTCAACGCGGTCTGAAGGCTAAGCAGCGTGGCATTGATACCCGTTGCAAGACCGAACACATACGACACCATGAGGATCGCCGCCCATCCTTTTCCGAACACGGCGTAAGTAATGCCCCCAGAGACCACGAACAGGAACGCGACGATTACGGCGATGCCGATTTGCGCCTTGCGTGTCAAAGCAAGGAATTCCGGCAATTGGCCGCGCTCGCGGCAAATGGAGAAAAAGCGCAATACCGCCTGCGATAACGGTCCGTGCGCAAACAGATTCAGCAGTCCCGCAAAGCTCAGTCCGATCGCAAGCTCGCCATAGCCTTGGGGGCCGAGAAAGTTGGTCAGGAGCTTGATTCCAAAGGCAATGCCGCCGAAATAGCCGATCTGTCCGACCGTGACCCAGATAATCTCACCCCGGGCTTTGGACGCGTATCCAACAATGCTTCGGACCAGGCTCATGCTTTGGAGGCGCCCGGTTTTTTTTCGGCGATGACGTGATAACCGACGGTAAACCGCTTGACGTTATCGAACCGGTCGAGATAGTTCGAGGCGAGCGGAATTATTACACCTAAAGCGGGCACCAGAAGAAGCCAAATCGGGAGCCACAATAGTTCAGCCCATATCGGCATGCCGAGCCGCATCGGCCTGGTGGAGCGCAAAAAGCGGATCGACTCCTGCGCGTAAAACAAAAACGAGCCGGCATTGGCTTCGACGGTAATATTTGTAAAGCCGGCTTCGGACAAGAACTTGCGGTACCAGAACTCGGTATAGCCGCCATAATAGTGATGAGGTTCCTGGTGAACACCGGAGCCCAGCGGCGCGGTCAATATGAGCGTTCCGCCCGGTTTGAGGATGCGCGCGAATTCGTGCACCACCTTGACCGGTTCCGGGACGTGCTCCAGTACTTCGGCGCAGAGAATGGCGTCAAAAGAGGTCGGCGCGACCGGAATGCTCCCCGCATCGCAGATGTAGTCGATCTGGCCATATCCGCCGTCGCGCAATTGGTCGGGAGCAAGCGCAACGAAGTCCTGGGTCTCGTACCGGCAATGCGCGAAATAACCGCGGTATGGGCACGAACCGGCTCCCACATCGAGGACTGAGGTGCCGGCGGGCAGCAACGCGGCCTGCCCGGCAATCCACGCGTCGCGGTTAACGAGATTGTGGTTGAGGATGCGGCTTTGGCGAAGCTTGTCGGCGAGCCAACCCATTAGCGTCCCGGTTTTCTGAACACATACATCCCGCAGCCGTATTCGCTGTCTTTGGCCGCGGCCAGGGGCTGATCCTGCATCAGCCGGCCCGCGTCGTCGACAAAGCTGAATTCCACGACCTCGAGTTCGGGCAGCATTGCCGGAATGGAGTCGGGGGCGAATATGCGGCAGGCGTTGAAACAAACGCGTTCGCGGCCGACCGGTGCCGAGAGAAATAGCATTCCGCCCGCAGCCAGGACGCGCTGCAACTCGCGCGCCGCCTTGGCGCTGCCTTCGGCATCAAGGGCATCACCGTAGCGGCCCAATCCGATGTGCTCGATCACGTGCAGGCACGACAGGGAGGCCAGCGAGTTTGACGCGAACGGCAAATTGATGATGTTGCCGGCGATCGGCAGCATACCCTTGAGATTCGCCCTGATCGGCCGGTAGTCGACAAATACCGTATCGACCTGCGCGCTCACGGTACCGACCGTCAGCACGCTGGATGCCACATCTACATGCAGATTCGGCTTGTGCTGCGCCAGCCTGCGTGCGAGCCATGCCCCCTGAAAGAAGTAATGTGGGTCAAACGGAGTATAGGGGAGCCAGTCCGTCAGGCACGGATAGCTGTCGATGAGTTTTAGCTTGTCGGCCTTTGCCTTGCGCCGGTAGCGCTGCCAGTCCCGGACGAACCGGGGGAGGTACAGCAGACCGACCAGCGGACGCGGCGTAATGAAAGCCAACAGCCAGCGTTTGCCCAGTGTAATTACCTGATTGATGATCGTAGCAGCCATTACCCAAGACTACCTTATGAACGCTTAGCGACTATTTCCTTCGCTGCCACGCATCTCTATCGACAAAGATCGTATTGATGTAGGTATCCCCGTATACCATGTAGGCCTTATCTGTCATGTAATCCAGGATTTCGTTTAGCTTGCGCTCGGTCTGGTCCTCGGTGTATGTGAGCGTCTCTATACAGAACACTTTTGGGCGCCATTTACCGAGGTCCAGACTCTTGAGTATCTGAAAGTCCATCCCCTCAATGTCCAGGGAGATAAGGTTCGGGCACGCCTCAAAATGCTGTTTCAATATCACATTCACCGGCTGAAGCGGCAACCTGATCACTTGCTCGATTCTTTGTCTGCCGTACCTCTGAATTCGCTGCGCTTCTTCTATTGAGAAGGTATTCAGCGTATTCGTCGTCATGATGTAGAAATCGGCCTCTCCTTCGACCGCACCGACACCACAGGTCAGCAGGATATCCCTGCTCCGCCACCGCCTGAACAGTGGTTGTAGCGTGGGATCGGGCTCTACACAAACTCCCGAACCCCCGCTTCTGTAAAACAAATAGGTATTACTGAAACGCGTCGGGTGATTCGCGCCAAGATCGAGATAGGTAATCCGGTCCATGCCAAGAGCCACGAAGATCTGCTCAATAATCAGATCCTCACCCGACTGCGAGTAAGAACCCCGGCGGTTGTCGGATACGTTGTATCTGAACATGTTTACTACCCGCTTCAGCCGGCTGACGAACTTCAGCAGCACGAAAATCTCCCGATGCCGAGCAACGCGCGTATTCTATGCGTAAAGCGCCGTGCAAGGTAGGCTGCCGCCGGTTAAATCGATCGTCGATTAAGCCGGCAGCGAAATCGTGCCGGCCGATCAAGTCGCACAGGTATTTTCCGTAGGCGGTATTCGCCAGCATATTCTTTGCGGATTGGGAGTTTGAGTGTAGGCTACGCGCGTTATCGTCGGCGCGTTACCGCTACACATCGATGGCTAAAAGCGTCCTGCTGGTCAAGACTTCGTCACTTGGCGACGTGATTCATGCTTTGCCCGCCGTCAGCGACATTCGATCCATGGCGGCGGACGTGCGGGTCGACTGGGCGGTCGAGGAGTCCTTCGCTGCGGTTCCGCGTCTGCATGCCGGGGTCACGGGCGTGATTCCGGTTGCGATCCGGCGCTGGCGCCGCGCGTTGTGGCGGGGCGCAGTCCTGAGCGAGATCGCGGCATGCCTGCGGAAGCTGCGCCAGCAGCGCTATGACGCGGTGATCGACGCGCAGGGATTGTTCAAGAGCGCGCTGGTCGCGCTGGCGGCGCGCGGCACGCGCTATGGCCTCGATTTTCGCAGCTCGCGCGAGCCGCTCGCAATGTGTTACCACCGCACTTTCAGGGTATCGTGGGAATTGCACGCGGTGGAACGGAATCGCCAGTTGCTGGCGCGCGCGCTGGGCTACGAAGTGCCGCCGGCCTGCGCCTGGGGCATCAGCGCTGCGCCGCGCCGCTTTGACTGGCTTGCAGCAGGCCCGTACGCGGTGTTGCTGCACGCGACCAGCGGCGATTACAAGTTATGGGACGAAGAGAACTGGGCTGTGCTTGGAGACGCTTTTAATTCCAGCGGCGTGAGTTGCGTATTGCCATGGGGTAGTGGACGCGAGCGCGGGCGCAGCGAACGCATCACCGAAAAATTACGCGCGGCAACAGTTCCGCCGCAGCTGAGCCTCGACGATCTCGCGGGCCTGTTCGCTGGCGCCAGGGCGGTCGTCGGCGTCGATACCGGACTCACTCATCTGGCCGCAGCGCTCGGTGTGCCTACGGTAGGCGTCTATTGCGGAACCGATCCCGCTGCGACCGGCATTTACGGTTGCGTCCGCACCCTCAATCTGGGAGGCGTCGGCCGTGCGCCGACCTCGGCGCAGGTGATAACGGCAGTCGAAAAACTTGCATCATGATCAAGTCACGCTTCGGTTACACGCTGCTGCTCTACGCGCTGCTGCCGCGCGCGCTCGCGCATTTGCTGTGGCGCGCGCGCCGGCAGCGCGCCTATCTGGATCATATCGCCGAGCGCTTCGGGCGCTATGCTGTTGCGACCGGGCAGCCATTGATCTGGGTGCACGCGGTATCGGTCGGGGAGACGCGTACGGCGGAACCGCTGATCGACGCGCTGCAGCGTAACTACCCGCACCATCGCATCCTGTTGACGCACATGACGCCGACCGGACGCGCGACCGGAGCCGCGCTGTTCAAGGAGCGCGTGCTGCGCTGCTACCTGCCGTATGATTTTCCGTTCGCGGCCGAGCGCTTTCTCGAGCACTTCAAGCCGGCGTGCGGAATCCTGCTTGAGACCGAAATCTGGCCCAACCTGATACACGCCGCGCGCGCGCGCAGTATCCCGGTCTACCTGGTCAACGCGCGGCTGTCGGAGAAATCTTTTCGCCAGTATCAGCATTTCGGCCGGTTTGCCGCGGTGAGCCTGAATGAGCTGACCGGCATCGCAGCGCAGAGCAATGCCGATGCCGGGCGCCTCAAGGCTCTCGGCGCAGCCGTGGTCGAGGTAACCGGCAATCTCAAGTTCGACAGCGTGCCCGATGCGGCGCTGGTGGCGCAGGGCGACGCGTGGCGCGCAGCATGGGGCAGGTCGCGGCCCGTGCTGCTGCTTGCCAGCACGCGCGAAGGCGAGGAGGTGCTGCTGGTGCAGGCGCTGCAGAATATCGCGATCCCGCAGCTGCTGACGGTGATCGTGCCGCGCCACCCGCAGCGCTTCGACGAGGTTGCGGCGCTGCTCGAGCGCCACGCCGTGCCGTTTCAGCGCCGCAGCACGGGTCAGGCGGTTGCCGCGCAAACGCGGGTGGTGCTCGGCGATAGCATGGGCGAGATGTTCGCCTACTACGCGGCGTGCGATGTCGCCGTCATCGGCGGCAGCCTGCTGCCGTTTGGCGCGCACAACCTGATCGAGGCATGCGCGGTCGGCAGACCGGTGATCATCGGGCCGCATACCTATAACTTTGCCGAGGCGACGCAGTTTGCCGTCGACGCCGGCGCCGCGCTGCGGGTTGACGACGCACGCGGCGCGATTGCCGCGGCGCGCGAGCTAATGCGGGATCCGGCGCGCGCGCAGCGCATGGCGCAGGCCGGCCTTCAGTTCGCGCAGAGCCATCAGGGCGCGGCTGATAAAATACTCGGGCTGGTGAAATTCTAGCGGTTTGTTGAAAATCGCCGTAACGGCCACGATTCCTTCAAGCCGGCGAAAATCGGTATCCGGATTCGTCATTCCGGTGAAAACCGGAATCCAGGTATTCGGTGCGTGAAACCGCCTGGACCCCGGCGTCCGCCGGGGTGACGAGTCGAGTTATTTTCCCAGCCACGAGTTGACGTAGGCGAGGTCGTCTTCGGTCAGCGTGCCGGCGGCGGCCTTCAGCTTCAAGACGTTGATTGCGTAGGCGTAGATTGCCTGCGCGTAGTCGCGCCGCGTGCTGATCAGCTGCTGGGTGGAATTCAACACGTCGACCTGCGTTCTCACTCCCACCTCCTGGCCAAGCTTGGTCGAGTCGAGCGAACTCTGGGAAGAGACCAGCGCCGCCTCCAGGGCTTTGATCTGCGCTACCCCGTTGGTGACGCCCAGGAACGCCGAGCGCGTATTGAGTGCCACGGTGCGCCTGGTG
>Ga0326597_10009986_pt1 | contig 12670 bp, 10 predicted proteins | sample RVTome_12_FD_203789 | JGI IMG/M metagenome (GOLD analysis project Ga0326597, IMG submission 203789) | Soil microbial communities from uranium-contaminated site in the Upper Colorado River Basin, Wyoming, United States - RVT100D185 | ecosystem: Environmental > Terrestrial > Soil > Contaminated >... | reverse complement strand
TTAAGAGCCTGGATTTGAGATAGTCGTACTGTTCAAGATCGAAATCCCACATTCTCATTATTTCGGACTTGGACATGGCGCCGCACCCGAGAATAACTGAAACAACATCTGTGTAAATTCTCTCTACCCCGTTATATGAAGAGAGATCGTTTAGTTTATTATTCATAATTCACCCCCTCCTACCCGTTCTAGATTTATTCCTCCACAGTCTGTGGTACATACACCTTCTTCAAAGGTAAGATGCTTTTATATTTTGCGTCAAACTTTTCGTAATTTTCAAAAATCAAATTCACTAAGTCAGAACCATCGATCAACCTGAGATTACTCTTGCTATTTGCGAACGTAACTGCCGTTGGGGAAAACTCACCCAAAGTTACAAGTAGCCCGTATTCATCCTCGCCTACTTTTCCATAAAGCGCCGATACATCTCGATCTCCAATCTTTCCATCGCTGCTCTTGACCTGGACTTTGATAATGGGCGGCTCGAATCCAAGGACGTCTTTATGGGCGATGACATCAAAGCTGGGCTCACCGGCCCGCATGAGCCGGGTGTGATAACCCATGTTTTCCAATAAATGTGCAATAAACTCCTCCAGCGGCAAGCCTTTGAGAGCCTTGGCTAACTGTTTAAGTACGAAATCCCGCGTTTGTTCCTCTATATCCGCCGTGACTAGTGCGACCGTGTCGTCCTCCGGCATTATGGCCGTTTCTGGCTTTTTATCCTGAAGCTGCGCCAGAAATTCATCCACATAGTTTCTGATCTGAAAGAAACTCATGGCGGAGCCCGTTTCATATAGTGCACCCTGCGAGAAGGAAGTCCTAGGGACGTGCTTAAGCCATTTCACTGATCGAGTCTGTGGGTATGAATCCTGAAGTTCAGGCCGATATTTGAAACCACCAGTAATCTCGCCAATATGAATCTGCCTGTCACGTTTGGATGGGTAAACAACGATATCTCCAGGCCGTCTTTCTTGATGAGGCTCGGCCAACTGTACTTCTCCAGTACCGGGCTCTTCTGGTTGTACGGCGCCTTGGTGCGCTCGTCGGCCATCTTGAGAAACAGCAAATAGGTGAGCTGTTCGACGTAGTCGCCATACGACATGCCGTCGTCGCGCAGGACGTTGCAGTAGTTCCAGAGTTTTTGGACGATGGTGGAGGTATTCATAGGTTGCCTCTAAACAGAGACTCTTGGCCCGCGTTTGGAATCAGGCCTTTCGAATCCTGAAATATCTTATCGGTGTTTAGCGGCAGACTTACCTGTTTAAGCATCTCTTCCAACTCCTCCCTGCAAACCACTGCGATCTCGTGCTTGCCTGCGGTTTCTAGATTAGCAGCGACTTCCTCACGTGAAAGCGGTGTCACAATTACCGCCTGAAGTTGAAGAAAGCCGTAGCCCACATGATCAAGCTGCTTCCTTATCAACATTGACCGCTGCACGAGCTTAGCGAGCTTGTCATTTTCGTCGAGCAGCCCAACAGTGCACTCGACTACCCCGACATGACCCGCAGGCGAAATCGCAATTATGTCCGGACCCTTCTGCAATTTTGGGATGCGGCCGTAGTTGGAAACCGAGAAGCCCAAGAGATACAGCAGTGTTGCAACAGCGTTTTCGAACACATACGGCTTATCGGTCTCGGGTTTCAACAGCATACGCCTCAGCAGCTCTAAATCTTCATCAAATACTTGGTGAACGGCATGGCGTGGGTTCAATCGCTTCTGTGGATCCGTAACCCACCACTGGTGATGCGAAACACCTGCATAGCTTACGAATGCCTGAAGCAAAGAGGCGTCCCCGACCGAGATTTTATAAGTACCGACCTCGATGTCTCCTTCTTGTCGCCAATCAAACGCGGAACCACTCACGCTCTTTCTATCCACAGAGCCCTTGTGAAAAACCTTGAATCCAAGTCGCAACTTTCCGACATCTAGCGCGTCGGCAAGATGACATTCAATCACTGCTTCGCTCCCAGTGATGGTTGACGCTACAGTAATCATTACAGGTGACTTCGCCACGATCTCCAATATTGTCGAATCACCCGTCTGCACCTGTGTCGGAAGATTGCATTGGCCCAGCAATTCATCGAGATTATCAAATGGTATTTCGGCGGCTTTGAGTTCCCAATCAAGCGATCGGGAATCAGCAACGCTCACAATCAAGTTATGCTTGGAAGTTCCACTGACTCGCAAACTCGGAAGCCGTGGCCCCTCTGAAACAAAGGGATGGTGAATTGGCGAGAAGTTTGTAGAGAGATTTCCATCGGCCTGAATTGAAAGATTTGTAGTCCCGTCAACAGTCAGAATTTCACCGTTCCTCGCTTTCGCAAGGAACGATTTAATGTCGGTTGGTGTAGCACCAGAGATAAAGCGTGCCGCGACTACATGTTCTGTTTCGAAACTGAATGTTGTGTCGCTAACACCAACACGAGTGGGTTCCAACAAAACGCGACCAAACAATAGGCGCTGGCCTTGGGAAGTCTTCAGCCCAACATAGGAAACGACAGCGCATTGATACGCGCCAGCCCACAAGGCAAGCAATGTTTCAAAATTGGAAAAGTACTGTTCTTGCTGGCTGTTCATCTTACTTGTTCAAGTCTGCCTGAAACGTAGTCAATCATTTGTGATTCTTCCTGAGTGTCTCGGCCTCAGCGCGTGTCCGTTCGATTGACTCGCGTTCAAAGTTTTCGCATTTCAATCGGTTGAACGTTTCCGGGTTTCTCTCGCAGTGGTAGAAATAATGCTCCATCTTTGACATTTTCTCGGCCTCCTCTTTCTCGCGCTGGGTAGGCCTCAACCAACCCATCGCCTTCCCGATTTTGTAAAGACCGGTCGCAACGCTAAGACCTGCCAAGACATGACCAAGCCAAGTTGCCCAGGCAATGAGTTCGATCAGAACTGGCACGGTTGCCACGAAGAAAACAAAGAGGCGAATGATTCTTCCCGTAGTACGCGCCTTGCGTCTGGCCTCTTCCCGCACCTTCTCTTGCAGGCGAAACGGTACCCCTTGATAAGCGCGCTCTAAATAGTCAGCATCTTTTTGTTCGGAGGGAAATTCCTCGTCTTTCAAGAGCCCCCACCGCTGCACTAGCTTCCTTGATTGAGCGTCAACGTAACCCGTCAGATGAGTGTTGTTTGGTTCGTCTGAAAACCGGATTACACTGTCTTTCGCATTAAACGCGGATACCATCACTGGAACAGCAAACCGATTAAGCCAGTGCGCCAGCTCTTGTTCCATAGCCCGTCTGACTTCTGATACATCAACAGTGACTTCGGGAAAGACGAGACTAACCGTAGCCAACCACGAATCACCATCGGCAGGATTATAGATAACGAAATAACTCCCACGATGTTCTTGGATTTTGTCTCGGAACACTCTTGGATGTGTGGACTTAATCACGTTATACAATCAGGTTCTGAAATTGCTGCCGGAACAGAACGAATTCGACCAGCGAGGGGTTCGCCTTCTTCTCAGCCACCAGCCTCACAAGATCATCGTCTTCAAGCGGCAAGATGAAGCCGCGTTGGTCGGCTGCGGTGTCTCGACAACGGTTCAACATCAGCTCGCGATTCTCCAGTGACCGGCACACCAGCAAACCAACCTTCCCTCGGTTTGGGCTAAATCTACCGCTAATCTGGTCGAGTTCCGGATTACCGATCTCTCTTCCGTAGTTTTTGCACTCAACGAAGATCAAAGCGGACGGGTAGTGCAATCCCACCCAGTGGAAAAAGCCGCTCGTCGCCGCATTCGTATAGGTGATATCCACTCGTTTGCGGCCTTGATGAATAGGATGCTGTTTGTATGGATGGAGCAATGCCGGATAAAACAACGCCGTTAGCAACGACTCAACCGCATTCTCATAGTCGTTTGCCTCTACTGGCCCTGGTTCGACGGCAAGAACAGCTTCCAACAGCCCGTCCCAATCTGGTGTTGCTTGTGCTTCAGCTTCGGCCCACTCTTCATGTGTCATCGCCTGACGCGCGCGTTCGCGTTTGTCGTGGCGATACTGCTCTAGTACGTCAGGGCGCGGAATTGTCAGGTCCACACAAACTAACTTGCCTTCACCATATTTTCTGACAAGGCTTTTCTTCGTTACTCGACGGCGTCCGTCTTTGAGAAGATGAACAAGTCCACTGTTCGCAGCGAGTTCTTCCGCCTGTAATCGCGGCAACAGATAGTGGTTAAAGTATTCGCCTGTGGAGAACGAAAATTCAGCCCTAGTAATAACCTTTGGAACAAGAATCAGCTTCCGATCGTGTGCGACGGGAAGTTCCACCAACTCTTCCTGCCACACCAACGTCTGCGGATTCCACATTGGCCCCGATGCGACTTCTGGCGCCATCGGGATGCCGTAGTATCGGCACATGTCTTGCGTATACCTAATAAGGGGGCCTCGAATGACGTTGCACACAGCGTCCGAGACCATGTCAGGTCCAATTCCCTCAATCAGCAAACATGTGTCTTCAAGATCCTGAAGCAAACCCGTTTTCGCAGCCTTGCTTCTTGTGAGCGCCTCCCATACTTCGGTTGCATGACCAGAACCAAAGCCTCGTCCTTGGGACTCACCTTCAGAAAAACCTAGATGGAACTCGTTGCGCTCGCGAAGAGAAGCCAGAAGCGAAACGACCGCTGCGTCCTTTCCCGCTTCGATTAAGTCCAGAACATGTTGAAAAAAATGCTGAAGCAGAGAACGGCACTCTGCGCCCCAGAGTGAATCGAGACCCCGAATCGCATTGGGGTCAACGAATACCGGAGTGTCGGTATCTAGACGTACGTCTACGAAATCAAGAGATGGCTGTGTTCTGCCCAAATGAAAATGCTCAGACACACGCATTGCCGATCTCCCGATGAAACGCTCGCGCCAACGTGGACTGCCTTAACCATTCGGAACGCTGTAGGTTGATATCGACCTGAGCTTTGACTTCGCGGACGAGGGAGAAGCGGCGGTCGACTTCGGCGACGATGCGGATATGGCTGCCCTCTGTTTCTGCCACGACAATTCCTGATGTTCTCAATATTTCCGATTTTACGGCAGAAACACTAAACCCAAGCGCAATCCGCGCATTCTGGAAATCATGGCGCATGGGTGACCCTTATTGTCGCGATTTCTGTCAGTCATCTTTCTGCGCTTGCCAATAATGATAGCCACACAATCCTCCAAAGTCCTGCTCCGACGTATCTAATGTCGCGCCACAGAGGAAACACTCATGAAATTCCTTGGACGTTCCACACCGAGCACAAAGATCTTCCTCCACGACGTAGGTTTCTGTTCCGCACTCATGACATTGAGTCAATGGCGGCTCACCTCCATCAGTCATCGCGATATACATCTCCCACTCATAACAACTGTTCGCAGCCGACTCGGCAAGATCTTCAAAAAGACTTTCTTTCCCGCAAGATGCACAGTGAAACTCGATTGACGGAATATGATCTTCTGTAGGATTAGTAGGCTTTAATAACTCAGATTGGCAGTGGGGGCACCGCAGATACTCAGAGATTTCTTGGAGTGCACTGCTATTCCAGGCGATCTTGTCCTGTTCCACCTTGCACTCGGCCAGCTCTTTGTTATACACATTCGCTTGATTTAACAATACATTCCAAGTCTCCTCTCCAAGCAAATCTACAGGCTCATATCCCAGCTGCGAGGTTATGAAATCGCGCATGATTAGAAAGGAGTCTGCGAGCAACTCCTTCAAACGGGAAGCCGTTTCGGTCGTGCAGTAATGCTCTATGTCATTACGAATGTGTACGATGTCTTCGAACCGCTTCCAGTCAACACTAATCGTGAGTGCCGTGAATCTCTCCCGAATTTGCTGAACATCAACTGTCTTCTTGCCGGAACCGCGAAGCTCGACATTTCCTCGGGAATCAGCCTTTGGAGTGATGTTTTGCTTAATCAAAACTTCATTGGAGCCCACCGGTGATAGCTCGCGAAGCTTTTCCTTGAACAACAGTAGGACTCCGGCGGTGATATTTCTGACCGAAGACAACACGCGGCGAGGATCTTTGGAAAGATAGTCTTCGACTCCAATTTGGATCGATTGAACTGCATTGCTTAGTATGGTGTCCATTGGGACTCACTACCTTAATCTTGACCACGACAATAACGCGCCCACAGATTGACCCCAGTTATTCGTATTTTTTGCTAGTCCGGCCTTTCTTGCGTCTCTCAGAATGCTTAAGCTTGCTGGTGGCCTGTTCGTGCCCAGCAATCTCGCGCACGGCTTTGATGCGGGCAAGTAGCTGGGCAGCGGTTTCGTAGTTACGGCCTTCGCGGCGAGCGAGATCGGCCTCAGTGGACACGAGTTCGCCGCGGAAGGCCTTGGCGAGGACGGCTTGAGTCAGTTTGTCCGTCCGCATCGTGGCTGCGGCGACACGCTTTTCGATGGCGTCGGCCAGCTTAAACAACGCTTCGACGCGGTAGACAATTTCCTGCTGTTCTTCCGGTGAACAAAATGGAATTTCAAACTTTGCCAACTTCTGAGCATTGATATTTGACTGACTGACACCGTCCGTCTTAACCGTCATGCAATACTCTCGGGCATAATCGGTGTTAAGACAGCAGTTCAAATACTCAGGGTTTAATTCGGGTTCGTTGTTCACACGAATTAGGTACCCAGCAAAAATTGCGGGTTGCTCACCTCGGTAGATCGCAGTCTTTCCAACTAATTCAGGGCTATTGGTCCGGTTAAACAGCACTGTTCCCGGTTTCAGACGATATTTCTTGATCTCTCCAGAATCGGAGGTATACATAAGATCGCTCCAGTCAATTCTTCCGTTCTGAATGTTTCCCATACGCAACACAGGAACTTTTCCAGTGGGTTTTGACTTGGCGGAAGTGCCGTAATCGAACGATCGCACCAACTTATCAAGGGTCATATATCGCCATGTTGGAGGCAGCTTTTCGCTATTGTTCTCTTCCTGGTATTTATAAATTTCCAATACTCTCTCAACTTTCTTTGCGCCAACCTCGTGCATCTTCCTTCGTCTGATACTCTCGACGATTTCATCGGCACGCGAGACGCCGGAATGTTCCTTATGCCATTCCTCAGTCAATCGGCCAGAACAAGCAGCGGCGAGGACGGCTTGGCGGAAACGTCTGAGAATGATGGGCACTTTGGCGAGGCGCTCGCGCGCAGCGTTCACGCGCGACAGCAGCGTCTCAATTTTTGCCACAACGCGTTTTTGCTCAGCAAGTGGTGGTAACGGTAATGGAATTTCCTCGATTGATCTTGAGGACAAATGCTTAACGGTCTGAGACGATGTTGCCTCATTAATTGCACTCAAATAGCCAGGAAGTACAAGCTCCAAAAATCTTGAGTCATAAAAGTTAGTGGTTATATCAATTTTGCAAACACGTTGGTTTAGCAATCCGGGTGCGCCACGCCACCTCGCTAGCTTGAAGTCACCATCCATTCCTACTATCAGGTCACCTGACCGCACCAGATATCGACGATCATAATCGCCGTCATAAAAACATTCTGTACAGTTGTTACCAACATTTCTGATTCGAATCAGAGGCGTTCCCTTTGATCTATTAAAATTGCGTGACTTGAATGCAAAGCCGTTAGCAACATTTGCAATATTACGAAGCTCAATCCGCTCCCAAGAAGGATCAACGTGAAGCATGGGGTTGTGTGATTCCGAAACGATCTCTCTTACTGAGACTGTAAGGCTCACGCTGCATCCTCTTTGATACCACCATTATCTGCGCTTCCATTCGCTAATGTTCCAAGAACTGCATTGAGTTCTTGTACAGCGCCTTCCAGTTCGGCGATAGCACCGGCGGCAAGTTCCTCAGGATCAGGCAAGCTGTCAGGGTCATCGAGGGTTTCATCCTTGAGCCATTTGAGACTATCAAGCTTAAAACCACGCTTCTTGATCTCACTGATGTGGAACGTCCGCCAGCGGTCTTCTTTGGAATCGCCGGGTTTGCGTTTTCCTCTGCCGTTCGGATCGGCGCCATAACACTTTTCGAACTCGGCGAAATGTTTTTTGATTAGCGGCCGGTCTTTCTTGGTAATACCTGGAATATTGGTGCGGCTGTCATAAATCCAGACGTTCTCGGTCGGATAGCCCTTGGTAAAGAAGACAACATTGGTCTTGGTGCCGGGACTGTAGGGCGAGAAAGTGCCGTTGGGCAGGCGTAGCACCGTGTGCAGGTTGCAGTCTTCGGTGATGATCTTGAACACCTCTCCCGCCTGATCGGCGAACAGACAGTTGTCCGGCACCACCACAGCAGCGCGTCCACCGGGCTTCAAGATGGTCATTACGTGCTGCAAGAAGTTGAGCTGTTTGTTGCTGGTGGCAACCACGAAATCCTCGCGCTCCGGTGCCTGACCGCCGCCTTTGGTGCCGAAAGGAGGATTGGTCAGCACGACATCGTAGCGGTGGCCATCGAAGGCTTCGTAAATGGAATCGCCCAGCTTGATGTGCGGTTCGATGCCGTGGAGGTAGAGATTCATAAGCGCAAGGCGACGCGGACGCGCGACGAGGTCTTGTCCGAAATAGGTCTTCTGTTTCACGCGCTTCGCAAGCTCGCGGTCCATCGCGCCACCCTTGGTCTCGCCCATGAACCACTCGTGCGCCGCGACCAGAAATTCGCCGGTGCCACAGGCCGGATCGCAGATGGTGAATTCCTTGTGGGCGCGCGGATCGGGCTTCATGCAGCGCACAAGGGACTGAATGAGCAGCCGCGGCGTGAAGTACTGGCCCGCGCCCTTCTTGCCTTCGCTCGCCGCCTTTTCCAGCAGGCCCTCGAAGGCTTCCGCCTTCACGTTCACATCGAGCGCAGTCCAGTCGGTTTCATCAATGACGGCAAGGAGCTTCTTGAGGCTAACTGGATTAGTGAAACGCGACTGGGCGCCAGAGAAGATGTCGCCCAATAGGCCCGGCTGCTTCCCGAGGGTACGCAGAGTTTCAGTGTAGTGATCCAGGAGATCGATACCTGACTGCTTCCGCAACAATGTCCAATCACATTTCTTTGGCAACTCGAGGCCTCGTTCGTTGGCCATTTTGAGGAAGAGCAGGTAAGTGATCTGCTCGATATAGTCCCCATAATCGATGCCGTCGTGGCGCAGGGTATGGCAAAAGCCCCAGAGTTTCTGTACGACGTCGGTCATGCCGCAATGGCCTCGTTGAATTTCTGAATGAGATCGGTGAGCTTGCCGCTAAAGTCCCGGTTGGCGCGAGTCCAGCCGCCGTGACGCTCGAAGACAGGAAGAGTATCAAAGTCCTCGCGCTCGATGGAAAGATTTTCCACCAGATGGCTGCGAATACGGTCGAGCCAGTCCTGTTGCGCCTGGCTGAAGCTTTGGCCGGCAGTGATTTTCATCATGGCACGCTGCACGCGCTCCTGCGCGGTGTACAGCGGCTCGTCCTCGCGCGCCGCGTGCTTGACCATGGAGATGATGTCCGCGAGAGCTTTGTGATAGTGCAGCTCGTGGGCTTTTTGCAGATTGTTAACGGTAAAGCGCTGAGGCGTGGCGGCGAGCTTGTCGCGCAGTTCCTTGAGCGCCTCAGTGCTCCATTGACGTGGACGGCTTAAAAGAACGCCGATCGCTTCAATATGCGCCGGGTTGTCGCGGACAAACTGGGCGAAAGCGACGATGTAATCGGCGGGTTTGTATTCCTTGCCATCCAAACCCTTCACGCGCCATTCGCTGGTAACGGAATCCTCCGCCTCGGGCGCGACAATGAAGGTACGCTTCGGACGCGGGTAGGTTACGAGCAGCTCCTGGAATGCGGGATTGCGCAAGATAGCCATGGTCGCGGTGAACTCACGGTCGAGTCGTTGGGGCAGCTCTTGGGCGAATGCGCCTATGTCACCGTTCGGGATAAAGACAGCGAACATTTCGCGCGCCTCGCCAGACATGGACTTTTCAATGCGCCGCAGGCGTTTAGCCAGTGAACGGATGTTGTAGTCCCGGTCGCGATTCTGCCAGATGTCTTCGATGATCTCCGAAATGGTGCGCGCTTCCTTGGCGGGCGGCTCGGCGGTGATGCCCGTGGCGTTGCGGAAGTATTCGAGCAGGCTGCCGTCAAAACAGTCGAACACCACGAAGTGGGATTTATCCGGAAAATGCTCGCCCTTGCGTGTGCCGCGACCTAGCATCTGCTCGAACAGAATGCGCGACTTCACCGGGCGCAGGAACACGATGAATTCGAGATCGGGGATATCCACGCCGGTGGAAAGCAGGTCCACGGTAACCACAACACCGGTCTGCTGGCGGTTGCGGAACTCGCGGATGCGCTGTAACGGACGGTCAACTCGGCCGGTAATCTTCTGAACAAATGCATCGCCGCGGCCGAATATGTCGCGCGCGGTATCCACAAGCTGATCTGCATGCGAAGTATGCGGCAGGTCGTTAACAGCGAAGATGAGCGTCTTGGGAAAACGGCCGGTGCGTTGCTCGTGTTCCTGCGCGTAGCGTTTCACCTCTTCGAGGATTTTGCGGTTGGAGTCCGGGGCCGTAACCCTCTGCTCCACCTCGGAGGCATCGAAGGCGCGCTCATCTTCCAGAAGGTCCAATTGCTGCGCACCGCTCTCGGGGTCAACGCGAGCGACCTCCTCACCTTCCTTGAGGAAAACGCCATTCATGCGGATGTTGGAGTGGACAGCCACCACGTCGTAATCTACGAGGAAGCCTTCGCGCACGGCGCGCTCGTATTCGTAGCGGTATACGATGTCGCGGAAGTAACTTGTGGTGTGTGCTGCGGGGGTGGCGGTCAGGCCGATCTTGGTCGCGTCGAAGTGGTCGAGGGTATCGCGCCAGATGGCTGCCTCTTGGCCGGTGTAGCCACGGTGACATTCGTCTGCGATCACCAGATCGAACGCATGGATCGGGATATCGAGTTTACTTGCGTCCTCGTCCAGTGCTTCGTTGTCCGGGTTCAACACGCGCTCACGCCCGAACAGGTTAATGGTCATGCGCTGGATGGTGCAAATATAAACGAAGGCGTGCGAGGCGCCGGGTTTGAGCAGGTAATTCTCCGGCAGCACGAGCGGGTCGAATTTTTCGTCTTCGCCGAAATCGGCGCGCTGGAATCGCTGACTGTAGACCTCATAGGTTTGGTTAAACTTAAGTCCAGGCTCCGGCTCAAACGAGGCGAATGCTCGCACGGCTTGCGCCGCCAGCGCGCGGCGATCCACCAGAAACAGGATGCGGCGGGCAACACCGCTCTTCATGAGCCGGTATACCTCGTTCACCATTGTGAAGGTCTTGCCTGTTCCAGTCGCCATGGCGACCAACATCTGGCGCTTGCGTGCTGCGATGGCTTTCTCGATGCCGTCATTCGCCTCGATCTGGTAAGGACGCAAACGTGGATGATTGTTAGGTGCGGCGATAAGAAGATCTAACGCATTCTCAAAATCAGCCTGAAGATGCTCTTTGAGGGCATCAGGCGTGTGAAAGTGCGCGATGCGGCGCGAACGGTTGAGCGACTCGCGGACGTCGTGGTGCCAGATTACTTCACCGTTAGTCGAGTAGAGGAACGGGACGCGATAGCCGCGAAAGTTGAGCGGACTATCCGAGACACCCCTGGAATACCGTTCTGCCTGAGTGAGCACGTTCTGCGGGCCGAGGGTGAGCTTCTTAGCCTCGACGATTCCCAGAATCTGGCCATCGACACACAGGGCGTAATCAGCCGGACCATTGTCTGTCGGGTACTCTTTTATCGCGCAGCGGTTGTAGGAGGAAAGGGATCGATCGTTCTCAAAAGGCGCAACCTTCCATCCGTCAGCGGTGAGTTTGGGGTCGATCAGCCGCTTACGTGTGAGCCACTCAGAATTGGCAGGCGAAGGTCGCGCCATCTTGGTCGACGGACTTTAGGTCTCTCTCCTATCTTTTTTATATTTATCTTGGAATCCTAACATAAGACTATTGCGGTACTGTTGGATGTGCGCCCGGGGCCGTGGCTTTGTTTACTTCAAGTCTCAAATTCGCTGCGTTGCAGCCCGCTTTGCCGGATGATGGATTGCAGCGTGCCAATTTTCAATTCTGAGAACCAGAGGGTCAGACTCGATTGAAAATGGCCGGACCGCTGATTTTTCACGGATGGCGATCCTGCGCGGAGCATGAATATTCGTCTGATTAGCGTCGCAAACCAGCCAGCCGGCTTGCGTGAGCAGCTTATCTTTGTCTCTCTGGCTTGTTGTTCTGGTTGTGGGACCAACGCCTTCCTCCAGTCCCTTTTTATTTCTTGGGAATCCTACACCCGGGTCCCGGCTTGCACCATGAGGGAAGAGAAGACGCGTGGTATCTGTGCTTGATAAGTCGGCGGCACGGCTCGTAATATCGCCTCTTTCCTTCCCAACCCTGCATCCATGACGGTCGAGCACTGGAACCCGGAAACCACGACAAACTCACCGCGCGGTGTTTGAGCCACACGACAAACCGCCGAATACCCTTTTCCTTATTTCAGTCAGCGCGTTTCTTCGGCGCGCGGCCGCGGCTGGGGAGGAGTTCGAACAACCACTCGGCGACGATGTTGGCGCGGATGACGCGAATGGCGAGCGCCGTCGGCGAGATCGGCCGCACCAGCCGGGATTCGCGCAGACGCGGCAGGAAAATCGACACCACCACCAGGCGCGCCAGGCTCGACAGCGTCAGCGCCGCCCACAGGCCGCTCGTAAACGTGATCACGTGATCGCCCCACTGAATTTGATGCGGCACG
>Ga0326597_10009985_pt1 | contig 12670 bp, 9 predicted proteins | sample RVTome_12_FD_203789 | JGI IMG/M metagenome (GOLD analysis project Ga0326597, IMG submission 203789) | Soil microbial communities from uranium-contaminated site in the Upper Colorado River Basin, Wyoming, United States - RVT100D185 | ecosystem: Environmental > Terrestrial > Soil > Contaminated >... | reverse complement strand
GGGTGCCGCCTACGTCTTCGACGTATCCACCGGTCAGGAGCTCTTCAAGCTGCTCTCCGCCGACTTGTCCTCCTTCGACCAGTTCGGGCACAGCGTGGCGATCAGCGGCGATCGGGCGATCGTTGGAGCACCGGGCGCCGCCGGACCTGAAGGTGATGTCTCGGGCGCCGCCTACCTGTTCCACGTGACGATGGGCCAGGAGCTCTTCAAGCTGATCTCGTCGGATCTGGCCCCGTCCGACGGGTTCGGCTACAGCGTGTCGATCAGCGGAGATCGCGCGATCGTGGGGGCCCCGGGGGTCGATACGGCCGGGACGAGCTCCGGCGCCGCGTACGTCTTCGACGTGGCCACGGGGCAGGAGCGTCGCAAGCTCCTCTCCACCGACATTCTGCCCGGCGACCTGTTCGGCCGCAGCGTCGCGATCAGCGACGGCGTGGCGCTCGTCGTATCCCCCGAGCACCCTCCGTACGGGGCGGCCTACCTGTTCGACATCGCCACCGGCCAGCAGCTCTTCAAGCTGACCCCGCCGGGAGGGGGCGCGTTCGGGTGGAACGCCAAGGTGGCACTGAGCGGCGACCGGGCCCTGGTACAGGCCCGCGTCTACGACGTCCTGACGGGCCAGTGGATCTACACGCTCTGGCCCTCAGACGGGGCAGCCGGAAGCTTGTTCGGCGACAGCGTCGCGCTCAGCGGCGCGCGGGCGCTGGTCGGTGCGCCCATGGACGACGACCTCGGAGACGACTCCGGCTCCGCCTACCTCTTCGCCGTGCCGCAGTCCGAGGGCAGCGCCTACTGCTTCGGCGACGGTTCGGGCACGACCTGCGCGTGCGGCAACGACGCCGGGCCGGGAGAGGGCTGCGCCAACTCGACCGGCGCCGGGGCGATCCTGTGGGCCGCCGGCCCGCCGAGCGCCAGCGCCGACGAGCTCGTGCTGTACGCCAGTCAGGTGATCCCGGCCCAGCCGGCGCTGCTCTTCGCCGGCCTGAACGCGATCCACAACGGCGACGGCTGGCCCCTGTCCGACGGCCTGCGCTGCGCCGGCGGCGGCGTCGTGCGCCTGGGGATCGCCCTGCCGGGACCGGACGGCACGGCGATCTGGGGCCCGGGCCTGGCCGAGCAGGGCGGCTTCGCGCCCGGCGACCTGCGCCGCTTCCAGACCTGGTACCGCGACCCGAGCGGCGGCCCGTGCGGCACCGGCGCCAACCTCTCGAACGGCCTCGAGATCGGCTTTACGCCCTAGGCCGCGCCACGGAGTCTTCCCGCTCCTGGTCGAGCGCGGAGGCGGGCGGCCTTGCGACCTGGGCCCGCGCATCTGCACCGGCCCGGAGCAGGCCGAGGACGTGGCGCAGGAGACCTTCCTCTCTCACGCCAGCCGCAACCCGCAGCCTGGGCAGCGGGTGGCGCCGGCGGGGATCGCGCCGAGGCAGGCCGGGCAGGTCGACTCCTCGGCGTCGAGGTCGACCGTCAGGCTGGCGGCGGCGAGGGCCGCGGGGTCCTGGCCCTCGGCCCAGCGTTCCGCGATCGCACGCGCGCCCTCGGGAGCGTCCGGGCCCGCGACCGCGAGCCACAGGAGCGTGCCTCACGAGCTGCCGGCGCCCTCGGGCGGCCGCACGACGTGCGCCTCGATGCCGCGCCGGCGCAGGAGCTCGCGCAGCTCGCGCACGTGCTCGAGACCGCCCTGGGCCAGGATCGCGATCTGCGGCTCCTGGCCCGTCCCTTCCGACTCGTCCGGCTCGTCGCTCATTGGCCCCGAGTCTAACGACCCCCTCGCCGCGCCGGGTCTACGAGTCGCCGATCAGCGGCGGCCGTCCGGCCGTCCGCTGCATCGGCGGGGGATGGACCGCTCCGCCGGTTCATCCTCCGTTCGACAACCGGCCGGCCAGCGTGCGGTGGTCCGAGCGCAGGACCTCCCAGCCGTCCTCGCCGCGCGCGAGCTCGGCTTCGATCGCAACGACCCAGAACGGCTCGACCGCGCCGGCGACGAAGAAGCGCGCGCGGCAGGCGACGCGCGCGCCGTCGGGTTCCGAGGGCTCGAGCGCGAGGGCGAAGTGCTCGGGCGGGAGCTCGACGCGCCAGGCGCCGCCGGCGTCGGAGAGGCCCTGCTGGAAGAAGAGCCGCGCGAGGGCGGCGCGCAGGGTGGCGCGGTCGAGACCGGTGCTCGCGTCGCGCCAGTCGCGCGCCAGGCCGGCCACGGCGCCGGCGGCGCTGCCGTCGTCGAACTCCCGCGCCATGTCCTCGATCAGGCCGCGGATGCGCGCCTCGTCGTCGAGCATGAGCTCGCGCACGGCGCGGGCGGCGGCGAACAGCGCCGCCAGGACCAGGAGGAGCAGCAGGAACCTGCGCACTGGAGAAGGGGGTGGACTGGCAGGACCGCACGGCGAGGACCGAAGCGGGCAGGCGGCCGACCGTACCGGGAATGCTCCGGCGTTGCACCCGCCGGCGGCATTTCGTATCCCGGGGCACGATGTTTCCCTTGCGCGATCAGGCTGCCTGCCCTTCACCGCCCCCGCTCCTGCCGCTCCTGCTCCTCGCCCTGGGCGCCGGCGCCTGCGCGACGGCGCCGGGCGCCCGCGCGCCCGCGGCGCCGAGCGACGAGGCCAGCGTCCGCGCGGGGCTCAACGAGAACTTCCTTTCGCCCGACCTGGACGTCGAGCGCTTCGTGCGCGTGTTCGAGGGCGAGTCGCGCGAGATCTTCCTGCAGCGCGCGGCGCTGGTCGAGCTGCTCGAGCTGCGCCCCGGCATGGAGGTGGCCGACGTCGGCGCCGGCACGGGCCTGTTCCTGCGGCCGCTGGCCGATGCCGTCGGCGCGCGCGGGCGCGTGTTCGCGGTCGACATCTCGCCCCGCTTCATCGAGCACATCGAGCAGCGCAAGCGCGCGGAGGGTCTCGACCGCGTGCGCACCGTGCTGTGCGGCGAACGCTCGGCCGACCTGGACGACGAGTCGGTCGACCGCATCCTGGTGTGCGACACCTACCACCACTTCGAGTACCCGGGCTCGACCCTCGCCAGCCTGTGGCGGGCGCTGCGCCCCGGCGGGATGCTGGTCGTGGTCGAGTTCGAGCGCGTTCCCTACGTCAGCCGGCCTTGGATCCTGGACCACGTGCGCGCGGGGCGGCGCACCTTCGCGCGCGAGATCGAGGCGGCCGGCTTCGTGCTGGCCGACGAGCCGCGCGTCGACGGGTTCCTCGAGAGCTACGTGCTGCGCTTCCGCAAGCCTTGAGCGCGAGGGCCGAGCGCGACCCGGACCAGGCCGCGCCCGGCGCGAGGCGGGGTCGCGTGCGGAAGAGGCTCCTGGCGCTCGGGCTCTCGCTCTTCTCCTGCTGCGCGCTGGGCGAGCTCCTCGTGCGCCTGCTCGTCGCAGCTCCCATGGCCGAGCGCCTGCCGGTCCTGGTCGTGCGCTCGAACCCGTGGCGCGGCTGGGAGATGATGCCCTCGACGCCGCACTACACGTACCACCACCGCGTGCGCGTCAACGCGCTCGGCCTGCGCGGATCGGAGGTGCCGGAGCGGAAGGGCGACGAGCTGCGGCTCCTGGCGCTGGGGGACAGCCTGGTGTACGGCCAGGGCGTCGGCGACGAGGAGACCCTGCCGTATTACCTCGAGCGGGAGCTCGAGCGCCGCGCGGGCGGGCGGCAGCGCTGGCGCGTCGTCAACGGCGGCCACCGCGGCTACTCGACGAACCAGGAGCTGGGGCTCTTGCGCGAGCTCGGGCCGCGCATCCGGCCCGACGTCGTGGTGCTGTTCTGGTACTGGAACGACCTGAGCGAGCCGCGCATCGCCGGCCTGGCGCGCCGGCTGGGGGAGTCGGGGCCGATCACGTTCGACGTCAACGCGCGCCTGGAGGGCGTGACGCTTTTGAAGTGGCGCGCCAAGCAGCTCGCGCGCCGCAGCGCGCTCGTGATGTACCTCTACGACGCATGGCGCGCGGCGCGCGCCGGCGGGATCGACGCGGGCATGGCCGAGCGCGCGCTGGGACGCCTGGACGGCTACCTGGGCGAGCTGGCCGAGCTGGCGCGCGCGGGCGGGTTCCGGCCCGTGCTCGCGGTCGTGCCCGAGTCGGTCTCGATCGCCCGCCCGCACCCCAGCGAGGCGGTCGCGCGCCGCGCGCTGGAGCTGGCACGCGGCCACGGCCTGGAGCCGATCGAGCTGATCGAGCCCCTGCGCGCGCTCTACGAGCGCACGGGCAGCGTGCCGATCCTCCCCTTCGACGGCCACTACGATCCCGCGGCCAACCGCGCCATGGCCGAGCACGTGGCCGGGATCGTCCTGCGGTGAGCGCGCGAGCCTGCTAGCCCGGGTTATTCATGAGCACGCCCCCCGACGGCGAGGTAGTACCCCGCCAGCGCCCGGTTGTAGCCGGCCAGCGCGTCCACCTCGCGCGCCTGCGCCTGCGCCAGCAGCTCCTGGCGCTGGAACTTCAGGTTCAGGAACTCGGGCGTCAGCCGGCCGCGGTCCTGCTCCTCGACCTGGAGCGCGCGCAGGTTCTCGCTCTGGGCCACGCGCGCAGAGCGCGCCGCGCCGATCAGGGCCCAGCTCGTGCGCACGTCGCGCAGGGCCGACTTGATCTCGAGCACGACGTCGAGCACGACGCGCTCGTAGGCCAGGAGCGCGGCGCGGCTGGCGAGCTGCGCGCGGCGGAACTCGGCCCGGGCGGCGCGGTTCGCGAGCGGCAAGTCGAGGGCCAGGCCGGCGCGCCAGGTGTACGTGTCGTCCTCGATCAGGCCCGAGAAGGAAGCGCCGACGTCGTCCTCGAGGGCCTGCACCGTCATCTCGGCCACCAGGTCGAGTGAGGGCAAGAGCCGGTTGTCGGCGACGTGCTCGCGCAGCCGCGCGTCCTCGATGTCGAGCAGCGCGGACGCGACCTCGGGCCGGCGCGCGAGCGCCCGCTCGACCGCCGCGCGCAGCACGATCTCGACCGACTCGGCCACCAGCTCGCCGGCCGGCTCGAGCAGGACCTCGGAGCCGGACGGAAGCTCGCGCGACTGGATCAGGTCCTTCAAGCGGTCCGAGGCGTCCAGCACGGCGCGGCGCGCGCCGTGCAGGTCGGCCCGCCGCCGCTCGAGGGTGGCCAGGGCGTCCGAGTACTGCGCGAGCTGTGCGTCGAAGCTCTGCCGTTCGCGCAGCACGCGCTCGATCTCGGCCCCCTGCTCGAAGAGGTGCGTCTGGATGCGCAGGCGGCTCCAGGCCTGGAGCAGGTCCCAGTACGCCGCCTCGGTCGTCGCGACGACCGCCAGCGCCTGCGCGCGCAGCGCCTCGCGCGAGCGCTCGAGCCGCCGCTGCGCGAGCTCGACCTCGCTGCGGTTGACCTCGCTGCCCTGGCCGCGCAGGAGCGGCTGGGTGAGGACCAGGCTCGCCCCCGTGCGCCAGGCGGGGTCGGGCAGGAAGTCGATCCCGGTCGTCCTGCTGCGCCAGCGCTCGAGGAAGCTCGAGGCCTCGAGCGTCGCGCCGCTGGAGAGGCGCTGGCGCAGGCCGGCGCGGAAGCCCTCGCGCTCGCTGGCGCTGTTGGGCGTGCCGAGCACGATGCCGCCCAGCACCGGCACCGGGTTGGGCGTCTCGGCGTCCTCGAGGTCGAGCCGCGAGAAGAGCGTCGGGTCGAAGACGGCCTCGGCCACGACGATCCCCTCGCGCTCGAGCTCGGGCCCGAGGGCGGAGAGGCGCAGGCCGAGGTTGTTGGCGAGCGCGTCGGCCAGGGCGCGGCCGAGGGTGATCGGCTCCACGCGCTGCGGCCTGCCCGCCAGATCCTGCGGATCGACCAGGCTCGCGGCGGGGTACGACTCGTACGCAGCCGGCCCGCCCAGGCGCTCGAGCTCGTCGAGCCGCCCGGCGACGCTGCCCTCCACGCCGCGCTGAGGCTCTTCGAGCGGCACTCCCAGGCCGCTCTCGGCGAGCAGGGCCAGGTGCTCGTCCCGCAGCGACTCCACCAGCCCTTCGGCGGGCGTGAAGCGCCGCGCGCCGGTGTGGGCGCAGCCGGCGCCGAGGAAGAGCGCGCAGCAGAGCAGCAGGCCGAGCAGCGACCCGACCTGCGGGCTCGGCGCGCCGGCGCCGGCCGGCCGCGCAGGCGCGCGGCGCTCGGGCAAGAGGCCGAGGCGCACTTGCAGGTCGCACGCGAGGCTCAGGAGCAGCGGCACGAGCAGCAGCGTGAAGACGGTCGAGACCAGGAGCCCGCCCACCACGACGCTGCCCAGGCCGCGGTACAGCTCCGAGCCCGAGCCCGGCATGAGCACCAGCGGCGCCATCCCGCCGATCGACGTCAGCGTGCTCATGAAGATCGGCCGCACGCGCGTGCGCACCGCCTCGGCGATCGCCTCGCGCGGCGCGAGGGCCGGCTGGTCGGCCGTGCCGCGCATGAAGTTGGCCGACTGGTGCACGATCAGGATGGCGTTGTTCACGACCACGCCGATCAGGATCACGAAGCCCAGCATCGTCAGGATGTCGAGCTTCTGGTCGGGCATGTACGGGTCGGCCGCGGTCCACACGTGCACGCCGTACAGCGCCGCGAAGCCGCCCAGGGTCGCCAGCGGGACGCTGAACAGGATGATCAACGGCCGCAGGAAGCTCTGGAACAGCACGCACATCAGGAGGTACACGACGACCAGGGCCAGCACCAGCGAGCTCGTGACCGTCCCGGCCACGGTCCCGTCGCCGAGCATGGCCGCCTTGACCGCGCTGAGCTTGCTGGCCGAGCCGGTGAAGCTGGTGTCGACCTGCTGGGGGATGACTCCGGCCGCGCGCGCTCCATCGAGCAGCGCCTCGACCGAGCGCAGCGCGCCCTCCAGCGCGGTGCCCGCCGGCGGCGTGAACTCCAGCGTCACCGCGCGCCGGCGGCCCTCGCGGTTGACCTGCGGCGGCGCGTTGACGCGCACCAGCCGCGCCAGGCTGGAGAGCGGCAGCGCGCGGCCGTCCGGGGTGGCGATCGGGCTGTCCCCCAGGTCGTGCAGGGCCTCGCCCCCGAGCGAGCCGCGGGCGACGACCTTCAGGTCGATCGTCTGCCCGCCGATGCGGTAGTCGCCGATGATCGCGCCGTCGCCCAGGGTGCGCACGGCGGTCGCCAGGTCGGCCGGGGTCAGGCCGACCTCGCTCAGGCGCTCGAGGTCGGGCACGACCTGCACCTCGGGCGTGGGGATGTTGAAGTTGCCCGGGTCGGGCCGCACCGTGCCCGGCCCGAAGCGCTGCATCATGTCGAGGAACACCGCCAGCGCGGCCTCCGACACGCGCCCCAGGTCGTCGCCGGTGAAGTTGATCTTGATGGCCGAGCCGCTCGACCCGCCCAGCCGGAACAGCGGCACCTGGAAGCCCTGGGCCAGCACGCCCGGGGTGCGCTCGGCGCGCGTGGCGTGCGCGAAGAGCGGCAGCAGGTCGACCGCGCGCGCCGGCTCGGTGCTGACGCCGCCGTGGAACATGATCCCGTCGAAGGCCACCAGGAAGTAGTGGGACAGCGGCGGCGGGGTGATCTCGCCGCGGTCGCGGCTGGGGACCGCCGGCAGCGCGGCGACCGCGCGGCGGTGCTCGGCGCCGTCCGCGGCGTCTCGCCCCGCCTCCCAGAACGGCGCGATGGTCTGCTCGATGCGCCGCGCCAGCTCCCCCTGCTGCTCCAGGCTGTAGCCCGGCGGCGGGATGATCAGGCCGAAGACCAGGTTGCGGTTGCCCTGGGGCAGGTAGTCCGCCGGAGGGAGCAGCCGCCACGTCCCGAACAGCGCGGCGGCGGTCAGGAGCGCCGCGATCCCCACGCGCGCCGCCACGCTGCCGTTCAGGGCGTGGATCGCGCGCCCGACCAGGCCCGCCAGGCGGTGCCGCGGCGGCTTCTGCCGGTCCACGGCGCGCAGGATGCGCGCGGCGCTGGTGGGGATGACCGAGACCGACACCAGCAGGCTGAGCGCGACCGCCGCCACGACCGCCAGCGCGATGTCGCGGAAGAGCTGGCCGGCCTCCTCCTCGATCAGCAGGATCGGCACGAAGACCACGATCGTCGTCAGGGTCGACGCCAGGATCGCGCCGAACACCTCGCGCGTGCCGTCGAGCGCGGCCTGCATCGGGCGCTTGCCCAGCTCCAGGTGGCGGTAGACGTTCTCCAGCACCACGATGGCGTTGTCGACCACCATGCCGACGGCGAAGGCCATGCCCGCCAGGCTGATGACGTTGATCGAGCGCCCCATCGCCACCATGGCGACGACCGCGCCGACGACCGAGATCGGGATCGACAGCGCGACGATGCCGGCGCTGCGCAGCGAGCGCAGGAAGAGCAGCAGCACGCCGATCGCCAGCGCGCCCCCGATCCAGATGTTGTTGCGCACGAGCTGCAGCGCGTGGTCGATGTAGACCGTCTGGTCGAAGACCTGGGTCAGGCGCAGGTTCCCCTCGAGCCCCAGGCGGCGGGACTCGGAGTCGAGCAGGCCCCCGGGCTCGTTGAGCCGCGCGATCGCGCCGCGCAGGCCGTCCATGACCTCCATCACGTTGGCGCCCACCTCGCGCTGGGCGTTGATGGCGATCACGCTCTCGCCGCGCGAGCGCACGAAGGTGCGCGGCTCCTTGAAGGTCTCGACCACCTCGGCCACGTCGGAGACGCGCACCATCCCCGCCTCGGTCTCGGCCACGACGGTGCGCTCGACCTCGCGCACGTCGGCGTACTGGCTGACCATGCGCAGGCGCACGTCCGACTTGGACTCGAGCAGCGCGCCGGCCGAGGCGTTCTGGTTCGTGCGCCGGATGGCGTCCACCAGCCGCTCCGGGCCGATGCCGCGCTGGGCCAGGACGTGCGGGTCGTAGCGCACCTGCACCTCGCGCTCCATGCCGCCCAGCACGTTGATCTCCGCCACGCCCGGCACGCGCTCGAGCACGGGCTTCATGCGGTCCTCGGCGAAGTCCGCCAGCTCGCGCACGTCGAGCGCGGGGTCCGGCGACGAGAACACCAGCCAGGCGATGTAGTCCTTGTTCTGCGGGTCGCTGGCCTCGACCACCGGCTCGTCGACGCCCACGGGGTAGTCGGGCACCTGGCGCAGCTTGTCGCTGACCTCGCGCAGCGCCTCCTCCTTGGGCATGCCGACCGCGAAATCGAGCCGGATCTGGCCCTGACCGCGGGACGAGGCGCTGGTCATGCCGCGCAGGTTGGCGATGCCTTGCAGCTTCTGCTCCTGCTCGTCGACGATCTCGCGCTCGACCTCCTCCGGGCTGGCGCCCTCCCACAGCGTTCGCACCGAGATGATCGTGTCCTCGACGTTCGGCGTGAGCTGGATCGGGATGCGCTGAAAGGCGATGAAACCCGAGAGCAGGATCAGCAGCACGCCGACGGCGACGGTGACGGGCTGGCGGACGAACAGGCCGATCATCGCCGCTCGCCCCCGCCCGCCTCGACGGCACTGCCCGTCTGGCCCGTCTGTCCCGTCTGGTCCGCCTGTCCCGTCTGGTCCGTCCGGTCCGTCCCGGCCGCACGCTCCGCCGCGACCGGCACCACGGGCGCCATCGGGTACAGGCGCTCGTTGCCCTCGACCACCGTCAGCGCGCCGGCCGCGAGGCCCGCGCCGCGCACGACGACGCGCCCGGCGGTGCGGAACAGGATCTCGACCTGCACCGGCGCGGCGCGCGCCGGCCGGTCCTCGCCGCCGGGAACGACCAGGTAGACGTACGGGCCGGTCTCGTTGCGCAGGATCGCGTCGGGCGAGACGGTCGCGTGCGCCGCCTGCGCGCCGGTCGGGACCGCGGCCGAGACCGACATTCCCGGCGCGAGCGGCGCCTCGGGCGGGAGGCCCGCGATCACGGTGAAGCTGCGCCCGCGCTCGGCCACGAGCGGGAGCGGGCGCCAGGCCTCGAGCTCGTACACGTCGCCGGTGGCGTCGATCCGGACCTGCAGCGCGCCGCGCCGGGCGGCGAGGGCGGCGTAGTGCTCTTGCGGCACATCGAGCCACACTTCGAGCTCTCCGACCGAGATCAGCTCGACCACCGCGTCCCCGGCCGAGAGCCACTGGCCGACCTCGGTGTGGCGCGCGCTCACCATGCCGGCGAAGGGCGCGGCGACGGTCGTGTCCTCGACGCGCACGCGCGCCAGCGCGGCGCGCGAGGCGATGACCTCCAGATCGCGCCGCGCCTGGGCGACGCGCGCGCGCGCGACGCGCCAGTCCGACTCGGCGTCCGCCAGCTCCTTCGGTCGGGCCGCGTCGCGCTCGGCCAGGACGCGCAGCGACTCGAGGTCGCGGCGGCGGCGCTCCTCGTCGCTCGTGCGCTCGTCCAGGATCGCCTCGGCCACGCTGCGCTGGGCCTCGAGGGTGGCGAGCTCGAGCTCGAGGCGGGTGGAGTCGAGGCGCGCCAAGGGGCTGCCTCGAGTCACGCTCTGGCCCTCGCGCACCAGCAGATCGATCAGCAGCCCGGACTCCTGGCTGGCGACCAGGGAACGCCGCACGGCGCGCACGGAGCCGGTCACCTGGCGCCGCTCCTGCACGACCTCCGCGCGCACGGCGTCGACGCGCACCGCGGCCGGCTCCGGCCCCTGCGGCAGCGCGGGGGCGCCGGCGAGGGCCGGCGCGGCGAGGAGCGCGAGGAGCGCGGGCGCGCAGGGCGCACGGCGTGCTCGGAGGGATCTCTGGTCAGTGGGGATGCTCATCGGAGTGATTCGATCTCGCGCGGGCTCGCTGGCCCCGGTTCAGGGGCGGGTGAGACGTCCGCGGCTTCCAGGGCGCGCGCGACGAAGGCCTCGGACAGGCCCAGGCCGCGCAGGGAGAAACGCACGATGTGGTCGGCGAGACGGCGCACGCCGGCGTCCGAGGCGAGGTCGAGCGCCGACTGCCGCTCCAGGAAAGGACGCTGGATGACGTAGTGCAGGATCTGGCCCAGGACGCTGTGCGCGGTACGCTCGAGCTCCTCGGCCGCGGCGCGCGGGGCGAGGACCGCGACCAGGCTCTCGAGCAGCCGGGTGCGGGGCAGCGTGAAGCTCGCGACGACCTCGCCGATGGCCTCGCTGGGGCGCATGGCCTCGCGCAGCATCAGCCGCGCGCAGAGCCTCGACTCGTTGCGCAGGAGCACGTTGGAGAGGAACTCGCGCACGAAGCGCGCCAGCACAAGGGCGGCCTCGCGCCGCGAGCGCGGCGGGCGGGCGATGAGCTCCCAGCTCGAGCCGCCGCCCTTCGCGACCATCGCGTGCCGCACGGTCTCGACGTAGAGCGCGCGCTTGGAGCCGAAGTGGTACTTGACCGCAGCCAGGTTCACTCCCGCCCGCGCGACGACCTGGCGCAGGCCCGCGCCGTGGTAGCCGCGCTCGGCGAAGAGCTCTTCGGCCGCGTCGAGCAGGGCCGTGCGGGTGTCGAGGTCGCCTCCGCCCATGGGGCCGCAAAGGGTAAGGAGAGGGCCCGGGGGATTCAAACGACCGTTTGAATCGCGGACGGGGGCTTTTCTCCTGGGGGATGGGCGCCTAGGTGCATAGCCTCTCCGCCAGACCCCCCTGGAAGCGATCGAACGAGGAGGCCCCATGTCGATCCGGACCTTGTGCACGACCTGCGCCGTCGCGCTGCCGCTCCTGGCCGTGAGCGCCCCCGCCCAGGACCGCGGCACCGACCGCGAGCGTCAAGAGCAGCAGGACGCGCGCGAGCGCGCGGCCGAGGCGCGCAAGAAGAAGGCGCGCGAGGAGCAGCGGAAAAAGGAGCAGGCCGAGCAGCGCGCCCGCGAGGAACGCGCGAGGCAGGCACGCGAGGAGCAGCAGGCAAAGGAACAGGCCGAGCAACGCGCGCGCGCGGAGCGCGAGAGGCAGGCGCGCGAAGAGCAGCAGGCAAAGGAGCAGGCCGATGCACGCGCGCTCGAGGAGCGCAAGAGGCAGGCGCGCGAGAAGCAGCAGGCCGAGGAGCAGGCCGATGCACGCGCGCTCGAGGAGCGCAAGAGAGAGGGGCGCGAGAAACAGCAGGCCCAGGACCAGGCCGATCAGCGCGCGCTCGAGGAGCGCAAGAGAGAGGCGCGCGAGAAGCAGCAGGCCGGAGAGCAGGGCGGGGAGGACGCCGCCGGCGGCTCCTCGCAGCGCGACCTCGTCGCGCGCTGGGTGCTCGAGGAGGCCAAGCACCGCGACCGCGTCGCACGCATCCGGCGCCTGCGCGCCCTGGCCGAGATGAAGCAGCAGACCGAGCGCGTGGCCGCCCTCGACGAGCTGCTCTCGAAGGAGAACGGGCTGTACCAGAGGAAGAAGGCCAAGGCGCGCAGCGCGCTCGACCCCGAGACGCTGAAGAAGATCGACGCGCGCGTCGAGGCCGGCCGCCGCCGCGGTCGCTGAGAAGAGAAGGGAGCCCCGCCATGAGATCCCAGACCCTTTCCACCTTCGCGCCGGCCACCCTGGCGGCGCTCCTGGTCGCGGCCTGCAGCGGCGACGAGGGAAGCTCCGCCGCCCCCGCACCGGGACCGGCAGCGGGTGCGGGCGACGAGAGCCCCGCGGCCGCGGTCGACGAGGCCGACCTGCCCGGCGAGGAGGAGGCCGAGCGCCGGGCCGCGGAGACGATCGACGAGGAGAACGCCGAGGCCGAGTTCGAGAAGCTGAAGGCCGAGATCGAGAGCGACGGCTGATCTACTACTCGGGAGTTTGCGCGCGCAGCGCGCAGATTCCGAAGTAGTAGATCCGGCGCCAATGGCGCCGCGCCGCCGGTCGGGCGGCGAGGAGGGGGAGGCCGCGTGTCGCGGCCGGTGCGGGGGAGGGTCTGCCTCCCCC
>Ga0326597_10009984_pt1 | contig 12671 bp, 11 predicted proteins | sample RVTome_12_FD_203789 | JGI IMG/M metagenome (GOLD analysis project Ga0326597, IMG submission 203789) | Soil microbial communities from uranium-contaminated site in the Upper Colorado River Basin, Wyoming, United States - RVT100D185 | ecosystem: Environmental > Terrestrial > Soil > Contaminated >... | reverse complement strand
AATGTTGGGTATTGGCTTGGTGACGCTGATGATTTTTGTTGGTGGTGTTTTTATGTTGTCTCGCAAAGAGACGGCTGTGGTGGGCACTAGTGCTGATCCGGCAGTTTTGGTTCGGGAAGACAGCCTTATTTTGCCCGCCACTGAAGAGCAGGTTCAATTGGTGGAGTTTACGGACATGCAGTGTCCGTTCTGTGCTCAGGCTCATCCAGTGATTGCTCAGTTGCTGGCCAATTATCCGGAAAAAATTACTTTTGTCGTGCGGCATTTTCCGCTCTTGCAACACCAGCATGCGGTCTTAGCGGCTGAAGCGGTCGAGGCGGCTAACGCGCAAGGACGGGTTTGGGAAATGTATGACCTGATTTATGCCAACCAAACTGGTTGGGAGGATGCCAGCAGTGCTGAGGCCAGAGCGATGTTTGCGGGTTTTGCAGAGGAGTTGGGACTTAATTTGGAGCAATTTAATCAAACGCTGGATGATCAAACTTATCGGACTAAAATTCAACGTGATTCAGCTGACGGTAGCGCCGTCGGCGTTGCTGGGACGCCCACTTTTTTTGTTGATGGGGCGAAATTTTCCGGCTCTTTGCAAAGTTTAGTCACTATGATTGAAGACAAAGTTAAGCCCGTTGAGTAAATCCCTGAAGACTTCCCCGCATCACCGCCAGGTCAGCCGTGATTTGTAAGATGGGCAACCACCACCAGCTTTGGGGGGTGTAACGTTTATTTTTGGAAATTGCCCATAATAAATAAACCAAAATTAAACTGGGGAAAAATAAACCGGTGTTGGTTAGTTCGCCCAGAACAGTCAGCCAAATCAGTAACCCTAAGAAAATAGCATAGCGGGCAAAAATCAAAATAACTTTGGGTCGAATAATCCCGGCCTCAATATCGCCCAGCGCAAAGCGATAAATCATGGTCCAAAACTCAATCAGGTTTTTGCGCGGTAACCAGTGGACGAGTGCTCGGCCAGCAAAGACAATCTGGATTTTAGCCGCGGCGATATTTTTGGCTAGCGCGTAATCCTCATTATGACTAAGTTTCTCGTCAAACTTACCCACTTTTTGCCAAATACTTTTATGAATCAACATTGAACGGCTGGCGGGCAAGAATTTTTTGGGATTGACTCGATCCGGCATGACCAGTGCGTAGGGAATGACGGCCTGTTGAAAGCGAGTTTGTGGTAGACCAACGTAGTAACCGGCAACTACTTTGGCCTTAGTTTTTTGGGCAGTGGTGGTCAACTGGGCTAGCCAATTGAAGTCGGGGATACAACCGGCATCAGTTAGCGCTAGCCAATTATATTTAGCCGTACTTATGCCCAAATTGCGTCCGATACTGCGGTTGCCAATTTTGCGCAGTAATTTAATTTTTTTGCCCAACGTTTTATTTTTTTGCCAATGCTTGATAATTTTGCGACTGCGATCAGTGGAGCCGCCATCGACCAGGATTATTTCTGCGGGCAGTTGTGTTTGTTCGGCGATACCTTTGAGCAACCAATCAAGACTTGATTCTTCATTGAGAAAAGTTATAACTAATGAGACTTTCATAAAAATTATTATAAACGCATTTGCTCATGGCACGAATCTTGGTCATTACTCCCTCATATAGTCCGCGTTTGGGAGGTGTGGAAAAGCATGTTTGGTATACCAGTTTGCAGTTGGTCAAAGCGGGTTGGTCGGTGACGATTTTAACCCAGCGCTTTACTAAGTTGCCAGCGCGAGAAGTTAAAAAAAACATTCCCATTTATCGCTTCACTTTTCCTGCTCGCCGCTTTATTGGCTTGTTGGTGATTTGGAAGAAGCTAACGACTTCGTATTGGCGCTTGGTTAGTCAGGCAGACATTATTCACATCCATGACGTTTTTATTTGGTATTTGCCACTACGACTAATATTTTTCTGGAAACCAGTGGTGACGACTTTCCATGGTTGGGAGGGAATTTTTCCGGTGCCTCGCAAAAATATTTTTCTTCGCCAATTGGCGGTATTACTTTCCAACAAAACCGTGGCAATTGGCCGTTACTTGGAGAAATACTATCACTTCAAAGCCGATAAAATTTTATATGGTGCGGTCGATTTTCCCGCGCCGGCCATCAATAAGCAAAACTTACTGCTTTATGTTGGTCGGTTGGATTACGACACTGGACTGCCGGTTTTACTGCAGGTTTTAAAAGACGATGGCTGGAGCGGGCGAGTAGTTTTTTGTGGTGATGGAATTCTCAAAGAGCAGGCGGAAGCGGTGGGCGAGGTGAAAGGCTTTGTTGATCCACGACCTTATTTGAAAAAAGCTCAGGTTGTTTTTGCCGGTGGCTATTTGTCAATTTTAGAAGCTTTTGCCTATCGTTGTACTGTCACAGCGGCGGAGAAAAACCCACTGAAAAAAGATTATTATTTAATGTCACCTTTTGCCGCTTGGATTAGCGTGGCCGGAAACGCTCAGGACCTGGCACATTGGCTCAAGGTAGTGCAAAGTAATCCACAAAGAATAAAAAGATTGGTTAATCAAGCTAATAATTGGGTAAAGAATAAAACTTGGTCCTCCGTGACTAACGAATATCTTAAACTTTATAAATGACGCGTTTTTTTGCGCAGTGTTTCAAAAAAATAAGTGACTTTATAAAGGGGTGAGGTTGGCAAATCGTGGGCTGGTAAGTAGGCCACTTCCTCTCCGCCAAAACCGCGCTTAAAAGTGGAAACACCGGCAAAGCGATGATTGACTTCATCCTTGGGTGCTACCCCCCAAAAATTGTAAGTGAGGCAGCCACGTTGCTTGGCTTCTTTGATCGCCGCCCATTGTACGGCGTAAGAACCAGGCAGGCGATCGTTGGCAGGGGTGGAAATGCCATAATGGTAAACTGCCTCACGGTTGTAAAAGAGAACAAAGGCACTGGCCAGCAATTGGTCACCCAAGAAACTTGAAATCAAGGCCGCTTGGTTGTCGGCGGCAAAGACGGCAAATTGCTCGCGGAGAAACTCATAAGAGAAGGGCACGAAGTGGTGTTTTCGAGCCAAAGCCAGTTGATAATCGTAAAATTCTTGAATATCCTGCGGGTTTTGGGAGAGTCTGGTGGTAATATTTTCCCGCTCACTCCGGCGAACTTCGTAACGGGTGTTTTTACGCATGCCGGCCATGAGTTGTTCTTCGGTTTGGGTCAAATCCAGCTGTAAAGTTAAGTCGGCGGTCAAATGCATCGGTGAGGGCTTGATACCCAATTGTAAAAGCTTATTTCTCAACTCAGGCGAGTCCAGTTCTTGTGGCCGAAAGCGGACAAAGTGGCACTTTTCACGCTTGGCAAGGTCTTTTAGGAAGTTAAAAACTTCGGTTAGCTGTTGACTACTCAAGCTGGACCAGTTTATCAACGGGCCGCCAGCCAAGCTTAAATAATTACCACGTTTGGCCTTTTCTTTGACAACCAGCAGAGCGCCAACTTGGCTAGTTTGGTCAAAAATGCCCAAGCGAAAAACAATTTTGTTCAATTTGGTTTGAAATTCACCCCAGTGCCAAGATTGAAGGAAGTTTGCTTCTGGTCGGGTGGCTAAGTAGCTTTCCAAAGTGGACTTGTTATCTAGGCTACTAAAGGACAGTGGCATGTTATTTTTTTTCAGTTTCGAAGTATTTTTTAATTAATTTAATTATTTTTTTGGCGTCTCTGCTGGTTATTTTTTGATGAGTAGGCAAGTTAATAATGGTGTTGGCCAATTGTTCCGCGTTTGAGCAGGAACTTGGTTGGTATTTAGTCGGGCAGTTTAGTTTGCCACAATCCACTGGCGAGCGATACCAGCGATCATATAGATGAATATTGTGGCGTTTTAGAAAATTGAGTAAGCCCAATGGTTGATTAGTAGTGCCGGCCACTCGCAGGAGTGAAGCACTTTCCAGATCTTTTTGGTTAGTAATAAACTGAAGTGGTGTGTTACTCAACTCGGATAGGTAAAGCTGGGCGATTTGTGCTCGATGTTGGTGGGCTTGGTCGATCTGTTCCAATTGCAGAAGTGCCAGCGTGGCCAAACTCTCAGGTAGTCCGGTTACTTGGTTGGTTGGTGACTGAGTGGGATTGGTCATGAGGTGCACAGCAGTGGCAATTTTATGAATAAGCTTGCCCAAACCCCAGTTGTAAGTGGTTCGAATCAGCCAAGTCAGCAAGGGGTAGGCTAAATCTTTGAGAATCATGGTTTTAGCCGGTTGGCTCAATTGGAAATTTTGTTTGCTGGGGGTGCGGAAAATAACGCCGCCGCCGCTAACAGCGTCAATGATTTTGTCGCGGCCAAAAGACAAAATAACCACGTCGGCCAAACTGCCGAGTGGTTGTCCAATTGGCTTGGTTGGGCTAACTTGTTTATCCAAATTAGCTTGGTTGGTCAGATTGGTTTTACTATCTGTCGCGGCGGCGCCGAAGCTTTGCGCCAAATCCTCGATTAGGAGCAATTGCTTGGTTTTACACCACGCGGCGATTTTGGCAATCTCGGCCGGATGACCCAGCGAGTGTTGAACGATAACCGCTTTGGCACTTTGGCCAGCTTGGTTGATTCGCTCATGCGCCTGCTCCAGCGTTTTGACAGTCATGTTCAGCTGACCTTCGCCAATATCCACGTATCCTGGTGTAGCGCCTGCCCTGATGATGGCTTCTTCTATAGCAAAACAAGTAAAGGCTTGGGTGAGCACTACATCCCGAGTGTTAGTCAAGCCATGTGCCTTTAGCGCCAGCTCAATGGCGTCTCGGCCTTTATAAGTGAGGACGATTTGCCCACCAAATTGTTTTTTGAGCTGATTTTTCAGTTGGTCAGTGGCCGCACCAGCTTGACTGGTTTTGGAAACCAATGTTTGCCACCACAAGCCGATACTTTTGGTCACAAAGTGCGAAGAATAGTGGGCTCCGAGACTAGCACTGATCATCAGCTTTAATCATACTTTCTGATTAATTTTTTTTGCAACCAAACTGGGGTGAAACCCTCGACCAACAACACGTCACGCTCATTTAATTTAGCCAAAATTTGATCAATAGTTTCTGGTCGAGCAGTCATGTCCGAGCCAAAAACTTCGCGGAAAATATGTCGACCATCTACCCCGGTGTAAAGCACTAAGTCGGTTACTTCTCGCGCCGCTTTGGCCAGCTTTAAATGAATTTCGTCTGTTTGCTCATCCAGATCGATAATCCCGCCCGTTAGCAATAGCGTATTTTTACCTTGTTTTTTGAAGTGACCCAACAGCTCCAGCGCCCCCAAAAACCCCTCTGGATTACTGGTTTTGCTGTCACTGATAATGGTGAAACCTTGTGGGTGGGGGTAAAAGCGTAAGTAATTTTCTGTCGGCAAAAACTGGCTCAAGCCTTTGACGATTTTCTGTTTTGGCACACCAAAATACTCGCCCACGGCAATTGCCGCTTGGATAGCCAGAGTAGAGTAAAGGACTGAGAGGTGAGTCTTGACGGTTTTTTCTTGCCAGTCAAACTCCAGCCTACCTTGCTCATTGAGCTTGGCATTGGTCAAACTAACCACGGAGCGTGGTCCAGCGTAAGCTACTGCTTTTTTGCTCTTATCCTGCTCACAGACTTTATCTACCAACTCATCACTACCATTGTAAAAAACTTGACCGGTTAGTTTAGTGGCACGGACCAGCTCACCTTTAGCCTTGATAATATTTGCCAAACTACCAAACAAAGCCAGGTGCTGGTGAGTGACTCCAGTGACGATGCTTACTTCTGGAGTAAACCAACGGGCTAGCCGGCGGATTTCTCCCTTTTTATAAGCGGCAAACTCCAGAAACACCAATTCTTCATCACGATACTGACGCAGAATAGACCAGGCGATAGCCAAAGGAGTATTGTGAGAGCGGACGGGAGTAAAGATGGTGTATTGTTGAGCTAGAACATGGGCAACCAGATGACGGGTAGTGGTTTTACCGTAACTGCCGGTAATACCCAAAATCTTGGGTTTTTTGCCAGCCAGTTTTTGCCGCGCTAAAAACAGCAGGACAATGGTTAGGATGGATTTGAAAAACTCGGTGACCAAACTGACGCCACCAGGAAAAATTGGCACCAGCAAATAGGCGACTGGCGCTGGCCACCACCAGTCCATTAAGTAACCAGCGGTCAAAACCCAGCCCAACAGGATTAGGCTTAAAAAGCCAGTTACCAATGCCCGAACAGTTAGTGCCGGTCGCTTAAGTCCAGTACGGGTAAAATCCACTCGAGTTGGGATAACTCTCAGTAGTTCATGCAGACCCTCCTCAGACAGCAAAAATTGCCACAGTCGATCCAAGCGGTATTCCTTTTGCTGATTCCAAGCCAGCCAACGCACAAGCCGCAATAAAGTAAAAGGTAGCAGTAAAAGGGTGATAATGAGAGTGATGGTTGACATCTTAGCTTAACGTTTTAACGATAAAAGCTGTTACCAATTTAACAACTTGTTGCGGGTGAGTATAAATGGCAGAGTGGCGGGCGCCAGCAATGATTTTCAAACTGGCTTGGGGAATAGTGTCAGCCACCAACCGACCAAATTCAAGCGGCGTGATGCGGTCATTCCGACCCCAAATAACTAGAGTGGGAGTTTTGATTTGTGCCAAGTCTGGTCTAATCTCGTCCATTAGAATATTACTCATAGTTTCCCGTTGGGTGGGAGCGGCCTGGTAGTAATCAGTTTCTCTGGAGAAGCGATAAAGTAGGCGGCGCAATTGAGGTGAAGGAGCAATTTTCCGCCCGATTTTAGCCACGGTTTTGAAAACTAACCGCTTAATAACTTTGCCAAGTGAGTTGTCAATGATGCCTGAATTATCCACTAAAATTAGTTTAGTAACTTTTTCTGGATGTAGTTTCGTAAAACGAATTGCCAATTGACCACCAAAGGAGTGACCCAGCAGACCAAATTTTTCCAGATGTTTGGTTTTCTTTGCCAACCAATCAACGTAATTCTTCAGAGTAAGGGGTTTTTTTGGCGCCTTGGCTAAGCCAGGCAAAGGCCAAAAATGGATCGTTAAGCCCTCCGCCTTCATCAGTTCGATAAACGGTCGCCACTTGTCAGCAACTGTTGGGTCCAAAGTCCAACCATGCAAGACCACTATATGAGTGGTAGGTTTAAGTTTAGCCATAAGTTTTCCCTGAGTTTATTATATGATAAAAGGGAGCGATCTGACAGGTTTAACAGCGGTATCACCATGAAATATTCCTCATTCAAAATTATTGGTTTAGGGCTCGGCAGTTTTCTGGCGCTCATTTTGGTGGGATTTCTGCTGACTTTTTTTGGCTTTAAAAACATTGTTCAAGGCAATACTGCCACTGGTTTAACCCAACTTCGTTTGAGCAAACCAGTTAGTTGGCTTACTTCTCGCCTGACACTTCGCACCAACCAAACCATTGAGACTTGGCACGTTATCAACCGTGTGTTGACTAGTGGTGGCAAATATTTAGTGCTCCTACAAAACTCAGACGAAATTAGAGCCACAGGTGGTTTTATCGGTTCCTACACCGTGCTGGATCTGGACAGTTCAGAGCCACTGCGTTTACAACTGCGTGACATGTATGACCCCAGCGGGGTTAGTCAGACTTTATCATCACCCCCCGGTCAGAAGGAATATTTGAGTGAGGGGCAGGGAATGAAATTAGTTGATGCTAATTGGAACCCGGATTTTCCCGCCAGTGCTAAGTTGATTTTGGATTATTTTGCCGCTATTGCTGGCGACCCTCAACACTATGACGGGGTGATTGCCCTACCACTAACAAGTATTGAGCAATTAATATCAGCTTTGGGTGGGGTTTATTTAGTGGACGAACAACAAACCATCACGGGTGAAACTTTGGCGGCTCAAATACGCCGCGACCGCGACCAGTTTTTTGATGGCAGTCAGCAAAAAGCGCAAAGCCTGCAAGCGGTTTATACGGCTCTCAAGATCAAGCTTGGCCAACTAACGATTAGTGATTGGCGTCAGTTACTCACCCAATTTAATCGCGCTAAATCCTGGCAAACAATCCAAATTTATACCCAAGACGACCGATTGCAAACTGATTTGCGCTACGCACTCTTAACAGGCGAGCTATTAGCTTATGGGTCAGATGAAATTTATCTTTTTCCAGTGGAGAGTAACGTGGGGATCAATAAAGCTAATCGTAAAGTTACCCGCCAACTGAAGGTGGCGATTGTCGACAACGAGTTAACCATGATTACCAAGTGGCATAATGCCTACACTGCATCCGAGCGACCGCCCATCTCCTCGTCGACCACCTATTTAGTAGCGCCCCATCTAGCTTATGTTAACTACCACCGCGTGTTGGTTAATCCACAACTAACAGTGCAAAGTGTCTTGGTTGATGGGGAGCTTTCTTCTTGGGACGAAGAATTACTGACGGGAGTGAATGGTTTAATTTATCGGCAAATCGGTTTTTTAGTAGTAGTGCCTGAGGAAAGTGAGGCTCAAGTGGAAGTCAAGTTTGACTTGCCTCAGCCGGGTAAGTCCCAACCGCTTATTCAGCGCCAAGTTGGTTTACTCTACACCTCGATCAGTGACAGTATAGAATAGGTCAATTATGGCAATCCATAGCGAAGAACTTTCTACTCTCCTAACACAAGCCACAGATTTTTTGGTGGCCACCAATCAATCAGCCACGGCCGAGGAACTAGCTGGTCTTCAACAAGAGGCGGCTGAGCCCGGTTTTTGGGATAAACCGCAGGCACAAAGTAAAATGCGAAACTTAAGCTTGCTGGCCCAAAAACTAGAAACCTTGGAAAAATTGCAGAACTTAGTTAATGATCTTAAGACTTTTGTTGACCTGACGGCAGAAGAGCAAACAGCTTTTGCCAACGAAGCAGAGCAGAACTTCTGGCAGTTATCCAAGTTATTGGAGAAACTAAAGTTAGAAAAATACTTAAGCGGCAAATACGATAGTGTTAGTGCCATTCTCTCCATCCACCCCGGGCAGGGTGGTACCGAAGCTATGGATTGGGCAGAAATGTTGTCGCGGATGTACCAGCGTTATTTTGAACGGACTGATTGGAAATATTCTTTAATCTCTGAGGTTCGCGGTGAGTCAGCGGGTATCAAAGAAATGGTTTTTGAAGTGCAAGCTCCCTACGCCTATGGTTATCTCAAACACGAGCAGGGGACTCACCGGTTGGTACGTTTAAGTCCCTTTAATGCCGATAACCTGCGACAAACCTCGTTTGCGCTAGTAGAGGTAACGCCGTTGATTGAAGATACTGATGAAGTAGAGCTCAAAGAAGCCGACCTGGAATGGCATTTTACTCGCGCTGGTGGCGCTGGCGGCCAGAACGTCAATAAAGTTAACACTGCCGTGGAACTGAAACATTTGCGAAGCGGCATTGTCGTCAAATGTCGTGAGGAGCGCAGTCAAGCCCAGAATAAAGAAAAGGCTTTGCAAATACTCAAGTCGCGCTTGGCGCTAATGTCTGAGCAGGCCAAAGAAAAAGAATTAGCCCATGAAAAAGGCGAACATACTCACGCCAGTTGGGGTACTCAGATTCGAAACTACGTTCTCCACCCCTATCAATTGGTCAAAGACACTAGAACTCAAGTGGAGACGTCAGACACCACGGGAGTACTTGATGGCGACTTGGATCAGTTTATTGTTGAGGAAATTAAACTGTAGTATGATGAGTGCTATGTCAGATCAACCCGTTCATGTTAAGACTGAAAATTTGGATGATGCACCAAGCTCTAATCCGCCACCAGTTGACGATTCGCGCGTGGTAAGGCAAAATCAACCGGTTAGTAGAACCGTCAAAATGGCCAGTCTTAATTTAGAAGAGAAACCCAAAATCAGGCCAACCAATAAACCAGGCACACCCATGACCAATAAACAACGCCGAGCCTTTTTTGTCCTAGCAGTGATTGCTGTAGCGGCCGGCCTGGGCACAGGGTACGGAGCTTACCGGCTCAAAGCCAAAACTGGCGACGTTTCCCCCACTGCCACACAACAAGTAGCCGGCGAAGTAGTTAATAATGGCGATGTGTTTGGCATCAAAGACGATCAGACTTTCAAAGATAGTGCTGAAGGGTACTTGGAAGCCGGCGGAGTAGATGGAGAGGGTTCGCACAGCCTCCTTCGTGAAGGTGGAGTGAGCCAAACTGTGTACCTGACCTCTTCAATTACCGACTTGGACAAATTGGTAGGGATGCAAGTTAAGGTTTGGGGCGAGACATTTAAAGGTCAAAAAGCTGGTTGGTTGATGGATGTGGGTCGAGTGCAGGTCATCGATAAAGACGCCCAGCCACCGGTAGAGAATTAAGTTACTCAATTTTGGTAATTTCAAACTAGTGAAACTCTCTTTGATTCTGTTATCATGGAAGTCTAATCATGATGACTTTTTCGCAAGTTACTAAAAGCTTTGGTGATGGCACCGTGGCTCTCAGTGACGTTTCTTTTCACATTGAGCCGGGTGAACTAGTGGTGATCACTGGTCCCTCTGGAAGTGGTAAGACTACTCTGATGCGCTTGCTTATTCATGACTACGCTCCCACGGAGGGCGTAATCTCCTACAAAGGAGAGCCGCTGGAGAGTATTACGGCTGGTCAAATTCCTTATCACCGACGCAAAATTGGGGTGGTATTTCAGGACTATCGCTTACTGCCGGAGCTTAATGTTTGGGAAAATATCGCCCTGCCATTGTCAATTTTGGGCAAGGCCGAGGGTGAGATCGAATCGCGAGTGACGGACTTGTTAAGCTTGGTACGGTTGATTGACCGAGCTTTAGTTTTCCCCAAGCAGTTATCAGGTGGGGAAGCTCAGCGAGTGAGTATCGCCCGCGCCTTGGCTACTGGTCCCAGTGTTATTTTTGCCGACGAGCCGACCGGCAACCTGGACAGAAACTCCAGCCTGGGAATTGTCAAATTACTCCAACAAATAAACTCACTGGGTACGACCATCCTGATCGCCACTCATGACGTGACACTCCTGGATGTTTTAGAGAATGAGCGACAGTTGATTTTGGAAAAAGGCAAATTAATCAAAGACACTCGTCCCGGCAAAGCGTCGGAAAAACCAGTCGAAACAAAGACAGAGCCTGAAGAAAAACCAGCGGAAAAAAAGGAAACTCGGCCTGGCAGAGAAAAACCAGTCAAACCCAAAATTAGCAAAAAAATCGCTAAGTCGGAACAAAAAAAACAGCCCAAGCAAGCTCTGTCAACTGAAACTGCTAAAAATAATGAGGAAAAGCCACTCTCGGCAGAGTTTGAAGAAGTTAAACATCCGCCCCAGAAGAAAAAAAGCTCATTGTTTGGTAGTATTAGTAAGAAACTGCCCTCGCTAAAACTACCTAGTTTTGGTAGAAATAAGACGATGTCCGAAAAACCAACTGTGGATCAACCAGGCGACAGAGTAACAGACCAAGCAGAACATCATGAGTAAACTACAAGACGTCCTCGTTGCCATTCGCCGCACGCCATATCAAAGCACCGTAGCGATACTGATGATCACGGTCACTTTTTTTGTCGCTTACCTGTTTTCGCTGTTTGCGCTGGGCACCAATGCAGTCCTACAGTTTTTTGAAACTAGACCGCAAGTGATTGCTTTTTTTGATATTGATGCTGAATCTACTCAAGTTGAAAGCTTGGCTGAAGCAATGCAGACGCGCTCTTACGTGGAGAGTGTCAACGTAGTCTCCAAGGACCAAGCCCTGGAAATTTATCGCCGCGACCATCAGGAAGATCCCTTACTGTTGGAATTGGTGACGGCTGATATTTTGCCAGCCAGTGTCGAAGTTTCCGGCCGTACCGCTGACTCACTGACCCAAATTCAAGCCGATTTGGATGGCGCCCCGGGTGTCGAAGATGTGGTTTATCAGGAAGACATCGTCCGAAATATTCGTCAGTGGACTAACGCTGTGCGAGTGATTGGTTTGATCGCCACCGGGATTTTAGGGTTAGTTTCCTTCCTGGCGATCGTAACTTTAGTGGGGATGAAAATCTCCGCTCGCCGCCAGGCCATTGGCGTGATGAGCACCATCGGCGCCACCAATTGGTACATTACCAGCCCGTTTGTTTTAGAAGGAATCCTCTATGGCTTGGTCGGCTCATTGGTCGGCTGGGTAGTGATGTATATGCTGTTTCTTTACGCCACCCCCTGGTTGGAAGACTTTATGAGCGGCGTGATGACTCTGCCCCTACCTTGGTATGTTTTTGCTTGGCAGTTGGGGGTGGGCACCATCGCGGCGGTTCTGTTGGGTGCTGGCGCTAGCTTATTTGCCGCTCGGCGAATGCTGAAAAAATCTTAGGCACTTTCATGATGAAATTCAAATTTTCTCTTCAACGATTGATCCTTGGTCTATTGGTTTTTATCGCTGGCGCTTTGTTTATGGTTGGTCAAATCCAGGCGCAGGAGTGTAAGGAGAATGCTTGTGCGGATGGAGAGACTGCCTGCTGGTCTCAGGCAAAAATTGATTGCCAGAACAAGATTAATGAAGCTCAGACCCAGGCAAAAACATTAAAAAGTGCAATTAATTTATTAAACGGGCAAATTTCTTTACAGCAATTACAAGTTAATCAGACCTTGGCGGAGATTTATCAGTTAGAAACAGAAATAAATGAGCTTTCTCAACGTATCGAGGGCTTGGGTTACTCACTTGATAGGCTGGGCACAGTTTTGATTGAACGGGTTCGGGCGCAATATAAACAAAGTCGATCTGCTCCATCTTTACGATTACTCGGTGCTGAGTCGCTCTCTGAGCTA
>Ga0326597_10009982_pt1 | contig 12672 bp, 16 predicted proteins | sample RVTome_12_FD_203789 | JGI IMG/M metagenome (GOLD analysis project Ga0326597, IMG submission 203789) | Soil microbial communities from uranium-contaminated site in the Upper Colorado River Basin, Wyoming, United States - RVT100D185 | ecosystem: Environmental > Terrestrial > Soil > Contaminated >... | reverse complement strand
CCAGGCGCTCATATCTTTGAGTCTACGAGCACAAACGGCTGCCGTCTTTTCAGCGGACGAACTCGTGCCCGGCGACTAACGGTTACTCCGGGCCCGTGAAGTAGTCCTCATCGATCCGCTTGATGTCGAAACGTCGAACCGCGGTTACCGCTACGTCGGCGTCGATCATCAGACCCGCGAGCTCAGGCCCATCGATCAGCACGACCCGCCGGCGTCGCGCGAGCTCGCGGGCCTCGGACGAAAACGAACTCGTCGTAATGAAAACTCCCTTCGTAGCCTCAGCGTCTTGGAGCGCACCGATGAACTCCCGGATCTCGCGTGGCCCGATCGTTCGATCTCGCGCCCACTTCTTCGCCTGGACGTAGATCGCATCCAGGCCGAGGGTGTCCTCTCGAATAACGCCATCGACCCCACCGTCGCCACTGCGACCAACACGCTCTGCAGCGTCCCGCTTCGAGCCTCCATAGCCGAGCGCGACAAGCACGTCCAATACAACCTCCTCGAAGAAACCGTCGTCTCCGGCGATTAGCCGCGCCCGCAAATCTTCGACGAGCGCTTCGCGGAGCTCGTTGTACGCGGCGTCCAAGGTCTCGGCCGGCGTATCGGAGTCGGCGGTGGAGGTCGCGTCGGGACGAGGTCGTGTGCGACTTCTCGCGCGAAAGTCAAGGTATTCCTGGAACTGTTCGAGGACGCTCATGTCGACCCGTTCCGGGTACTCGTCGAGAACGGTTCGTCCACGTGCGGTCATCACCGAGATGCCCCGCCTAGGCTTGTCGAGGATCCCGGCCTGCTTCAGATGGGTCGAAGCCCAAGCAACGCGATTCGCGAACGTGTATGCCGTTTCGCTTGGGATGCGCTCCTCGAGTTCGGCGGGTGTCAGGACGAACTCTTCGGCCAGCGCTTCCCGAAGCTCGGCCTGCGTCTTCTCTCGGCCGTCCGCGTGAAGCGCGAGAAGCGGACGCATCAACGTCTGGAAGTCCGGGATGGGCACCGCCCGACTCTACTTCGCTCCACCGAAGTGTGACCCGGCGTTTGACGTTGTCCGGTTCTTGTTGTCCGATGCTTCGTCCACAGCGCCGTCAGGGCGAGCGTGACGATCGGGTGATCTGGAGTCTTGTGAAGACGATCGGTCAACGCGCCGGTCTCGACCCGAAGACGGTGTTTCCCCACGCCTTGCGTCATGCGTTCTCCGCCCGGTTCCTCGAACAACACCCAGGCGAGGTTGAGGCGCTATAGAGGCTTGTTGGTCACTCAAAGGTCGAAACGACTCAGCGCTATTGGCGAGCGATGGAACGCAAGCGTCTGATGGAGCGCGTACGCGACCTCTCGTGGGAGACCCGGTACGAGGCCATAGCTGGCAAGGCGCCGAGCGGACTCGAACCGCTGTACGAGGCTTTGCAGGCCTCTGCCTAACCACTCGGCCACGGCGCCGCGCGGGTCATCGTAGCCGTCCTCCTCGCGGGCTACGGTGGATCGCATGAGCGCCGAGCCCCGCCGCGACACGACCGAGCCGTGCCTCCGCTGCGGCGCGGCTATGGAGTGGCGGCACGGCACCTGGCAATGCCCGCGGTGCCGCTTCAAGGTCGGCTGCTGCGAAGGAGAGACGGGCGACTGCAGGCCTGAACGCGCGTAATCTCGCGTTCGTGACGGAGGAGTACACGGAGACCGCGCTCCACTTCGAGGCCGCGCAGCTGCCTCGACTGCTCGAGCGACACCTCCTGCCGGGCCCGCTCGCGCTGGCGGACCTCGGCTGCGGCGACGGGCCGCTCTTCGCGGCGCTCGAACGCGGAGGCTTCATCGGCCCGGAGCGCCCTGTATATGCGGTCGACCTCGCGCCGGCACGACTGGCCCGTGTCCGCTCACGGTTCCCCTGGATCCAGACGATCGTGGCGTCGGCCGAGAGCGTCGCGGCGATCGCGGACGACTCGCTCGACGTCGTCTGCTCGACGATGGTCATGGAGCACGTTCCCGACGAAGGCGCGTACCTCGCCGAGATCAGGCGCGTGCTCCGTTCCGGAGGGAGGGCATACGTGACGACGGTCTACAAGAAGCGTTGGGCGTGGTACTTCCGCAAGCGCGACGGCGAGTCCGTCCTCGACACGTCGCACCTGCGCGAGTACACGGACCTCGAGGTGGTCCGTCGGCTCGTCGCTGGCGCAGGCTTCCGCGAGCTTGCGTTCGAGCGCCGGCTGCTCTGGTTCCCGGTGCTCGATCCGCTCCTCTTCCGGCTGGGCCACCGCTTCGCCCGTCTGTCGGCACGACAGACGTTGCTGCGCGCGTTGCGCGCGCCCCGAGTGCCCATTCCCGGCTACTACAGCCTCGAGCTGGTGGTCGAGAGCTGATCGGCGTGGAACGACGCGCCGTCAGACCGGTGTATCGGATCAATGCGCCTCGCGGCTCTCGGCCTCTTGCTCTGCGCGCTTGTCGCAGGCGTCGTGCTCGCTCCCTCGCCGGGCGTGTCTCGGGGCGGGAACGGCGAGTCGATCCTCTTCTGGAGCGACAATCCACAGCCGTCTCTCTGGGCGATGCGGCCCGACGGCTCGGGCCGCCACGCGATCTTCCGCGCGCCGCAGAACGCGAAGCGGCCGACCCTCTCGCCCGACGGGAAGTGGATCGCGCTCGACGGCGCGCCCCCGGGGAAACCGCCCCTGAGCGACTTCGACATCCAGATTGTTCGCGTCGACGGAACCCGAAGGACGACGATCGTCCGAAGCCCCGCGACCGAGCTCGACGCGCAATGGTCACGCGACGGCAAAGAGCTGACCTTCTCGCGCTGGCCTCGAACCGCCGACTGGCGTAGCTCCTCGATCTGGATCGTGCGTCGAGACGGAAGCGGCCTGCGGAAGTTGAGCCGCGGCCAGTTCGCCCGGTGGTCGCCTGACGGCGCACAGCTCGCGCTCGATGCCCCGACGACGGGCAGCGACGGCGACATCTTCGTTCTGAATCGGTCGAGTGGCGAGCGCAGGCGACTGCTCGCCTCCCCGCAGCTCGAGCAGCCCGCCGCCTGGTCTCCCGACGGTAAGCGAATCCTCTTCACCCGCTTCTATCTCGCCGGCGGCTCGGACGTCTTCGTTATGGACGTCGACGGCTCTCGGATGCGACGTCTCACACGCGCACCCGGAGAAGACACCGCCGCAGCCTGGTCGCCAGACGGCTCGAGGATCGTCTTCACGAGCGAGCGGACGGGTCACCCCCAGGTGTTCGTGATGGACGGGGACGGCTCGCGTCAGCGGGAACATATCGCGCACGCGGTCGAACGACTTCGCGACAGACTGGCACTGAAGGCAGCGCTGGTAGCGTCCTCGCGATGGCCGCCGGCGACCGGCTCGTGCTCGAGAAGCTCGACCAGGCGGTCGAGATCCTCCGCGAGCACGACGTCGACCTCTGGCTCACCTTTGTCCGCGAGACATCGCTTACGAGCGATCCCTCCCTCGACCTCATCGCGGGCACGTACTGCGCCTGGCAGGGCGCATTCCTCGTCTCACGGACGGGTCAGCGGATCGCGATCGTCGGTCGCTTCGACGCGCCGAGCGTCGTCGCCCTCGGTGCCTACTCCGAGGTCGTCGGCTACGACGAGAGCATCCGCCCGGCGCTGCGAGCCGCGATCGAGCGACTCGATCCGCGGTCGATCGCACTCAACTACTCGGAAAGCGATCCCGCGGCCGACGGCCTGACGCACGGGCTCTGGCTCGTCCTCGCCGAGACGCTCGCCGGAACCCCGTACGCCGAGCGACTCGTCTCGTCCGAGAAGATCGTGAACGCCCTGCGAGGCCGGAAGTCGCCATACGAGGTTGCGCAGATCAAGTCCGCGGCCGAGGCGACCGAGGCGATCTTCGACGTAGTCACGCGCGGCCTCAGGCCCGGAATGTCAGAGGTCGAGGTCGCGGGGCTCATGCATGCCGAGGTGTCGGGACGCGAGCTCGGCTACGCCTGGGAGCCCGATCACTGCCCGGCGGTCAATGCTGGGCCGGAGAAGGAGGTGGGCCACGCCGCGCCCGGAGCGCTGCGAGCACGAGCGGGCGAGCTGCTCCACGTGGACTTCGGTATCAAGTGCGACGACTACTGCAGCGACCTCCAGCGCGTCTGGTACTTCCTCGACGCGGATGAGACCGCCGCGCCGCCGGACGTGCTCGCGGCCTGGGACGCTCTCTGGACGTCTGTCGACGCCGGCATCGCGGCGCTACGGCCGGGCGTGTCGGGGTGGGAGGTCGATGCGGCTGCGCGCGAAAGCCTCGTCGCCGCCGGCTACCCGGAGCCCATGTACGCACTGGGCCACCAACTCGGCCGCACGGCCCACGACGGCGGCACCGTCCTCGCGCCGCGTTGGGACCGCTACGGCACAGCCCCGTTCGGAATCGTCGAAGAGGGAAACGTCTTCACGGTCGAGTACGGCACTGCCGTACCCGGTCGCGGCTACATCGGGCTCGAGGAGGACGTCGTCGTCACGGCCGACGGCGTCGAGTGGCTGAGCACCCCGCAGCGCGTTCTCTGGTTAGTTCCGTAGCGCTCCGACCGTATCGCTACGCGGACGCGCCGTCGCCGCTCTGCCCCACGGGAGCCGCTGCGACACTTCCGGATCTCTCGAAGAGCTTGCCCGCGCGAATCGTCTCCACCATGTCCTTCGACTCCTCGCGGTAGACGCTTCCGTCCTCGAACTCGATCGCTGGATAGAGATTGCCGCCGGTCTTCTCGATCAGCTCGCTGCGCTTGTCGCGCTGCCAGGGAAGCGCCGCGCCCGCGACGGTCTCGTACGCGATCCCCATATCCTCGAGCGCCTTCTCGACGCGCCAACACGGGTGACCGCCGATCTTGACGAACTGAGCCGAGCAGCGCAGAAGCCTGACCGCCACGCCTTCCACCATATCGCGGGGCACGGCTCAGGTCTACGATCGCCGGATGACGTCCAGCGCCTCCCGGCCGACGAGCCTCGACACGTGGGGAGCGATGGCGCGCGGCTGGGAACGGTGGCGTTCCGAGATCGAGATCACGAGCGCGCCGATTCGCGACTGGATGCTGAACGCGCTCGCTCCCGAGCCGGGTGACACCGTTCTCGAGCTTGCTGCCGGCCCCGGGGACACGGGGTTTCGGGCGGCCGCAATGGTCGGCGAGACTGGGCGGCTGATCTCGACCGACTTCTCACCGGAGATGGTGGACGTCGCAAGACGCCGCAGTGAGGAGCTCGGCCTCTCGAACGTCGAGCACCGTGTGATGGATGCCGAGCGCATGGAGCTCGACGACGACTCGGTCGACTGCGTCTTGTGCCGCTTCGGGTACATGCTCATGGCAAGCCCCGCCGCGGCGCTCGCAGAGACCCGTCGTGTCCTGCGTCCCGGCGGGCGCCTCGCGTTGGCCGTCTGGTGCAGCGCTGTGCGCAACCCGTGGATCTCGATCGCCGGCCGCATGCTCGTCGAGCGCGGTCACGTACCGGCGCCCGAGCCCGGCGCGCCGGGAATGTTCACGATGGCGAGCGAAGAGCGCACGCGACACCTCCTGGAAGGCGCCGGCTTCTCTGGCGTGCATATGGAGGAAGTGCCGGTGCTCTTCACGTATCCGAGCGTCGATGAGTACGTGCGGCGTGCCCGGGACACGGGCGGCGTGTTTTCGAGGGTGTTCGGCGATGCTTCCGAGGACGAGCGCGAAGCGATCGAGGCCGAGCTCCATGCGCGCTTCGAGCCATTCCGCGCCAGCGATGGCTACGAGCTTCCGGGTGTCGCACTCGTGGTCGCGGCGAGCTGAGCCCGAGCACGTCAATCGCGCTTGCGACGGGCCCGCGACGGCTACCTTCGAAGCGTGGATGAGCCGGCAGATCGGTCTCTGAGCTTCGTCACCGCGGTCCGCATCGGGCTCGTCGTCTTCGTGCTGGCCTGGATCTTCGGCCCGTACGAGCTGCGAGCGGCGGTGCCGATCTGGTTCGCGTTCCTGATCACGCTGGGCCTGGAGGTGCACTTCTTCGCCGGCGCTCTTCGTCGCATGCCTCCACCACGCCCCGACCGTCAACCGCAGATCGTCGACCGGGAGCGGTACGGCTACGCCGAGGATACGGACGACCTCCTCCTCGTCACGGAGGGCGACGAGGAGCTCTGGATCCCGTACTCGGGCGAGAGCGAAGAAGAGGTGGACGCGCTCATCGAGTCTGTGCGAGAGCGGTCTGACGACGAGGAGACGGTCGCTGCGAGCCCGGTCGAGCACCGCCGTGTCTGGCCGCCCGTACGCCGCTTCCTCACCGGCCTTGCCGTCATCACGGGGCTCGCGCTCGTCCTGTGGTTCGTCGAGAGCCGGACGGGCTGGGAGTCGCTCGACGGGGACACGCGAGCGGAAGCCGTGGCTCGCTTCTCGGACGAAGCCTCGCGAATCGCGGAGAAGCCGGTCACGATTCGCTGCGACGAATCACGCGACTACGTCGGCCTCGTCCAACACGCGGACGGCGTCGCCGCAGTCGGAGGCGACCGCGCGTACCTGACGCCGGAGCGCTGTCACGACCTCTACCGGCTCGCGTTCGAGGACGAGGTGACCTCGAGCCAAACCGCCCGCGCGCTCGCCGTTCTCGCCCACGAGGCGTGGCACCTGCGCGGGGTGAGCGACGAAGGAACGACCGAGTGCTACGCCCTCCAATCCGGCGTCGAGCTCGGGCGGCGGCTCGGACTGTCCGAGGACACCGCGAGGCAGCTGATGCGCCAGCAGCTCACGGAGAATGCGCTGCGCGCCCGGGGAGCCTTCGAGTACCTCGTTCCGCCGGACTGCCGCGACGGCGGGTCTCTCGACCTCGACCCGAACGACACACGGTTCCCGTAGCCGGAGTCGGCTCGGCCGCACCGGAGAGGGGCCGGGAGGCGTGAGATCGATTCGATGCAAGACTTGACTGCGATGGCCGGGACGGAGCAGATCGAGATTCGTCGTCTGGAGGCGACAGAGGCGTACGAGAGCCTCGACGGGCTCGCGGAGGTCTTGTACGACTGCGTCGCAGGAGGCGCTTCCGTCAGCTACATGGAGCCGTTCTCACACGGGGACGCGCGCGATGTATTCGACGTCGTGGCCGCCGAGGTCGAGCAGGGTCGGCGGCTGCTTCTGGCTGCGTTTGCCGACGAACGGCTGGTCGGGACGGTGCAGGTCATTTTCGCCCTGCCACCAAACCAGCCACACCGAGCCGACATCGCAAAGCTCCTCGTCCACCGCTCGGCGCGCAGGCGCGGCATCGCTCGACTCCTCATGGAGCATGCCGAGTCGGAAGCTCGCGAGGTAGGCAAGACCCTGCTCGTGCTGGACACGGTGACCGGCGACTCGGCCGAGCGCCTGTACACACGATTGGGATGGACGAGAGTCGGTGTGATTCCCGGCTACGCCCTCTACCCAGACGGACGCCCATGTGACACGACCGTGTTCTGGAAGGCGCTGTAACCGGCGACCCCCTCGGTGGCCCTGTCGCAGGGGCTCTGGTCCAAGCGGATGGTCGAACAGATCGGCGTAGATCTGCGCCGTGACGCAGCGTGAGCTCGGGCGAATGCGGAACGCCCCGGCTCGGTCGCCCGGGGCGTCCGTCGCGTCCTGAGGGCGCTTTCCGCTTCAGTGCGCGCGGGGGTTCATGTGATGTGACCCGCGTACAGGAAGACTCCGGCGTCAACGTCGTCCTTGAAGTTGATCATGCCGGTGGCGCCCTCGAAGTCGCCACTGCCGCTCACGATCGTGTGGTGGCAGCGACCGTGGATCTCCTGCGCGAAGGTGTCATCCACGAACTTCGCGGTAAAGGTGTACGTCGTGCTGAACGTGCCGCACGTCGTTCCGTTCGAGCAGCCGACGAAGGTCTCCGTACCACGCTCCTGGTACGTCCCGCTCGGGTTGAACTTGGATTCGGTGATCGTCGTGTACCAACACCCGACCAGGCCTCCCGCCATCGCGATGGTGAAGTCGCTCGCCTGACCACCACATTCGCTGACAGGGGTGCCAATCCCAGAGACCTGTGTCGTTCCCGCGCTCGCGGGGGATACCAGGAGGACGAGCGCCGACGCGGTCACGACCGCTACCGCCACCGCCGCCCGTAGACAATTCGTCATCGTCTCCCCTCCTCTGGTCGTTCGCCGACGCCGTCGAGCGACCCTTGTGTGACCCAGCCACGAGTTCCGCCTCCGCGTCACGCTTGAGCAATACGTCACTTGACGTATCCTTCGGGTGTGACGACGCTCGTGGCCCGCGACTATCGCGGTGCGCTCGAGTTCCTCCGGGCCGCCTACGAGAACGAGGAGCCTGCTCCGTTCCCGACACTCGTGCTCGACGCGCTGCGCAGGCTGATCCCGAGCTCGATCGCGTCGTACCGTGAGTGGGACGACCGCTCGGGCAGCTACGCGCACTGGACTTCTGGCGTCGATCTCGAGGACGTCGAACGGATCTGGGACCGCTATCCGGCGGTGCGGTCGCAGGACCCGCTTCCGGGTGTCTGCCCGAGGGGCGAAGCGCGTGTGCCGACCGGAAGGGCGTTCCAGCTCTCCGACTTCCTCCCATTGCAACGGTTTCGCACGCTCGAGCTGTATCGCGACGTCTGTCGCCCGGTCGGTACGAACTACGTGATGAAGCTCTTCCTCCCTCTTGAAGGGCGAAGCGGCGGCTTTGTGCTGGAGTCGGAGCGGCACGACTTCACGCCGCGCGATCGCGGAGTGCTCGATCTCGTCGCCCCGCACCTCGTTCTCGTGTGGCGCGCGAAACAAGCCGAGGCCAGCGCCTCAGAGGAGTCCGACGCCTTCTTGACCTTGACTCTCCGCGAGCGCCAGGTCCTCCGGCTCGTCGCCGGCGGGTTGACGAATCGAGAGGTCGCGCTCGCACTTGTCGTCGCGCCGGGGACGGTGCGCAAGCACCTCGACAACGTCTATCGCAAGCTCAGCGTCCGCGGCCGAGCCGAGGCAGTGGCCGTGACGCGCGTCACCCACTCGCCCGCTCGGACCGACGCACAGGCGGCGATGAAACCGGGCTCCAAGCGGGGCCTCTGAAGCGGATGAAGGGGCTCGAACCCTCGACCTTCTGCATGGCAAGCAGACGCTCTACCAACTGAGCTACATCCGCGCGCGCGGCTGATTATAGCCGCGCGTCGAATCAGTCCCGGAAAGGCTGTGGCCCGCCGAAGCGGGCCACAGGGTGACGTTGCACGTGACGCTCGATTGATACCCGGATAGATCGTAGCGTTACCGGGCGGGAGGTCGATACACGCGAACGCCACGTCGCACCTCTCGCCCGACCGCTTGGGTCGGAGGGCGCCGGAGTCGAACCGGATCCGGGGGCAAGCCGGACGCATCGAGTATCAATCGAGCACTGCGCCGTGCAGTGTCACCCTCCGACTCCGGTGATCGTGCCCGCATGCTCGCGAGACCGCAAGATGGCCAATCAGGACGCGGCTCGGTCGAGCGCCTCGTTCACGAGGCTGTCTGCGAGCTCGTTGTGCTCGCGGCGCACTGCCGTGTAGGCGACGCTATGGATCCTGCGCGCGAGCCGCGTGGCGTCCAGGAAGAGCTCCTGGAGCGCGCGGTTTTTCACCTTGTACTCGCCGCGCATTTGCTTCACGAGGAGCTCGGAGTCGGACACGACCTCGAGCTCGTCGATGCCCACCTCGACCGCACGCTCGAGGCCGGCCACGAGTGCCGCGTACTCCGCGACGTTGTTCGTGGCAACGCCGATCGCCTCCCCGCGCGCGTCGAGCACCGTCCCGTCCTCCGCTTCCAGCACGTAGGCGTAGGCCGCTGGACCGGGGTTCCCGCGCGAGCCGCCGTCCGTGAAGAGCTTCGCCTTCACACGTCGACGAGCGAGTAGACGTCGTACGCGGGCTCCTCGTACGGGTGCGCGGCGCGGAGCGCGGCGACGACCCCCACAAGCAGCCGCGACGGCACCACGGTCTCCACCCGCAGCTCGGCGACACGCTCCTCCCTCCCGCTCTCGCCGATCGCCGGGTCGGTGGTCTCGCCTCCGAGGAACGTCCCGGTTCCGGCGGTGTACCAGGAGCACCTCTCGTAGTCGCCGATCCGCCCTGCTCCGGCAGCGAACACCGCGTCACGCGTTGCGTCGAGCGCGACCTCGGGCACGAACCAGACGAGCTTCACCCGCGATTCAGAAGTAGCCCGTGCTGTCATCGCCGATGAGCAGGATGAAGAGCACGAAGCTCACGAAGAAGCGGATGGGTACGACGAAAAGGCCGAACCCGGCGGCGACCACAAGGGCTCCGACGGCCCTCGCGACCTTCATGCCACCGGAAAACGTCGACCACGTTGCGAGCCCGGCGGCGACGACCGCCGCCGGATAGCCGACGAGAAATAGGGCCGTGAGCATCGTGTCCGTGTACGAGAGTGTCGCCAACAAGCCCCCGAATACGGGCATTCCGATCGCAAAGATCCAGAGCCAGCGTGCTCTCACACCTACTCGGCGTTGTCGATCTGTGCGCGCTGCAACGTTCCTGAGTAGTCGACGTAGACCGACTTCCACTCCGTGAAGACGTCGAGCGCTGCCTGCCCCGCTTCCCGGTGGCCGTTTCCGGTGTCCTTCGTGCCGCCGAACGGGAGGTGCACCTCCGCGCCGATCGTGCCCGCGTTGATGTACGTGATGCCGGCCTCGAGGTCGCGCACCGCCCGGAACGCGCGATTGACGTCTCGCGTGAAGATGGACGACGAGAGCCCGTAGCGGATGCCGTTCGAGATGCGAACCGCGTCGGCCTCCTCCTTGAAGCGGATCAGCGAGAGTGTTGGCCCGAAGATCTCCTCCTGCGCGATTCGCATGCCCGGCTCGACGTCGCCGAAGATCGTGGGCCGGTAGTAGAACCCCTTCGCGAGGTCGCCTTCGCTCGCGATCTCGCCGCCGGTGAGCAGCGTCGCGCCGTCGTCGATCCCGACCTGGGTGTACGAGTGGATCTTCTCGAGCGCGGCGCCGTTGATCACCGGGCCAACGTCCGTATCGTCCTCCCAGCCGGGTCCGAGCCTGAGCGCTTCCGCCCTCGCGACCAACCGCGTCGCGAGCGCGTCGTACAGGCTCTCGTGGACGATCACGCGGCTCGTCGCAGTGCAGCGCTGCCCCGAGGTGCCGAAGGCGGACCAGACGATCCCGTCGAGCGCGAGGTCGAGGTCGGCGTCGTCCATCACGATGATCGCGTTCTTGCCGCCGAGCTCGAGGTGGATGTGCTTGAGATGGTCGGCCGCATTGCGCATGACCGTGACTCCGGTCTCACGCGAGCCCGTGAGCGTGATCACCGGCACGTCCGGATGCCGCACGAGCCGGTCGCCGACCGCCCCGCCTCCGCCGTGGACGATGTTCACGACACCCTTCGGCACGCCCGCCTCGTCGAGCAGCTCGACGAAGCGCTGGCCCAGCGCCGGGGTGTCTGTCGCCGGCTTGAAGACCGCGGTGTTCCCGGCGATGAGTGCCGGCGCAATCTTCCACGAGGGGATCGCGATCGGGAAGTTCCACGGCGTGATGACGCCGATCACGCCGATCGGCATGCGAACGGACATCTGGAACTTGTCCGGGAGCTCCGAGGGTGTCGTCTGGCCGAAGAGCCGCCGGCCTTCGCCGCCCATGTAGTAGCTCATGTCGATCGCTTCCTGGACGTCGCCACCGGCCTCGGCTGAGACCTTCCCCATCTCGTGCGTCATGAGGTCGGTGAGCTCGGCCTTGTGCTCGACGAGGAGCTGCGCGAAGCGGAAGAGGATCTCGCCGCGGCGCGGTGCGGGCACGAGGCGCCAGTCCGCAAACGCCTCTTTGGCCGCCGTCACCGCGCGGTCGACGTCGTCGGCGCTCGAGCGGGGGAACGTCCCGATCAGCTCGCCGTCGGCCGGGCTCGTGGACTCGAACGTGTCGCCGGAAGCAGCGTCCACCCACTCGCCGCCGATGTAGTTCTGGTGCGTGCGTGTGTCTGTCGTAGCCATGCGTCCAGCCTATCGCCACAATCCAAGACGATGAGCGAGCACGTTGCCGCGAGCTCCTATCTCGATTCGCGCGATCGGGAACACGCGGCCTCGCTCGAGGGTGAGGCGCGCGAGGTCGTCGTCTCGACGGTCACACGCTACCGGCGCGAGGATCGGCTACACGTTGGTGATCTCGTCCCGCGGCTCGAGGCCGTTCGGCTCGAAGACGGGTCGCCCGTGAATCTCGCGGACCTGGTCGCCGACCGTCCGCTGGTTCTCGTCTTCGGCAGCTTCACCTGACCGCCCTTCCGTCGTCGGTCGGGCGACGTTCAAGCGTTGTACGAGCGGTTCCGTGACTTCGCATCTGTGGTCTTCGTCTACATCGCGGAGGCGCACGCAATCGACGAGTGGCAGCTGCAGTCGAACCTCGACGACGACGTTCTCGTCGCCCAGCACAGGACGATCGAGGAGCGATTCGCAGCGGCCCGCGCTGGTGTCGCGCGTCTCGGCCTCACGATGCCGGTGCTCGTCGACGGGATGCCCGACGCAGTGAGCGAGGCCTTCGCAGCGTGGCCCGAGCGCATCTACGTCGTGGGCCGCGACGGGCGGATCGCGTTCAAGGGCGGCCCCGGCCCGTGGGAGTTCGACCCGGAGGCTGCGGGGCAGGCGCTGGACGAGCTCCTTCGGTGATGTGAATGCCAGCGTCGCGGGCGCGAACGCGGCCGTCTTCAGGGATCTACGCGCGACCGGAATCCGCGCTAGATGATTGATGCCACGGCGCTTGCCGTGGCGATAGGGGCCAGGA
>Ga0326597_10009981_pt1 | contig 12672 bp, 10 predicted proteins | sample RVTome_12_FD_203789 | JGI IMG/M metagenome (GOLD analysis project Ga0326597, IMG submission 203789) | Soil microbial communities from uranium-contaminated site in the Upper Colorado River Basin, Wyoming, United States - RVT100D185 | ecosystem: Environmental > Terrestrial > Soil > Contaminated >... | reverse complement strand
GATCCAGTCAGATTGACCACGAAAACCTCGAGGTCGGCGCCTACTTCCGGCTCGTGTTTTTTTGCTTCTTCGCGTTTCGCGGTTTGTTTTCCATGCGCCGCTTCCTTGGGCCTGATGAATTCCGGCAAAATATCCGGAGTGAAAAACCAGACGCCGGCGCCGGCGCCGCCGAGAAGAACGACAACCGCACTGCCGATAATAATGAGTTTTTTGTTCATGGCTGCCCTGCTGCCGGAGCTTTGAGCAACCCATGTGCCAAGGCCGGCGACGGGAATACGCCGCGAATTAGCGCCGCTGCAAGCGAGGAGGATTGCGCTGACTGTCAAGAACACCAAGTTTCTCCGTCAGATCCTTGACGCTTTCCATCTCGCACGATGGCGTCGAGCGCACCGACCTCATGGGCTACGTCGCGCTGCGGACTCGGACCTGTTTTATGGGCATGCGTCGCTTCGACCGCTCCAAGGCAAAAACGGGAACTTTCATCCGCGACCGCAAAGGCGTGCGGCGAGCAGATAGGAACGCTGGCATTACTGTTGCTTTAGCGCCGTGCGTTGACGACTCAGTCTGGAGGAAGAAGCAGATGAAGGCATCCCAAGCACAAGCACCGGAGCTCGCGACAGAGAGCGAATATCGTATCCGCCGTTCCCGCACTAAAAGGATGCGGGATCGCCGCGCGGGGATGCTGCCCTTGCCCAATGGAGCCGCGGCGCAGACGACCATGGCCGTTGGGGAAACTTCCGTGGTGGTGCGAGCTTGGACCGAGGCGGCGGACAGCGAAGCGCGCAACGCGCTGCAAGTCATTCTCAGCGGGAGTGAATTGCTGCTGGATAACTTTTTCGGCCGGCTCTCGCCGGCGCAAAAAAGGATCTTGGAAGGAGTGTTGGGCAGCGCCCGTCATCTCAATGGCATCATCGCGACGCTGTCCAACCCGGGTGGAATCATCGGCGACCCGCCGCTCTATAACTTACATCGATAACCGGCCTGCGCGGTGGTGGATCTCCACGGGCAACCCCGTGACACCTTCCACTACGCCCGTGGGGCGAAATCCTGAGCGAGAGCCTACCAGCCCGGTCTTCCGGGATTGCTGTGAAAGACTATTCACCACAGAGTTCGCAGACAGGTAGTCCTGAGTCCTGAGTCCTGAGTCCTGAGTCCTGAGTCCTGAGTCCTGAGTCCTGAGTCCTGAGTCCTGAGTTGTCCGACTCGAAACATGGGACACGAGACCCAAAATCTCGCCGCTTCGGCGGCTAGCCACACAGTGTTCTTGATTCGTGTTCGTTGGAGCACGAGCACGAGAAACGAACACGATTTCCGCGAGGCGATTGAGCGCACCCTTCGACAAGGGCTCAGGGTATTCGGCAAAAGCAGATGAGGCTTTTTCAGTGGCCTGCTAGAGCAGATATTTTTCCACCGTCTGCACCCGCTCCAATAGGCGCATCAGGTGAAAGGGCTTGGGCATGTATTCATCGGCTCCCAACTCGAGAACCTTGTTACGGTCTTTCTCCGAAGCGCCGGCGGATACGACGATCACGTAAGGCATCTTTTCGCCCTGCGATGCGCGCAGGTGTTTTAAGACGGCAAACCCGTCCACCCGCGGCAACATCAAGTCCAGAAGCACGAGATGGATCTTCTCCCTGGCAAGAATATCCAGGGCGGCCTTGCCGTCGCTGGCCGTGCGCACGTGATAGCCGAAGCGCATCAAGCAGAGGCTTAACATCTCACAGAGCGACCCGTGATCTTCCACCACCAGGATCGTCAGTTTATCGGGCGAAGCATCGTTGCCGGCGACGTCACTTGTCTCTACATGCGGCTTATCGCGGCGCGCGGGAAACGGGATGATTTGGCCGCGCCGCGGCGTGTTGACCAACCCATTTGGGTCGTGGAATTTTGCTCTTCCTTTAACGCGGGCTTGCCTTCGGTCATCCAGCTCTTCGAAGCCGTCCGCGTCGAAGCCGAATATCGGCCGGCTCGCCTCAATTTCCCGTTTGATGGCGTGCAGATGCTCGGTCCAGTCCTCGACCCGCAGGTTGAGCTTCGTCCACAAGTCACCGGAGTAGTCGCCTAGGTCCCCTCCCCGGCCAATGGCGAGGTTCTCGCACTCCGAATCCGCCAACTGAACCAGAGCGATGATCTTCGCGGTCTTGGCGTCGACCACATCCGTCAATGTGTAGAACGGAACGTGATGGTAGCGAATGGTCTGCTGCAGCCAGAAAGGCAACTCGGCGTGACTCGCCCAGCGCGCGCCGAATTCGGGGTGGCTCATGCCCAAGCTGAGGGTCTCGGCCTCGACGGCCGGAAGGTTTTTGTCGATCGCCACCGAAACGGCTTCCAAGAATTGCTCTTTCCAATAGCGATAAAACAGCAGACGCCCCAGATCGTGCAGGAATCCGGCGACGAATACGAGATGCGGCGCTGGATGGTCGATTTTCGCCGCGACCAGGCCCGCCATCGCCGCGCAACCGAGAGAGTGCTCCCAAAGTTGTCGGAGAGTGACCAGCGCCGGAGATGGTTGCCAGGCTTCCTCCTTCGGCGGCGAGGACTCCATGCCAAAAAGCGATAGGACCAATGCCAACGATTTCAAGTGATCCATGCCGAAGGTGCTGATGGCCTGTGCGACCGTCGATGGTTGCAGCGATAGACCCGAGGAAAACTTGGCGAGCTTTAATAGGCGCGCGCTGAACAATGGCTCTGCAACGATTACCTCGGCGAGGTTCTTGACCGGGGATCGATCATTTCTTGAGATTTCGACGATAGCACGGGCTAACGGCGATAACTGATAAGAAAACTTTTCCGGATCGACATCCGCGCCCTGAGTCGGGCTTTCGCCGCGATCAGCGGCTGGCACAAAACATTCCTCGGCTATCTGCTCAACTGTCCGACCTGGGGCATACGTATCCGGTTTCATATCACTAACTAGTTCGGCTGAACCTCGCCAACCTTTAATTTTACCTAAAGTTTTCCGCACTTTCGGCGATTCAGAAAGCAAAGAGGCGCGAGCCAAAGGACTCTTTCGCCCTTTTTCTTGCGCGACTTTCGGTTTCGGATCACTGCGCCGAAGCTCGGCGGAATGGTTCGGCCGGTCAGCTCGAAATCGCCGGGGCCACGCGCGGGGCTTTGGCTATGCGTGTTCGTGAATCGGGCGGAACTAGCTCGATCACGGCTCGCGAGCGCGGTTACAGGTGAAGCAATTGAGCCTAACGAAACAAATAGGGCTGTTTCAGCAACCGGACAGAAAGTAAACGACCCTTGTGCTCACCATCATTGGCTACGTAATCGTCATGGGCTCGGTACTCGGGGGCTTCATCCTGGAAGGGGGGCCCATCGCCGTGCTCAATCAGACGGTCGAATTCTTGATCATCGGCGGCGCGTCCATCGGCAGCCTCGTTGCCGGCACGCCGACCAAGGTCTTGCGCGCCCTGCTTGAGAGTATCAAGAAAGCCGTTGCCGGCGCCGGCTACTCCAAAGCCGACTACATGGAACTGTTCGCCATGCTCTACGAAGTCTTTTCCGTCATGCGCAAGAGCGGCGAGATGGCCCTGGAAAAAGATGTCGACGATCCGGCGAACAGCGAGATCTTCAAGAAGTATCCTAAATTCCTCGCCAACCACGCGGCTCAAGGCCTGATGTTGGACTCGCTGCGGCTGGTGATCAGCGGTTCGGCCGACGCCGACGAACTGGCGAACCTGATGGATGAAGAGATCGCCACCCACGAAGAAGAGGCGCGCCAGCCGCCGGGCGTGTTAAGCAAGACCGGCGATGCCTTGCCCGGCCTCGGCATCGTCGCCGCCGTGCTCGGCGTCATCATCGCCATGGGCTCCATGGACCAGGGACCGGAGGTTATCGGCCATAAGATCGCCGCCGCGCTCGTGGGAACCTTTCTCGGCATTCTCTTGTCCTACGGCATCGTTCAGCCGATGGCGCAGAAGATCGAACTCATGTCGATCGAAGATACAAAATACTTGGAATGCCTCAAAACCGGCATTCTGGCCTATTTGCACGGCGCCGCGCCGATCATCGCGGTGGAATACGCGCGCCGGGTGGTCTTCAGCACCGAGCGGCCCTCGGCGCTCGAGCTGGAAAATGCCTGCCGCGGGAAGAAGGAGTAAAGAATCATGGCGGGAAGGGGTGCAAAAGAACCACAGCAGCACGGCAAGGAGGAGAAGCCCAGGATCATCATCAAGAAAGCGAAAGTCCAGCACGGCGGCCATCACGGCGGCGCCTGGAAAGTGGCCTATGCCGATTTCGTCACGGCGATGATGGCGCTTTTCATCGTGCTCTGGGTGCTCGGGGCTTCGGACAAGAAATTCAAGGCGGGCATCGCCCACTACTTCCGCGAGCCGGGAGTTTTCAGCGGCTCCACCGGCGTGATTCCGGACGGCGGCCAGGATAAGCTCGGCGCCGGCGTCATTCAATCGCCCTCGCTGGAAGTGCTCAAGGCGCAAATCAGTGAAGGTCTCGCCGGACTGAAGGATCTCATCAACATTCAAGATCTGGTGTCGATCAAAATGACCGATGAAGGCCTCTTGATCGAGATCATCGACAAGGAGAAACAGGCATTTTTTGAGCTGAGCAGCGCCACGGTGAAACCGATCATGCGCAAAGTTCTCGCGTTCATCGTCAAGGAGATCAAGGATACCCCTGACAAGCTCGTGATCAGCGGCCACACCGACGCCCGGCCGTTTCACAACGAATCGTACTATTCGAACTGGGACCTCTCGACGACGCGGGCGCTCAACACGCGGCGCGCCCTGGAAGAACTGGGCATACCCAGCGAACGGATCGAGAAGGTTGTCGGCTACGCGGACCGCCAGTTGCGCGTTGCCGACGATCCGCTGAACTCGGAGAACCGCCGCATCAGCATCCTGATCAAGAAATTAGAAAGAGAGGAGAAGAAATAGCTAACCAAACATATTTGAAATTTTGAGATGAAGGGAACACCGAATGAGACTGTGTCTCGCGCAAAGAGCGCAAAGGACGCCAAGGTAGATTGCGATAAAAAAGGGGGGATGGGTGGGGCCTTTGCGAGCTTAGCGTGCTTGGCGCGAGAAATCTCCTTAAACTCATTCTGTTTAACAATTCCCGGGTTAATAGCTATCGCAGGCTTTCGATGCGGCGCTCGGGGCTGACCACATCCAGGATTCGGATGGCGAACTTGTCTTTAACGACCACCGCTTCCCCGTGGGCCATCAGCTTGTTATTGACCAAGATATTGAGCGGCTCGCCGATCAATTGGTTCAGCTCCACCACCGAACCCTGGCTGAGCTTGAGCAGATTCTCGATGGTCAAGCGCGCGCGCCCCAACTCCACGGTCACCTGCAAGGGAACGTCCATCAGAAGCGACAGATCCACTTGATCCTTGCCTGCCTGTGCCCCGGCAGACAGGCCGCCTCGACTCGCGCCGTTTTCGTTGACTGCTTCATCCATGTCTGCTCCCGTTCTGTATCGCTGAAATTCGATGGGTCATTAGTAATCAGACCGTGATGTGATGAAAACCTTGTTGCCGTTTCTTTGCGCGCCCTTGCCGACGAATTTGCGCTTCCCTTCGACCCAGAGTTCGACCTGGTCCATCCCGGGAGCGTTCAACTGGATGATGTCGCCGGGCCTGAGTCCCATGATCTCGCCGACTTTCATATGCACCACGTCCACCACCGCCTGAAGATCAAGGTCCACCTCCATTAGAGGTTTCCGCAGGCGAGCAGCTAATCCGGTGTTTTCCGCGTCGCTGCCCATGGGAAGGCTCGATCGCAGTTGCTCGCGCAACTGCTCGATGGCCGCCAGCGGTATCGAGAAAAGAATCGTGCCGTTGATCGGCGCCATGCCGACGGTGTACTTGGCAAGGATCATCGGATCACCCATCCCAGCCGCATTGAGCAAGTAGGGATTCATCTCCGATCTCATATAGCGTCCCGTCAACTGAATCACCGACTGCCACGCCTCTTCCATGCCGTGGAGCATTCTTTCGACGAATTTTCCGAGGAACCGACTTTCGATGGGAGTAAAATCCCGTCCTTCGGCCCTCATCGCCTTTTCGCCGCTGCCGCCGAAGAACAGCTCGATCATGGCAAAGGCAAGGCGCGCCTCGACCACTAGAATGCCGATGCCGCGCAGCGGCTCGAGGCGAACAGCGTGGATGCTTGCGGGAACCGGAAAGCTTTGAATGAGGTTTTCGTAGGAGACCACTTCCATCATTTCAAAGTTTGCGTCCACCGATTTGCCCAACTGGGAAGCGAACATGCTCTGTAACCGCCTGGCGAAGTTATTAAAAATAATTTCCAGGCCGGGCAGCCTGCCACGCGATGAAAGCTCGCTGCGGGTGAAATCATAGAGTTTGATTTCGTTCCTGGCGTTTGGTGCTTCAGCGATGGCGGCGGAGGTCTCTCCGCCCCGGCTCGGCTCGCCAGCCGGCACCTGTTCGCTGGCAATGCCTTGCAACAAGGCATCGACTTCATCCTGCGAAAGAACCTGTGCCATCTTGCTTGCTGCTTTCCTTGCTGCTGTTACCAGTGTCGATAATTTGACGCGCTTTCGTCAATCTAATATCGGCAGACCGCGAAAATACTTGAGCAACCTACTGCGAATCGGGAATAGAGCAAGTAGAGTGCCAGAAAACTTGTTCGGACGAGTCGTAAATAGGGTCAGGAGCCATTTTCCGATTCGTTCAGCGAGGATCGTAGAGGTTCGACTCCGCCGATACCTTCGAGATTCCGCCCGGCGCCGCCAGGGTTTTTTGCGCCGCCGCGTGGGTCAGCGCCTTGGCCAAGTCCTCCACTCGGATCGGCTTGCTTATATAGTCGTCCATGCCGGCGCCAAGAAAGCGCTCGCGGCCTCCTTGCAGCGCATTGGCCGTCAGCGCGATGATCCACGGGCGATGGTCGCCGAACTGCGCTCTGATCTTCGTCGTCGCTTCGACCCCGTCCATCTCGGGCATCTGCACGTCCATCAAAATCACGTCGTATGTCTGCCGCTCTACGGCCTGGACGGCCTCCAGTCCGTTGGACGCCAGGTCGGCCCGGTAACCCATGCGCTCAAGAATCTTTGACGCTACTTTCTGATTGACCACGTTGTCCTCTGCCAGCAATATTCTCAGCGGATATCGCTTGCCCATATCTTTGTCGACTGCCGCTTTGACTTTCGCCGCTTCGCTCCCCGTCCCCCCTAAAGCCTTCGACAGCGCGTCAAAGAGCTGCCTGGCCTTGACCGGTTTGGTCAGCACGACGGCGAACAGAGCGCTTTTGATTTCACGCCGCCCCATGGAACTCAGCATGATTAACGGAGTCGATTGGCAATTTGCCAACTCGCGGATCGTTAGCGCCAGCTCGACACCGTCCATTTCCGGCATCTGCATGTCCAGAACGATGACGTCGAACGTCTGGCCGCTGCGCAGGCAAGCCAGCGCCTCCGCCCCCGACCCGGCGTTACTGACCCGCATGCCTTGGGCTTCCAACTGGCGGGCCAGTATTATCCGGTTTACTTCCTGGTCGTCGATCGAGAGCACCCGCTTTCCCGCGAGTTCGGCGCGCTGCGCGCTTTCCTTCTGAGGCGCGACTTCTGGACCGACTATCGTAAAAAAGAAAGCCGAACCTTTGCCCTCTTCGCTCTCCACCCAAATCCTTCCGCCCATCAATTCCACGAGCTGTTTCGAGATCGCCAGACCCAAGCCCGTGCCGCCATAGAGCCGCGTCGTCGAGCTGTCGACCTGGCTGAAGGATTTGAACAGCTTGTCCATCCGGTCCGCCGGTATGCCGACACCGGTATCTTTCACCGAAAACTGCACCTCACACCACCCCGCTCCGTCCTCCCCGTTTCGCGTCTCGGGTCTCGCGTCTAGGGTCTCGTCTACGGGGCCGCTTTTCGATCCTCGATCCTCGATCCTCGACTTCTTGTCTTCCTCCTTACTCCTTACTCCTAACTCCTTACCCTTAACCCCTTCGCCCCGCTTCACCTCGATGAGCACCATCCCTTGCGCGGTAAACTTCACCGCGTTGGTGAGCAGATTGATCACGACCTGGCGCACTCGGGCGAGGTCGCCGACGATTCCCCAGGGCGCGCCGGGGTCGAGGGCGTAAACAATTTCAAGGCCTTTCTCCGAGGCCCGCGGCGCCACCAGATCGGCGGCTTCTTCGACGCACTGGCGGATATCGAAGGCCACCTGTTCGACGTCCAGCTGGCGCGATTCGATCTTGGAAAAATCCAGAATGTCGTTGATCAGCGCGAGCAAGGCGTCGCTGCTCTTGCGGATGGTTTCGGCGTAGTCGCGTTGTTCGTCGGTCAAGTTGGAATCGAGCAGCAGCCCGCTCATGCCGATCACCGCGTTCATCGGCGTGCGGATCTCATGGCTCATGTTGGCCAAAAACTCGCTTTTGGCGCGCGTCGCCTCCTCCGCTTTGTCGCGCGCCACCGCCAGCTCTTCGGCCTGCTGAACCACCGTGGCCGCCTGCTCTTCGATGCGGCGGCGGGTGTCTTCCAACTCCAGGTTGTAGCGCTCCAGCTCGTCCTGAGCGCGCTGACGTTCTTGAATTTCCCGCTCCAGTTTGGTGTTTTGCAAGACGCTCCGCTCGTAGAGCCGCGCATTGTGAATAGCGAGGGCTGTTTGGCCGGCAAGCGTGGAGAGGAAGTCCCGCTCCTCCCGGCTAAAATGGTGTTCCCCGCGCGTGAAGAAACCAAACACGCCCAAACATCTGCCATGAAGCTCTACCGGAATCCCCAGATAAGAGACCAACCCATAGTCGCGGTAGAGCTTAACGTTCCCCGTTCGCGGGTCCTCCTGCACGTTGCTGATCTCAAGTGGCGCCTTCTGTTCCAGGACGGTTTTGCCAGGGCCGCGCCGGTCAAGAGACCGGTAAGTTTCGAAATTTTTTTTCCAAGCCTCATCATTGATGTTGCGCGAGGCAAAAGGCTCCAATGCTCCGTCATCGCTTGTCACCAAATGGAAGGTAGCGGCGGAATAAGGAAGAAGCGCGTCGACCCTGGTCAACAACAGATCGATGAGGACGCGGAGATCCAGAGTCGACGCGGTGGCCGCGTTAAAATCGTTGAGTATCTCCAGGCGCCGGAGGTTTCCCTGGATTTCGTCCCTGAGCTTGGCTTTCTGAACGGCGATGCCAAATTGATGCGCGACGCTCTGCGCCAGATGTATCTCGGCGGGGGGGATCTCCCGCTGCTTTCGGACTCCAAGCTGCCATATCCCGATATACGAATCGCCGCTGTGAATCGGCACAATCAGGACCGTCTCTACACCCTCTGCTTTCAACGTTCGAAACCCGTCCTCATTCTGCACGTTCTCGATAACGGCAGGGCCGTTGAAGCGCAGCCCGCGCCGATTCGCCCGGCCGGATGAGTATCTTTGGACGCGGTTGGGGTCGCTGTAACCGCAGGCAGCCAGGGTGTCGATGATCTCGCCGTCCGGCTCCGTCAGAAGAATCGTCCCGAGGTCAAATCCCTTCTCTGAGACGTAGCGGTGGAGAATCTTTTCCAGAGCTGTTTTGGCATCTTCCTCGGCCAGGATGATCTGGCTGAAACGCTGAAGCAACTCCAGGTTCCTGACGGCGTTTCGCAGCGCCTCTTCGGAGCGCATCCGCTCAGTGACGTCCACCATCATGCCGCGCAGGCGCAGCGGTTTTCCGGTTTCATCTTTGACGACCCGCACCAAATCGCGCAGCCCGACTATTCGGCCGTCAGCGGCTATGGCGCGGTATTCAAACTCATGGTCTTTTCCTTGCGCCGTCGCTATCTGGCAGTGGGACACGGCTTGTTCCCGGTCATCGGGATGAACGAGATTAACCCAGAAGTTGGGTTTCTCCAGCCAATCCTTGACGGGATAACCCAGTATCTGTTCTGCCGCCTGGCTGACGAAGGTGAAGTTCCAATTGGAGATCTCCGCTTCCCAGACGATCGCCTGCACGGATTCGATCAGCTCGCGCTGTCGAAGTTCCGCTTGACGCAGCGCCTGATGGGCCTGTTTGCGCTGAGCGATCTCGCCGGCGAGATTTTCCACCGCGGTTTGCAACTGCTCGGTCCGCTGGGCCACGCGCTCTTCCAACTCGCGGTTGAGCGAGCGGAGTTGCGCTTGCGCCGCTTGGTTTTCTTCGTAACTCTTATGCAGGGCCGCGGCCATCGAATTGATGGAGCTACCGAGTTGCCCGAGCTCATCACGGGCGAGTAGCCGTGCGCGCGCGGCGAAATGGCCTCCCTCGATCTCTTTCGCGGTGGCCATGACGGCAAAAATGGGCCGTGTGAAACTCTTCGCCATCAGGAAAGCTCCCAAGCACCCCATCAGAAGACACAGCAGCGTGACGAAGGCGCCGTCGGCAAGAATCTTTTCCACCGCCTGGTCCAGCGTGTGACTCGAAAAGCCGACGCTGAGAAATCCGACGATCGCGCCGTTGCCGAGCAGGACCGGCCCATCGACGCGCAGAGAGTTCCCTTTCGAAGTCGATTGCCATCCTCCTGAGAGAGATTCGCCGGGCAGGCGGACGGGTTCTCCAGAGGAGTTGCGCGCTTTTGACTTGTCCGCGGAATGTAGCAGATTGCCGGCGTTATCAAACGCGTTGACGAAAATGACACTCGGTTGGTTCAGGGTGACCTTGATGCGATCTTTGAGCGCAGCGACATTATTGAAATAGATATCTTGGACCAAACCGTCAGCCAGGATTTGCGCCATCCCGCGGCTTTGCTCCTCGAAGGTGGCCATGACCTGCCGGCGGCCTTCATGGATGGCAAAAAAACCGATCACCCCGCCGACGAGAAAAACGATGCCGCAAGAAAACCCGACGAGCTTCAAACGGATGTTCAGTTTCATAATGAATCAACCGGGAACAAACCCTGCTTCATGGTCGGATCTCAACGTGCGCCGCGCCGGCGCGGGCAATTTCGTCTAGCGCGCACCACTCCACCCGGTTTCGGCCATTCTGTTTGGCGCGGTAGAGCGCCCGATCGGCGGCCTCGATCAAGTCTTTGAGAGCGACTTCCTCTCCCGGTTTGGTCGCGCTCACGCCAAAGCTATTGGCGATCTGGATCGCCCCGCTGGTCATCGCCGTGGGCACGGCGCTGATCGCGCGACGGATCCGTTCAGCCAGGCCGAAGGTTTGCTGAATGTCGCAATCGGCTACCACGATCAAGAACTCCTCTCCGCCGTAGCGGCCGACGGCATCGTAGGGGCGAACCGTCTCGGTCATGCGTTTCGCTACCTCTTGCAAGACCTGATCTCCTCGGGCGTGACCGTAGGTATCGTTGACTCGCTTAAAGTGATCGATGTCCGTCAAGATCACTCCGAGCGGATTCCTTTCTCGCTGTGAGCGCGCCAGCTCCTGGGCAAGCCTTTCCAGCACGGCTCTGCGGTTCCACAGGCCGGTAAGAAAATCATGGGTAGCGAGATTTTCGAGCTGCGCCTGTGCCGCCAATAAATCGCTCTGCAGATCGAGGATGCGCTGCCCGGCGCGCAAACGCGCGCGCAGCTCCTTCACTTTGAAGGGTTTGGTTATATAATCGTCGGCCCCGGCTTCGATGCCTTCGACCAAGTCATCGAGCTGGTCCAAAGCCGTGAGCAACAGGATGTAAACGTAGGGCGCATCGGTCCGCTGGCGAACTTTACGACAGATCTCTACCCCGCTCATGCCGGGCATCATCCAGTCGAGGATCGCGAGCTTCGGCGCGTCCGGTTCCTGCAGCAAGCGCCAGGCCGCCTCCCCATCGTCGGCAACCCAGACCTCATGGCCCAATTTGGCGAGCGTTGCGCGCAGCAACACCGTCATGGTTCTGTCGTCGTCGGCAACGAGGACCTTCATCATCGACCCGCCTACAGCTCTCGACCCGTCAACTCCTGCGGCGCGGAGCGCAGCGCTTCCAAAGCGGCCTTGACCAGCGCGAACTCGGCTTCGGTGCGGGCCGCCGGTTCGGCCATTTGCGCCATCTTGCCGGCCCGGCCCGCCGTTTCCATCTCTTTGGCGAGCGCCGAGATTTTCATCGCGCCGAGGTTCGCGCTGCTGGATTTGAGGGTGTGCGCCTGGCGAGTGAAAGTCTCGGCATCTCCGGTTTCCAAAGCCCGCCGCAGTCCCGCCAAGTGCGTGGGCGCATCGTCGAGTTAGGCATCGAGCAACTCGACGAGAAAATCCTCGCCGTACTCCTCGATCCACTCCCTGGCTTTGTCGACGATTTCTTTCTCAGTGGTTTTTGTCTCCATGGGCCGCTCCTTGTTGATTTGCGTCCAACCTGTCATCGCGCGCTTCCCTCCCGTTCGCTAGTTGCGCGGCGCGACGCCGTCCGCGCCTTGACCTTGCTTACGCGCCGCAATCCTGTCCTCACCCAAGACCACCACCAGCACCGGTTCGCCCTTGCAAGTAAAGTGCGCTTCGCTGAGCAAGACGTGGCGCGGAAACATGAGCTTGAAGTCCTGTCCCTTGACTAGACTCGGCAGCGCCAGATGGCTCGAACCGCTGAGCACGCCTTTGACGTTGCCGGCAATGATGTTGATCATCTCGCACATCGCGTCATTGACATCCTCGGCGGTTGTCTTCCCGTCATCGGCGCCGAACATGACGCCCGCCACGTGGCGCGCGACCGCCGCCGAGCAATAGAGCACCACTGCCAATTGCCAATCGCCGGTCACATGCGCGCAGGCGGCGATGCCGTCTTCGATTTCCGCCGGCGTGATCCGCTCCAAGCACGGCTGGAGCT
>Ga0326597_10009980_pt1 | contig 12672 bp, 13 predicted proteins | sample RVTome_12_FD_203789 | JGI IMG/M metagenome (GOLD analysis project Ga0326597, IMG submission 203789) | Soil microbial communities from uranium-contaminated site in the Upper Colorado River Basin, Wyoming, United States - RVT100D185 | ecosystem: Environmental > Terrestrial > Soil > Contaminated >... | reverse complement strand
ACACGGTGCGATCAGCGGCAGAGGGGGACGGCTCACTGCCGGCGCATCTCACGATCCTCGATACCTCGCCGCTGGTCGCCGACGCGATCGCCGTCGCCCATAGTGGTATCTGAGCACGCTGCGAATCTTCGTCCCAACATCGGGGCTCTTACCTTCGCGGGAGCGGCTTGAATTGAAACAGCCCGTGCCGAGACACCAACGCCGCGAACCCCTCCTGAGCAGCGGCCGAAGCCACGTTCGGAGGATCCCGACGCGCCGGCAAAAATCAAAGCGATTATCGAAGACCCGAGTTATCGCGAGGCCGACCGGGACCTCGATTTTCTCCGCCGCGCCGACATGCGCGGCATCCGCCTGATGCTCGATTACATCAAGCCGCAAACGCTGCTCGCCGAGCACGATGTCGCGCACACCATCGTCGTCTTCGGCAGCACGCGGATTCCTGAGCCCGCGGCGGCGCGTCGCTATTGCGATGCCCTAGCCACCGGGCTCGCTTCGCACCCTGAAGACATCGCCTTAAATCGCAGCCTGGAGATTGCCCGGCGCGTTCTTGCCAAGAGCCATTATTACGATATCGCGCGCGAATTCGGGCGGCTGGTGGGAGCCTGCGGTGACAAGGCAATCGGCGGGCGCATCATGGTTATGACCGGCGGCGGGCCGGGGATCATGGAGGCCGCCAACCGCGACGCTCTCGATGCCGGGGCGAAGTCTATTGGGCTCAACATCACGCTTCCGCAGGAGCAGTACCCAAACCCATATGTCAGCCCGGAGCTGTGCTTCAGCTTTCACTACTTCGCGATGCGTAAGTTGCATTTCCTGATGCGGGCGCGGGCGCTGGTCGCCTTTCCCGGCGGCTACGGAACAATGGACGAGTTATTCGAGGTGCTGACCCTAGCTCAGACGCGCAAGATCGGTCCCGTGCCAGTGATCCTTGTCGGTGAAGAGTATTGGCGCCGCGTATTGGACCCCGAATTTCTGGTTGCTGAGGGCGCCATCGACCCGGAAGACCGCGAGTTGTTCTGGTACGCCGAATCTGCTGCGGACATCTGGCACGACATCCTGAGCTGGTATGAGATGAAGGGCGAGCCGCTGCTGCCGCCGGGTTCGATTGCGGAAATCCGCGGTCCAGCGGAACTTGCCGGAAGCGGTAAGTGAAGTTGTCGTTTCATGGCGCCGACCGCGGTGTCACCGGCTCCTGCCATATGATCGAAAGCGGCGGCCTTTGCCTGCTGGTCGACTGCGGCATGCTTCAGGGGAACCGCGACCTCGACGAAGAGAACGCCGCCGATTTCGGTTTCGACCCGGCTGGCGTCGATCTCGTGCTGCTGACCCATGCTCATCTCGACCATTGCGGGCGATTGCCGCTGCTCGTCAAGCGCGGGTTTCGCGGTAAAGTGATGACGACCGGCGCCACCCGCGATCTGGCGCGGTTGGTGCTGCTTGACGCGGCTCATTTGCAAGAAGAGGACACCCAGCGACGCCGGCGTCAGGCCCGCCGACGCAGCCGGGAGATAGAAGCGCCGCCGCTCTATTCATTGCTCGATGCGCTGGACACCCTCGATCGGTTCAGCCGCGTTGCCACCTACGGCGAGCAGCTCGAACTCGCTCCCGGTTTGCGCGCCAGCTTTCATGATGCCGGCCACATTCTCGGCTCCGCCAGCATCGTGGTCGAAACGACGGCGAACGGGCAGCGTCGGCGGGTGCTCTTCTCGGGCGACATCGGCAATGCCGGGCGGCCGCTGCTGCCGCCGCCGTCGCCCCCGGCGGCCAGCGACTTCGTCGTCATGGAGTCGACCTACGGCGACCGGCTGCATCGCCCTTATGCCGAGTCGGTCGAAGAACTCTACGCGGCGATCACGGCGACCTTCGGCCGCGGCGGCAACGTGATCATCCCGACATTTGCGCTCGAACGCGCCCAGGAGATCCTCTTCGTCCTTCGCCGCGGCATCGAGGAGAGCCGGCTGCCGCCATCCATGGCGGTGTTTCTCGATTCGCCGATGGCGATCGCCGCGACTGAGATCTTCAGGCGCCACCCGGATTGCTATAGCGCCAATCTGGCGCGCCTGTTCGCAGAAGGCGGCGATCCATTCGGCTTTCCCAACCTCCATTTCACGCGCGAGCCGGCCGAGTCGATCGCCATCAACCGGATTAGCGGCGGCGCCGTGATCATGGCCGGTTCAGGCATGTGTACTGGCGGCCGCATCCGGCATCATCTACGCCACAATCTGTGGCGGCCCGAAGCCGGCATCGTCTTTGTCGGGTTCGCCGCACAGGGAACGCTCGGGCGCCGGATCATCGACGGCGCTCCTCATATCGATCTATTTGGCGAAGAGATCGCCGTGCGCGCCCGGGTTCATACGATCAACGGCTTTTCCGCACATGCCGACCAGCAGGAGCTGCTCGCTTGGCATCGCGGGATTGCCGATGTCGAGACCACTTTCCTGGTGCACGGCGAAGAGCCTGTGATGGTTGCGCTGGCGCCGCACCTTGCGGCGCACATCGAGATGCCCACGCTGCATCGGGTGTTCGAGCTGTGACGAGGTGCTACTCGTAGCGGACGGCGCCGATCGGGCGGATCAGGCCGCCATGCCTTTTCTCTCTGGCTTGACGAGCGTTGTGCCTGTCTTCGATCTTTCTAGTGGTCGCCCGTAGGCTGCGGGCAGATCGGCCGGGCACTCTGCCTCGCGGCCACGCACAATGCGGGTCCCGGCGCGCTCCCCGCGCGTTTCGGTGACGACGGTGCGCTGCCCCTCCGGCTGGCTGTCCTTATGAAAATAGATGACGACCCAGTCGCTGGTGCGCCCAAGCTGATGGGCGCGGGCAGTGTTGGAATAGATCGCGGTGAAGTGCCAGCCGCCCCGAACGGTATGCAGCACCGGCAGCCAAGCCTCGCCGCTCGGATTGAACCGTTTCGGCGCAATCTTCGGCAGCTCGCCTGCGGCGGCTCGCCGGCGATATTCTCGGTCGACATCGAGCAGCAGCCCCGCCGCGGGCTCTTCGGCGCGCGCCGCCGGAGGATGGCGGACGCGGCCCAGCATCTCAGCGAGCGCGGTGCGCACCATCGCAGCGCGACGTCGGCCAAAACCGCGGACGCTCTCCAGCCGTCCGTCATGCGCCGCCATCTCCAGCGCCTCCAGCGTATCGATATGCAGCGAGTCGCAGACGCGGCGAGCAAGCGCTCGTCCCACTCCGGGCACCGAGCAGAAGAGTTGATCGGGTTCCGCCGACCCCTTCAAATGTTCGAGAAACCCCCAACGGCCGGTCGTCAGCATCTCGGCGATCGCGCCGGCGATCGAGATGCCGATCCCGGGAATTTCTTCGATCGCCTTGCGTCCGCCGCACGCGAAGATTGCGGCAAGATCGTCTGGGCAGGCGAGGAGCGCGTCGGCGGCCCGGCGATAGGCCGCCACCCGGAACGGGTCTGCCTCCTGCGCCGCCAGGATGTCGGCCGTTTGGCGCAGCTTGCTGGCGATCGGCGCGTTCGTCCGCTGCGGTACATCACGCTTCAGTTCCGGTGCTCTCATGGTCATTACTGATTCCTGATCCATCGATCGAAGAATCCGCTGAACTGCATCGGCTGTGGATGATCTGCATCAACGCGTGCGCATCCGGGCGCGGTCATGCTTGATAAATGCCGGTGCTCAATTCCGATATCGCGCGCAGCCTCGACATGCTCGCCGATCTGATCGAACTCGAAGGCGGCAACCCGTTCCGCATCCGCGCCTATCGCACCGCCGCACGGGTCGTCGGCGAATTGCCTCGCAACGTGCTGGCCATGACCGCCGCCGGCGAGGACTTGGCCGAACTGCCGGGCATCGGCAAGGACCTCGCCGACAAGATCGAGACGCTCGCCGAGACCGGCCACATCGTCGTCCTCGACGAGATGGAGCGGAAGACCCCACCCGGGCTGCTCGCGCTCCTGGACGTGCCGGACCTCGGCCCGAAACGGGTGCGCGCCCTTTACGATGGGCTCGGCATCCACAGTCTCGCCGATCTCGTCGCGGCGGCAAAAGCAGGCAAGATCCGCGAGCTTGCCGGCTTCGGCGCCAAGACCGAGCAGCGCATCCTGCAAGAGGCCGAGAAGCGCGCCGCCGTCACGCCGCGGATCAAGCGGCCGGTGGCCGAGGATGTCGCCGAGCCGCTGCTGCGCTATCTGCGCGAGGCCAAAGGGGTCCGTCAGGCGGCCGTCGCCGGCAGCTATCGCCGACGCAAGGAGACGGTTGGGGATCTCGACATCGTTGTCGCCGCGCCGCCGCGATCCCGCATCATCGAGCGCTTCGCCGCCTATGAGGATGTCGCGCAGGTGCTGGCGCGCGGCCCGACGCGTTCATCGGTCGTGCTGAAGAACGGCGTGCAGGTCGATCTGCGCGTCGTGTCCGACGCCAATTATGGCGCCGCCCTGCTGTATTTCACCGGCTCCAAGGCGCACAACATCGCGCTGCGAGGGATCGCCGCCGGGCGCGGGCTCAAGCTGAACGAATATGGGCTGTTCGAGGGAACTCATCGCCTTGCGGCGAGGACCGAGGAGGAGGTCTACCGCCGCCTCGAACTGGCCTATATCGAACCCGAATTGCGCGAGGATCACGGTGAGATTGAGGCCGCGCGGCAAGGAAAGCTGCCGCATCTGGTGACGCTCGCCGACATCGGCGGCGATCTCCACGTCCACACAAGCGAGAGCGATGGGCATGCCTCGCTCGCCGAGATGGCGCAGGCGGCGCAAAAGCGCGGATACGGCTACATTGCCATCACCGACCACAGCAAACGGGTGACGGTCGCGCGCGGGCTCGACGCGAAGCGCCTCGGCCGCCAGATCGACGAGATCGCCCGGCTCAACGAAACCCTGTCGGGCTTCGCTATCCTCAGCTCGGTCGAGGTTGACATCCTCGAAGATGGAAGCCTCGATCTGCCGGACAGCATTCTGCGAAGACTCGATTTTGCGGTTGCGGCGGTGCATTCGGCGTTCGACCTGTCGCGCGACAAGCAGACGGAGCGCCTCTTAAGGGCGATGGACAATCGGCACATTGCCATCATCGCCCATCCGACCGGACGCCTGATCGACCAGCGCGGCGGCATGAACATCGACATCGAGCGCGTGTTGGTGGGGGGGCGCGAGCGCGGCGTCGCGCTCGAAATCAACGGTCAGCCGGACCGCCTCGATCTCAACGAGTGGCACTGCAAACTTGCCAAGGATATCGGCGTGAAACTTGCGGTCTCGACCGATGCGCACAGTACGGCCGAGTTTGGCTTCATTCGCTTCGCCGTCGATCAGGCGAGGCGCGGCTGGCTCGAACCGGCCGACGTGATCAACACCCTCGACCTCGCCGAGCTCAGACGATTGCTCCGGCGCTGACAACCTATCGAGAAGGAGAAGGCGATGCAGGACAGCAAACACCCGGCCACGGCTGCCGATATCGTCGGTATCCTGGGGCCCCTCGAGGAAGCGCTGCTCTTGGAAATCCTGAAGACCGGCGCCACGGCGGCCGAGGTTCTGGAAGCATTCACCTGGATGAATGACGACGACCAGATCGGCACCGAACTCGAGCGCGGCCCGCGCGGCGCCGTTACTCGCGTCTATGAGATCCTGAAGCGCGAAGAGCCTGAAGAGAGCGAGCGCCGATAACGGCCGCAGCCACCTATCCGGAGGCACGCGATGAACGCCAGCGACATCATGACGAGCAAGGTTGTGACAGCCCGGCCCGACACCAGCGTCAGCACCTTGGCTCGCCTGCTCCTCGACAACAAGATCAGCGCGGCGCCCGTGGTCGACAAAGAGGATCGTGTCGTCGGCATGGTCAGTGAGGGCGATCTGCTCGGCCGCCCATCCAAGCGAAGCCTAGGGGGCCGGTGGCTACGCCTTTTTAACGATGAGGCGGTCTGCCTGGAAGAGCTGGCGACGGCCAGGCATCTGAAGGCGCAGGACGTCATGGCTCGGCAAGTCGTGTCCGTGTCGGACCAAGCGCCGATCGATCTCGTGGCGAGCTTGATGCATCGTCGCAGGTTGAAACGCGTACCCGTTCTCCGGGACGGGAAGCTTGTCGGCATCATCAGCCGCGCCGATCTTCTCGATGCCTTCGTCGGGAGCCGCGAACAGGCCACCGTCTCTTCCCTCGGCGATCCGGGCGAGACGCCGCCCCCGCCGTGTCGATAGACGGTTTTCGCAAATTTCACGGGCGACCGCGGAGTCAGGTCAGTGCGACCCCGGCTTCGCGCATGGTGGCGAGCGCCCGTGAGAGCGATCCGTCGATGTCGATGGCACGGCTCGCCTTGAGGACAACGGCCGTCCCGAAGCCAGCAACCTGCGAGTCGATCGCCGAAAACAGGACACAGAAATCCGTCGCCAATCCGCAAAGCGTTACGCATTCAAAGCCGCGCTCGCGCAGATAGCCGGTCAGGCCGGTCGGCGTCAGTCGGTCGTTCTCGCGAAATGCCGAGTACGAGTCGATGCTCGCGTGATAGCCCTTCCGTATGATCAGCTCAGCATGCGGGATGTCGAGCGCAGGATGAAACGCAGCGCCCAGCGTCCCTTGTATACAATGGTCCGGCCACAGCGTCTGGGCGCCATAATCGAACTCGATGGTCTCGAACGGCCGCCGCCCGGGGCGGGCGCTGGCAAAGGAGCGGTGCCCCGGCGGATGCCAGTCCTGCGTGAGGATCACATGGGCAAAGCGCCGCGCCAGCCGATTGACGATCGGTATGATTTCATCGCCGCCCGGTACGGCGAGTGCTCCGCCTGGGCAGAAATCGAGCTGCGGATCGGTGACAATCAGCACCTCACGCTTGCCTTTAGAGCCGCTCACGGACCGCCCTCCGGTCAACCTGACGCCAGCTTGATCGCCTCAGACGCTAACGTCGCCCGCCTGTCCCAGATGGGGATGTCACAGCGCTTCATGCGGGAATGACAAGCTGGTCCTGCTCGTCGTAGGGTCGCTTCGCCTACCGAGCGCTATCCCAGCGGTGCCACGACCCGCCACCCCGGTGGGCAGGCGCCGACATAGGGGTAATATTGCTGGTAGCCTCCGTGATCAACAGTGCGGGCGACGCCCGCTGATGTGGCCTCACGCTATAGGACTGGGGACGATCCTGCCTTGATATGGGTCAATCGTCCGCCCCATCGGTCGGCCCTCCGTTGACCTAACTCAATGTCTCTGAACATCGGAACCGCTATGCAGCGATCGGAGCACGTCTGGTTGCCTGCCTCACGAAGAAAGCCGATGAAGCGCGTGTCACGCCTCCTGCCGGTTCTCGGCATTCTTCTCCTCGCGGGCTCTTGCTCCTGGTTCAGCGTCAATCCACCACGCGGGCGGGTCTCATACAGCACTTTCGAGAAGTATCTGAATGAAGATCAGATCAAGGAAGCGACCTAAACGCAGCTATGCCGAGGAGACCGCGCGCGAGATCGACTGCGCGGTGCGCGAGATCGTGGCCCGCGCGGGCAAGCACGCGACCGATGTGCTCCAGACCCGTCGCGATCTGCTCGACCGCGGCGCGAGGGCGTTGCTCGACAACGAGACGCTGTCGGTCGGCGAACTGCAGGAGCTGATATCCCAACCGCCCCCGAAAATGGCGCTGGTTGCCGGGGCCGGCCAAACCCGGAGGTCAGTATGATTAAGGCCGATCTTGCCGAGCTGGCCCAGCTGAGCCCGTTCGAACTGAGGAACAAGCTCGTTGCGCTCGCGGCCAGCCATGCCGATCGCGTGATGCTGAACGCTGGCCGCGGCAATCCGAACTTCCTCGCTACGGAACCACGCCACGGCTTTTTTCAACTCGGCCTGTTCGCAATGGCCGAGGCGGAGAGATGTGCCGACGCTTTGCCCGAAGGCGTAGCTGGCCTGCCCGCGTTGGAGGGGATCGCCACCCGGTTCGGGCAGTTCATGGAGGCGCGCCGCGCCGCGCCGGGCATCGCGTTTCTGACCGCCGCCTTGTCCTACGCCTGCGAGCGGATTGGTTTCTCGAGCGACGCGTTCGTCCACGAACTGGCGCAAGGCATTCTCGGCTGCCTTTACCCGGAGCCAGTCCGCATGCTGCCGCTCACCGAGCGGATCGTCCGGCGCTATGTGGTGAAGGAAATGACCGGCGGGCGTCCGGTTGCTGGCGGCATCGACCTGTTTGCTGTCGAGGGCGCCACCGCGGGGATCACCTACCTGTTCAATTCGCTGCGGGTGAACAAGGTGATCGCCCGCGGCGACACGATCGCGATCGGCACGCCGATCTTCACGCCGTATCTCGAAATCCCGCAGCTGGGCGAATATCAGCTTGTCAAGCTGGCGATCGAGGCCGACTCCGCGACCGGCTGGCAATATCCGCAGAGCGAACTGAACAAGCTGCTCGATTCTCGGGTCAAGGCCTTTCTCCTGGTTAATCCCGGCAACCCAACCTCGGTGAAGATCAATCGGCCCGGACTCGACAGGATCGCCGAAATCGTTGCGACGAAAAGGCCCGATCTAATCATCGTGACGGATGATGTGTACGGGACATTCGCCGACGATTTCATCTCCCTGTTCACACTGTGCCCGCACAATACGATCCTTGTCTATTCATTCTCGAAATACTTCGGCGCCACCGGCTGGCGCCTCGGCGTGATCGCCGCGCACGAGACGCACGTGATTGATGCCAAGATAGCGGCGCTGCCGGAGAACCATCTCGCTGCGCTCGATGCCCGCTACGGCTCGCTCGTCCTCGACCCGCGAAGCCTCAAGTTTATCGACCGTCTCGCGGCGGACAGCCGGGCGGTCGCGCTCAACCACACCGCCGGGCTATCGACGCCGCAGCAGGTCCAGATGGCGCTTTTCGCCCTGTTCGCGCTGATCGACGAACGCAATGAGTACAAAGAGCGCATGAAGCGGCTAATCCGCAGCCGCCACCAGGCGCTTTACAATGCGCTCGGGATCGAGGTGCCGGCGGACCCGAACGCTGTCGATTACTACACGATCCTCGATCTCGAAATTCTTGGCACCGAACGATACGGTCGGGGCTTTGTCGACTGGCTGCTTTCGACCAAGAACCCGCTTGAGATCCTGTTTCGCCTCGCCGAGGAAAACGGCGTCGTGTTGCTGCCAGGCAAAGGGTTTGCAACACCGCACCCGTCGGCTCGGCTTTCCCTGGCGAACTTGAACGAGGCCGATTATGCCCGCATCGGTCGCATCCTTCGATCGATGTTGCAGGGATATGCCGACGAGTATCGGGCCACGCAAGTGCGCCGGCGCGATGCTCCCGCGGTGGTCTGTGAAGACGGGTGAGGTAATGGTTCGCCCGATGCCGCTAGGCGTCGACATCGAAGCCGACTACGAGGAGGGGCGAAGTCCACCAATCGTTGACCTGGCCCGCAAGGACCGGCGCACGAACCATTTGCGCAATTCTTCCAGGCCGATCATACCCGCCGCGAATGGCAGCAGGAACAGCCAGAGCTCTACCGGAACCGCTGCCGTTTCCAGCAACAAGTTGCCCCAAGGGGTATAGTTGATCAGCAGCAACGACACGAGTTCCAGTGCCACGCCCCACAGGATCAGGGGGTTGTTGAAGATCCGCCTAGTGAAGGCCGGCTCGACGGAGCTGCGGCACAGGAACACATTGATGCTCTGCATGACGATGATGGCACTGAGGCAGGCGGTTGTGGCGCTCAGATAGAGCGGGTCGCTCGGCGTCAAACGCTGCCCGTAGATCCAGCCGGCGCCTTTGAGGACGAAGAAAAAGGCGGCCATCGCCGCCACGGCCTCGATCAGCCCGAGGAACAGATAGGCGCGCAGCGCCAGCGGCAGGTTCATGAGTCGCTCGTTCTGCGATCGCGGCGGGCGATGCATCGGCTGCGGGTGCGGTTCTTCGGTCCCGAGGCCCAGCGCGGTCAGTGAGTCGGTCGCCATGTCGATCGTCAGGATTTGGATCGGAGTCAGCGGCAGCGGGATGCGGAACAGTGCGAAGGCGAGATAGGGGACGAGTTCGGCAACGTTGTGGCGATGCTCGCGAAATTGTCGTCGAGCAGCACCATGTCGGATGCGGCGCGGGCGACCTCGGTACCGGCGATCCCCATCGCGATGCCGATATGCGCTGCCTTCAGGGCCGGCGCATCGTTGACGCCGTCGCCGGTCACCGCGACGATGTGCCCGCTCTTCTTGAGCGCGGTCACGATGCGTAGCTTCTGGTCCGGCGCTACCCGGGCGAAGATGACTTCCGGACGACTCAACACGCGGTCGAGTTCGATATCCGACAGGGCGTGAACTTGATCCCCGCTGACGATTGCCGGGTCTGGCGACTGAACCAGGCCGATTTCACGGGCGATCGCGACGGCGGTGTGCGGGTGATTGCCCGTCACCATGATGACCTTGATCCCCGCTTCGCCGCATCTTCGGATTGCCTCCGGCACCTCCGGGCGCGGCGGGTCCTCGAGGCCGACCAGGCCAAGAAAAGTCATCTCCTTTTCGATAAGGTCTTCCAGCCTGGCAGAGACCGGCCTTCTCATCGCAAAGGCCAGGACGCGCAGTCCCTGTTCGGCCATCTCTTCCTGGGCATTGACGACCGCTTGCCGCATCGCCGGGCCGAGCGGCACTACGCCGCGAGCGCCGAGCATATCCCGGCAAATCGGCAGCACCGCTTCCGGCGCGCCCTTGCAGTAGAGGACAAGCCCATCGACAGTCTCGTAGAGGACGGAATGGCGCATCCGGTCGCTGTCGAACGGGATCTCGATAAGCCGGCGCGCGGCGGGAAACTCGGCGACAGTCGCTCGCGCCATTTCGACCAGCGCCGCCTCCATCGGGTCGCCGAGAAACTCTCTTTGGCGGCCGGCGGCTTGCGTTTCTTTCAGGTCTTGGCACAGGCATGCAGCTTCAAAAAAGTTGTAAAAGTGGTGCGCAATCTTCGGCTCGTTGGCGACCGCGGCAGCTGCACAGCTTTCGCTGCCGAGCAACAGCTCCTGCGCCCGCATCCGGTTCTGGGTAAGCGTCCCAGTCTTGTCGGTGCAGATGACCGTCGCCGAGCCGAGCGTCTCGACCGACCCGAGATGCCGGATCAGGACATTCCGCTTGGCCAGCCGCTGCGCTGCCAAGGCGAGTGCTAAGGTTAGCGTCGGCAGCAACCCTTCCGGCACCATCGAAACGATGATACCGATCGAAAATATGAGATCCTGCCAGACCGGCAGATTGATTGCCGCTCCGATGGCGAAGAAGAGCAGCCCGATGCCCACGGCGAGGGCGGCGATCAGTCGGCTCAAATGGGCGAGCTGCCGGCGCAACGGCGAAACCACGGTCCCACCCGTCTGAGCAAGGTGCGCGATTTTGCCGAACTCGGTACGCAGAAGGCGACAGCCTTGCCCTTCCCGGAAACGACCGATGTCCCGGCCAACAAGACATTTCGGCTGCGGATCAGTTCGTCTTCCTGCGAGACACCGGCGTCGCGCGCCTGCGGTATCGATTCTCCGGTCACGGTTGCATTGCTGACTCGGACGCTGAAGCCCTCGATCAGACGGCAATCGGCCGGAACGATATCGCCCTGGTCGAGGAGCACCACATCGCCGGGCACGAGCTCTTCGACAGACCCCTGGATCACCGCGCCGGCGCGCAGCAGGCTTGCCTGTTTCGGCAACAGTTTCAGTAGCGCGTTGAGAGTGCGCTCGACGCGATGTTTCTGCCAGAACGAGAACAAGCCGCTGACCAGGATCACGCCGATCAGGGTGAGGCCGATACGCGCCATGCCCTGGCCCGGCACGCTCCATTCCGCGACAAAGGCGAGCCCAGCGGCGATCCACAAGATGACCGAGAAGAATTGGACGAACTCGCGCAGCAGCCGGAGCACGACCGGCGTGCGGGCAATCCTTTCGATTTGGTTTGGTCCATACTCGCGCAGCCGTCGCAGGGCCTCGGCGACGGACAGACCGTTCACATTGCTGCCCAGACTGTCGAGCGCTGCGTCAACCGAAAGCTGGTGAATTTTCATCAAAGCGCGACCTGCGGCGGGTTCCTCGGCTCGGCCCTCGCCTTATTTGGCGATATGGCCACCAGCGCGCGATCCAACGCAACCAACGGCCAGCAAAGATTTGCCCCGTCTGGTTACTGCACGCTGGCCGAGCGCGATGTTCGCGTGCCGCTTTGATCCAGATCAAGTCCGGCCCGCAGGGCTCGGCCCATCATGCCGCCTCCATCGGAGGGAGGCTGAGCGATATGTCGGATCCAGCCAAGCTGCGGGAATTGGCCTCGTGGTATAGAGAGTTCGCCGAGCGTGCCGGCAACCCGATGATCTGGGAATGCCGACTCCGCACGGCCGAGGGTCTCGATGCCGAAGCTCAACGCATCGAGCGACTCGGTGTCCGTTCCGATGCAACCTTCGCGTCCTTGGGTGAATAACCGTCGAGTGCGGCAGCGGACCCTATGGCCAGCGCCGCCCTCCGCGGATCGGTATGCCCCACGGCGGCCCGATCCGCCGTATCCGGACGATGCTATTGGCCTCGCGCAGGCCGCCGCGCTCCTTGACCTGGATCAACGCGGGTTTTGGCGATGCCGGACAGTATGCGATCTCTCCTAATCCATGATGGAGGCCGAGGATGATCAGCGACCATAAGCTGCGGCAGGACGTGCTTGACGAGCTCGACTTCGAGCCGAGCATAAATGCCGTCCATATCGGGGTCAGCGTGCATGACGGCATCGTTACCCTTACCGGGTTCGTATCGAGCTATGCCGAGAAACTGGCGGC
>Ga0326597_10009979_pt1 | contig 12672 bp, 16 predicted proteins | sample RVTome_12_FD_203789 | JGI IMG/M metagenome (GOLD analysis project Ga0326597, IMG submission 203789) | Soil microbial communities from uranium-contaminated site in the Upper Colorado River Basin, Wyoming, United States - RVT100D185 | ecosystem: Environmental > Terrestrial > Soil > Contaminated >... | reverse complement strand
TCGCTGCGCGCGAGGGGGTCGGCGCGGTCATCGCCGAGCGGGACGGGCCGTTCGCCGACTACAGCCAGGGGCCTCCGGAAGAACAGCCCGACCCCGCGCACGTCATCCATCCCCCGCGCCGCTGAGGACTCCATCTGCACTTCCCTCACCCTGTCCCTCTCCCCCGGGGCAGGGGGATCGAAACGGCTCCCTCTCCCTCGGAGAGGGAGACGGTCGGGGTGAGGGTGGCGCATGTGTTCACGCAAAACCCGGTCTAGCATCCCCGGGAGAGGGTCACATAGCATAGGTCTTGCGCGCTACGGTAAGCTGATAAAGATGCTTTTGATCCACGGAGTCGTCGCGGTGAGGACACGGCTGGCAGCGAGAGGGACCGTCGTGCTGGGCTGCGCGGCCATCATGGCGCTCGCTCTCACCGGTGAGTCGTCCCGCGCGGCCGAGCACCCGTACGTCGGGAGCGGGCCCGCCAGGGACAGCTCGATGGTGTGCCTCGAATGCCACGATGGCGTGATGGCGCGAAACGTGCGTGTCGGGCTCCGCCCGGCGTTCGGGTCATCGAGCGCGTCGGTTATCGAGCGCGAGCGGCGTGAGGGCCACCCCATCGGGATGGACTACGCGAAGGCAGCAGCCGTGCCCGGCGCCCGGCTGCGTCGGGTCTCGACGCTCGATCCCGCCATCCGCCTCGACAACGGCCGCGTCGCCTGCACGAGTTGCCACGACATCAGCTCGCCTCGTCCGGCAAAGCTGGTTCGGCCGGCCCGCGGCGGCCTCTGTCTCGGCTGCCACGTGCTGTAAGCGCTTCCGTGTTTCTTCCAATCCTGAAGCCGGCGATGGACCGGACCTGGCGATGCACGAACCGGGCGGGCGATCTCTCGAATCCCTTTCCCTTCCCTCGATAACTCCACGGCGCGACGGCGGCGTCTCTCTGCCTCCTACGCGTGTTGGTTGACTTGGCCGGCCCCCCGGCCTAGCATCCTCGGAGGAGGGTGACATGGCATACGACTACAAGCGCTACTTCGACGAGATCGCGGTGATCCGCGACCTGACCAATATGCCGGAGGAGGTGAGGTGGCGCACCGCCGCTCCGCCGCAGGACGGCGAGCGCCACCGGATCGTTCTTTACCTCGGCTGCAACGTCTTCCGCACCTCCCACATGGTTCAGACCGTCATCGCGGTTTTCGACCGCCTCGGACTGGACTACGTCGCGGTGGGCGGGCCGACGTACTGCTGCGGGATCGTCCACCATCAGCAGGGCGATACGGCCGCGGCCGGCGGCATGGCGGATCACACCATCAAGCTCTTCGAGCGCTATGAGCCCGAAGAGGTCGTGGCGTGGTGCCCATCCTGCATCTATTTCTACGACGAAGTCCGCCACGCCCGGCTTCCCTTCAAGGTCAGTCATGCCGCCGAGTTCCTCGTGTCAAAGCTCCCGGAGATCCGGTTGACCGAGCGGGTGAACGCAACGGTCGCGCTGCATTACCACAACGTGAATCAGCCCCGACGGAGCGAGGGGCTCGCGGGGCAGCGACTGCTCGAGGCGGTGCCCGGGCTTCGCTTCGTGGACCTCGAGCCCGACCCACGCTTCGGGCGGAGCTGCACCCCGTCCGTCCAGCAGCAGGTCGGCCTCAACGCCTGGAACCAGATGGCGCGCGAGGAGATCGACCGTGCGCGGGCGGCGGGCGCCGACACCCTCGCCACGATCTACCACGGCTGCCAGCGCTATCTCTGCGTCTTCGAGGCCGAGAGCCCGATCGCGATCGAGCACTACCTCTCGGTCTTCGGCCGCGGGCTCGGCATCGAGTTCGAGGACACGTTCAAGAAATACCGTCTCTGGCAGGACCCGGAGCGCGTCCTCGCCGAAACGACGCCCTGCCAGCGCGCCAACCATTTGGACGCCGCGCGCGCCCGCGCGGTGGTGGTGGAAGCCTTCGGACCACTCCCTTCCGATCGCGGCACGCTCAGTTCCACGCCGTCGTAGCGGGCACCGGGGTCAGCGCGCGCGGAGGAGCTTCAGGCGTCGCGCGGTGAGGCGGGCCATGCGCGGGTCGCGCTCCACCCCGATCCACTCGCGGCCGAGGCCGAGCGCCACGCGCCCGACGGTGCCCGCTCCACAGAAGGGATCCAGCACCGCCCCGCGCTTTCGGCTCCCGAGAAGCAGCGCACGCAGCACGGGCTCGGGCGTGGCGTCCCAGATACTCTCCGGGTGAGTGCGCGGCAGCGGCAGCGTCCAGCAGAGCGTGGCGCCGGTCGGGCGCACACGACTCCCGGCCTTGCGAAAGCGCAGCAGGTAGTTGATGCGGTTGTCCCAGCGCTCGCGCGGGCGCGTCTGCACCCAGATGCCCTTGGACTGGAGCCGCCAGCCGGTGCGCCTGAGCCACCCGGTCACCAGCCCGTCGAAGCCCACCCACTCGCGGCCGTCGTGCCGGTCACCAAGGACGAGCCAGAGGTCGCCGCCGGACGACAGCACCCGACGCCACTCGCGGCCGAAGCCGACGGCCAGGCTTCGCGCGTAGCGGTCGGCGGCGGCGCGACCCCGGTCGCTCACCCAGTAGGGCGGTGACGTCAGGATGACGCCCACGCTCGCCGTCGGGACCCGCGAGAGATCGCGGCTGTCGCCCTGGTAGAGCCGCGCCCGCCCGTCCCTGCTCTCGTAGGCGATCACCGGCCGCCCTTGAGGCGCCAGTCGGCCTTGAGACGGTTGACGACCTGCTCGGCGAGGCGGATCGGCTCGGGCACGCGCGTACGGCAGCAGACGAGAGTCCACCGGACGGCCTGGCGGGTGCCGATGCGGTGACCGGGTGAGACCCAGAGCGGCTGCACGCGGTCCCGCGTGCGCACCACCGCTCCCACGCGTCGGCCCGCGAGCACGAGCGGCGTCGAGTCGCCGCGCCGCGGCCCCGGCTCGCCGTGCTCTCCTACGAGACGCGACTTGGCGCAGCCGACGCTCGGAAGATCGAGCAGCACGCCCAGGTGCGAGGCGAGGCCGATCCCGCGCGGATGCGCGATGCCCTGCCCGTCGAAGAGGACGAGGTCGGGCCTGTGCCGGAGGCGTCCAAAGGCGCGCAGCAGCAGCGGGCCCTCGCGGAAGGAGAGATAGCCGGGCACGTACGGGAAGCTCGGGCGACCGGCGGCTGTCGCGGTCTCCACGACGGTGCCGTCGCTCGGCGACCAGAGGACGACGGCGGCCCACGCCCGTGATCCGTCTCCGCTATAGGCCAGGTCGGCTCCGGCCACGAGCCCGACCCGCCGGGGGCCCCCGCGAATCCGCACGCGGCGGCGCAGCCGGGCCTGGAGGGCCTGCGCACGGGTGATGCGCGGCGTCACAGCGGGTACGGCACGAGCTCCCGGGCGATCTCCACCTCGCCGGGAAATCGGTCGCGCGCCTCCTCGCGGAGCGCCTCGAGGTCGGCGTGGAGGCGGGCGTCGATATGGGCGAGGATGAGCCGGGCCACGCCCGCGCGTGCCGCGACCTCTCCGGCCTGGGCAGCCGTCGAGTGCGCGCCGATGCCGCGCGGCCGCCGCTCGGAGAAGGTCGCCTCATGGATGAGCGTGTGAGCGCCGCGCGCGAGCGCTTCCACGGCGGCGCAGGGCTCGGTGTCGGAGGAGTAGACGACGGCAGGCCGGCCGGGCGCCTCGAAGCGCAGCGCCATGTTGGGCATGCCGCCGTGGGCGTTGGGCGACGCCGTGATCGCGAAGCCCCCCGGCGCGCCGATGGCAACGCCCTCGCGCGGAGGCACCGGCTCCCATAAGAGGGGGAATATCCCGGGGCGCTCCAGCAGGCCGAACAGGCCCAGCAGTGCGCGGAGCGGCGCCTCGTGCTCCTCGCGGCACGCGAGGTGAAGGGTGGCTTGCCGGCCCAGCAGGAACAGGGTCTGCACGAGGGATGGCAAGCCGTAGGCGTGGTCCGGGTGGATATGCGTGATGACGACGCGGGAGAGCGCGAGCGGGTCCACGCCTGCCAGGAGGAGCTTCTGGGCCGGACTGCCGCCGCAGTCCACGAGGACAGCGTCGCTCTCACCGACGAAGACGAGGGATGTCGTGTCGCGGTCCCGCCCGGGGATGGCCCCCGAGCTGCCGAGGAAGACGAAGTGCACGGCGTCAGGCGGCGGCGCGGGCGCGGCGCATGAGCAGCGGGACACCCACGAGCGCGAGCGCCACGCCGACGACGCTGGCCAGCTGGGCCACCCGAACGGGCCCGAACATCAGCGCGTCGGTGCGGAGAGCCTCGGTGATGAATCGGCCGACGGAGTAGAGGCCGAGGTAGGTCAGGAACAGCGCGCCCGGCGCCCGCCCGAGCCGGTCGCGGAAGACACGGACGAGGACGACGAAGACGAGGAGGTCCCACAGCGACTCGTAGAGAAACGTCGGGTGGAAGAACTCATCCTGGGCGTGCTGGACGGGCCGGTGCGGCGGCGAGATGTACAGCCGCCACGGCAGGCCCGTGGGCGTGCCGAAGGCCTCCTCGTTGAAGAAGTTGCCCCACCGGCCGATGGCCTGTCCCACCGCGAGGCTCGGCGCCGCGATATCCAGGTACGTGACGGCCGGCAGCCCGCGCCACAGCGCGTAGCCGCCGCCGAGAAGGAGACCGCCGAGCACTCCGCCGTGGATGGCAAGACCTCCCTCCCACACGGCGAGGATCTTGGCCGGGAAGCGGCCGTAGTAGTCGAGGTTGAAGAGCACGTAGTAGAGACGCGCCCCCACGAGCCCGCCGAGGAGCCCGAGCTCGGAGGCCTTGAGCAGACTGTCGGGATCCACGTCTCGCCGCACGGCCTCGCGATAGGCCAGCCAGAGGCCGAGTGCCATGGCGCTCGCCATCAGGATGCCGTACCAGCGGAAGGTCAGAGGGCCCAGTTGCAGCACGACGGCGCCGGGGGACCGGAACATACGGTCTCCCTTATACGGCCCGCTTCCAGCGCTGTCAAATAAATCGGGTATTTCTGGCCAAATTCGTTGACACTCATCGCGCTGCCTGGGTATCATCAATCGTGCCCCTTGGGATTACTCTCCCTCAATAAAGGAGCCCCGCTTGTCACCTCAGGCCGTGATGTCTTCCAACGTCCTCGACCCCATCCTCCAGGCGGGTCCTCTCGCCAGGTTCGTCCTGGGCGTGCTTCTCTTCTTCTCGGTCATCTGCTGGGCCCTCATCGTCGAGAAGTGGTGGGAGTTCCGCGCCATCAAGCGCGACGCGAAAGGCTTCATGCGGGTCTTCCGGGATGGGCGCCGGTTCTCCCTGATCTACGGCGCGGCGAAGAAGTTCCGCTCGAGCCCGCTCGCCCAGCTCTACTCGGCCGCGGGCCTCGAGCTGTCGACCGTCTACGGCGGCGTGGACCAGGTGGACGCCGCGCTCGAGGATGGCGAAGGCCTGCCGCGCGACGCGGTCGATGCCGCGCACCGGGCGATGCGCCGCGCGACCGAGGTCGAGGTGGCGCGCTTGGAGCGCTACCTGCCCTTCCTCGCCACGACGGCCAGCGCCGCGCCCTTCATCGGTCTCTTCGGCACGGTCGTCGGCATCATGAGCGCCTTCCACGGCATCGGGCAGCAGGGCTCCGCGAGCCTGGCCGTCGTCGCGCCGGGCATCTCCGAGGCGCTCATCGCCACGGCCGCGGGGCTGGGCGCGGCGATCCCGGCGGTCATGGGCTACAACTTCTTCATCAACCGCACGAGACGCCTGGCGACGGAGATGGACGGCTTCACGCTCGACCTCGTGAACACCTTTGCGCGGCCCGCGCCGGCCAAGGCCGCGAGCCGGTAGCCATGGCGTTCAACCTGGATCAGGGGAACGGCGGCGGCGGAGGCCGCCGTGCCGCCGGCGCCCTGTCCGAGATCAACATCATCCCGCTCGTGGACGTCGTCCTCGTGCTGCTGCTCATCTTCATGCTCACGGCGCCGCTCATGTACCGCGGCATCGACGTCAACCTGCCGAAGACCGCGGGCAAGCCGACGGTGACCGAAGAGCGGATGGAGGTGACGCTGACGAAGGACCAGCAGATCTACCTCAACGGCAAACCGCTCGCGCTCGCCTCGCTCGAGCAGACGCTGCGCGACACCTTCAAGAACCGCACGGACAAGACGCTCTATCTCAAGGCGGACCAGGCCCTGCAGTACGGGTTCGTCGTCGAGACCATGGACCGGATCCGCAAGTCCGGCATCGAGAAGCTGGGCATGGTCACCGAACCCGTGCGGGGATCATGAGGCCATTGACCGTGGCCCACGGGCTGCCCATGCCCTCTCCCCTTCACTCAACGCGCTGGCGAGCGGCGGTTCGGCCACCGGAGCCCGTGCCGGTCAAGGCACTGGCCCTCTCCGTGGTGGCCCACGTCGTCATCATCGCCGCGCTGGTGGCCGTGACCCTCTCGGGCATCTTCAATCGCCCGAAGGTGCACGTGGTCAACCTCGTCTCGACGATCGCGGCCGTCGGCAATCCGGCGGGGAGCGCGGCGTCCCTGCCGGCGCGCACACTCAAGCCGACACCGCGCGCGCTCGCGCCCGATCCCGAGCCGCGCCCGCGGGAGGCGGCGAAGCCCACGGAGGCGGCCCTGCCCTCGCGCGCGGCGGCGAAACCCTCCGAGGCGGCCCTGCCCTCGCGCGCGGTGACGCCGCGCCCGGGCGAGCGAGAGCTCCCGCCGCTGGCCACGCCGTCGGAGAGGCGCGACACGACGGCGGCCGAGCCGGTCTCGCGGCCATCGGCGGCGGCGCTCGGGCAGGCGACGGGCTCCATTTCGGGGCAAGGCTCGCTGACGCTCGACGTGACCGATTTTCCCTACGCGTGGTACCTGCGGCAGGTGCTCCACAAGGTCGAGGAGCGGTGGCAGACGCAAGACCGCGCCAGCGAGCCCGCCCAGAAGCCGCGGATCTATGTCGAGATCCGGCGGGACGGCTCCATCGCGCCGCCCCGCATCGAGCAGACCTCGGGCAGCAGCTTCTACGACCGCGCCGCGCTCCGCGCCATCACCGAGGCGAGCCCGTTCCCACCGCTTCCGGCGGACTGGGCGAATCCCTCCCTCCGCGTGCTCTTCAACTTCGACTTGAGGCGCGGATGAGGAGGCTCCGGCGCCCTGCCCGCCGGCTCGCTGCGCCGGCCGCCGCCGCGGCAGCACTCGCGATCCTCGCCGTGGCGTTCCTGGGTCCCGCGCCGGCCCGCTCGCAGGACCCGGACGTCGAGCTCAACGTCCGACCCGGGCAGATCAAGAAGATCAATATCGCGGTCCCCGACTTCGCGGTCGTCGGCGGCGCCGACCCGCAGAACTGGGCCAAGCGGTTGCCGGAGATCACGGCCGCGGACCTGGCCTTCACCTCGCTCTACAGCGTGGTGTCGGGCGCGCCCGCCCTGCCGCCGGGCGGCGCCGAGGCGCTCAAGCCGCGGCTCCAGGAGTTCGCGGCCGCGGGGGCGCTGCAGGCGCTGCAGGGGCTCCTGGCCGTGCGCGGCATCCGACTCGAGGTCGAGATGCGGCTGTACGACCTCACCTCGCCCGAGTTCGGCCTGATCGGATCGAAGACGGTCGTCATGCACATCTCGGAGCCCCGCCGCGCCGCCCACAGGATCGCCGACGAGGTCGTGCTGCTCGTCACCGGTGAGCTCGGCGTCGCCGACACCAAGATGGCGTTCGCCAGCACGCGCTCGGGGGTCAAGGAGCTCTACGTGATGGACTACGATGGCGCGCGCCCCGCTCCCGTGACCGCCAACAAGTCCATCAACATCTCGCCGAGCTGGAGCCCCGACTCGCGCTCGCTTGCCTTCACCTCGTACTTGAACGAATACCCGTTCCTGTACCGCGTCTTCCCCTTCGAGCGGCGGCCGGTGCAGCTCCTGGCGGGCTACGCGGGGATCAACTCCTCGCCGTCCTGGAGCCCGGACGGCCGCACGGTGGCGCTGACCTTGTCCAAGGACGGCAACCCCGAGATCTACCTCCTGACGGTGGCGACGGGCGCCTTCCGGAGGCTGACGACGCACGCGGCCATCGACACCGAGCCGACGTGGTCGCCCACGGGGCGGGAGCTCGCCTTCGTGTCCAACCGCTCGGGGGCGGCGCATGTATTCGTGATGGACGCCGAGGGCACCAACGTCCGGCGCGTGACCTCGAGCGGGTTCAACACCCAGCCGCGATGGTCGCCCAAGGGCGACACGATCGCCTTCACCTCTCGGCACGGCAACCACGACATCTGGGCGGTCAGCCCGGACGGCTCGAACCTGCGGCGGCTGACAGCGGGCCCCGGTGACAACGAGAGCGCCTCCTGGTCGCCGAACGGACGGCACCTCGTCTTCCAGTCGAGCCGCCTCGGGGGCACGCAGCTCTTCACGATGCTGGCGGACGGGTTGGAGCAACAAGTCCTGACCGGAGGACCCGGGCAGGCGTCAAGTCCGGCTTGGTCGCCCCGACTTCCGTGATAGAATCATGCCGTTTGCGTTGGACTGTTCACCAAAGCTTGACAAGGAGGATGTGACGCTATGGCGAAGCCACGGGCTCACGCGTACTTGGTGGTGCCTCTTCTCGCTCTCACCCTTTTCCTCGTGGGGTGCCCGAAGCGGCCCGCCACTACGGGCGCTGTAGCCCCGGCTCCCGCGGCGCCGCAGGCAGCCCCGGCGCCTCCGCCTGCGGCCGTGGCTCCCGCCCCGGCGGCCCCTGCTCGTCCGGCTCCGGCTCCGGCTCCGACTCCGGCCCCGATGGTGAAGCCCAGCGAGTTCGCTCCGAGCCCGAATCTCAAGGCGATCTACTTCGACTTCGACAGGTACGACATCCGGCCGAATGACGCCAAGACGCTCGACGGTGACGCAGCCTGGCTCAAGGCTAACCCCAACAACCTCGTGCTGATCGAGGGCCACTGCGACGAGCGGGGCACCAACGAGTACAACCTGGCGCTGGGCGAGAAGCGCGCCAAGGCGGCCATGAACTACCTCGTGGCGCAGGGTGTCCAGGCCAGCCGCATCACGATCATCTCCTACGGCAAGGAGCGGCCGGTGTGCACGGAGAAGAACGAGGCCTGCTGGTCCAAGAACCGGCGGGACAATTTCCTGACCAAGGCTCGCTAGCGTCTCAGGACCGCGGGTGATGCAGTCCGCAGTGACCAAGGGGAGCCCGTGGCTCCCCTTGGTCTTTTTCGCCGCCCTCGCCGCCGGCGGCTGCGCCAGCGGCGCGGACGAGGCCGTGCAGCAGGATCTGGCGCAGATGCGGAGGGACCTCGACGCCCTCAACCTGGCCCTGCACAGGAGCCGCGGCGAAACCGAGACCGTGCTGGGCCAGCTCGAGCGGCGCACCCGCGAGCAGTCGGGCGAGAGCGCGCGCCAGCTGTCGGCGATGAACGCCCGGATCGATGGCCTCACGGCCGAGGTGAATCGCCTCTCCGCACGGCTCGACGAGCTGGCACAGCGCCGCGACAGCCAGAGCCGCCCGCAGGGCGCCGTGCCGGGGGCTCGCCCAGCCCCGTCGCCCGTTCCGACCCCGTCGCCCTCGGGCGGAGCCCGTCCACGGGGTGACGGCACGGCTGAGGAGAGCTACAAGGCAGCCTACCTGGACTTCACCAAGGGCAACTACACGCTCGCCATCGCCGAATTCCGGGAGTTCGTCCAGCGCCACCCGGACGCGCCGCAGGCCGACGGCGCCCAGTACTGGATCGGCGAGTCCTACTTCAGCATGGGACGCGCCGCGGCCTCGGCCGGCCAAGCGGACAAGGCGCGAGAGGCCCTCGAGCAGTCGGTGCAGGAGTTCCGCAAGGTCTTCGTGAACTATCCTCGGGGGCGCCAGGTGCCGACCGCGCTGTACAAGGAGGCGCTGGCGCTGGTCGAGCTCAAGCAGGTGAAGGTGGCGCGGGCCAGACTGCAGTACCTGGTGGACAACTTCCCGCAGTCAGAGGAGGCGCCCCTCGCCAGGGAGCGCCTCAAGAGCCTGGGCCAGTAGATCCTTCAAGGCGCATCCCCTTCCGGGTCATAGGTGGCGTTGGAACCGAAGACCCAGATGACGGTGACGCCGTGGGCGCGGCTCGAGTAGACCATCACGCTCCGTTCCGGGTCGTCGGCCGAAACGTCCTGCACATGCACCGGCGAGGCGAACGCGGCATCGTCGGCGGGCCAGAACGTGAACGCGGTAACGAGAACAGCCAGGAGCGCCGCCCCGAACGCCAGCCGCGGATGCCCCCAGACAGGCTTCCAGAAGGGGAACCACCACGATTCGCGCACCGGACGGGGCACTTCGCTCATGATGCGCGCCCGCACGCTGACCCAGAAGCCTGACCAGTCCGGCTCGATCGCCTGCGGGTTCTCCTGCCGAACGAAGGCCTTGAGGCGGGCCAAATCCTCCGAGGCGGTCCGGCAGCCAGCGCAGCGCCCGAGGTGGCCAGCCACGAAACGCTCAGCACGCTCCCCCAACGCACCGTCGGCATGCCGCTCGAGACGGGGGCGTACCCAAGCACAGCTCATGCTCCACATGGTCGGCAGTATACCTCCAAGGTTTCGACGGCTATCCGCCCTTGAATATTTGCTCCCCTCACCCTAAGGTCATGAGGTGGAAATGCCCGTGGCACTTGACCTTCGAGGCGGTCCCCAGCTCGAGGCCCGATTGGCCCTGCCGAAAGCACCTAAGGCCGGCCTCGTGGTCTGCCACCCCCACCCCCTCTACGGCGGCGACATGGACAATCCCGTGGTGGTCCGCGTCGCCGAGGTTGCCCAGGGCGCAGGAGTGGCGACCCTCCGCTTCAATTTCCGAGGCGTGGGAGCATCGGGTGGTGTCCACGGAGGCGGCGACGGCGAGCAGGATGACGTGGCCGCGGCCCTCGCGGCGCTTGCCGAGCGGCTGCCCGCGGAGAGCCTGATAGGTCTCGCAGGTTACTCCTTCGGCGCCTGGGTGGCCGCGCGCGTCGCGGCGGCCATGCCCGCCCTGCCTGCGCTGGCCCTGCTGGCGCCCCCTCTCGCGATGTACGATCTGGACTTCCTCGGGCGTGCGCCGTCGCATACGCTGCTCGTGGCGGGCGGCCGCGACCAGTACTGTCCCGTGGAGGCGCTCGAGCAGCTGGGGAGGCGGCTCGGCACCAAGGCGGAGATCGTCGAAGGCGCGGAGCATTTCTTCTTCGGTAAGCTCTTTCCGCTCGGCGAGGCGGTTGAGCGGTGGATACGGAAGTGGACGCCCCGTGCGTGACCCTTGGGGTCCCTGATCAGAGCCGCTCGCGCGGCAGCCGGGAGGGGGTGGCGGTGCCGGCCGAGAGGATAATGCGGATGCCCTCCTCGACCGTGAGCCCGGTGGAGATGATGTCCTGCCGCGGCACCATGATGACGTCGCCCAGATAGAGGTTGTTGGTCGGGACGAAAACGGTCACCATCTCCCGCTTGCCACCGGGCGTCTCGACGAGGACCTCGGCGGTGACGAAGCCGAAGACGAATTCGCCCTCCCGGGGATGCTCGGCCAGGACGACGGCCTTGAAGGACTGGCGCTTCTCGGGCGAGAAGGACTCGATCAGCTGCTTGATGGACGGGTAGATGCTGCGAAAGATCGGCACGCGGATGAACAGCAGTTCGACTCGGGCCAGGATGCGCCGGCCCAGGACGTTGGTGGCGACGGTGCCCATGAAGAAAATGAACAGCATGGCGGTGAGGAAGCCCAAGCCGGGGATGCGCCGCCCGAAGACCCGCTCGTAGCCGGGGGAGAAGAACGTGTCGATGGCATCCCAGAACACGTACAGGAGCCACGCGCTCGCGATGGCTGGGACCGTGACGAAGAAACCAGTGATGAAGCGAACTTTGACCCAGTTTCGAAGCGGGCCGGACATGATCGATTGATGACACCACAGCGATTTAGACAAGTCAACAAAACGGGCCGCAAGGTCGCCCTCGTGACGGGCGGCGCGATCCGCCTCGGCCGCGCCATCTCGCTCGAGCTCGCCCGGGCGGGCTTCGACATCGCAGTCAACTATCACCGGTCGGCCGCCGGCGCGCGGGCCACGGCCGCCGCCATCGACGCGCTGGGTGCCCGCGCCGTGAGCATCCGCGCCGACATCGCCAAGCCGGCCGAGGCGCGGCGGCTCGTGGCCGAGACCGTCCGCCGGCTGGGCCGGCTCGACCTGCTGGTCAACAACGCGGGCGTCTTCTGGCGCACACCCTGGAACGCCGTTACCCCGGCCGACTTCGACCGGTTCATCGCCGTCAACGTCAAGGGCGCTTTCTTCTGCTCGCAGGCGGCGGCGCGCGCCATGGGCCGTCGGGGGGGGCGCATCATCAACCTGGCCGATGTGGGTGCTGAGCGCGCATGGGCGGGCTATATCCCCTACGCCATCTCCAAGGCGGGCGTGGTCATGCTGACGCGTGGGCTTGCGGCAGCGCTGGCGCCCCGGATCCAGGTCAACGCGGTAGGGCCGGGCCCGGTGCTCCTGCCTGAGGGCTTCCCCCGCGAGTCGAAGCGGCGGCTGCGGGCAAAGATTCCAATGGGCAGGCTCGGGCATCCGGACGACGTGGCGGAGGCGGTGCGCTTCTTCGCCACCTGCCCCGACTACATCACGGGCCAGGTCCTCTACGTCGACGGCGGCGCCACCGCCGTCTAGGCTGCCGATAAGGGCCCATCTGCACCACCTAGGAGCGTGTCGGTGAAATCATCGCGAACCGGACGGACAGCGGTGACGGCATGAGGGGTCCGCGCGCACGCGGGCCCCGGGTCGAACCGGTGCGCGTACGGATCGCCCCGTCCGGCTCAGGCA
>Ga0326597_10009978_pt1 | contig 12675 bp, 9 predicted proteins | sample RVTome_12_FD_203789 | JGI IMG/M metagenome (GOLD analysis project Ga0326597, IMG submission 203789) | Soil microbial communities from uranium-contaminated site in the Upper Colorado River Basin, Wyoming, United States - RVT100D185 | ecosystem: Environmental > Terrestrial > Soil > Contaminated >... | reverse complement strand
GGCGCGCGCATAGCCCGGCAGGTCGGCCCACCCATCTCCCGTGACGTCGTTGGCCTCCTGCCAGTGGCCACCGGCGAGCAGCGACGCACTCCACCCATGCCTGAGCGGACCCGACAGGAAGGCCACCGCGTCGGTCGCCCCGCGGGTCGAGCGATTCAGCAGGAAGTCCGATTCTGCCTCGGCCGTCGGTCGCCGCGAGAGCAGATTGACGACACCGCCCATGGCTCCCGCTCCGTACAGCGCAGACGCGACGCCTTTGATGACCTCGACCTGGCCGAGGTCCATCGGTGGAATCTGGAGGAGCCCAAGACCGCCCACGTCTCCGTAGAGGGGAAGGCCATCGGACAAGACGCGAGTGTACCGCCCGCGCATGCCCTGGATCCGCACACTGGCTGCACCGAGCGAGGGCGAGGTGGCCTGAACGCGCATGCCACCCATCTCATTGAGCATCATCACGATGTCGCCTGGCGTCATGAGCATCTTCTCCTCGACTTCTTCCCGTGCCAGCACCTCCACGCGAACCGGCTCGTCTTCGATGCGCTTGTTGGTGCGTGTGGTCGCCACGACCGTGACCTCCTCCTCGATCGTCGGCTGTCGTTGCAGCTCGACAATCACGTCCTGCCTACCGGCAGCCGCGAGTCGCACCGAGACCGTGGCAGGCAGAAAGCCAGGCTTCACGACGGTCACCTCGATCGTGCCGGCTGCTGTCCGAACAGTGACCGAACCGGAGGCGTCCGTGCGATACGTGACGCCTGCGACCACGACGTCGGCGCCTTCGACCGGTGTGCCGGCGGCGACGACGTCGACGCGGAGTGTGCTGCTGGGTTCCTGCGCGGCGACAGGTGCTCCCGGAAGACACGCGAGGATGCTGGCGACGATCACGAACGAGCGCATACACCCCTCCATCCCGGCGCCGTCGGCGCCAGTGCCTTGTGTGGCGACGGCAGGCAACTCACGTGGGATTACGGGCGCGGGGGGTGGTCGAGAGGATCAGGCGGTGCGTCCAGGTGCGCTCGGGGCTGCGGGATTGCCACGCCGCGCGTGACGAGCCTGCCCGAGCAGAGCGCCTGCTGAATCACCGTGTCGACCCCGCCGAGACAGAAGATGCAGCTCCTGTCCGCGGTCGACGAGGCGGGCGTGGTTGACGACCGCTCGTCGTGCGTACAGCCGTCGGGACAGGCCACGCCATCCATGACGTTCAGCGATGTCAAGACGACGAGGACGGCCGCGATCAGAAGCCTGCGCACGCGCTGGCGATTATATAGCCCGGACGGGGTCGGAGCCGACCCGGCGCGCCGGCATGCTCCAGACGTTCGAAGGCGGAGGGTCTTGACAGGGCGACAGGCCTGGCTATAATCAAGTACTCTTTTGAGTATAAGACCAATGGCAACCTCCCCGGCCCGGCACTTCAAGAACGCCATCTACGACCACTTCGCGCGCATCGGCCGGGCGCTCGCCAGCCCGCGTCGCCTCGAGCTCCTCGACATCCTGTGTCAGGGGCCGCGTACCGTCGACGTGCTGGCCGAACAGTCCGGCCAGAGCCTGGCCAATACCTCGCACCACCTCCACGTCCTGCGCGGCGCCCGTCTCGTCGAGGCCGAGAAGAGCGGCCTCTACGTGACGTACCGGCTGGCGGACGACGAGGTCTGCGTGTTCTTTCAGCGACTCCGGCGCCTGGCAGAGGTGCGGCTGGCCGAAATCGAGCAGGTCACCCGGCAGTTCCTGGAGAAACGAGGCGCCATGCAGCCCGTCGCGCGAGAGGCCCTCCTCAGACGCGTCCGGCGGGGCGAGGTCACGGTGCTCGACGTCCGGCCTGTCGAGGAGTACCGGGCGGGCCATATTCCGGGGGCGCTCTCAATCCCGGTCGGACAACTCAAGCGCCGCCTGGCCCGACTTCCGCGGAATCGCGAGATCGTCGCCTACTGCCGCGGGCCGTACTGCGTAATGGCGCTGGAGGCCGTTGACATCCTGCGCGCTCACGGGTTCAAGGCCGTGCGGCTCGCCGAAGGCGTCCCTGACTGGCGGGCGCGCGGGTTCAGAGTCGCGGTCGGAGAGGCCACCACATGAGTGAGCGGGTCGCTGGGCGACCGCACGCCAAGGGAAACGACATGGGTAAGGTGCTCTTCATCCTCAACGATCCGCCGCTGGGAAGGAGCGTCGCGATGGATCTCTACGAACTGCTGAAGTTTCTCCACATCATCACCGTCGTCTTCATGGCCGCGCCTCTCTATAACCTCATCGTGGTGAACGAACGGGTGCGCTTCGGGAAGGCGCACCTGCAGGTCGACCAGTACTTCGAAAACATCATCAGGGGGAGTTCGGCCCGCTGTTACACCTTTCAGGTGACCGCCCTGGTGACCGGCGTCCTGCTCCTGATGCTCGGGGGGGATTTGCTGTCGCTCTTCACCAACTGGGTGCTCTTCCTCAAATTGCTGCTGCTGCTCATCCTGACCGGCTTGCTCTCCGTCGTCCACTTCTCCATCCAGCCGCGGGTCGACAGGCTGTTGGCCCAGGCGGAAGGGGACGCGATTGCTCCGGCGATCGCCGCCGGGATCGCACCGCTTCGCCTGAGGAGAAAGCGGCTGGCGTCGGTGTGCCTCTTCCTCGTGACGACGACCGTCCTGCTGGGCGTCCAGGTATTCTCGCCCTTCCGAGTCCAGACCACGCTCATCCTCGTTGGCCTGGCGGCCCTGTTCACATGGAGGGTCTACTCCACGAGGGTCCCGTACGGGTGGATGTAGGGCACGGAGGTGATGCCATGCCCGCAGGCCTGACCAGATTCGCCCTCGATCGGCCGAAGACGGTGATTGCCGCGACCGTGCTGCTGACGGTCCTCTTCGGTCTCCAGTTTCCCCGGATCACCATCGACACCGATCCCGAGAACATGCTGGAGCCGGACCAGCCGGACCGGGTGCGCTACGACCGCGTCAAGCAGGAATTCGGCATCCACGACCTCATCGTGGTCGGGATCGTCGACGAGCAGAGCATCTTCCGCCCCGAGGCGCTGGAGCGTGTCGCCCGCGCCACGGACGACATCCTCAAGATTCGGGGCGTGATCATCCCGGACGTCGTCAGTCTCACGACGACCGACAACGTGAAGTCCGACGCCGGTCTGTTGGACGTGCACCCTGTGATGCGCGAGGTGCCGAAGACGCCGGAGGGCGCCGTCGCACTCCGGAAGGACATCGCCGACAACCCCTTCCTCCACGAGAAGATCGCCTCGGCCGACGGCACCGCCGTCGCGCTCTACGTGCCGATCGAGCGGAAGGAGATGAGTTATCGGATCGCGCGGGAGATCGAGGCGGTCCTCCAACGCGAGCTCCTGCCCGGGCAGACCTACCATCTGGCCGGCCTGCCCGTGGCGGAGGACACCTTCGGGCACGAGATGTTCGTGCAGATGGCGGTGGTGGCCCCGCTCGCGTTTCTGGCCATCATGGTGCTCGTCTTTGTGCTCTTCCGCCGGGCCGCATTCCTGGTGCCGGTGGGCATGAGCGCCATGTTCGCCGTGGTCTGGGCCATGGGGCTCCTCATCGGGACGGGGCACACCGTCCACATCATGAGCTCCATGATCCCGGTCTTTCTCATGCCCATCGCGATCCTGGATGACGTGCACATCCTGAGCGAGTTCTTCGACCGCTACCGCGCCCTGGGCGGAGACAAACGCCGTGCCCTGCTCGAAGGCATGCAGCCGCTCTATCGGCCCATGCTCTTCACCTCGCTCACCTCGGCCGTCGGGTTCGCTTCTCTGGCTCTGGCGGATATCCCTCCGGTGCAGATCTTCGGCCTGTTCGTCGCGTTCGGGATCCTGGCCGCCTGGCTGCTCTCGATGACGATGGTGCCGGCGGTGATCGGGCTGATGAGCGAGAAGCGGCTCATGGGCGTCCTCCCAGGACGGGAGGCCAGCGCTGAGGCATCCATGCTGGATCGCGTCCTCCGCCCCATCGGGAATCTCGCCTTCTCGCGGGCGAAGGCCGTGCTCGTGGTCGGCGCCCTCCTGGTGGCGATCGGGGTCTCTGGAGTCCTGCGCATACGGGTCAACGACAACCCCGTCAGGTGGTTCAAAGCCGCGCACCCCATGCGGGTGGCGGACGGGGTGATGAACCGCCTGTTCGCCGGCACCTACATGGCCTACCTCGTCGTGGACAGTGGGGAAGCGCAGGCCATCAAGCGGCCCGAGGTCGTGTCCTTCATCGCACGCGTGCAGGAATACCTGGAGAAGGATCCCGTCGTGGGCAAGACCTCCTCGGTGGCCGATATCGTCAAGCGGATCAACCTCGTCCTGCACGACAACGATCCTGCCGACCATGTCGTGCCGAACACCGCGGAGGCCGTCGGACAGTTTCTCTTTCTCTTTCAGTCCTCCGGCGACCCGGACGATCTCGACAATTTCGTGGACCGCACGGCCCGCCAGGCCAACATCTGGATCCAGATGAAAGGGGGCGACAACCAGCAGATGCAGGCCGTCGAGAATCGCCTGGCTGAGTTCGTCCGTGAGACTCCCCCTCCCGCCGGCGTCACGCTCCACTGGTCCGGCCTGACTTACATCAACAAGGTGTGGCAGGACCTCATGGTGGTCGGGATGCTCAAGGCGATCCTCGGCAGTCTGGCGGTCGTGCTCCTGCTCATGGTGGTGGAGTTCAGGTCCGTGCTCTTGGGCGTGCTCTCGATGGTCCCGCTGGCCCTGGCCATTCTGTTCTCCTACGGCCTGGTGGGCTGGATCGGAAAAGACTACGACATGCCCATCGCGATCTGTTCCTCCCTGTCCTTGGGACTCGGCATCGACTTCGCCATTCATTTTCTCCAACGCTTCCGCCAGCGCTACGAAAGCCACCCCGATTTTGAACAGGCGCACCGCTACGTGTTCGGGGAGCCGGGCCGCGCCATCGCCCGCAACGCCATCGTGATCACGCTCGGCTTTCTGCCCCTCGTGGCTTCGTCGTTGACGCCGTACGTCACCGTGGGGCTGTTCTTCGCCCTCCTGATGATCTTCAGCACGCTGTCGACGCTCTTCATTCTCCCGGCGGTCCTGCGAGTGGCGGGGCCGCGCGTTCTTGCCACAAGGGGACCGCGATGAGATCACCGATTTACCTGGCCGTCGCTTGCACCCTCGCGTTCGGTGCCTTGGCTCTCGCCAAAGAGGATCTGGATTCCAGACCGTCGCGCGTCGCCGTCCCCCGAACGGCGCGGTCAGCATCACCCGACGCCGCCTCGATCATCGAGAAATCCCAGCGGGCGTTCTACTACGCCGCGGAGGACATGAAAGCGCTGGTCACCATGGCGCTGATCGACAAGGACGGCAACCGCCGCACCCGCGTGATGACCATGCTGCGGCGTGACGAACGCGACGGCGGAAACCAGAAGTACTTCGTCTACTTTCATGAGCCTGGGGACGTTCGGCGGATGGTGTTCATGGTCTGGAAGTATCCCGACAGAGAAGACACGCGCTGGCTGTTCATTCCGGCCGTGGACCTGATCCGCCAGATCGCGGCGGACGACAAGCGGTCCAGCTTCGTGGGCTCCGACTTCACGTACGAGGACGTGTCGGGCCGGGACGTGAATGCGGACACCCACGCGCTGTTGCGGGAGGAGCACCTGGGAGCGCGCAACACGCACGTGATCCAGAGCGTCCCCAAGGCGGCCGCGGACTATACGAAGCGCGTGTCTTGGGTGGACACGGAGAATCTGCTCCCGGTCAAGGAGGAGTACTACGACGCGCAAGACCAGCTCTTCCGGGTGTTCACGGCGGACCGGATCGAAGACATCCTTGTGGGCGAAGGCCAGGCCGCAACGACGTTTCCCACCGTGATGACGCGTACCATGACGAACGTCAAAACCGGCCACAGGACTGAGGTCACGTTCGACTCGATCGCCTACAACGTGGGGCTGAAGGACGAAGACTTCAGCGAGCGGCGCATGCGCCGGCCGCCCAGCGACTGGATCCGGTAGCGCCAACACGCCCAATAGCGGCGGCGATGGGCGCGGTGACGAGCAAACGGGACGTGCGAAGGGGCTGAGCTCGGGGGCACGATCATGGCGGTTGCGGGTAACCGGTGGCCGGGGCGTTCGATCCCCGGTGCGCTGGTGTTCGTGTGGGTGGCGTGGGGCGCGTGTCCGCCGCCGCTTCACGCCCAGGGCACTGGGAACGTCGAGATTCACGGGTTCCTGCTGGGGACCTATGCGGGGCGCACGACCGGCGTGCGGCCTGGAGGTGAAGACGGCGGCGATTTCCTTCTGGGCGAGCAGCGCCTGCGCCTGGACCTCACCGCGTGGCCGGAAGCCGTCGAGGCCGCGCTGCGATTCAAGGGCGATGTCTTCCACGACGCGCTGGCGGGCACGTTCGAGCTCGATCTGAGAGAAGCCTATGTCGACTACACGGCGGGAGATTTCGATTTCCGCCTCGGGCGCCAGATCGCCTCGTGGGGCGTCGGGGATCTGCTGTTCATCAACGACGTCTTTCCGAAGGACTGGGTGTCCTTTTTTTCCGGGAGGCCGCTCGAGTACCTCAAAATCGGCGCGGATGGATTCCGCACCCGATACTCCTCGAACGTGGCGAACATGGAGCTCCTGCTGATCCCCTTCTTCGAGCCCGACAACCTCCCCACGCCCGATCGATTTGTTCTGTTCGATCCGCTCGTCTCGGTCCAGACGCGCGACGAGAAGAGACCTGCCACAACCTATACGAACACGGAACTGGCCTTGCGGGTCTACCGGAAGATCGCGGCTGTCGATGTCTCGCTGTACGCCTACCGGGGATTCTGGCGAACGCCCGCGTTGAGGCCGGACAGCTTCGCTTCACCGACACGCGTGGCCGTTCTCTATCCCCACCTGTCCGTGTACGGGATGAGTGCCCAGGGGAGCGCCCTGAGAGGCGTGCTGTCCTTTGAGACCGGGTACTATCAGTCGCGCGACGACGAGGATGGAGTCGACTCCACGATCCCGAATTCCCAAGCGCGTGTTCTCGTCGGGTACCAGCGACAGCTCTGGGAGGACTCCAACCTGGCCGTCCAGTACTACGCGGAGATCATGCAAAGCCACGCGGCCTACCGGAAAGTCCTTCCCGCCGGATACCCGGCGCAGAAGGCCTACAGGGACGTCATCACGCTGCGCCTGGAGCAGTCGCTCGAACACCAAACGTGGAAGTTGTCGCTGATGTCGTTCTACAGCGCCTCGGACCACGACTACCTCGTTCAACCCCAGGCGTCCTACACGTTCTCCGACCACCTGGCGGCAACCGTCGGGGCCAACATGTTCGGCGGACGGCGAGACTGGTCCTTCTTCGGACAGTTCGACGCCAACGACAACGTCTACCTGTCGGTCCGATTCGATTTTGGGCGGTCAGGATCGTGACGGGCCGCAGCGGCGTGGCGCGCAGCCGTTTCAGGATGCCGCCTTCGCGGTAGATCGAGATGATCGTCACGAGCGACAGCACCGCGCTCAGCGCGATCAGGATCGACACGAACACCGGGAGGCTGGCCGTGACGAACTCGGTGCCTCGAGCCGACGCCGTGGAGAGCCGGCCGCCCACGAGACGCCCCAGCACCACGAAGAGCAGGACCGGCACGCCGATCGTCCCGAACACGCCGAGCGGCTCGCGCAGGAAGATCTTGAGCTCGAGCCAGGTCAGCGCCAGCAGTCCACGCATGGGTTGCTCTCCGCCTCCCGCCGTCAATCCCTCAGTCTGGACTCCTCGGCGGTCACGGCATCGACCTGCGGGATCGCCCGAAGACGCGCGCCGGCGTCGGGATCGTCGGTCGCCAGGACGACCGTCCGTTCGGGGCAGTGGCGGCTGACGAGGCCGGCTGGCGTGTCGATGTCGATGATCCGGCCATGTTCGAGAATCGCGACCCGGTCACACAGCCGCTCCGCCTCTTCCATGAGATGCGTCGTCAGGAACACGGTCTTCCCGCGCGCGCGGATGCCGCGGACGAGATCCCAGATCGCGCGGCGCGCCTGCGGGTCGAGCCCGGTGGTCAGCTCGTCGAGGAACACGAGCTCCGGGTCGTTGATGAGCGCGAGCGCGATGAACAGCCGCTGCTTCTGGCCGCCGGAGAGCGTCATGAACCAGGCCTTCCGCTTGTCGGCCAGGCCGAGCTGCTCGAGCAGGCGGTCGCCGTTCACGGGTTTCGGATAGAGGGAGGCCCAGAAATGGACGGCTTCCCGGACCGTGATGCGCTTCTGGAGCTGCGCCGCCTGAAGCTGCACCCCGATGCGGTCCTGCAGGCGACAGACGTCGCGGAAGGGATCGAGCGACAGCACCGAGATGGCGCCGCGGTCGGGCACGCGCAGGCCTTCGACGCATTCCAGGGTCGTCGTCTTGCCGGCGCCGTTTGGCCCGATCAAGCCGAAGATCTCGCCCTGATGAACCTCGAACGACACCTCGTCGACCGCGACCGTCGCGCCGTAGGTCTTGCGGATGCCCGAGACCCGAACGACCGGCCGGGGAGTCATGAGGATACCCGACTATACCCCGAGGTCCGGGATCGAGCGCTCGCCCGAATCATTGCAGTCGGCGCTGGTGGGTGCGATGATTGGCCGCCGCGGCCGAGACCCTCGACGGCGCTCGGGGCGGGCCGGTGTCCTCCGCGAAAGGGGACCTCTCGCTGGAACCCCCGATGGCCTTTCGCAAAGACCTGGTGAAGCTGCTGAGCGAACAGCCCCGCTCGGTCTCGTCGCTGGCTCGGGAGCTTGGCCTGAAGCGCGGAGACGTCGAGGAGGATCTGCGCCACGCCATTCGGTCCGCGCGCGCGGCGGGCCACCGCGTCGAGATCCTGCCGGCCCGCTGCCGCGCCTGCGGCTTCACGTTCGACGAGCAGAAGCTGTCCAAGCCGGGGAAGTGCCCGGCCTGTCGAGGCACGCGGCTCTACGAGTCGCAGATCTTCGTTCGCCCTGGACCGGGCCGCTGAACGCGCGGGCCACCGCCTCTTGACCTGTCTACACGATGATCGACTCCGAGTCCGGCCTGGTCGAGGAAGGCGTCGTGTTCAGCACGCCCGGCGACGAAGAACACCGCCCGTGTATCAAGGCGGTTCTCGAAGGGTCGATCTCCGTGACGAACGGCGCAGCTGCGCGAGAGGCTGGTCCGACGCGATGAGCGACCGTGGACCGGCATCGTCGGTCAGGCCGGGTTCACTGCCGGGAACGGAGTGGACCGTCGGCGCGGACGAAGCGGGGCTTCCGCTCGACAAGTTCCTCGCGGCGCCCGCGCGGCTCGGGTCGCGGTCGCGAGCGGCGGCGGCGCGCGAGAAGGGCAAGGTGTTCGTCAACGGCGAGGAGGTCGGCAAAGCCGGCGCCACCTTGCGCGTGGCGACGGGCGACGTCGTGCGGGTCTGGATGGACCGCCCCGGCAGCACGAAGCGGCGTCCAGCGCCCTTCCGCTCGAAAGAGCTGGACATCCTCTACGAGGACGCGTCGATCATCGTCCTCAACAAGCCCGCCGGGCTGCTCACCGTGCCGCTCGAACGCCAGGCGGACGAGCCGTCGGTGCACGAGCAGATCGAGACGCACCTGCGGTCGCACGGCAAGCGGCGCCCGTTCGTCGTGCACCGCATCGACCGCGACACCTCAGGCGTCGTCTTGTTCGCGAAGGACGCGCGTGCCCAGAAGGCGCTCAAGCGGCAGTTCCTCGAGCGGTCACCCGAGCGGGTTTACCTGGCCGTGGTGTACGGGCATCCGTCGCCCGCCGCCGGCACGTGGCACGACCACCTGGTCTGGGACCAGAAGGCGCTCATCCAGAAGAAGACCCACGCGCGCGACCCGCGCGGCACCGAGGCGATCTGCGACTACCGGGTAATCGAGGGCTTCGAGTCCACGTCGCTGATCGAAGTCACGCTGGAGACGGGGAAGCGGAACCAGATTCGGATCCAGGCCCGGCTGCGCGGGCACACCCTGGTCGGCGAGCGGCGCTACACGTACGGCCGCGACGACCTGCGTCCCGTCGAGTTCTCGCGTCAGGCGCTGCACGCCCATCGCCTGAGCTTCGCGCACCCGGTCGAGGGGCGCCGAATGACGTTCGAGGCGCCGCTGCCGCCGGACATGGCGAAGCTCATCGCCAGCCTGCGGGCGAACCGGGGATCCGGCGGGGAGCGGCAGGGTTCAGCTTGACGGGACACCAGTACCCGGACGCGTCGGGCGGGCCCGACTTGATGCGCCAGCGGATGACCGTGTCGCGCACGACGCCCACGCTGTGCGTGTTGTGGTGATCATGATCGGGCCTTCGAGGAAGCCCGATTTCTCGAGCCAGGTTGTGCCCGTCATCTCACGGGTGCCGCCCTCGGAGAACCAGGCGGCGAAGGACGGCTTCGCGAGCGTGTCGCGGGACGATGGGGGCAGACCGTTAGCATGGGTTCGAGCGTATCCCGTGGATCACCTGACCGAACGTCAACGCTGAGGTCTCGTGACGGTCCTGCATCGCGCCAAAAGGACACTTCTGGAGGCGCACACCTCCGATCGGAAGAGGCGGGTCGCTCAGGTTACCGCGGCGGGGGCAGCCACCGCGGATTGCTGTTCCCCGCCCCATCGGTCGTCAGGCGCATCGGCTCGGAGCCGTCGGGACGGACGATGTAGATCTCCGGCCCACCGTCGCGCTCCGAGCGGAACACGATCCACTCCCCGTCCGTGGACCACGCGGGCGCCAAATCCGGTGCGTCATGCGTCGTGACGCGCGTGGGATCCGTGCCGTCTGCATTCATCGCATAGATCTCGGCATTGCCGGCGCGATCCGTCGAGAACGTGATCCGCGATCCGTCCGGCGACCACGAGGGGTACCGATCGTCCGCCGGATCGTCGGTCAGCCGCGTGACGTTCGACCCGTCGACGTTCATCACGTAGATGTCCATCGCCTGGCTTCCCGGGTTGTCGCGGTTCGAGTAGAAAGCGATGCGATCCCCGACCGGAGAGAAGAAGGGATGGCTGTCCTCGTCACCGTTCTCGGTCAGCCGCGTCACGTTCGATCCGTCGACGTTCATCACGTAGATTTCGACGTTGCCGTCACGATCCGAATCGAAGGCCATACGCGATCCGTCCGCCGAGAAGGACGGGTCGATGTCCGTCGAGTCGTGAGAGGTCAGGTTCGTTTGGCCGGAACCGTCCACGTTCATGATGAAGACGTCGGGGTGTCCGTCGCGGTCCGAGCGAAACGCAATCCACGCGCCGTCGGCCGACGCCGTGGGATGGCGGTCGTTGAACCCCCGCGCTCCGTTCCCGCTCAGGTTGGTAGCACCGGAGCCGTCCATGTCCATCACCCAGACGTCTACCGCTCCGTCGCGTTCGGATTGAAACAGGATGCGTTGCGCCGCGTTGTCCGGCTCCGGCTCCCGTGGCGGCGCGTCACCGCACGACAGGCAAAGCGCTGCAACCACAATGACTTCCAGCCAGACCCTTGTGTGAACCATGGACTCCTCCTATCCCGAAGCTTCCAACTATATTGCGGACGACCCAGCCGGTGTAGAATCGAGGCATCGCTTAACAAAAGGACCCGACATGAGACTTCCCACATTCTTTCTCGTTGTTTGTGCGCTCCCTTTGGCTACCGGCGTCGCGCTCGCCCAGCAGGAGCACATGACCCACGGCAACCCGCCCGAGCAGCTCGGGAAGGTGCATTTCCAAACGACGTGCAGTCCGGCGGTCGGACAGGACTTCGATCGGGCCGTTGCACTCCTACATTCGTTCTGGTTCTCCGCCGCTATCGACGCGTTTCAGGGCGTTTCCGTCAAGGACCCCACATGCGCGATGGCTCATTGGGGAATCGCCATGAGCTGGTGGGGAAACCCGTTCGGCGGGTTCCGTCCGCCCAAGGCGATAGCCGAGGGCACGGCCGCGGTCGAGGCCGCGAAAGCCGCGAGCCCGAAATCCGACCGAGAGCGCGATTACATCGCCGCGGTCGAGCTTCTATATAAGGATGCGGCGACCCTTGAACAAAGAAGCCGAACGCTGGCTTACGAGAAAGCCATGAAAGCGCTCGCGGCCCAGTACACCGACGACCCCGACGCCCGGATATTCTACGCGCTGTCCCTCGATCAGACGCATCTTCCCACCGACAAGACTTATGCGAATCTCCTTGCCGCCGCCGATATCCTCGAAAAAGAGTTCAAAGCTCAACCCGATCACCCTGGTATCGCCCATTACCTCATTCACAGCTACGACGTACCCTCTCTCGCGCCCCGCGCCCTCGACGCCGCGAGACGCTACGCGAAGATCGCGCCGGACGCGCCTCACGCCCTACATATGCCGTCCCACACCTTCACGCGAGTGGGCTCCTGGCAGGAGTCGATAGAGACCAACATCGCCTCCGCCGCCGCGGCAAGAAAGGACAACGCAGCCTCCGAAGAGCTGCACGCCCTCGACTATCAGATCTACGCCTACCTGCAGACGGGGCAGGACGCCGCCGCCAAGAAGGTGCTCGAGGCGACTCCCGCTATCGGTGCGAAGATCGATTCCAACGCCGCCGGCAACGCCGCGCCCGCACCGGCAGGCTATTTCGCAATGTCCGCCATCGCCGCCCGTTACGCTCTCGAAAGAAACGCATGGAAGGAAGCGGCGGCCCTCCCTGCACCAGAGACGCGCTTTGCCTGGGTCGACGCCACCAGCCATTTCGCCCGCGCGCTCGGCGCCGCGCGAAGCGGCGACGTCGCGGCGGCAAAGAAGGAGGTCGCGGTACTCGCATCCCTGCAGGCGAAG